>Ga0070712_100001961_pt1 | contig 12597 bp, 16 predicted proteins | sample LARL81metaG_FD_71396 | JGI IMG/M metagenome (GOLD analysis project Ga0070712, IMG submission 71396) | Corn, switchgrass and miscanthus rhizosphere microbial communities from Kellogg Biological Station, Michigan, USA - LAR L8-1 metaG | ecosystem: Host-associated > Plants > Roots > Rhizosphere ...
CGCGCCAGCACCGTCTTCTTCTTGTAGTCGGGGACGCCCTGCATCCGGTTCCAGTCCGACTGCGTCCGCGGCCGGCCCCGGTCGATGTACTGGGCCATCTTCTCGGTGATGCCGGTGATGAAGGTCAGCTCCGACGGGACGCCCGTGTCGATGACCGCCTGGAACCGGTGCTGCCCGTCCCACGCCCGCATCGGGGTGCCGTCGTCGAAGTACACCGGGCTGATCTCGCCGAAGAAGTTATCCTCCCGGATCAGCGCCGTCATCAGGCCGGTCTCCAGCTTGGACTCAGTGCGGTTGGAGTGCATCGTGTCCAGGTAGTACCGCGCCATCTCCGGGGTGCACAGCACCAGCAGCTGCCGCACCCCCCGCAGGGCCGACAGGTCCGTCAGATCGAACGGCTCCTGCTCCTGCTCCTGCTCCTGCTCCTGCTCCTGCTCCTGCTCCTGCTCCAGTTCCTGCTCCTGTTCCTGACCGGGCATGCCCGCCCCTTCCGCGCGCTCTCGCGCCTCTTCCGCGCTTGCCGGCTCCGTGAACCGTACTTGCGTTGTCATGACCAGCACAACAACCCTTCTGTAACAGTTATTCCCGCCCCTTCCGGGGCCTTGTCCGTGCCTGTGTAAACGATCGCTTCTATCCCCGCTCTCCCTTTTCCCGTGCGAACCGGACCCCGTGCAGGAACGCGCCGAGCGCCTCCAGCTTCTCGCCCCGGGACCAGTCAGTGCCCTCGCGCGCTCCCTCGACATGCGTCTCCCGCCAGTACTCCTCGAACTCCCTCTCCAGGCCGAACTCCAGCCCGTCGGCCCGCACGGCGCTGGTGACCTTGAGCGTGTACGCGTTCGATGACAGCCGCATCGCGGCCTTGTCCATCAGGTACAGCGTCCGGTCGGGATCGCCGTCTGACTGGGCGACCGTCACCTTCAGGTCCAGCGTCTTCCGCTCCGCCACGTCCTCCTCCTTATCCCGGATGAACCGGAACTCCCCCGGGTACAGCGCCGCGTTCTTCAGCGCCCGGACCCAGCTGCCTTCCTCTGAGTCGCGCACGTGCCTGCCCAGGCCCGCGCCGTCCGTCCGGGTCACCGTCACCCGGAACGCGCCCAGCTCGTCAGTCCTGCTCATGACTTTCCCTCCTCCTTGACCTCTAGCCCCTGCGGTACCCGCCCGCCGTGCTGCCACAGCAGCTCCCCGCTGGCGTTGTGCGGGTGGAACGGCGCCTCCCACTTCCCGCCGGGGCTGGCCGGGCGCAGCCGGGTGAACTCCCGGATGTCGTGCAGGTGCATCTCGGCGACCGCCCGGATCACGCAGGCCAGCAGCACCGCCGGGGTGTCCAGCTGGCTGCCGCTGAACTCGCGGGTCATGCCCACCGCGGCGGGCTGCGGGACGAGCGCGAAATGGTCGCCGTACAGGTCCGACAGCCGGCCGTAGGCGTGGTAGTACGGGTCCGGGCTCTCCGGCCGTGCCTGAGCCGGGTCCGGGTAGGTCCCGTCGGGGCGGACGGAGGAGGAGTCGGTGACCTTGCGGGTGAGCATCACCGTGACGTCCTGGCAGTCCTGTCTCGCTACGGCCCGTACCGTCAGGCCCGGCTCCCAGGCGACCTGGGTGTTCAGGAACCTTGCTGCTTCTGCCGGGGTCATGTCCGTGATTCCCTTCTCCGTGTCATGCCGCGCACCGTACCCGCTCTTGGCTACTTTTGCAACTTTCGTTACTAGGTAACGCTGCGTGACTGAGTATCGAACAAACGTTCAGGTGAAAGAGGAGTTAACGGAAAGCAAGAGCGCACAGTGATCACGCCTGCTAGCGTGCCTTTACCGTGCCGTTACCCGTATCTCACGTCACCGGGCTTATGCTCAGCCCTACCCCTCGGCAGGCGCCTCCTGAGCAGGGGACAGTCACGCCCGCACCACGCATGCCACGGAGGCCCTGTTGCCAGCTGAGCAGTTCCGTTTCACAACTGGCAGGTGGTACAACAAGCCGCGCGAGGACGGCGGCTACGCCAAGGCGCCTGCCTACCGCGAGGGCTTCACCTACGACGGCTTCGCCTACGGCACCGACACCCCGGAGGACTACGCCGTCCCCGCGGACGCGCCCGGCGGCCTCCAGCGCTCACTGATCTGCTCCAGGGGCGCGGCCTTCCTCGCGGTCGACGTCGACTACCCGGAGAACCTGGCCGGGTCCGGTGCCGGGCAGCACGTCAGCTGGGCCGACGCCATCTCCAGCCGCGGCGCGCACTTCCACGCCGGGGTCGACATGCGCGGGGTCAGCGAGGGCGACTGGCCCGTCCAGGGCAGGACCGCCTGGGGCGACGTCAAGGCCGCCGGGTTCATCCCCGTCCCCGGGTCCGTGCACTACACCGGCCAGCTGTACGCCGCCGCGCCTGACTGGCCGTCAAAGGTCCTGAAGGCCACGCCGGAGCTGCTGGACGCGCTGCGCGCCGACCGCGAGGCGCACGCCCTGGCCCGGCTGAACAGTGCCCTCGCCGGCCGCGGGCTGCCCGCCGGGACCAGGCTGCCGGACGGCGCCTACCTGTATTCCAGCGGGTACGCCGGCGGCTCCTGGGCGCACCTGCCGGACGGCTCGCTCACCCACGACGACGAGCTGAAGGACCTCGCCTGGGACATGGGCGTCGAGCACGGGCTGCCCGAGGAGGAGGCAAGGAAGGAATGGGAGCGCCTGGCCGGCGCCCTCGGCTCGCCCTGGACCGAGCGGGACTGGCAGCGGCACTGGCACCGCGTCCCCGGCAAGCGGGCGCAGCGCGAGGACGAGGAGGAGTGGACGGAGCGGACCTTCGGGCTGACCGGGCGCAGCGCGCCGTGGGAGGCCGCCCGGGACGCGCAGCAGGCCGCCTACGAGAAGGTGTCACGTGACACCTCCGCCGGCTTCGGGCCGCCCACCGCGCCGCAGCCGGACGGGCCCACGGAAGACCCAGCCGACGGCGTCCCCTGGTTCCAGGTCTACCTCGGCGCAACCCGGGACGCCCCCGTGTTCGACGCCGGCGAGCCGACCGACGCGGGCAACGCCGAGGCCGTGCTGTACCGCGCCCGCCGCGCGCTGCGCCACGACGAGGAAGCCGACACCTGGCTCAAGCGCGTGGCCGGGCGCTGGGTCCAGGACGCCGAGGCCGCCAAGGAGGCCGTCACCGCGCTGCGCGCCAAGCTGCCGCCCGGCTGCGCCGACCCGCTCAAGCACCCCCGCTACGAGCACCTGGACCCCGAGGCCGACGCCGGGGAGGTCGCCGCGCTGAAACGGCACGCGAAGAACTACGAGCGGCTCGGCACCGACGCCGCCGTCTCCGCAATCGCGCGGATGATGAAGAACATCGCCCGCGCCCGGCCGGAAACCTGGATGACCGTGCGGGACAGCTCGGTGGACGCCGACCCCGAGGTGCTGTGGGCGGGCGGCGTGCCGTGGGACCTGAGGGCGTCGGCGCACGGCCCGGTGCGCGCCTGGCACGTCGACCGCAGCGAGCCGCACCTGCACAGCGCCGCCTGCGTGCCGGACGCCTCGGTGCCCACCCCGCTGTGGGACGCCCTGATGCGCGCCGTGTGGGTGAACGCCCGGCAGGAAAGCGACCCCGACCTGGCCTGGTGGGCGGTGCTGGTGCTGTCGGCCGGCGTCACCGGCTACCCCAAGAAGGTCGTCCCGCTGCTCAAGGGCGGCACCGACCGCGGCAAGTCCACGGTGATCGACGCGGTGGCCAGCGTGCTCGGCACCTACTTCCGGCCGCTCAACGAGAAGATCCTGGAAGCCGGGTCCTCCACCCACGACACCGTGCTGATGGAGCTGAAGGGCACCCGGCTCACCTTCCTCGACGAGGGCATCCAGCGCGGCAAGGTCGCCACCGCCCGGCTAAAGCGGATCGTCGGCGGCTCGTCCATCACCGCCAACCGCATGCGGCAGGACCCGGTGACCTTCCGGCCCACGCACACCCTGGCGATCACGCTCAACCCGGAGGAGAGCTTCTCCTTCGACGACCCGGCCGTCGACTCCCGGCTGCGGACGCTGCCGTGCGACGGGAACCCGGACGCCGTCATCGCCGCCGCCCGGCCGTTCGACTACTTCCACTCCCCGGCGTGGCTGGCCGAGCGGCCCGGCGTGCTGGCGAAGCTGATGGCCGCCGCCGCGGTCATGCTGTCCGACCCGCGCTCGCTGGACAAGGACCGCGCCCCGGCGTCGGTGACGATGGCCGAGCAGGCCGCCCGCAACGACGAGGACGAGGTGCTGCGCTGGTTCCTGGAGGCCACCGAGGACTGCCCGGAGGGTTACCCGAGCCGCGAGCTGTACAAGCACTTCCTGTCCTGGACCGAGGAGGCCCGCAGCCGCGGCGACCGCTCCCCGCTGCCCACCGAGACCCGCTGGGGACGGCGGATGAACGAGCTGGTGCCCGACGACCACCCGGACGCCAGGCGGCTGCTAACCCCCCGGAACACCGTCCTGAGGCGCCGCAGGCCGCTGTCGCCGGGGGGTTACCAACCCTCCGGAGGGTTCGGGGGCTTTCCGGGGGCCCAAACGATCAGCCGACCAGTGCACGAGGCTGGCTGGGCGCCGGCGACCGTGCGCGACCAGGCGGAAAACTTCTCAGGCGCTCCGGCGAACCCTCCGGATCACGGCCAACCCACCGAAAACTCTCCGGACCGGTCTACCAGGGAGTTCTCTTCTTTTAAGGAGTGTTCGGATAGTACGGACACTCACCACCACTCCATACCAAGTAAAAACTCTACACATAGAGGTCTATATACAAATCGATCAGAGACCAACCCTCCGGACTGTAAACCCTCCGGAAACGGCACCCCTGGCACTGCGCCGGCCGCCCTGAAAAAGGACAACCGGCTCGAAAACGGAGAAAAAGCCTCAGAAGCGGAAAAACGTGATTCCCCCCTGGGTCAGAAAACCCCGAGGAAGCGCCTCACCGACTCCGAGCGCGCAGAGCGCCTGGCAGCCCGTAAGGCGAAGCTCGCGGCCGAGCGCGCGGAGGCGAAAGCGGCCAAGGTGGCTGAACTCGGCGGCCGGGCCGTCATCCTGCCCGCGGTGGTGCTGCGCGACATGACCATCATGGAGGTGACGCCCGCGCAGGCCCGCGCGTGGCTGGACGGCATGACCGAGCTGAGCGTGGACGTCGAGCACACCGGCTTCCCGGTCGGCCACCCGCTGCACCGCCTGCGGCTGGTACAGCTCGGTAACGAGCACAGCGCAGTCGTCCTGGACCCGGCTAACCCGGTGCAGGCCCGGATCGCCAGGGACGCCCTGGAGGCCGCCACGGCGCTGCACGCGCACTCCGCGCACGCCGACCTGATACCGCTGGAGCACGCGGGCTTGTGCGACGGGACGGCATGGGACAAGATGACCGACACGCTGCTGCTCGCCAAGCTGAGCGACCCGCGGCTGTGCGACTCCGACGAGCACGGGCTCAAGTCCCTCGCCAAGGCGCTGCTCGGCAAGGACCGGGCCCTGTCCTGGAAGCTGGACGAGCTGCGCAAGGAGGTCTTCGCGGCCGGCGGGTGGATCGGCAGCTGCGAGATGGACACCGCGGTGGAACGGTCAGGGTGGGCGCAGATACCCATCTGCGAGAGTTTTATTCGCTACGCTGGAGCCGACGTCATGGACTGTAGTGCAGTAGCGCGAGTCTTGGGCTAAGCTACCCGTGCAGAGCTAAGCAGCAGCGTAGATCAGCGAAGCGTTGCATAGTGAAGCTGAGCGCTGCGGAGCGTAGTGCAGCAGAGCACAGGCTTTACTTTTTCCTAGCGGAGCGGAGTGAAGCATAGTTTAGTGAAGCGGAGCCTCCCGCAGCATAGCTAAGCAAAGGTGTTAAACGTGCAGCGTAGATTAGCGGAGCTTTGCGTAGCAGAATAAAGCACAGCGCAGATACGGAAAAGCAGCACAGTGTAGCCCAGCAAAGTAAAGCGCTTGCCCAGCAGAGCGGAGCGCAGCCTAGCACAGTACAGCGCAGGAATTACATGACAAATGACGTTTATGTTTTCCGGTCACCGAGCCGCCCCGGCTGGCTGAAGGTCGGCTACAGCGGTGACCGCGATAGCCGGCTGCGGGCGTCCCGCACGTGGCTGGAGGAGGGCGAGTTCATCGCTTGCTGGCCCGGCGGCGGCCGGGAGCTGGAGCAGTGGCTGCACGGCGAGCTGGAGCAAGTGCACAGGCGAGACGGGCGCACGGAGTGGTTTCGGTGCGACCTCAAGGCGGTTGAGCTGGCGGTGAGCATCGGCGCGCGGAACGGGATAGAATTTGCGGCCCGCGCGGTAATCGCCCGGAATGTGAAAGACACCGAACGCCGGATAATCGCGGAAAAGACGGCTGAGCGGCAAAAAGAACTTGCCACCCGTGAGGCCGGGATAAGTTACAGCCGGGAAGACACGGTAGAAGCCCGGAAGGCGGCCCAGCCCGTTTTCGTTCCGAAGCTTCCCCCGTTCCCGCGGGTAATAGAAAGAGGGAAGTAATCGTGGAGAACATTCGCAGCGCAGAAGTCGCCCTGACGGGTACGGGCTACCTGGTTATGAATGACATGAACGGCGCCGACCCGGATACCGAGCTGAGCCGCGAGTACAACGGGCTCGTGGACGCGGGCCGGGGCCGGAACACGCTCACGGAGGCTCAGGAGGCCAGGAAGCGGCGCATCCAGTGGGAGCGGTCGCTGTACCTCAGCAAGGACGGTCAGCTCGTCTTTCCCGTGTATAACGTCCTTCAGTGCCTGACCGCCGCAGCGAAGACCTACAGGCTCGGCTCGGTCCTGGAGCGCGGCGCCGTGCAGATCCTGGGTTCTGAAGTTCCTGTTACGCTGCCTCCCGACGGGGAGCAGCCCGGGGAGCCCTGGCTGTCTGCTGCACGGAGCCTCGACGCCCTGTACGAGCAAACGCGCTGGACTTGCTTCGTGAACGGAAACCCGTCCAGCGGCAAGGGCTCTTCGAAGGTGCAGCTCACCCGGCCCCGGTTCCAGCCTTGGAGCCTCGCTTTTACCGCCGAGGTTGACACGGAGAGCCTGAACTGGCCGGACTTCGAGAAGATCGTGCACACGGCTGGCCGGGTCGGTATCGGCAACGCCCGAAAACTTGGTCACGGCCGGTTCACTGCTGAGATTAAGCAGCTTTAGGCTTCACAGCGGAGCTGAGCCCAGCTCGGCGTAGCAGAGTTCAGCATTGCTAAGCGTCGCGGAGCCTAGCGAAGCGTAGGAGTTACCTTGACTGATTCCCCGCCGGACCCGCTCACTCCCGCCGACGAGGCGCTGGCCGTGACGTACGAGGTGTTCCTCGGCTTGCGGCGGGCCGGGTTCGAGGTGCACGAGGCGGCGGCCGTGATCGCCGCGATGCTCAAGGCGAGCCAGTGACCGTCCCGTCCGCCGTCCTCGACCGGGAGCGCGAGTTCGCCGCCGCGTTCCGCCTGGCGGCCCTGCGCGGCGTCCTGCTCGATCCGGTCCAGGTCGAGAAGCTCTACGACGAGCACGAGACGGCCAGGAAGGCCGCCCGGGAGCGCGTGGAGGCCGCCACGGAGGGCCAGGTGACCAACCCGAAGTCCTCGGACCAGGTGAGCGTGTTCCTGGCCGCCACGGGCCGCTACGAGCTGCCGATGACCGGCGGGGGCAAGCCGTCCACGGCGAAGGGCGCGCTGGAGCCGTACGCGTACCTGGGCGACGAGCTGTGCAAGGACATCCTGGCTTACCGGCACGCGGTCACCGCGCAGACGCTGCTGCTGGAGCCGCGCCGGCTGCTGTGCGCGCGGGGGGACGGGCGGGTGCGCACCACGATCCTGACGCTGGCGGCCAACACGGGCCGGACCAGCTCGCGGGACGAGAACCTCCAGCAGGTGAGCCGCCAGGGCGGGATGCGGGCCTGCCACCGGGCCGGCGAGGGCTGCCTGATCGTGTCAGCTGACCTGGCCAGCGTGGAGATTCGAACGGGCGCGGCGCTTTCAGGTGATAGCGGGATGCAGGAAATGATTAGGCTGGGCGACCTGTACCCGGAGCGCAAGAAGGAATTCGATTTCCACTGGCGTACAGCAATTACGGTGTGGGGACCGGAGGCGACCAAGGAGAACCGGTACACCGCCAAGCGGGTCAACTTCTGCGTTCCCGAGGAGGGCACGGAGATCCTGACGAAGCGCGGGTGGCTGCGGCACGACCAGGTACGCGCCGGGGACCAGACGATCGGCTACAACTTCGTGACCGGGCTTTCCGAGTGGACTCTTGTGCAGGAAGTTGAGCATTTCGGGGAAGCTGATGTCGTGCGCCTCGGTAACAAGCACAAGTCATGGTCGCCGGTCGTCACGCCTAACCATCGCTGGATTACAGAGCGCAGGGCAGGTCCTGACCGGAAAGCGCGCAAGCGTGAGTGGACAGAAACAGCGAACCTGCGAACTGAGCACTCCGTGGTCCTCGCTGCACGGGCCCTGACGAGGCAGACGGTTCCGGTTACACCTGCGGAGGCCGCGCTTATCGCCTGGGTTTACTGTGACGGCCACGTCCAGCAGTCACCGCTTACCGGGAAGACAGCGCAGGGCGCAGACGGACGGCGGCGCAAGCTGATCGTGTCAGTAGCACAGGCTAAGCCCGCTGGGATTACCGCTTTGGAACGCGTGCTCCGCGAGTGCGGGGCGCCCTACACCATGGACTGCATTCCTGCTGTAAACGACCGGTGCCTGCCTCAGCGTATCTACCGGCTGAAGACTGCGTACGCGCGTGAGCTTTGGCAGCGGGCTGGCCTTGCCGAGGCGGACAAGGCACAGCCCGGCTTTTACCTGACGCCGTTCGTGACCGGCCTCGGCCCTGATGCGCGGGACGCGTTCCTCCGCGCTGTCATTGACGCGGAAGGCTGGCAGGACGGCAAGACAGGCGGCACGCGCATCAGCCAGAACGAAGGGCCGGTCTGCGACGCGATCATCCTTGCGGCCACGCTGAGCGGCTGGTACGTACGGCAGAACAGGTACCGTCACTCGCGCGGGAACGCCGTGCACGTGACCATGGCCTTGTCAGAGCCCCGCGTTACCGGGCAGCGGCGCACGACGGAGCCTGCCGGGCGCGAGCGCGTCTGGTGCGTCACCACCAAGCTAGGCTCCTGGATGATGCGGCAGCACGGGCAGGTCATGCTCACCGGGAACTCAAAAATGTACGGAAGTGCGATCAAGGGATGCGCCGCTTCGGTAGGCATCCCGCTGGACGCCGCGGAGAAGGTGTTCCGCGCGTTCGACACGCTTGCCCCCGGGTACACGGCGTGGGACCAGGAGATGCGGAACTTCGCGCGCAAGGGCGGCAAGTCGTACCGGACCTACAGCGGCCGTGAGGTGTACCTGTCCGGCAAGGGCGAGCACGCCGCCGGGAACGCCGCCATCCAGGGCACCGCCCGTGAGTTCCTGGTTGACGGGGTGCTGCGCTGGCGGCAGGGCCCGTGGCGTGACTGCGTGCTTATCCCGGTACACGACGAGCTGATCGCTTTTGACGTGAAGGAAGAGGAAGCTGAGGACGCGACCGCGTACCTGGTGCAGTGCCTGGAGACGGAACTGAACGGCGTGAAGATCAAGGCGGAGCCAAATCCAACGTCTCCGTACTGGTTGGATGCTTCGTAATCTTGTGTTTCCATGCGCCCTGCACATCCTCAGGCTGTACGCGCCGGGTGCGCTGAACCCGAAGACGCACTGGGCGTACTGAGAGCCGGCTGTCGCCTGGGCCGACGCCTCCTGAGGTTCTTGCTACAATCTGAGCATGACTGACAACGACACATGGCCCGAGTACCTTGACGTCACCCAGGCGGCGGCGATCATGGGGGTCAGCAAGATGACCGTGTACCGGCTGCTGCACAAGGGCGAGATCCGCGCGACCCGCGTCGGCCGCAGCTTCCGCATCGACGCCTCGCACCTGCGTGATTACCTGGGGGTTCCCGCATGACGCACCTCGCCGCCGGCAGCACCGGCTTCGTGACCATCTTCGGGCAGGCCGTCTCCGCCTGGACCGTAATCGTCTACCTGCTCGGCGTGGTCACCGGCTTCATCTTCCGGCACAAGATCTGAAAGGGGCACGGGCGTGGAAGAGATGACCGAGGACGAGGTCCGGGCGGTCCTGGCAGGTTGCGGCGCGGACGCGTCCCGGTTCCCGTGGCGCCTCGGCCCGCAGGATGGCCAGGAAGCTCCCGAGGGCACTTTCATCTGGCCCGTGGAGCTGGCCGACGGCCGGTACCTTGCCTGCTCCTTCAGCTTCGGCAAGGAGGACCCCGACCCGGCCCTGTCGTGGAAGCCGTCCTGGCGCAAGGTGGAAGGCCCGATGACGCTCGCCGAGCTGCAAGCACTGGGGAGGAAGAAGTGACCGTGGCTGGCGCTGACGAGCAGGAGGTAACGCAGGACGGCGGCCTGCTGCCGTACCGGCGCCGCGCGGCTTCACTGCGGCTCATGACGGAACTCCTGGCTGACATGTACGAGGACACCGACGCCGCCGGGGAACCGCGCACCGTCCGCCGTGACCTGTCATGAGCAGGGCCCGGCTGCTGCTGCGCTGGCTGTACGACCAGTTCATCTACCCGGTCTTCGCCGGGCTCTGCTCGCACGAGGGAACTGATGCCGCCGAGGAGAAGCCGGCCGGACCGCCACGGCGCTGAGGGCGCCGTCTACCGGCGGCTGGTTAAGTTCGTCATCAGCCGGGACTACGGGATATGCCACGTGTGCCTGCATCCCGGGGCTAACTCCGCCGACCATCACCCGCACCCGGTAACCGAGCGGCCCGACCTCGCCCGCGACCCTTCCAACATGCGCGCCATCCACGGGTACCCGGTCGCCTGCCCGGCCTGCTCCGCTGCCGCCGTCGCCCGCGGGGGGAAACCGGTGTACTGCAACGAGGTCAAGTCCGCCATGTCTCTGGAGCGGGCGCGCAGGATCCTGGAGACGAGGACGGGCCTGTCCCTCGGCAAGGCTGAAGGACAGGCCCGCGGTGAACGCGACTGGGATGACTTCTGATTACTGCCCGTCGCGGAACTGGTTCGGCTGGCTGGCCATCAGTTCCTGCTGCTCCCAGTTCATGTTCCCGGCTACCGCCGGCCCCTGGCTGTTGCTGGCGCCGTTGGCGAAGCTGTTCCCTTTTGCCTTCATCTCGTCATCTCCCCTCAAAGGTGTCACGTGACATCTTTCCAGTCACTGCCCAGCAGGCCGCGCGTGATCAGCACGAACATCCGCGCCTTCTCCCGGTACCGCTCAGGCAGCTGCTTCCACGGCAGCATCGCCGGGTGCGTCTTCCGCTCGTGGTCCTTCCGCTCGCCCCAGGTATACCCGCGCCCGGTCATCGTCCGGTACCAGTGCTCGTGATGCTGCCGGGCCGTGGTCACCCCGCCGTGCCGGATGCGCGCCACCGCCGCGACGGTCACCTCCCGGGAGCTGCGCGGCAGGTACGGCCACGGCTGCGCGGGCATGTCGTCGCCTGCCACCGCCTGGTGCCCCAGGTTGAAGGCGTGGTACATCTGCGCGATCTCCTCGTCGGTGTACGGCACCCTGCCCTCGCCTTACTTACCGAACGGCGAGCAGTCGCGGCACAGCCCCGTCCTCGGGTTCGCTACCTTCTTCATGCAGCTGATGCACAGCGCCCTGAGCGCCCTGAGCACCCTGGTCATCCCTGTTCCCTTTCCCATGTCGCCCACCTGTGCCTGTTACCGCACCTGTGCAGCGGGTACTTGTGTCCTGCCGCGCCCTTGCACCGTGCCTTAACTCCCTTAACGCCCGCATTATCGCAGTCCGGGCATACCGCCGGGCACTGTCCTGGCATTTACGCCGCTCTCTTCTTGTAAGGTGCCGGGGCGCGGGCCGCGGCGGGCCGCCAAGCCTGGCCGGCTCCCGCGCCCCGGCACGTTCATGTCAGGGAACGGCCGTCCCCTGTGTCACGCCGGCACGGGCTCCTGCTCGCGCGGCCCGGGCACCCGCACCTTCCTGAACTCCGTGTTGTCGCAGTTGGTGCAGTGCAGCTCCAGGTGGAACTGCCCGGAGCCGGTCCCGGCGCTGGCCAGCAGGCCGACGTCGACCGAGCCCAGCCTGTCGGACGCGTCGAGCAGCGCCTTCTCCGTGGCGTACCTCCCGGCCAGCCGCGCGTACCTGGAGACGGTCTGGTCGCTGACGTCCAGGGTCTCCGCCATGACGGCGTAGCTGAACCCGTACTTGTGCAGAGCCCTGACCAGCTGCCCGAAGCCGTACGCTTTCCGCAGCCCTTCCCGGTTGTACTTGACGAGCCCCTTGTACTCGCTGACGAGCATTCCCAGGGTCTCGCCGGCCATTACCTTCATCTGCTTCCCTTTCCTGTTTCCTCACAGCCCGCGTGACGGGGCCGTGCTCAGCGACCCGGGCGCAGCGCTGCCGCCCAGGTACGCGATCACCACGTTCGAGCAGGACGCCAGCTTCGGCGGCTCGCCCGCGTCATCCGGCGGCGTCCCGTACACGGTCACCGCCAGGTACCCGTTGATGTCCGGGGTCTCCTCCCAGCTGGCGCCCGCCGCGACGGTCCAGGTCGCGTCGTCCGCCAGGACCATCGTGACTCCGGTTGCGGTCACGCTCGTTGCCACTAGCTTCACTCCTTTTTCCCGCAGGTGCACCTGCTCACTGCCCAGTGACAGCCTGAGCAGACCAGGATCGTGTTTGACG
>Ga0070712_100001966_pt1 | contig 12585 bp, 9 predicted proteins | sample LARL81metaG_FD_71396 | JGI IMG/M metagenome (GOLD analysis project Ga0070712, IMG submission 71396) | Corn, switchgrass and miscanthus rhizosphere microbial communities from Kellogg Biological Station, Michigan, USA - LAR L8-1 metaG | ecosystem: Host-associated > Plants > Roots > Rhizosphere ...
CAGGGCGGGCGAAAGCATCCGCACCAGGAGTTCACGCCGGTCGATACAACCAACATTCTCTTCATCTGCGGCGGGGCGTTTGTCGGGCTCGAGAAGATCATTTCGCGCCGAATCGGCAAGAAATCGCTTGGGTTCCGTTCAGGTGAAGAAGCGGAGAAGGAAGACTCGTTCACCTCAAAGAAAAAGACCCAGGAACTCTTACAGGATGTTCAGCCGGAAGACCTTATCAAGTTCGGGTTGATCCCTGAATTTGTCGGGCGGCTGCCTGTGGTCGGTATGCTTGAGGATCTCGATGAGTTCGCGCTGATTGAGATTTTGACGCGTCCGAAGAACGCGATTGTGAAGCAGTATCAGCGGCTGTTTGAGTTTGAGAACGTTCGCTTAAAGTTCGCCGATGAAGCTTTGCGCGCAATCGCGCGCCAGGCAATGGCCCGCAAGGTGGGGGCCCGCGGCTTGCGGATGATTCTCGAGGAGTTGATGCTCGACTTGATGTTTAACCTGCCAAGCCAGAAGAAGTTGAAGGAATTCGAAGTGACCCGCGAAATGGTAGAGAAACGGTCGGCATCGTTCGCTACGGTCATGGAGAAGGCAGGGTAGGTTTGCAGGACCGTCTTTAACCACAAAGGACATCAGGAGGCACGAAGAAATTGTTCCTTCGTGAAGCTTGGTGTCCTTTGTGGTTATTGGCTTCTGAAATCCGGCTTTTAGATCTAAGGGCACCTTACCACTTAAATGCCATTTCGCGAGACCCTCCGCTCAAGGTAAAATTCTATGTAGATTGTCGTTTTGGCCGTTCGGCATTACGCTGCTCAGCCCAGGAGAATCAGTGACCACATCCAAGGAAAAATACGAATCGAAAAAGCTGCCCATGATGCCCATCCGGGATGTCGTCATCTTTCCATTCATGATGACACCGTTTGTTGTGGGCCGCGAATCGAGCGTGCGGGCTTTGGAAGAAGCGCTGGCAGCCGACAAGAAGATATTCCTGGCGACGCAGCACGACGCCTCCATCGATGAGCCAAAGTCCAACGAGATTTACCAGGTGGGCACGATTGTCAACATCGTGCAGAGCCTGAAGCTACCGGACGGCAACATTAAGGTTCTGGTCGAAGGCATTGAGCGCGGCAAAATTCTTCAGGTCGCCGACACCGAGGGCTACATGGAGGCCACGGTGCGCGTGGCGCGTTTCACCACCGAGACCAATCAAGCGATCGAAACCAGCATGCAGCGGGTGACCTCGCTTTTCGAGCAGTACGTGAAGCTTTGCCAGGCACTGAACTACGAGACGATGATTTCGGCTGTGCGGATGGAAGATCCGGCGAAGCTGACCGATGTCATCGCGGCGAACCTGCAGCTTTCGATTGAAGAGAAGCAGGAACTGCTTGAGATCTTCGACCCGGCAGAGCGGCTCACGCGCATTGCCGATGTGCTCGATATCGAAATCGAGAAATTGAATGTCGACCGGACCATCCAGTCGCGAGTAAAGCGACAGATGGAGAAGGCGCAGAAAGAGTACTACCTCAACGAAAAGATCAAGGCGATCCAAAAGGAATTGGGGCGCGGCGAGAAGAGCGAGTTCGATGAACTGAAGAAGAAGATCGAATCTGCTGGCATGCCGAAGGAAGTGAAGGACAAGGCGCTGCAGGAGCTCAAGAAACTCGAAGCGATGCCGCCGATGTCAGCTGAGTCGACCGTCTCGCGCAACTATCTCGACTGGCTGTTGGCCGTGCCTTGGAAGAAGCGGTCGAAGGAAATTCGCAATATCAGCCGAGCTGAGAAGGTTCTGAACGAAGATCACTATGGGCTGGAGAAGATTAAGGAACGGATTCTTGAGTTCCTGGCTGTGCGCCAGCTGGTAAAGAATCCGAAGGGATCGATTCTCTGCTTTGTCGGACCTCCGGGCGTTGGAAAGACTTCGCTGGGCATGTCGATCGCGAAGGCTACCGGACGCAAGTTTGTGCGGATGTCGCTTGGCGGCGTGCGAGATGAAGCCGAAATCCGGGGACATCGGCGCACGTATATCGGTGCGCTGCCTGGTCAGATCATCCAGATGATGAAGAAGGCTGGGACGAAGAACCCGGTTTTCATGCTGGATGAAGTGGACAAGATGTCGATGGACTTCCGCGGTGATCCGTCGGCGGCGCTGCTCGAAGTGCTCGATCCTGAGCAAAATTTCATGTTCGTCGATCATTATCTGGACGTGGAATACGATCTGTCGCAGGTGTTCTTTGTCGCTACCGCGAACGTGATGCACACAATTCCTCCTGCATTGCAGGATCGCATGGAAGTGTTGCGGTTGCACGGCTACACCGAGCAGGAGAAAGTGGAGATCGCAAAGCAGTTCCTGGTGAAGAAGCAGATGCTGGCCGCGGGGTTGTCGGAAAAGAACATCAAGTTCACGGACGACGCCATTACCGCGCTCATCCGGTCTTACACGCGCGAGGCTGGTGTTCGTAATCTCGAGCGCGAGATTGGGAACGTTTGCCGCAAGGTCGCGCGCAAGGTGGTGAAGGAAGGCGAGAATTACTCCATTACCATCACTGGGGAAAATGTGAACGACTTCCTCGGCGTGATCAAGTTCCGGGACACGCTGGCGCACGAGAAATCGGAAGTCGGCCTGGTCACAGGTTTGGCGTGGACGGAAGTTGGCGGATCGATCCTCAGCACCGAAGCCAGCGTTGTGGACGGCAAAGGCAAGCTCACGCTTACGGGAAAGCTCGGGGACGTGATGCAGGAATCGGCGCAGGCTGCGATGTCGTACGTACGTTCGCGCGCTCAGCGCCTGGGGCTGACGCGAGATTTCTATCGCAATCTTGATCTGCATGTGCACGTGCCCGAGGGCGCGATTCCTAAGGATGGGCCGTCGGCGGGTATCACGATTGCGACGGCGATTTCAAGCGCGTTGAGCAAGATTCCGGTGCGGCGTGACATCGCTATGACCGGAGAGATCACGTTGCGCGGGAAAGTCCTTCCGATCGGCGGCCTGAAGGAGAAGTTGCTGGCTGCTCACCGCGCGGGGTTGTTCGAAGTGATCCTGCCGAAGGACAACGAGAAGGATCTGGCCGAGGTGCCGGAGAATCTGCGCAACGCGATGAAGATGCACTTTGTGGACACGATGGATCAGGTGCTGGCAATCGCGCTTGAATCACCGCTCCCGAAGATTGTCGAAGAGGAAGCAACGCAACCGATTGCACCGCCGCTCACAACAGCAACTCCGGAGAGCTCAACGGCGCATCAGTAAGACGGTCGTCGGTCGTCGGTCGTTCGACTCTGGCAAAGAAGGCCCGTTTACCTGGGCCTTTTTGCTTTGGACTTGTGAACGGGATCCGTTTGACGCCTTGCACGAACGTCACGCGGTTGGCGCTACGAGTTTGTTACGCGCAGGCTGCGCGGATTTTTTCGCAGAGTTCGGCCAGGGACCGCTCGACGCAGTCTGTGAGCCAGCGTTCCAGAGATGCGCGCTGCGCATCTGGAATGTAGGAGAATTTCACACCGAACTTCCATACCGAAGTCCAGACGACTCTGCCGTTCACCTCGAGGATTTCCCCAGTAACCGGCAGGGTGAAGCGCAGATTGATATCTTCGCTAACAGTCGGGACTACACCGGCGAGAAACACTTTCGGATTGATCTCCACCGCTGCGCCGCCCTCGCTTAGATTGACCAACGTCGCTTCGAATAGCGGATGAGAATGCGTGCTTAGCGAAACCGCGATGTCGACTGTTTCGCGATGCTGCTTCCTTCGTCGGGCGACTGTTGCGTTGTAGGCCGCTCGGAGACAGCGCTCAATCTGCACGGCGGATGCGGGCTTGTGAATCAAGAAGTGAACTCCGGCGGCAAAAGCCTGCCTGAGGTCGAGCAGGTCGCGTACGATCGCCACGAGAACGCAGTCCTGATTCAGTTTCGACCGACGAACGGCACAAAGAAACTCGGCGAGATTGTCGATCTCGCGCCAGTCCACGATGATGGTCTCGAATTTGTCAGCCTGGATCATCGCCAGGGCAGCCGACGGCGTGTTGACGACTCGAGGCGTTACCTGCAAGTCATGCAAGACACTGCGCGTAATTCCCAGGAAACTCACGTCTGCGCACAAGAGGAGTGTGTGCATCTGCAGCGTGGTTTTCGCGCGCTTTTGTTGAGTGTTTTCCATGTCGGTCATCCTATCGTGCAAGCGGTGGAAACTTGCTGGTTCCAATTTGCCTGCTACTTGTCCCATCGGCCCAGTTTCCGTTGGCTCAAATAGCGGCGCGGAACCAAGGGAAACTCGCGTGTTACTTCCGTGTGGGAGAAAAGTAAAGTAATTCGGGCCTGGGATCTCACGCTGGCATTTGCGAAGGTGCCGAGGGAGCCAGCCCCGACAGCCGGAGGGGCGCCCCCACGTCGCTTGCCAACTTGTCCAGCGGCATTGCAAACTGTGGCATGAGGGTCTTGTCGCGCTTCCTGGCGTCCGCTACTGATGTTTCGCAGTTCCCTGTTCCATCGGTTCCTGAGATCGCCTTTCTGGGACGCTCGAATGTCGGCAAATCGAGCGTGATCAATTCCCTGGTGGGGACCAAGCTAGCACGAACCAGTTCCACTCCCGGACGGACTCGCAGCATCAATTTCTTCGAGATCCGCTGGCCGGGAAAGCCGCGGCCGGAGATGATCTTTGCAGATTTGCCAGGCTACGGATACGCGAAGATCTCGCGCGAGGTCTCGCAAGAGTGGCCTAAGTTTGTTGAGCCCTATCTCAACGAGCGGCCGACACTGGCTCTGTGCGTCGCGCTGGTCGACGTGAATGTTCCGCCGCAACAGAGCGATCGGCAATTGCTCGAGTTTCTGAATGCTTCACACCGAGCATTGTTGCTGGTTGGCACCAAAGCCGACCGATTGTCGAATAATCAGCTTAGTAATGTGTTGCGGACACTGGGTAATGAATATCCCAGTGCGCGGTTGCTTCCGTACTCGTCGAAGACGGGCATAGGACGCGATGAACTTTGGAAAGAGATTCGGCGAGTCTCGGTTCCGCGACAAAGCGCTGAAGCTTCGGTGTGAAACTCCTTACAGGTCTTCATGGGGGTACGATTGGCGGGTGAGACACCCGCCCAACAACCGGCGGGCCCCTTCGACTCCGCTCAGGACAGGCTCTGGCGCTACAACTGAATGAGAGCCTTCTAATACCCAACAGGATCAGTCCAGGCTAATCCCATATCCATTTGAGCCGATAAGACCGTTAAGACTTGCCGTAGCTTGCGGGAACAGTACCACGGGAGCTTTTATGGCGCAGGAAATCAATGAAGGCGTGGCGTACTTAATGGCTCTGAAACAGGGCGGCCAGACTGGGGGCGCAGGGTCTGCGTCCGTGCAGGAAGTCTCAGAGGCGCAATCGAGCACGCCGACGGATGCGGACAACCGCTTCCAAGGCGCAGAAAAGCGCCGTAGTTTGCGCTACAAATGCGAAGGAGGCGTTGAACTGCGGGAGAAAGACTGCGAGGTGCGCACGTGGGCCACATTCAGCGATATCAGCCTTCACGGGTGCTATGTAGAGGCGCAGGCTACGTATCCGCCCGGAACCCTCCTGAACCTGAAACTCGAGGCGAACAACATTCGGGTCGAAACCCAAGGGCTAGTACGGGTCACGTACCCGTACCTCGATATGGGCATTTCGTTTGAAGGCATGTCAGAAGAAAACAAAGCGAGTTTGCGACGCCTTCTTGCTTCGCTCTCATACCGTTCCGTAGCGATCGGATCAGGCGCCGTATCCTCGACGAGCGGAGCACTTCAGGAGATTCCGGCTGTATCTGATCCGGCGGCGGCGATGCAGGCCTTGGTTGATTTCTTTCACAGCCATCAGGCACTGTTGCGCGAGGAATTTGTGCGGATTCTGAACAGGAGTCAGGAAAAGAGATAGCAGTTTCGAGTTTCAAAATTCCAAGTTTCAAACCTGCTCCCTCTCAACTTTGCGGGCCGTTCCGTTATCATGTTCAGGCATGTCTTTAAACCTGATTACCGGCGTTGCCGGATTCATTGGATCATCGATAGCGCGGGCCCTTGTGGCGCGGGGCGAGCAAGTCCGCGGAGTGGATAACTTTTCGAGCGGAAATCACGAGAATCTGAAAGGCATAATCGATCGGATCGACTTTCGCGAAGCTGACATACTCGATCTTGACGCGATGCAGAAAGCTTGCGCTGGAGTCGATTTTGTCTTTCATGAGGCTGCCATTCCTTCCGTGCCGAAGTCCGTTCTGGATCCGCTGGGGAGTAATGCGGCCAATATCGACGGGACGGTGAATTTGCTGGTTGCGGCGCGTGATGCCAAGGTCAAGCGCGTCATTTATGCCGCATCGTCTTCTGCGTACGGAGACACGCCGACTTTGCCGAAACACGAAGGCATGGTTCCGGACCCGATCTCTCCTTATGCAGTTGCGAAATTAGCGAGCGAGCACTACATGGTTTCGTTCTATCGATGCTACGGACTGGAGACCGTGTGCCTGCGGTACTTCAATATCTTTGGGCCACGGCAGGATCCTTCCTCGCCATATTCGGGAGTGCTCGCGAAGTTTATTACGCAGATGCTGCGAGGCGAGCAGCCGAGCATCTTCGGGGATGGAGAGCAGAGCCGCGACTTTACCTATATCGACAATGCTGTTGAGGCGAACCTGCTCGCCTGCAAAGCTCCCGCCGCGAAGGTCGCGGGGCAGATCTTTAACGCTGCCACCGGACGTCGCGTCACGTTGAATGAGACCTTCAAAGCGCTCCAGCCACTGACTGGATATAAGGGACAGCCGAAGTACGGGCCGGAGCGCGGTGGGGACATCAAGCATTCGCTGGCGGATATTTCCAGAGCCGAGACTGCTCTGGGCTATCGGACCCTGGTCGATTTCGAGGAAGGTTTGAAGCGGACGGTGGATTGGTATCGGGAGCAGATGTCTCCGGACCAAATGCCGGAAGTTGGCGCCAAAGGCTGACGCCAGGCAAGTCTGCGATTTACTCAGCAAAAAGCGCCAGCCGCTAAGTTCGCGAAGAAATTCACCGCCTTACTCATGACGCAGGGATTCGATCGGATCCAGGCGCGACGCGCGTAGAGCTGGAATCATTCCGCTGACCAGGCCTACCATCCCGAGAATTAGTGTTGACGCAATTAAGGTTGCAGGCTGGATCATCAGGCGGATGTCGCCAGCCTCGCCATTCTTCGCGAATGCGCTGTAGAGCGTCAGGCGGCCAACCGACAGAGCAACTACATACGCCAGGATCACGCCCAGAAGGCCGCCGATAGCGGTGATGGTCAGGGCTTCGGCAAGGAACTGCATCAGGATGTATCCACGCTTTGCGCCCAGGGCTTTCTGAACGCCGATCTCGCGGGTTCGTTGCGTCACTGAGACCAGCATGATGTTCATCAGGCCAACGCCGCCGATGCCGAGGGTCAGTGTGCCGATGAAGCCCATCAGGACTTTGAGCCCGAGGGTGATGATCTCGAACTGATGGAGTTGATTCATCAGATTGAAGACACGCACGGCTTCGCGATCGGTTTCGTTGAATTTGTGCTGCCCGGCGAGGATTGTGCGCACAGCCGGCTCGATACGCTGATACTCCGGCGTCTGATAGTTGAACCAGATCGTATCGAGATAATGAGTGCTCTTCAGGTCGCTCATCGTTGTGAAAGGAATGTAGACGACACGGTTAATGTCATCGTTTCCTTCCTGCATTTTGGCTGAGAGGACTCCGACGACCTCGAAGCTAATGCCATCCAAGCGGATGTGCTCGCCCAACGCATTTCGACCGGAGAAAAGTTTGTCCTTCGCTTCGGAGCCGATCACGGCAACATGGGCGCGTTGCACCTGATCCTCCATGTTGTAGAAGCGGCCCTGCCCTTGTTTCAGAGAACGGATGTCATAAACGTTTGGATAGTTTCCGCTGACCGAAAACGTGAACGATCGGTTTTCATATGCCACGACGGACTGCTTATCAACGCTCGGAGTGATATGAGTGATTTGCGGGAGGTTCGTGGTGAGAGCGTCGACGTCTTCCTGCGTGAACCGGACATCGACTCCCGACTTCTGCCCGCCGGCTTGCATCGAAGTCTTTCCGGGAACAACGATGACGAGTTTTGTGCCGAAATTCGCGAAGATGTTTGCGCAGGCCCGCCCGAACCCATCGCCGTAAGCGAGCAGCATCACAACTGTAGCAATACCCCATGCCATGCCAAGCATGGTGAGCGCGGTGCGGCGCCGGTTGTGGCGCATGGCGCCGTAAGCTTCTTGAAGTAGATCGCGCATCATCCTTTACTCCTGCCGCAGTGCTTCCACCGGCTGCAGCAACGCCGCTTTACGTGCGGGATACAGGCCCGCGATTACTCCCGCCAACGTCAGGCTACCGATCGCGAGCATGGCCGACATGGGAACCAGCTTGGGGGGATCGAATCCCTGCGGACCTTGCACTCCACCCATCAGGCCCATGAGGCCACCCGCAAAGGCCAGGCCCAACATGCCGCTTCCCAAGGTGAGCAGGAGGCCTTCGAGGAAGAAGTGAGTCAGGATGCTGCGGTTGGTCGCGCCCAAAGCTTTGCGCAGTCCGATCTCGCGGGTTCGTTCGCTAACTGCTACCAGCATGATGTTGATGACGCCGATGGCTCCGAGGGCCAGGGTGACCATCCCGACCGCTCCGAGGAACATATTCATCACGTCGAAGATCGTGCCGACCATCTGGGATTCCTTGATGGAATCCCATTCGTCGAAGGCATTCTCGTCCATGTAATCGAACTCGTGGTTGTGACCGACGATTTTGTGTACCGCGGATCGCGCGATGTCATGTTGCGCGGTTACATGTGGCTGGTATTCGATGAACGAAATGGAGTTCTCATGGTTTTCGCCCTTGAGCGGAAAGTTGGAAGCCATCACGGGAAATGGGATGTAGGCACGGTTATTCAGCCACATATTGTCGCCGCGGCCGAGGTGGGGAGTGCTGCCGATAACCTCGAAGCGTAGGCCGTTAATCAGGATGAAGGCACCGATGGCCTGCTGCCCGGGGAAGAGTGTTTTCTTGAGTTGGTCGCCCAGGACGACAACATTGCGGCGCTGTGCCAAATCCATGTCGTTCAGCCAACGACCCTCATTCATCGGAAGATAGCTGATCTCGTTCAGTTGGGGTTCGGTTCCGAGGACTTCGCCGCTGCCATTGGAAAATTCACTCACGGCATGCAAGTCGTTGCGAGAGATCAGCGGACAAGCCTTGCGAATCTCGGGCGCGTGGCGGATGTCGAGGTAGTCCTGATATGTGAGCAAGTACGATCGGGCCGAGGTCATGTTACCCGCAACTGCCGGGGCACGTCCGGGAAAGAGGAACATGATGTCCTTGCCGAATTCGGCTAATTCGCGCTTGTTGCCAGACCGGAAACCTTCGCCAACACCTACCAGGAGCAGCAACGAACCCACGCCCCAGGCGATTCCGAACATGGTGAGGAATGAACGGAGCTTGTGGGCCCAGAGATTGCGGAAAATCTGGCTGAGAATGTCGGTTATAGTCCGCATCGCTAACTCCTGTGGTGTATCGGTCCTACTAGGAAAACCCCGGCCCTAGTACTTAAGACACCGAAAGCCCGGTGGATATTACGGGTGATGAAGAAGAAATTTAAGACCTTCATCAATTCTGATGCAGAAACCCGCGACCGGGAAGTTCGGCCTTGGTGAATTCCGAGATCCTGCCATTGTTTTCAGACCCCTATTGTTTGGACGCCGCACACAAAGAAAGGTACGCAGGCGGTTTGGAAAAAGTTCCATGAATCTGCGGACTTAGAGGGTCTTGAGTTGTGATTCCCCAGTCCCGAGCTTCAATTTTTGAGGCTTGATTCCACATTGCTGTTCCAGATTCTCTGGTTCCAAAACTTGGCCTTGTGGGTCGGACACCCTAGGTTCGAGGACGAGAACCCGAATTTCCGGCCATCATTACGTTAGTGATCTACGGCGGGGTTACACCCGAGGCTAGAGTTGCGGCATGACACTTTCCTCGATGGTGGTTTCGCGCGACTGGCTGGAAGTGAGTGTTCTGGAGTGCATCCTGGGTGGCCTGCATATGGATGTGGCGGTGGAAGACGAGCCTCAGAAGGCCCTGACGCGGTTGTCCAAGTCAAAAATCGACGCGCTCATCGTGGATTGCGATCTGAATGGCAGCTCACAACTATTGCGCGACCTGCAGGCGACACAAAAAAAGTCGAATACGGTGCCACTTGTCATTATGGGGGGTCGAAACTGCGTCGCCAATCTTGACGAAACTGGTGCCCTGTTTGCCTTTGAGAAACCAATTTCCGTGGAAAACGCCGTCCGCACGCTTTCGGCGGCGCGCAACATGATTGTGGACGGCCGACTTCGGTATCACCGAACAGGAGTGGAGATCCCGGTCGAAGTGCGGTCCAAAGGGCAGGAGCCCAAAGACGCCCACCTGGTAAATGTCAGCCAGGGGGGGATACAAGTCCACACCGATCATTTCATCGACGCGGACACGGTTCTACAAGTACATTTCGAATTGCCAGGCGCGAGAGCCGCACTGAAAGCACATGCGGAAGTGGTATGGCGCGATAACTGCGGCAATGTCGGGATGCGGTTTACGAAGGTGGCCTCTCCGCAGCAGCGGACGTTGCAACTTTGGTTGGCGCAACAGTTCCTGGCTAACTAACGAATCGTGGCAAGGAACAGCGGATTCCTCGCCCTTACACCCGCGCGCTTCGGAATGACAAAGCGTGCTAGTCTGCAGTCGTTTTCTCTTTGCTGTCTTCTTGCAATCCTGCGTTCCGCGCGAGGCGTGATCCCAGACTCTCGCCTCCGAAGACCCAGAAGAATCCCCAATAAATAGTGGTCACCAACGCAAGGCCTGCGGCTGCCATCGAAAAAGGCGCAGGAGGCGCTTCTCCAGTTACCGAGAGGAAGACCAGAACAAAAAGGAAGAATGACGCAACCACGACGAGCATGTCGATGACACGCGCGATCGAGCGAGGCGAGAGCGACCGAGAAAGCCAATCGAGGCTAACGACCTCGTCGGGAGACGAAGGAAGAAGCGAGTCCTGCACAAGCTGTAGTGGTTCCGGCGAAAGCGGCAATGTAATCACTTTCGCCGGGGTGCCCGAGATCACGAGTCCATCATCCTCTTCAGCGCGGGGGATCGATTCTTCCGCGGAATCGATTTCATCACGGCGGGTAATTTCGAAGAGATGGCGCCCGAACATGGATTCAGAGCGCTCGGCGTGGAGAGAGGCAGATTCCAGGAGATCGTTGAGGATCCATTCATTAATTTGCAGGCGCATGCTGGCGGGAAGATTCAGAAAGCGCATGCCGCATTGACCTGAGCCGGTGGTCCAAACCACTTCTGCGACTGTTTCCACTCGTATCTTGGGGGCGCGCAGTTCGAAACGGAGGCGCACCTGCTGACCGGTGCGAAGCGTCTTCAACATTTGCGCACTGATGCCCTTCTGGTTGAGATTGCGGATCACGCCGCCAGTCGCTTGATCGACGGTGAGATAAGTGAGGGTGCGGAGTTCGTGCCGATGCTCGGCGCGTAGCTCGCGAGCTGTCGAAACGGCGGCGTTCATAGTTACAACCTCGGAAACGTTCGCGGCAGGGTCGCTTTGGGAAATGGTATCGCGGACGAGTTGACGAGCCTTAGTAACTTCGATGGTTCAGCGGGCAGAGTGCAGCGGCTAGGGCTAGGCCGAGGTTAAAGTACAAGTGCATTTTCCAATTACGATTCAGGGTTCCGCAATGCTCATCACTTGCGATTTGCAGAAGAGTGTCCCAGGAAAACCTCTCGTGCAGCTCGCTCCGATGCCTGCCAGATCTTCACTGCTTCAAACAGGATGACCGTCCCATAGGTCACGGCCAGCCACACCAGGACGGCTTCAATGGGCAGATCGCACCATGCTCCGATGAAAATCCCCATCATGGCGTGATGTTGATAATTCCACCATCCGTAAGGGAGGGCGAGCGTAGCTTCCCACAACATGCTAAGGAGCATGATGAAGAACATCGTCATGCCCAACGCGCGCCAGTTGACGAAGCGCCTGGTTACTGAATAGAGACTGATGGCGGGCGTAAACCCTCCAGCTACCAGAACGATGAAATATCCGGGCAGGCCTTCACGCACATCTGAGACGTAACGCTTGTAGAGGATCGCAGCGACGATTAGAACGATGCCGAGGATCAGCGACGTCGGATGAAATTGCAGCAACCGCGGCAACGCGCGCGCCTCGCCCCGATAGTCCCGGACAGTGTAGGCGGCAAGCCAGTACTCACTCAGCCATACGTACAGGAGGAGGATCATGATGAATCCAGTGACGTAGAAAAAGTACTCTTCGATCGGCACGGGCTTGCCAAGAGCGGGCGCCGGTATGCCCAATGTGGACTTCGGATCAGGGAAGTCGAAGAACCAGTGCGCAAATACTACGTCGAGCAGGCAACCTGTGGTTGCGGTGACGGCGATCGTCCGCCAGAAAGCCCGGCGCGGAATATCCAGGCCTTCGCCAGGAAGGAACCAGCACCCGATTACGAGAATCGGGACGACAAACAGCAGCAGACTCCAGGTATAGCCGTGCGGTGAAGCTCCCGATACAGCGTGCACCGTGG
>Ga0070712_100001979_pt1 | contig 12556 bp, 9 predicted proteins | sample LARL81metaG_FD_71396 | JGI IMG/M metagenome (GOLD analysis project Ga0070712, IMG submission 71396) | Corn, switchgrass and miscanthus rhizosphere microbial communities from Kellogg Biological Station, Michigan, USA - LAR L8-1 metaG | ecosystem: Host-associated > Plants > Roots > Rhizosphere ...
TGGTCGGTTGGTCATACGGAGGATTTATCATTTCGGACTATGTGCGCAAAAAGGGCCAGGGCAAGATAGCGGGCATCAATTTTGTGGACGCCGCTATTGTTCTTAGCCCGAAGGCGTTTGGTTCACTTGTGGGCCCTGGCTTTCTGCAGAACGCACCGGGCGCCTGTGAGGACGACCTTCCCACCAACATTGCGGCGATTCGTAGATTTTTGCGCGCCTGCATCGTCAAGCCAGTTTCACAGGACGATTTCGAGCAATTTCTGGCGTTCAATATTGTTGTCACACCGAATGTACGGCGCGCTTTGCTGCAACGCGAACTCGATTTTGGACCAATCCTCGAAGGAATTACGGTGCCAGTCCTCGTTACTCACGGCCGCTCGGATACCGCGGTGCTCCCGGCGATGGCTCAATACATGCTGAGCCACTGCAACACCGCTGAAGTGTCGTTGTACGAGGGCGTTGGTCACGCCCCATTTCTGGAAGACCGTTGCGCTTCAACACTGAGCTGAAACGTTTCGCCGCGAGTGCACACGCCTGAGGGATGTCCGCTTTGGGTCATCAGTTGACGTCGAAGCGCTTGCAGGCGATGTCCGCTTTTTTCTCAAAGCAGAAATCCGTCAGCGCGCGATTAGCACGTCCTTTTTGTGCCAATAGCGGCTGGCTAGAGACGCTCACATATTGCCGTGACCGCGCTTGATGGTCTGGCGGATTATCGGTGCCGTGACCTTATCCGAGATCTGGATGTTCCACATTTCGCTTTCGCCCTGCGCGGCGAAGTCGGCGAACAGCTTTGGGATTACCGACACATCGCGTATCTCGTGGCCGCGGAGGCCGAAGCCGCGTGCGATGTTTTCAAGCGCAGGCCGGCCGAACACAGCCAAGCTATCGTCGAGGCCGTCGGCGCGCAGCTTGTGAAACTCCGAGCCGTATCCGCCGTCGTTCATCGCGCAGATCAGGATGCGAAATCCGTGACGCTTGAGCGTCTCGAGTTCCTGGATATGGAATAAGAGCCCACCGTCGCCTTCGAACAGCACGATCTTGCCCTCGCGGCCCTGCCGGCGCGCAGCCGCAACCCCAAGCGCATACGACAGGCCGTTGCCGACCGCGCCAAATTCACGGACGGTCGTGTAGCGCTCCGCCGGCCTGCCACGCATCTGGGTGTTGAAATAGGCCTGATGGCCGCTGCCGCCGACGATGTCCCAGTCCTTTGGAATGACCGCGTCGATGGCCCGGATCACCTCGCGTGGATCCACCAACCCAGGCGCGATGTCGAACGGCATCGAGTCCGCCGGCTCGGTCGCGATGCGATGCGCGAGCTCTTTCGAGCGTATTGCCGCCGCCGTCGGTTTGCCAACGCCCAGCTTCTTGTCGAGGCCGGCAAGGATCGCCTCGACGCCGATGAGCGCATCTGATCTGAGATAGATGTCGGCGGCCTTCTGCCCATCGCGCAAGCCGCGTGGGGCATCGTCCAACTGGATCTTGCAGGCCTTTGTGAAGTAGTGCCCGCCACCGACGTAGTAGGACAGGCTCGTGCCGACTGCGAGCACGACGTCCGCGGACTCGTACATCTCTTTGCCCAACGACGTGAAGTAGCTGCCGGTGGTGCCGAGCCCGAACGGATGGTCGTCGAAAAGACCGCGTGCCGGCAGCGTGTTGGAGAGCAAGGCGCCGCTACGATCGGCAAGATTGATCACCGCATCGCGCGCGCCGGACCACAGCACGCCGCGGCCACCGAGGATAATCGGCCGCTTTGCCATGGCCAGCCGGTCGACGGCCTCGGCCACGATCTCGGGATCGGGCCGCATGCGCCCGACCTTGGGCTGGTACATCGCCGAGGTCTCGTAGGGCTGGTTGGCCATGTATTCGACCTTTTGCAGGTCGTAGGGAATGCCCAGCACCATCGGGCAGCGCTCGTACTTGGCGATGTGAAAGGCCTCGCGCACGTAGTCCATCATGCGCGGCACGCTGTGCGCGGCGATGTAGCGCGCACCAGTCGCCGTCACCAGGGGCGCCTGGTCGATGTACTGGTTGTAGAACTTGGCGTTAATCGGCGACTCGCCGGCGAACACCACCATCGGCAGGCGGGCGCGAACCGCGGCCGGCAACGCCGTCATCAACTGGGTCACGCCAGGGCCGCAGGTGACCGAGGCGACGGCGAGCTTGCCGGTGGCTACGTTGTAGGCTGTCGCCGCCGCTACGGTAGCGTGCTCATGCCTGACGTGGATGGTATGCACGCCCGGCAGTTTGGCAAAGGCGGTGGACCAGTGCATGTTGCCGTCGCCCATCAGGACGAACTGCGTGTCGACTCCTTCCGCAAGGAACGCTTCTGCGAGGGCCTCGTAGAGCTTGGGCATGGGCGCGGTACCATACTTGGATTATGGAGCGATCCGGTAAGCAACAAGCATGCCCGGCGACGCCCAGTCAATTCAACTGAAGCGTTCGTTTTTCCCTTGGCTAATACCCGACCATGTCGCCAACGAGTCAGGCAGACGTGACGCTCTGAAATCGGGATGTCTCCTATACTCGCGAAAGCAGACCCGGATGATGGTCCCATGTCAGTTCGGCATTGCCGAGCGATGGAAATGTACGATCTCCCAATCAGAGCCGCGTTTTGCAACAACGAACGTGACACGACCATTGGCACTGAATGGTTGTCCGTCCCGCACGCCAGTCACATTCCCCTGGAAAGGCGGGACTTGATTGCAGGATATTGCATTGGCAGCGTTCCGTCACAGCTCGCTGTGCCGTGGGAATGCGACCCGCTTCATTTTCGGCTCGGGGCCAAAAGTGGACGTGACGCCCTGAAATCGCGGTGTCCGCTTTGTGCCCACCGCTTCACACACTTGGGTAATTGTCTAGCTTGACTTACCTTTTTCACGAAAAGCATTCTCGATCCGACGATCGGGAACGAGCCACATCACGGCGACCATCATGTAGATTGCGATTGATATCCACGAACTGACAAAGGCCAGAATTATCGCCGCAGCGTAAAGGACTGGAGATATTTTGCCCTTTATGTCGGTGCCGAGAGCATTAGCGAGTACGGACTCTGATCCCTGCGTTCGCAGGATCGCCCTTTGCAGCAGATAGTATGCGGTCGCTGGCATGAGCAATATGCCACCGTAAAAAGCAGTCGGGATCGGAACTAAAAAATTTTCACCCATCCACGCTGTTGCAGCAGGGATTAGCGACAACCAAAACAAGAGGAAGGAGTTGGCCCAGAGGATAAGACCGTTTACTCGCGTAACGGTGTGTAAAAGGTGATGGTGATTGTTCCAATAGATTGCCAAATACAAAAAGCTCAGGACGTAACTTACGAAATTTGGAGTCACTGCTATTAGCGCCGTCCAGTCAGAGCCGTGCGGCACCTTTAATTCCAGCACCATAATCGTGATGATAATCGCAATCACACCATCGCTGAACGCGGCCAGACGTTCCTTGCCCATGACGCCGTCCCTGGTTGTTCAAACAGCGCGTCATTATCAGGGCCAACAATGGAGTCTTGCAACTTCCCGTTGGCTCAGGTGGCGCATCGTAACGAATCCGACCAGCTGGCTGGAAGTGTGCAATCGAGGATCGGCAACGTCCGAGATGGGTCAGGTCAGAAGCGGACATTCTTGGAATTTTGCGCGATGTCCGCTTTTACCCCCTGAAAGCGGACTGCCGAAGCTAATAACCTGCCCGCCCTTTTCAGTTGAAATTGCCCGCCCCGGACCTTTGCGTCAGATCCGGGACTGCAATGCTAACCTCAGGGGCCGGCTTCAGCTGCTTATGCTTATGGCTACTCTTTGCTGACATGTACATCTTCCGATGGTGCTTGGTGCCGTAATGAGACCGAGTATCCGTCTGGAATTTTGGCCCCGGTGCTGCGGGGTTGCCCACCGCGCCGTCAGCTGCATGCGGTTGAACACCTGTCGCGGGACCATTTTGTGCCATCGCCAGCGAATTAGGCAGATCCTTTGCGTTGGCCATCATCTCTTGATCTGCGCCGGAGCGACAACACGAGGCGTGGGCGCAACAACCCACACTCCGACACCAATCAGCATCAGAGCAGCAGCGGCAATCAAGCCATATGCGGTGACGCCAGACTCGCCTCTCACAAAACGCTCGATTAACGTCCGCATGAACAGATCCTTTGTTTCTTTGCTCAGTAATACCTGCAAATTTGAATCTATCCAGCCAGCGATTTGAGGCTATTCAGCCTGATGGACTAGGTGGCAGCAGGCGCTTTTTGCTGCGACAGCTTTCTAATCGTTGGCTCGCATCAAAATTTTTTTGAGTTGTCTAAAAAATGGTGAAAATGTCACCAGACGAATTAAGTCACGCCAATCTCGAGCGATTGGTGCTCACCGTGAGGTGCAACTTAGGCTTCGAGGATCAAGGCGATGGGCAGCAGCTCGACTAGGCCCTAGCCGCGACATTGGCATTTTTGGATTTTGGTGCACACGCGACCGATGTCCGCTTTGGGTCAGAAGCGAACATTCTTGGAATTTTGCGCGATCTCCGCTTTGCCCGCGGAAGCAGTCATCGGCTGAGGCAATGCGTCGCCCAGGTGCTCGCGCAACAAAACACCAAGCCCGCCGAGGGGCGTCCTGTTCATCATCTTCAGCGCGTGCCACAAGCTGACCTGGTTCGTCGTCAGCACGGGTTTTCCCAGATCACGCTCCAGTTGATCGATAATGCTGAACGTACTCCAGTTACCACACGCTAGAATCACCGCGTCGGCTTCCGCCCTGTTCACACGGCGCCCAACACCCAAGGCAGTTTGTGGATCGAGGAGGCCGATCTCGAGATTGCGGATGAGCCCTAGCGCCTCCTGGGCGAGGACTTTGACTCCGTTTGCTTCAAGAAACGCTGCGACGCTCTGATTCACGGGGGCGCTCCAGGGCGCGCCGAGTACAATTCGTTTCACGGAAAGCACGCGCAACGCTTCAAGCAGCGCGGTTGAGGCCGTGGTGGCCGGCTTGCCGCTTGCCGCGCTTATTCGCTTGATCAGCTCCTGGTCATATCCAATGCCGTTGCGCGACGAGGGCGCAGTCGCTGGAAAAATGATCACGTCAACGTCCACATCAGCCAGCTTTTGGCTCTCGCTCTCGATTTCCTGGACGATCCGCAGCGTTGACTCCGCCTCCACGTTGCTCAATCGCATTCGCGCCACGTGGAGCGTGATGTCTTCCGGCAGTACTCTGGAGAAATCCCGCTCCTGTACTGAACTTGAGGACGGCAGGAGCAAACCGATCCGCCGAAAGTCCTGTCGTCGCGCCATGGAAACCTCCATTTTGACAATGGATGCAAAGGCAGCCGAAACTTCACTCCGCCGCCTTGGCCGCGACGTGCTGGCGGAATTTCGGCACTACCTCTTGCGCGAGAAACCGCATCGACTCGCGCTCCCATTCGCGGTTCGGTCCGCTCCAGTCGAGCCCGGTCATCAATAATGTGCCGAATGGGCCGGCTTCGTCGCGCAGCGCGACGAGCTTATCGAGAAAAGTCTTTGGCGAGCCGTAGAGCACGGAACCTTCGGTGATGACGTCGACGGTCGCCGCTTCATCGCTCATGTTGGGGTCCGGCTTCAACGAGCCGAGCAGGCCGACGCGGGAGAGCACCTCGCGCATGTAAGTGTAAAAGTACCGGTTGGAACCGTGTTCGCCGAAGACGCGATCGCGCGCTTCACTGTCGCTTGCCGCCACCATCACATTGCGCGCCACGCGCCAGTTCTCGCCGCGCGCCGGCTTGCCGGCCTCGGCGCAAGCCTTGCTATAGGTCTGCCAATGCGCCGGCAGCGCCGGGCGCGGCACATTGTTGGCCGAAATGATGCCCCAGCCGCGCTGCGCGGCGACGCGCGCGGTCGGCGAATTGCGGCTCGATACCGACATCGAAATCGGCGGACCACCTTTGCGGTAAGGCTTCGGCAGGTACCCGATGCCGAGCTCGGGAATGATCGCGTCCTTGAGCTGCACATTCCAGAACTCGCCCTTGAGTTCGTAGGGCGGATCCCGCGTCCAGATGCGCTCGATCATGCCGATCGATTCCATCACCTTGCGCTCGCGCACCTTGCGGTCGCCGTTGTCGAACAATTCGAAATCCGAATAGAGCCCGCCAATGCCGATGCCGAGCATGAAGCGGCCACGGCTCATGTGATCGAATTGCGCGACCTCGGCCGCCACTTTGACCGGATGATGGTTCGGCAGGCAGATCACGGCGGTACCGAAGGTGAGATTCTTGGTGCGCGCCACCAGGCCGGCCATGAACATCAGCGGCGACGGAATGGGCTCGGTGGTCGCGGAGAAATGCTCGCCGAGCCACAATTCGTCGAAGCCGAGCCGGTCGGCATAAATCGCCTTTTCCTCGTCCTCGGAGAGCGTTTCGGCGAGCACGCGTCCCGGCGGATGCACCGGCATCATGAACAGTCCGAGGCGCATGTTCTTTCCCGTCATTGCGAGGAGCGGAGCGACGAAGCAATCCAGGCGCCACCGCAGGCTGGATTGCTTCGCTTCGCTCGCAATCACGGTCAGGGTACGATCCCCCATGCATCTTGACAACGCGGCGGCGGCGGCGCGAATGGCGAGGTCGCGGAGGAAAACATCCATGAATGCGCCAATGAATGCGCCTGCCGGCAAATCCACCAATCGCGTCTATCGCGTCGCCGTCATTCCGGGCGACGGCATCGGCAAGGAGGTGGTGCCGGAGGGCGTGCGCGTGCTTGAGGCTGCGGCCAAGAAATTCGGCTTCGAACTGCGGCAGGATCATTTCGATTTTGCCTGCTGCGATTATTACGAGAAGCACGGGCGGATGATGCCGGAGGATTGGAAGGAGAAGATCGGCCGCCATGACGCGATCTTCTTCGGCGCGGTCGGCTGGCCGGCCAAGGTGCCCGATCACATTTCGCTGTGGGGCTCGCTGATCCTGTTCCGCCGCGAATTCGACCAATACGTCAATCTGCGCCCGGTGCGGCTGATGCCGGGCGTGCCGTCGCCGCTTGCGGGTCGCAAGCCCGGCGACATCGACTTCTGGGTGGTGCGCGAGAACACCGAAGGCGAATATTCGGCGATCGGCGGCCGCATGTTCGGCGGCACCGAGCGCGAAGTCGTCGTTCAGGAAACCGTGCTGTCGCGCATCGGAGTCGATCGCGTGCTCAAATTCGCCTTCGAGCTCGCCCGCAAGACGCCGAAGAAGCATCTCACCTCGGCGACCAAATCGAACGGCATCGCGATCACCATGCCCTATTGGGACGAGCGCGTCGAAGCCATGGCGAAGAATTTTCCCGACATCAAATGGGACAAGTACCACATCGATATTCTCTCGGCGCTGTTCGTGCTCAAGCCAGATCGCTTCAATGTCGTGGTCGCGTCGAACCTGTTCGGCGACATTCTCTCCGATCTCGGCCCGGCCTGTACCGGCACTATCGGCATCGCGCCGTCCGGTAACATCAATCCGGAGCGCAAATTTCCTTCCGTTTTCGAGCCGGTGCACGGCTCGGCGCCGGATATCGCGGGGCAGGGCATCGCCAATCCGATCGGCCAGATCTGGTCCGGCGCGATGATGCTCGATCATCTCGGCGAGCCCGAGGCCGCCGCCTCGATCGTCAAAGCGATCGAACACGTGCTTGCCGAACCGAAATTGCGCACCGGCGATCTCGGCGGGGCGGCGAACACCGTCGCCTGCGGCAAGGCGGTCGCGGCCGTGTTGGGATGAGAGCGCGCCCCCTCTCTAACCCTCCCCGCTTGTGAGGGAAGGGTGGGGGAATTGCTTCGCTTCGCTCGCACCTCAGGATGACGGAATTTAACCGATGGCGCCTAACTCTTGCCGCCGGTCAGCCAGACGGCGTCGGCGGACAGCTCGGGCCAGCCGATGGCACGGCTGGCGCGAAGAGCCGCTTCAGCTGCCGCCACGTTCTTGTCCCAGCGCGCCGCGGTGATGCGGCGGCCGGAAAAAGTCTTGGCCTCGTCCGAAACAAGCCATGCCGTGGGCGGGCCCATGATCTCCGGGCGCAGCATCTTGTCGCGCGGCCAGCCGGATGCGTCGGCGATCAGCGGCGTATCGGTCGGGCCGCCCGGCACCAGCACATTGACCGTAATGCCGGAGCCGTCGAGCTCTTTGGCCCACACCGCCGACATCGATTCGAGCGCCGCCTTGGCTGCGCCGTAGGGCAGCACGCGCAGCATCGTGACATAGCTCGTGGTGTTATTGACGATGCGTCCGAAGCCGCGCGTCTTCATGTCCGGCAATGCGGCGCGCACCAGCATCAGCGGAGCGCGCACAAAGATCGCCATGAAGCCGTCCCAAATTTCGGGCGTGAGTTCTTCAATGCCCGGCGCGCGCGCTTCGGCGTCGGGCCGAACGCTGCTCATGCCGATGCCGGCATTGTTGATGACTGCTTCGATCGCGCCAAAGCGCGCTTGCGCCGCGGCAATGGCGCGCTCGCAGCCCTCGGCAGTGGCAAGATCGGCGAGAACGGGATGGAGGCGATCCTTGGCGTCGGGGTACCGGGGCGAAAGACGCTCAAGCGCTTTGGCATCGCGATCGACCGCGGCGACGCAATGGCCCGCGGCCAAGAGCGCGTCCGTCATCGCAAGACCGATGCCGCCCGCCGCTCCGGTGAGAAAAACGACGCGGCCCTGCGCCGATGCCATGATTGTCTCCGCCCCAGAAGCTTTTCGCTTTAGACGTGCGAAGCATATTGGCCGAACACGCCGATTGTCGAGTATGGTGGATCGGCAGAGGATGCGAGGGGAGTGGATGTCCAGCTTGAGGATTTACGGCGTCGCCCGCACGCGCGCGTTCCGCGCTTTGTGGATCGCCGAGGAGCTTGGGCTCGCTTACGATCACGTGCCGATCGAGATCGGCGAGGCTGGCGCGCGCAAGCCAGAGTTTTTAGCGCTCAATCCCAATGGCCGGCTGCCGCTCATCGTCGACGGCGATTTCGTGCTGCCGGAATCGCTTGCGATCACGCTCTATCTCGCCAAGAAATATGCGCACGGCGTGCTTTATCCCACCGCACTCGAAGACGAGGCGCGGGTCTGGCAGTGGAGCTTCTGGGCAATCGCTGAAGTCGACCGCGGCGTCAATATCTGGTCGCTCCACTCCGTGCGCCTGCCGCCCGACGAACGCGACCAGTCCTTGCGCGAGGAAGCGCTCGGCGTGCTGGCGACGCCATTTGCGGTGCTCGATGCGGCGCTATCAAAAACTCCTTATTTGCTCGGCCCGGACTTCACCGTCGCCGATCTCAATGTGGCCGCCGTGATCAGCCGCGCCGTCGATATGGATTTGTCGGCCTGGCCGCATCTCAAAAATTGGCTGGTGCGATGTCTCGAGCGCCCGGCGGCGAGGCGCTCCCTGGCGCTCAAGGCGAAGTCCGATGCGCAAACGTCGGTCGAGACCACCCGCCGCATCGCCCGCATCAATCGGCTATGAGTGGCAGGCGATGAAAACAAGTTCGGTCCCGTTCAATCTCGGCCAGGCCTTTGGCGAAGCGGTGGCGCTGCACCGCCGGGGACAGTTGCGCGAGGCAGAGCGAATCTATGCGCGCGTGCTCAAGGCCGCGCCCGATCATTTCGATGCGCTCAATCTGCTCGGCGCCGTCAAGATGCAGCAAGGCCAGTTCGGCGAGGCGCAGCGCCTGTTCAGCGCCGCGATCAAGGTCAATCCACGGATCGCGGCGGCCTGGTGCAATCTTGGCCAGGCCCAGTATGCGCAGAAGCGCCCGGCCGACGCGCTGCAATCATTCGACAAGGCCCGCGCGCTGGCGCCCGACGATGTCGATATCCTCTATCAGCACGCCAACGCGCTCTTGGCGCTGGATCGGCCGCGCGAGGCGCTCGCCGAATTGGCAACCGTGCTCGCCCGCAAGCCGCAGCACTTCGAGGCCCGCCTCAATAGCGGGCTCGCGCATGCCAAGCTCGACAATCAAGAACGCGCGCTGGCCGATTTCGATGCGGCGCTGGCGCTCGTGCCGCAGCATCCAGTGGCGCATTTCAACCGCGGTGTGGTCTTGATCAAGCTCGGCCGCTACGCCGAGGCAGTTGCCGCCAACGAGCGCGCCGTCGCCGCGGCGCCAGACTACGTCGCGGCTTGGCTCAATCGCGGCATGGCGCTGGCGCAGTTGCGGCGCTTCGAGGAAGCGATCGCCAGCTACGGCGAAGTGCTGGCCCGGCGGCAGGACAATGCCGACGCGCATTTCAACCGTGCGCTGGCGCTGCTCACGATCGGCGACTATCGGGCCGGCTTTGCGGACTATGAATGGCGCTGGCGCCGGACCGGCGCGCCGGCGCAGAAAAACCGCGACCGGCGCTTGTGGCTCGGCGACACGCCGCTGTCCGGCAAGACGATCCTTCTCCACGCCGAACAGGGACTCGGCGACACGATTCAGTTCGCGCGCTACGCGCCCCTTGTCGCCGCGCAAGGCGCCAAGGTCGTGCTCGAAGTGCAGCCGGAACTCAAATCGCTGCTGGCGCGGCTCGACGGCGCAACCGCGGTGGTGGCGCGCGGCGAAGCGCCGCCACCGTTCGACCTGCATTGCCCGCTTGGCTCGCTGCCGCTGGCGCGCAAAACCGAATTGCCGGTCGTGCCGGCGCGCATTCCGTACCTGTCGGCCGACCAAGCGCATCTGCAAAAATGGTCGGCACGGATCGAAAAACTGCCGCGCCCGCGCATCGCGCTGGCCTGGGCCGGCAATCCGGCGCACGACAACGACCGCAATCGCTCAATTGCGTTGTCGACATTGGCGCCGTTATTGGCGATGCCGGCGAGCTTTATCAGCGTTCAGCGCGATGTGCGCAGTAGCGACGCCGCGCAACTTGCCGCGACAACGCAACTCACGCATCTCGGCGGCGAGCTTGCCGATTTTAACGACACCGCTGCGGTTCTTTCGCTGTGCGATCTTCTCGTCACCGCCGACACCGCGCCGGCGCATCTGGCCGGCGCGATGGGCTGGCCGGTTTGGGTCCTGGTGCCGTTCGCGCCGGACTGGCGCTGGATGCTCGATGGTGAATCGACACCGTGGTATCCGACCGCGCGCGTGTTCCGGCAATCGGCCTTGGCCGATTGGGACGCTGTGATCGCGCGCGTCGCCTCCGCGCTGCAAGAACAACTGAAGGGTTCGTCATGATCATCGATTGGCACGCGCACATCTACACCCCGGAAGAGGCGGCCGACGACCGCCGCACCTTCGATGGCAAAAGCGGCCCGTCGTGGGGCGAGCGCGGCTGTCCGATGGTGCTGGAGAATTTTCTCGATGCCCACCGCCAAGCCGGCATCGATTTAAGCGTCGTGACCAATGCCGCGCATTATTTACGCGGCAAAGCCGAGAGCGAGGAATTGCCAGCGGTGCAACGCTGGAGCGACTACGCGGCGGAAGTGCAGGAAAAACATAAAGGCACGCTTGTCTGTTTCGCCACGATCCTGCCGTGTGCCGGACCGGCGTTTATCAAAGAAACCGAGCGCGCGGTGCGCCAGCTCGGATTAAAAGGCATATTCATCCATTCCAGCCACAAAGGTCATTATCCCGACGACGACGAAGCGCGGCCGTTTTGGGAGCTCGTTGAAGACCTCGACGTTCCGGTGATGATCCATCCGCCGCATCTCGGCTTCGGCGAAGAGCGCATGCGGGAGTATCGGCTGGCCTCCAGCATCGGCCGGCCGTTCGATCTGTGTCTGGCGCTCGGCCGTCTGATCGTGCGCGGCGTTCTTGAGGACTTTCCGCGGCTGAAAATCGTCGCTTCGCACGGCGGCGGCGGCATTTGCGAGACCATCAGCCGCATGGATTATGCCTACGAGCTGCAGGATGAGGCATTTTTTCTCGGGCCCTATGCGCCGATGCGGATCAAGCATCCGCCGAGCGACTACCTCAAGAGGATGTATCTCGACACCGTGACCTATAATCCGCCGGCGGTGCGCATGGTACTGGACTGGATGGGCGCCGATCGCGTGATCTATGGCAGCGATGCGCCGCCGCTGACGTCGCTCAAGCCGCGCGCCATCAAGCTCATTCGCGACCTGGATATTCCGGCCGCCGATAAAGAGAAAATTTTCGCTGACAACGCCAAACGTCTGTTAAAGCTTCGCTGAGAAGCGAGCGGTTTGGACCGGTTCGGTGCAATGAAGATCCTGCTCACTCGGCTCCTGGTCTGTATTGCGATTCTCGCCGCGCTCGCGGCGGCGCGAGCGGAGGACTATCCAACCAGGGCGCTGCGCGTCATCACCGCCAATAGCGCGGGCGGTACGAGCGATATTTTCGTGCGGGCTCTGGCGGAAAAACTGCAGGCTCAGCTGGGGCAACCGGTCATTGTCGAGAACCGGCCTGGCGGCGCCATGATCATTGCCGGGCGCGCCTGCGCGGATGCGGCCAATGACGGCTATACGATTTGCCTGTTGCCGAACGAGACGCTGACGCTCAATCAGTTTACCTACAAGTCCATTTCCTACGATCCGGAGAAGGACTTTGCGCCGATCACCAATGCCTTCATTAACACCCAGGTCATGGTGGTGAGTTCGGCGCTCAATGTCGGCTCGCTCGACGAACTCGCGCAACTCTCGAAGTCAAAGCCAGGGACTTCGAGCT
>Ga0070712_100001984_pt1 | contig 12528 bp, 11 predicted proteins | sample LARL81metaG_FD_71396 | JGI IMG/M metagenome (GOLD analysis project Ga0070712, IMG submission 71396) | Corn, switchgrass and miscanthus rhizosphere microbial communities from Kellogg Biological Station, Michigan, USA - LAR L8-1 metaG | ecosystem: Host-associated > Plants > Roots > Rhizosphere ...
AGGTTCTAGAAATAAAACGATGCGTAATGATTGATCCTCCATATGTAAATAATTTAGACAGTTCTAAACGTGTGGAACTATTGAATCATTTGGATTTAACTTTCGAAAAAAAAGATGAAAAAGCATTAGAGATTTGCAAAAACATTCTATGCCCAACTAAAATTTAGTTTCCATTAAATCACAAATATGATGACTATTCTTAATTGGCAAGTTGCTTTTACGCACTTGGAGCATAGTCTGAGTAGAACTACTTTTTAGATGTGATCAATCAGAATACCACCAATATTTTGGTTTTTTATCAGGAATAGGATGTTTCATAATAAATTCACTTAATTCTTGCTGTACAATTTTTATTTTCTTTTGCATGTCTGGAGAATCTTGATTCTTATCAAGAATACGATCCAGATAATTTTGTAAAACTTCAGTAATTTTTATTAATTGTTCGAGATTCTCAATAGACTTTCGCTCAGTATTGAATTTTGATTTAACTTCTAATACATTTTTAATTTTATCAAATATGATTCCTACCATATTCAAAATTCGATTTGAATCGACAATTCTATTATTTGAAAATATGTTGCCGAAAATTTCTTTCAGTAAATTTTTGAAGTGTTTTGATTCATACTCATCGTTAAAATCAAATATTGGTCTAGTTAGCAACTCCAAAGCAAAATTTACATTATAAGTACTTGATTTTTTTACAAATTCTTCATAAATAAATTGTTTCTTAACTTGGGATAACTCTTGCTTTTCATCAAAAATCTTCAAAATGACTGCATTTAGTTTTTCTTTTTCAATGAATAATTGTATGATCTCATCGCGATAAATCGCAGCGTAATTGGCATCAATTAATAATTGAACTCCATCCTTTAGAAGTCTTTCTGGACTTTTGTTGAATAATTCTTCGAGTAATGCTTGCCTTGTTTTTGGATTATTGTGTTTTAATAAATAAAACATTGAAACTAACGTTTCTAATGTAATCTTCTTATTCTTAGATTCATTGATTATATGCTGAATTTCAAACTCTAATGCATATTTTTCTAGTTCTTCAGGCGTAAGAAATTCTTTAATTTTTTGCCAGTATTTTACTGAATATAAATAAGGCAATTTTTCTATAGTTTTAAAAACATCTTCTAAAACTTTTTGCTTGTTAAAAAATATTTTTCTTGAATTTAATAGTAAAATACCTATGATTAATGACAGTTTTTCTTCGGTGTTTGGAATTGGAATATTTTCAAACTCATCATAAATTTCTGTTAGTTCATTAGATTTCTTTTTGTCAATAATTTCGATTAGATAATTTCTACAAACATCAAATAAAGTATCTTCTTTGAATATTGCTTGTTTTTGTTCAGCAACATCTACAATTAGGTATTTGCTAAGTAACTTACTTTTTAATTTCTTCACTTGAATTATTTTAAATTGTGTTTGTCTCTCAGGCTGTGGCACTACTGTAGAGAATGAAATTAATCTAAGCGATGGAGGTACAAGTGATAAAATACTTTGTATTAGTTTTTGATTATCTATGTTTACTAACGCAATTTTTTTATGCTCAAATACTGCATTCATACATTTTTCAAAATTTATGATGCCGATTAAATCAACACAAGAAAAGTCTGGAAACATATTCTGTGGCTCAATTATGAGAGGGGTAAGGTGAACTGGCTTCTTTATTTCAGTATAATATTCATTTAACATTCGTGAATCGTTTTTTAACTTTACAAAATTTTCCTTATCCAATACAATGATGTGACTGTACATAGTATCAGGTCGTCCATCAAATCCAACTCCTATATTTTTAGATTGGATGAACGCAATTTGATTTTTTAGTACTATCATTGATCTTGAACTAGTAAATTCAATAGGATCAACACCTACGGGGTATAGATATGATTCTAGTTCTGACACGAGATCTGATGTTATCCCAGACGATTTCGAAATAACTTGATATCCGCTATTCTTTTCTAAATCTGCTGACGTAAATACAAATTGTTCTGCAAGAACCATGTTTAATTTTAGTTAAAATCCGCGTATTTTCTTATTCATTTTGATAATGTATGTTATTAATGCAAGATAGTCATCCAAATTATATGCCAATGGTATTTTTGGTTTATACTCGCTGATTCCTAGATCTTCTGCTGTTTTAGTATTTTTTTCACGATTTTCTTTGATGTTGTTAAGTTTTTTTCTTGCATTGTCTAATTCTTCAATTGCCTCAGTATATTCTGTTTCTGCGGCTTTTAATTCTACTTGTGCAACGTCTAAACTTTGTTGAACTTCAGCTATTGCGGCTGGGTTATTTGTAGGTCTTATCGCTTCAATTTTTTTTTGACAATCCATTAATTTTATTTTTGCTTCCTCAAGACTTGACTTTGCGTCTTCTTTTTCAATTTCTTTATCTTTAATGTCACTTTCAGCTTCTCTCAAGTCTTCTCGGTCTAATTGCTTGGCATCTTCTATGGCTTGACGTATTTCATCTTCTGAAAGTTTTTCTGAATCTACACTACTTTTGAAATATGCAATATTATCATAGGAGTGATAATATTTTAGGGCACCTGTAACTTCTGGCATTTTTTTAATTAGTTCTTCCGGAGGCAATGCTTCTTTTAATCGATCATATTTTGTAAAAATAAAGATGAGCGGATCATGAATTTTTTTATTGGTTAGTTCACCAACTCTTTCTTTTATCTCATGTAATCGACGAATTGTATCTTTTACATATGATTCCTCATTTCTTAACTTGTTATCATCATTAAATTTGGATGAATCTATTACTATGATATAGATTTTTGAAAATACTACATGTGTTAGTAATCCGTAACTTTTATTTTCTATGGGCGCAGCCGAAAAAATTTCCTGTAATCTGTCATCGGTATTTCCAAAATCATTCACGAGTAAATCTTTTCTCTTTTCACCTGCCATGTCCCGTAAAACAATTTTAATTTTATTACCAGAACCTTCTCGAGAAATTATTTCTAAGGTTATAGGATCAGCTTCATCCGGTAATGTTTTTGGAGGAAATTTTCCACTAGATAAATTATCCAATAAATTATTCATTCTGATACTTCCCTCGGTACAAATACCGATATAATTTTCATTGCTATACTTCTCATAATGTCTGACTAGTGCATCTTTAATCAGTGCACATGTTACTGTTTTACCACTATATTTTTCTCCAAGAAACGCAACCATGAATTCATCTTTAAAATCTTCTTTAGCTTTGTCTATGGTTTGTTGAATGTTTTTACCCGGCGTGTTTTTGCTCACTAAAATCGTATTTCATTCATCATAAATAATCTTAACTACCGTGCTTGTCAATGCCTTAGTTTTCTTTCCATCTTACGTTTTAAAGCAATAAAAAATGTTCCTGTAACTGGTAATAGGGCTAATCGTAATACAATATCTGCTGTTGCACTAGGCTTATTGACTATGTCAAATGGAATAATTCCTGCCAAACTCCTTGCTAATGCTTTACCCAAGAGATCAAATGGTGAATATGTTAATTTTTCTAATACTTGGTGTTCCACATCATTTTTAAAAAAATAACTAGTCGCTATTGTGATTAAAAACACCGTCCAACATATTGGTCTTTGATACGATTGACCATATTGTGCCAAAATATTATAAATCCAATAGATCGAAAAATGTTTCCAAAATATGCTTTTCTTGACTGTAAAAATAGACTCTTCATTTTGTTTTTCAACATACCTCCTTCGTAATTCCATTTCTCGGACATGAAATTCTCCTGCAATTTCATATCTCAAATTCAAATCAAAGTTCTCTCTAAGAGATCTATATGCGTTTTTTATACTTTCTAGATTTATGTTAGTTTTTTCATTTTTCTTTAATTCTTTTTCTAATTTTCGCTCATCATATATTTTATAATCGCTATTTGTTTTCCAATTCAACTTTGATCTCATCTTATCCATTAAACTTTCAGAATTTTTTATTTCCTTCCACATAATCTTGTCTCCAAAATCTATTCCTTCCATTTTTGTATTGAGAAATGAAATATTTGAAATATTGCCGTTAAATCTGGTCTTAGAGTCTTTACAAAATTTGACATTAGAAAAATTAGCATAATCCAGAAACCTTGAATTATTAAAATTTACATCATCCATAAATTCTGCTTCAGAAAAATCTGAGTCATTTTGAAATTTTGCTTCTTCAAATATTATATTTTTATAGAATTTGGCTTTATAGAATGATGCTTTATTTAAAAACGTACAATGATTAAAATCCGCCTCATTGAATTCAATTTGATTAAATGTTGCATTATGGATCTCACCGTATGAAAATGTTATAGATTTTGAACTCTTGGTAAATTGAAATGAGCATAATTTTCCAAGAATTTTTGCATTATCAAAATCAACTTTTTGTTCAAATGTTGATGCAGTAAAGCTTACTTCATCATGAAAATTAGCACCATTAAATGATATGGGCTTTGTAAAAACAATCTTGGAGAAATCTATTTTATTACGGAATTTTGTATCGATGAAATATATTATAAAATCAATTTTTTTATCTTCTGCTAATTCTATTGTAGGTAAATTGTATCCAATACATAATAGAGGCTCATTAGGATGCATTTTTGAATTATTTTTTTCTTCCTCGAATATTTCTTTTATTTCCTCACTAGTATTAGGTTTCAGATATCTTTCATGATGTAATTTACATTTATTTGCTCTCCATGCAATTTTTTTGCAAGAATAGTTTTTTTCTTCTCCTGTCTCAATATCTTTGTAACTTTTTTCATACTTGCATTGAGCCATGTTATTTTATCTCCTTGAATATGGGATTAATCATCCAATCTCCTCTGTCTCCTTTCTTTCAATGCTTCTTGTATGAATTGATCACCTTGTTTTATACCCCGTAGAAAGTTTGACTGTATTTGTTCTTCATCAAGAAGAAGTCCATCATCATTTAATCCCTTTGAAATTTCAAATCCTTCAGAAAGATAAATTGAATCTTGGGGTAGTTGATATGATCTGGTAAACCCTGCAGCTTTTATTGCCTTATCCATATCTGTTCCCTTTACAATTTTACGAAGACCTGTAATTCTTTTTCGAAGTAAGTTTCGATAATGAGATTTTGATTTAATTTCATAGAAATTCATATGTCTATTGCGTAGTCTGCCTAAAATTTTTGAATTTTCTTTGACATCGTGTGAATAGATAGCATACTCGGGTTTGTCTTTACCTAAATACTCATCATTTGTTTTCTTGTACTCGTCCAATTCCATCCATTTTCTAGTTATTTTATCATCATCATTGCTCTCATCCGTGACTTCGGCATTCCCATACCAGCCTAGTTTTAATTTGCCTTTATCTAACTGATCTATTGTTTTAAGACAATAATCAATATCATCAAAATATGGTAACACTTTCCTTCCTAGACTGAATTCTTGATAATATTTTTTGATCTCACTTATCTTGTCTTTTGAAAGATATTCTAATTCTGATAATGTATCCAAGATTATTTCTTGATCCCAAAAATTTACAAGTTCAAACATGACTGTTTCATTAGAAAGTTTGTCTTTGAAGCCTTTTGTGAGAATTTTTACCAATTCTCTTTTATCATAACTATCATCAAGTTTCCAATCGTTTGGAATGGACATCATTACTAGTTTCTCAGCTATTTTTTTTGGGTATTCTAAATTTTCAGTATGATTTTCAATTGATTGCTGAAATATTTTTAGATATTCATGAATTTCGTCTTGTGGATCAGTATAAGGTATGAATTCCATCAATCTGCTAACTTCTTTCAATAAACTATGAGCATCAAGACCATCATGATCTACACCTGCTTTATGACCTAGCAAGTATGGAATTAGTTCTAAGAGCACTTGTCTAGAAACCTCTGACATTAGAGATACAGATTTCTCATCATAAATTAGTAAATCTTCCACTGCTTTGTAAATCTCAGCTTGTCTTTCTAATAGTATCGCAAGAAATTTCTCTTTCCACTCTGGTCTCGGATTATTTTGTGGTATTCCTAACATTATAAATTGCACAGATGTAGAAAAAAAGCCACCATATTCCCAAAATAGAATTTTTCCTTCTTTTCTACATTTTCTTATAAAATCATTAGTAATATCTAATGGATCGACTTTTGTTGATAATAATTTTCTATATGTCGCTTTTCCAATTTTTGTAATTAAATTTTTTCTTTCAAAGGACTTGAGAGATTTAGAAGCATATTTGGGAGTAATCTTTACTAATGAATTATCTTGCTGAAGACATTTTGTAAATTGTATTGTATTGAATTCATCATCCATCTGATCTAGACAGCGACGTAGATTTTCTTTCATCATGAAGGGTATTACAAATAGGGAAAAGAAAATGTTTGTTTAAGAGAATATTCCCTTTTTGTTGTCTTTAAATACTAGATTTAGTCTCGGTTCCAGAAGGTTTTGCTATGCCGGTATAACGTTGAGCAAGGAATTTTGTATGCTGTTTGACAGCCTACTAGGATCAGTTTTCGGGGATTTTGTTGATTATACAATAATTCTATGGAAAAACTGCGTGAGGGTTGGGTGTTGATTCTGGCAGTTATGAAATTTATGAAACTGCTAGAAACTTAGACAACAAAATTCGAGAAGATTGTTCTAAGTATTTTGAAGTTAAAACCTAAGGATGTCAAGACATTGGGAATTTCAAAGCAGACTTTGTGGAACACAGAAGAAAATTGAAAGTGATCAGTTAAAGTTTTAATAATGATTATAGAGAAGTTTTTACATCATCCGATTTTATAATTACTCGTGTATACTTTATTCTCAAGTGTTTGGTACAGTAATTTAATATTTTATTTACTAAAGAATTAGATTCATCTTTTACATGTATGGTTTTTATGGTGCTTATGATTTCATCATACAACGCTTGATGTGTAAACATTAATCCATTACACAAATCTACTAGTGCTACTTCTGCGCCTAGGGGGTTGCGCATAACCAAAATTTCCTGTGCTAATGTTTGTTTGGCACCTCTAACCACATAAGGAAGATCAGGTGCAGGAATTCCGTTAATCAGATGTTCAACATATCTGTTATATTTCATGGTCAAATCATACAATGTTTGTAGTTTACCTATTTCCTCTGATTTTAGTTGAATTAGGTAGGTACTACTTATTATGGTTAACCAAAAATTAAATTGTTGACTTGCTCCTAGATTTTGGAGATTTTCTAAATCAGGAATTGTATTAATACCATTTATGAAATTATGGCGTTCATGACGATTAATGTTTATTTCATGACAGACTACAAAATTATTTCTTAGATTTTTTTCCAAACGGTCTAAATCACTCAAACATAACTTTCGAATTTTTGTTTGTGCTGCAATTTTTTTTACTAATTCAACACCAAGCGATCCGGTGAATCCGAGAAGACCGCCAATAATTACAGAAGAGAATATGGTATACATTTCAAATGTTGCTCTAGTATAATCTGTAACACCGATTTCTGCCACGGAATCGTTAACAATTTTCTTAAACTCTTCAACGGTCATATCTTTCATAGTTGGTTCTAGATTCTGAGATTTGATCATAGTCAAAGAGACTTCATTATCATCAGTTATTTTGATCGTTTCACTCAAGTTTTTAGAAAATTCTTCGGCATATGCATTACTATGTGAAATAATGAGAAGAACAATTACCAATCCCTGAATTATCATAAGTACAAATTTCAGGTTGTCATTAAGGATTAAAAGGATATTTGATGAAGTGATATTCTACAAAACTATATTTTGTAGCTGTACTACCTGAGAAATCACCCCATAAGATCTATCGATAAGATTTCCTTGAATGAGGTGGTGACTCTGAATTTACTGCGTTTTTTCTGGAATCTAGCTTCTTGAATCAAAAGATCAATGGATGCGATTACCTTCTTTACAGCCATGCACAATAATGGTTTTTCATAAATAAAGAAACATGGTTATTTATTTACATCTAAATTCTAGACCACGATTAGAAAATCTGATTAAGTTAGAGTTTATCATTAATCCTGATTGAGTCTAGCTAGAGAATTTGCGCCTGACTGGATGTATGATTGCCTAGATGAAGCCAAGAAAATAATTCTTGAATTTCATACAACTGTAGACCCAAGAGAGTTTTTAGAAAAATGCGAATTTAGAATATTTATACAAACTGACAAACCAAATGCCTATGGGTATGTCAACCTTGGGACACACCCTCTATACAATATTGGAATACATAGAACATTATCGCAATATGACCGAATAAACGAAAGAATGGTGACTATAGTTCTAGTACACGAATTACTTCATGCAATACACCCAGAAGATGAAACTCATAGTATAGTCAGTCCACTTGAAAAAGTATTTGCCAACAAAGCTGGCTATTTTGATGCATTGAGAGAAATGGAAATTCTGGCATTTAATGGAAAGATGAAACTATGTGATGAATAAGCACATGATGAATCCGTTGAAAGCTAACTAATAAGAAGATCTTTTCATCATCTGTAAATGTGCATACTCATCTCATTGAAACAATGCAATATGTGGAAGCATTGGAATATCTTGATGCTACTCTAGATAGTAATCCTAGAGATATTATTTCTCTGCTCTATAAGGGCAAAGTCTTGATTGCTCTACGATTATACAATGAAGCTATCGAAATTTTTGATTTTATCGAAGAAGTTAGTCCTAACTATACTGATGCTAATGATGAGAAAGAATCTCTAATAGCTTATCTAAAAGAAGTTGGCAACCCTACCAGACATAATGAGCCAATCGGAAATAATCCTGAATATTCAACAAAAGCACTCATCGACCAAGGTTTAGCAAATTTCTATAGGCAACACTATGATGAAGCTATACATTGTTACGAAATGGCTTTAAGAATTATTCCAAAAAACATCTTTGCCTTATTTTACATGGGAGATGCATTTGCAAAACAAAAAAAATATGAAGAAGCTGTAGCAAGTTATGATAAGGCACTGCATATTGATGTCATAAGTTTTCAAGAATTAATTTTCAAAGGAATTGAACTTGAAAAACTCAAGCGGTATGAAGAAACTATTTCTTGCTATCAAAGGGCAGAACCATTAATTTCTGAAAAATATCGTAAAGATATTCAGATCCTTATTGGGAATGCATTAATAAGAATGAAAAGATTTGACGACGCAATTGCCATATTTAATAAAATTCTGAATACATATCCGAATCACTCAGGAGCACTTGATGGTAAAGAGCGAGCTCGATATGGCAAATATGATGGCAATCCAGTTCCTTATTATCGATAATGTTAATGAATTTTACAAGCCAAAGAATCCAAAAATGGTTTTCTACAGATATTCACAGTCATCACTACTACCGTAAATGCGCCTACAATCCATCGTAATTCGTTGTTTTGAGTATAGGTAAATGTTAGCAAAACCAAATAGCTTGCAAAAACTCCTAGTAACATAAAGACAAAGTCTATTGCAACTAGAAATGCGATATTGGTTCGTATTTTTGAACCAGTCTTTGCTCGTTGATAATTTCTCCTTATTGAAAATATCAACGCTACAAACAAGCTAATCTCAAACATGTGATAATTGCTCATTAAATTAAAAAACCAATACGTAGAATCAGGATATTTTTGAAATGCGTTCAAAAGGCCGATAATAAAGTAACCTAGACTAAAATACAATAGAGATGTGTGCTCTATCGGGTTTTTCACTGATCATAATGCGGTTTAGTTTTATTTAAAAACTAGTCTTGAGGTTTTTTCTTTCCAGTAGAACCTCCTTGTAAATCTAGTTTCAATTTTAAAACTTCAAGTTTGACCTGATCTGCTATTGCATTTTTCATTTCCTTGGTCAATACACTCTTCTTGGGTACAATAGACGTTTTCTGCTTTCTAGCCTTTGACTCTTCTATCATTATCCTCATCAATCTAAAAGAAAGCTCTACTAGAACACTCACAAGGAATCTATTTATTGCATAATGATTTTTGAATTTGGCTGCTAATATTGAGGCATCAAAACTTGGATTTTCATCTTTCATATGCTCTGTTTTTACATCAAATTCGTCTTCTTCCTTGACAAGCCTCTGAACGTATGAGAACAAATCCCCAATTGACATGGTTTTTGCCTTCTTTTGCCAATCTACATGATCATCAGTGGTATTATGCCACATTCGGATTAAGTCATCAAAATGATTTGCCATGAACGTTTTGTGTATTCTCGGTAATAATTTTCATTCTAGATAAACAGAAAAGTTAGATAATTGTGCCGATTTGAAAACATCATTGTATAAATTAAAAACTTTTGAAGTGTATCGTTTAACCCCCGACGATTTTGAAGCTTTCAAATGGGGTGTTTATCATTTAGATCCCTTTACTTCCGAAACTGGCAGGCCACCCATGAATGCAAGTCAATTTGTTTTGTTATTTCAAATTAGTTTTGGCTGTAAATTGCCAATATTTCAAGTATCGAAACTAAGAAGATCTGATATAGACTTGAATGAAAAAGTCGTATTATCTAGAAATAATAAAAATGGTAGAATAATAAAAACGCCTATTAGAAATGACGATTATGTTAAACTACAAAAATATTTGAAGGGAATGTTTCATGATCAAAGATTGTTTCTCGCACCAGTAAATACGGTAAGGATGTATGCTAAAGATGCTATGCGGTTGTCAAGTTTAGGCGAACAAATTGATCTTAATGATCAACAAAATGTAAATTCAAGAAAAAAAAGTCTACAATACACAATAAGAGAAGGAAAGCGAGGAAAAAAATCAGTACTAGTAACAAGCAACTCGCTTTTTTCTTCACATCTCAATCTACACCCTAAAATTATTGCAGCCACAAAGAAATTATTTTCAGACGGTCATTATTCAAAAGCTATATTCGATGCTATCATAGTATTGGAACAATCTATTAAAAAGAAAAGCGGTGTGACAAACAAAATTGGAGTAAATCTTATGAATGATGTTTTTAACTATAATTTTCCGATTCTAAAACTAAATCAAGGGATGACCCAAGAAGAAAAAGATGAGAGACAAGGATTCATGGACATTTTTAGAGGTACCGTTTTAGGCATTAAAAACCCAAAATCCCATTCTATAATAAACTTGACCAATTCCTCTGCAACAGTGGAATATCTTGCATTCATTAGCATGTTGATGCGAAGAGTTGATTCTGCAACAAAATAAAGGATCATAACAGTTCAACTTTTAAAATTGTGGTTGATTCTGGTTCCACTTTTATATGCCACTCTAACTTGTCAAGTCATCTTTACCATATTCTAACAAATACATTTTAACTAATAGAACAAAAAATTAATGTGAGTATTTTCAAAAATTTCAAAGATTCAATTAAGAAAATAAATTCTCAAACTGAACAGTTTAAAAAAAATCATCAGATGGCCAATATAGCTATTTCTAAAATTATCGAGTCATTACCCATGCCTTTTGATACCTTTCTTGGAATAGTGTGGGGTGGCATTCAAAAAGACGACAACTCACTCCAAGAGATACTCAAGATATTGAAAAGGATTGCAAATAATGAATCATCTTTCATTCAGATAACTAGCCGCATTAACATACTCATAGAAAAAAATGTGAGTTATAATGACATAATGGAAATTGCTACACAAATTAAAAACTCAAATACAAAAATTACAACCATTTTAGATTCAAAGTTAAATGAAATTCTAACAATTTCAAAAGAAACTCTTGATATTGGACACAAGACAAGAAAGGAAGTAAAAAAATTAAGATCTGAATTAAAATCTGATAATGACAATTTTAGAAAGAATTTCAAAGGCCGGCTCCAACTTGTTATTAAAAATCTAAAAACTAAAAATCAATCAAATTATGTTTTTGGTTCAGTAAATGATCTAATTGATGATGTAATCAAATTATTTAAAGAACGAATAGAAAAATGGGATGTTGCGTCTGTGAAATTTGCAACAAAGGAGCTCTTCGATAGTCTTTACCAATTTAGTGAGGTTGAGATATCCTCAGAACTTTATGTTATCTTTAAAGATCTATTTTCATATGCACACTCCCAGCGAAACCGGTTAATTGGAACTATGATCGAAGAATTGTCTCACATAATGTTGGAATCATGGGAGAATTCGAATAACGAACGAGCTGAGAAAGCTGTTAAAATTCTGTTAAGATTAGGTATTGATTTTATAGATAGAGATCTAGATATTACAGAAGATTGCGCCACCGCAATTGATAATTTAGCAGGGGATATGTTTGATCCAAAAATACTGGCAAAACAGATGTTATTAGCTTCGTCTATATTTGAAAGATCAAAGAATTCTAAATCACAAGAATTAGTTAAAGGCATGATTCACAACATAAAATGGAACTGTCGTCTCGTAACTGATGGTTATAGAACCAGTGCTTACCTCAAGAAGGCGATTACACACGCTCAGTCGGAAAAAGAACTCTATAGAATTAACTTCAGAACCTTTAAACAAAAACTTGTACAAACAAGAATCTCTTTTAAAATAAAAAGATAACTTCTTTGGCCATGTAGAACATACTGAATTAACACATTTTCGGTTAGAAACA
>Ga0070712_100001987_pt1 | contig 12517 bp, 10 predicted proteins | sample LARL81metaG_FD_71396 | JGI IMG/M metagenome (GOLD analysis project Ga0070712, IMG submission 71396) | Corn, switchgrass and miscanthus rhizosphere microbial communities from Kellogg Biological Station, Michigan, USA - LAR L8-1 metaG | ecosystem: Host-associated > Plants > Roots > Rhizosphere ...
CATGACCCTTCGTCGCGGCCGCACGCATAAGAACGCCTGGGATATTTCCGACACCCAGCCAAGTCATCATGCCATGTTGAAGATCAAGAGAGGCTAGGCTCACAACAACGCCGCGAGTGGATCGGAGTGTCTCGTGGCATTGCTCGACGAGCGAGATGATTGGCTCATTGACTCCGTTCATCAGTATGGAAGTCGCGGTCTTCGCAGCATTGGCAGCTTCTTCGCCATGTCCAATCCCATCAATTGCTGCGATCAGAGCCCCATTCTGAGTACAGCACACCAAATGGCCATCACCTGACTCGCCTTCTCCAGGAAGCGTGAACTTGGCTATGCCGTACTCTACAACGGGGTCCGTTATTGTCTCCACTTTTTCACCGTCACGGTTGTTCCACGATTGGGTTGCGAAGTGATTTCAAATTCGTCCATCAAACGTCGCACTCCCGGTAGTCCAATGCCTAGGCTTCCTGATGTCGAAAAGCCGTCACGCATAGCCTGCTGGATATCCGGAATGCCGGGGCCTTCGTCTGCTGCGGTAACCGACAAGCCTGTTCCCTTTGTCCTTTGAACCGCCTTCAGCAGGATTTGCCCTTCTCCAGCATAGGAAATGATGTTCCTGGCGAGTTCCGAAATTGTGGTCGCAATCAGTGTCGCCTCACCTGAGGAAAATCCCAGTTCGATGGCCATAGCCCTGCCTTTTTGGCGGGCCAACACGATATCCTGGTCTGACTTGATAGCCACTCGGAGTTCTCCAACTGGCACGGCGGCTCACCCTCAGTTCGTTGTCTTGAACTTCTCGTTTAAGTACGCCAGACCTTCCTCAAGGTCGAGGGCCGTCGCTACTCCTTCCAGCGTTAAACCGAGTTGCACCATGGCAAACGCGACTTCGGGCTGGATCCCCACGATCACTGTCTCCGCCCCTCGCAACCGGATCATGTGGGCAATCTCTCGCAGTGTCCGCGAAGCAAATGAGTCCATGACGTCCATGGCCGTGACGTCGACAATCACGCCTCGCGACCGCAAACGAACCACTTGCTCCACCAGGCCGATTCGCAAGTGCTTCAGGTCCGCGTCTGATAGCGCTGCTTGAAAGGTCGCAATTAGGACCTGTCCCTGTTTCAGAATGGGTACTTCCACGGGGCCCTTTCCACCGCTCGCCTAGCGGGGTTCCGCAATTGGCACCACTTTATATCCCAATAGTCTTTCCGCCTGCTCGATGCCGCCTTGCAGGTCGCCAACGGTATTCATCTTGCCAAGATCCACCCCAATGGTCACCAGTGTTTGGGCAATCTCGGGGGACAGACCCGTCACGATGACCGTAGCTCCCAGGAGTCGTGATGCCTCGACGGTTTGAACGAGATGGTTGGCAACCGTAGCGTCCATCGCCGCTACGCCCGTGATGTCAATGACGACGACTTTCGCGCGATTCGTGCGGATCCCGCGAAGGAGTTGTTCCGTCAATTGCCGAGCGCGCTGAGGATCGATGACTCCTATGATCGGCAGAATCAGCAGGCGCTCCCGAACCTGCAATACCGGGGTGGATAGTTCGCGAATTGCTTCCTGTTGTTGGCGGATGACGCGCTCGCGCTCCTGCACAAACCCAACCGCCACAGTATTTGCGATGCGATTCGCTGCCGGTTCGTACGCATCAAGAATGCGATTCAATTTCTTGAAATCGGTTTGGTACTTGGCAAACAGCGAGCGTGCCAGAACGTCACGTAACAGGAGCACGATGCCCACCACTTCATGAGTTTCCACGCCTCTCGGGATGATGCGTTCGGACAGATTTCGTGCGTAGGCCTGCAGCGCTTCGAAGGTCTCAGTCTCAAGCGCCTCCACATAGCTGTCGTACACCGATGTTGCTTCCGCAAAGATCTCCTCTTTGGTCATCGCTGTAAGCAGCCGAGTCTCAGAGATTCGACTCACCCATTCCTCGCGTAACTGTGTCCGATTTTGCCGTAGGTGCGCAACGAGTTCGCGAAGGAGCTCTGAAGGCGCCTCGCTTCCTGCCAAATCCACACCCCGCCGGTTTGCAGTCTCAGAGATTTGCATACTGCTCTGTCGCTTTGCCATGGACACCATCTCCCCTTGCTGCGCAAGTCACACCCTGCGGCTTCCAGATCTCCAGCAGATTGGACGACGAATATCACCATTCACCTGGCGCCTCAATCAAGAAAACCACTGCTCTCGGCCTCAGGTGAATACCTGAGGTTGCGGCCTGCCTGCGTAGCAACCTCCGTCTGCTTACTCCCTTTCAGCGCAATCTTCGCCCCGTTCCGCAAGAAGTACTAGGGGAATTACCTGCAGAGGAATTGCAGTTCCTACTCGCTTGTTGGCAACCCGGGATGATGAAACGATGAATTTACAAAGTTGGGGTGTTCGTCATTGGTTGCCAGGAGATCTTATGCTAACCGATCGGTCTCGAAGCGAAAGTGATGTTCAGTCGGAATTCTTGAATCCGGAGTCCCTTCGCAGAGCTTTCCCAGTCGACCGAAGGACTCGTCCTGCCGAGCAGGGTCTTGAGGACTCTCTATCGTCAGCTTTGCAAGCGGCCGATAGCGAGTTGGGCGATATCCTGAATGAGGTGGACGAGATTTCTCAGGTCCTAAAGTCAGACAATCCAGACAAACAAACTCTCAGAGTCGCCGCACATCCCGCGGTTTGGTCTGCGGTTAAGCAGGCCCTCTTGGACAGAGAGCTGCGCCATCTCGCTCTCACGGATGATCTAACCTGCCTATACAATCGACGCGGTTTTTTTGCCGCTGCAACGCAACTGCTCAGGCTGGCGAAGCGGAACTCCCAGAGTCTGCTGTTGCTGTTCTGTGATTTCGACGACCTCAAACAGATCAACGATACCTACGGGCATCGGGAAGGGGATCTGGCACTCATTCGCGGTGCCGACGCTTTGGAACGCTCATTCCGGGGTGCCGATGTTGTGGCACGCATCGGAGGTGATGAATTTGTGGCAGTGGCCATGGAAGCTTCTAGCCAAGGTCAGGAAGTCATCCTGCGTCGAATTCAGAAGGCTCTCAAGAAAGCAAATGCAGGAGAGTCTCGTTTTCAACTTTCTGTCAGCATTGGAGTGGCAAGGTTCGATCCCAAGCACCCAGTCTCACTCGGCGAACTAATGCTACAAGCAGACAAATCTATGTACGAGGAGAAACGGAAGCGTCAGAAACCTGCTCAGACGAGTCCGGCAGAAAACCCGAGCGGCTAACGTTCGGAAGAAAAATACTCGGCGGGGTCCCGGTCAAATGGGCTTGGAAGGAAGAATCGAAAAGCGCGTTGGGATGGAAATCCCGGTGCGTCTCCTAGCGAGCGAGCGCACAAGTATCGTCGAAAAAGTTGTTACCGTAAACGTGAGCCCGCATGGCGCTCGAGTCATGACGAAACGACGTTGGCGGACGGATGATCATGTTGGCATCGCTTCGCTTGCCGGCGACTTGCGCGTGCAGGCGAGGGTGGTCTATTGCCTCCCTCAGGGAGAGGACAATTTTTACGTGGGATTGGAATTCCGACGCAGCTTCTGTGATTGGGCACGCGGGGTTTCGGGGTAGCAGCTTTCCGGTCAGGGCCTTCGTTACCGTCCCCGGATCGTGAACGCGTGAAGGACCGGGTGGAGGCGATATCGAAGGTTAATCTGGGCCGCAAACTCCAAAACGTGGAAACCGCGCTGATGAGTATCGGTGTGGGTGGCACGTGGACTTCCGTTAAGACCATGACTAAGGGAGTGGAAGCAGATCGCACGGCTAGGATTCCGGCAGTAGGGGGAGGCTTCGTGAAGAACAGTAATGAAATTCCAAAGTACGTAACGCAAGCGCGAGCGGCTTATTTGCTGGGTTTGCCCGTGGAAGAGATCTGCCGGATTTCCCAGGAAGTCGGGGTCGGGCACATAGAGAAAGCCGGAGTAAAAGAAGAATGGTATTTCACCTACGAAGAGCTGCAAAAGATTCGCATGTTGGCTGTTCATGCCTCGGATAAAACTTGTCTGCTCTGACCATCGCGACTCATCATCCTACGTTGAACCGCTTGTAGCCTGGCTGGCAAATTGCCCTTTCCAGTTTGGAGAACAAGAGAAGCTAGCGAAAATGAAAAGTGCTGACCAGCGAAGGGATGCGACTCACCTGGCGGCGCCCATCGTACTCTTTTGATAGATGAGTTCGTACCGACGATAAGTTCCCCTGATCTTACAATGAGGGCAGACGCACTCAACACCGTCTGGCGGCAGTTTGGGCTTCTCCTCGGCAATGAAATCCGCCAGAGTCTCTCCTATTGTGGAATATGTGAAGACCCACTCGCAGCGTTGTTACGTTCGAAACGTCCGTCTGATGCGCCCCTAGGTTCATCCTCTCAATGTCGCTGATTTCAAAGGCATTCGCGCCGAATAGCATTTTCGGCAGGGACAACTCCCACCAGCGCCGCCGGAGCCCCCCTCTTGCAGGCATCCACTCGTACCTGTCGGTCGTGTCTATCGTCTACTTTGTGGACAACGTTTTTAGAGTTATCAGAAGCAGACAAAATGTCTTAGTTCTTGGCTGACGCCGCCAGATGTCTTCTGTGCCACTCAGCGCGAGCTTCCGTAGTCATTCATGGTGCCCGCCGTAAAACGGCTTTTACGCGGGCGAGCAATTCCCGGATGGAGAAAGGCTTGGTGACGTAGTCGTCGGCGCCATGTTCGAGGCCAACGACCTTGTCGACCTCCTGACCGCGTGCAGTCAGGATGATGCTGGGAATGGAAGGATGTTTGGCTTTGAGCTGTTTGCACATATCCAGCCCGCTCATGCGCGGCATCATCACGTCCAGCACCACCAGATCCGGGGAATCCTTCAGGGCTCGTTCGAGTCCTTCGACACCATCGAGCGCCGTCAATACTTGGAAGCCCTCATACTCAAAATTGTCGCGCAAGCCGGCGACCATGTTCGGCTCATCCTCGACGATCAGAATCTTCGCTGTTCCCCCGCCTTCTCCTTTAGGCTTGCCCTGCACCATGACGCTCCCCATCTAGCGTAAGGAGAGTCCACGTGCGGTCCGTTAGTCGCCATTTCTTCTTGGACATTCTCAGCCTCGCTCGATACCTCGATCACCTTAGGACAAGACTATAGAGACCCGCCAGAGGGAGTGTGTCAAAGCATCGCAAAAGAGTGCAAAAAGTTGTAAAGCGGTCGCTGCGGAACGGTAGTTTCTGCACCGCTTCCCCCGCACGGGAAGGCGGGCAGGGATCACGCCACGAGGCCCAAGAATTACTGACACTTACTGCTTCGTTCTACATGGTTCGACGTATAGGCACCTGCAGGGAAGGTTCGTAAGCTGAAAAATCGTCTACTGATAGGCGTGTCGCCCGGTCCTAAGGATGCGCCCGCGCGGTCTGACGCGGGATATGGAAGCGTTGGCCCAAAGTGACAGGACACGAATTGGCCGCGTCACCGTCACGTCAGCTCGCCACCGGGCGAAAGCGGTACTTCGGCAAATCTACGAGCGCGTGCAACAGGATGATTGCCTGGACGTTGCTGCCCAAGTCTCATTCTTTTTCGTCCTTTCGTTATTCCCATTCTTTCTGGTGATCGCGGCGATCATCGGCTGGCTGCCGTCGACGCGGTTGTGGGAATCTTTCGTCGAATGGATCTTCACTTATTTTCCTCGAATCGCGCGATTGGCCATCATCCAGGCGATTCTCGGTTTGAGCAAGTATCACATCGGAGTTCTGTCGTTCGGCATTTTGACCACGGTCTGGAGCGCGTCCTCGGGCTTTGCGAGCCTGATGGAAGCGCTGAGCCTGGCCTGCGGTGCGAAGGATACACGCAGTTATTGGAAAAAGCGTGCCATAGCGATCCTTGCCACCATAGGTTCGGCCATCTTTTTTATTTTGAGCTTTGGATTGTGGACCGTTGGTCACTGGGCGCACGGAACCGTGGTCACCGAATTCCGCGCTACGGACATCTTCCAAACGCCGTGGAAACTTTTGTGGTGGCTGTTCACGTTGTTCCTCCTGTGCATCGCGCTGGACCTGATTCACTACGTTTTGCCGGATTGCCATCATCCGTGGCGCTGGTTGTCGCCGGGAACGCTTTTCGCCGTAATCGCCTTTGTGCTGGCGTCGTTTGGGCTCAATCTCTATGCCCGCTATAACGTCATGCTCCCGCGCATTTACGGCACATTGGCGGGGTTCATAGTTCTAATGCTCTGGATTTATATCTCCACGATCATTTTGCTGGTGGGCGCGGAGGCAGACACAGCTATGGCGGAAATACGCAGGCACGAGGCGGAATCGGAATGAATGCCCTGGCGTTCGTCCGTCTATCTCGCCTGTTGTGCGCAAAAATTCCATCCAGCGGTTTTCAACGCAATGCAACATTGCTACATTCTAATCGACAGGTTAGTCCGCCCTCAGTTTCCTCTTCTTGGATGTCACTGATTTCAAAAGCATTCGCGCCGGATAGTATTTTCGCAAGGGACAGGGCGATGGCTCGGATTACCAATATGCGTTGGGAGCGGTTGGCAGTTGGTTTACCGTTCTTGGTGCTGCTCGCGTCGACCCATGCGCAGCAACTCCCCACCTTCGAAGTCTCGTTCTACATCGGCCAGAACGTCTCCTCGGTAGACATCGCAGGCCGGCCTGACGTGACGCTCAAGAAAGTTCAGGACCTCATCTCGGTAAGCCCGGGCAAGCCACTTTCACAGAAGGATATTGATTCCAGCATTGCGGCGCTCAAACAACTTGGCGGTTTTCAGGACGTAAAGCTTGATCTGCAACCCTTGGCCGATGGTGTGCGGCTCACCTTCATTCTTGAGCCGGCCGTGTATGTCGCGATGTATAACTTTCCTGGAGCCCTCAAGGAGTTCACCTATTCCCGCCTGCTCCAGGTGGCGAATTACAACGCTGAGGCACCCTACTCGGCTTCTGTCGTACAGGAGGCGGAGGACGCACTGATACAGTTCTTCCGGCAACAGGGATACTTTCTTGCGGAAGTCAGTCCTGAGATCGTCAGTCCGAGCCCTGGCCTCGTCAATATCCAGTTTCAAACCGATCTTGGTGCAGCCGCAAAGATAGGCGACATCACCCTCCTGGGATCCACTCCGGAAGAGACGAACTACTTGCAGCAAAAATTACGCTCTGTAATGGCCCGTCTGCGCGGCAATTCCCTGAAGCCCGGAATGAGGTATTCCTACAACCGGCTAGAAGGGGCGACCCGCTACTTGCAATCCGCGCTAACACGCCAGAACTACATCGCAGGGCAGGTGAAGCTGATTTCGGCTGAGTACGACCCTCATACCAATCGCGCCGATATCACCTTTCAGATCACTACTGGCCCAGTGATGAAGGTGAGTTCGACAGGCGCGCGCATTTGGCGCCGTACCTTCCGCAGCCTGGTGCCCATGTTCCAGGAAAACACCGTAAATGATGACTTAATTCGGGAAGGCCAGAACAATATCCGTTCTTATTTTCAGGCTAAAGGTTACTTTGATACTGTGGTTGACGTAAAGGAGAGCAAGACCTCGTCCGGAGTGTCGATCACCTATGACATCCACAAGGACAGCCGATTCAAGGTCAGCGAAGTGGCCTTCAACGGGAACCGTCACTTTGACAATCAGGAGCTGCAGCAGCATGTCAGCGTGGAAGAGGGCCATCTGCTGAGGCGGGGCAAATACAGCGAGGCTCTCGTCCGAAGCAGCGTAAAGAACCTCAGGGACACCTATCGCGCGGCGGGATATAGTGAGGCGGAGATCGTGCCCAACGTCATCCGCAAGAACGGGAACGTGGAAATCACATTCCAGGTAACCGAAGGACCGCTGGACGTCGTCCGAGAGTTGAGAGTCGAAGGCAACAATGCTTTACCGGAGGCGCAGTTGGCCCCGCCGCCGGGACTTAATCTTGGTCCGGGCAGGCCCTACTCGCAGGAGCTGGTCACGAAAGATCGCAACCAGATCATGGCTCGTTACCTGACCTTGGGGTTCTTGAATGCATCATTCCGTTCGACCGCCAAGGCTGTGCCTGGTGAAGCTCATCAGCTCGATGTCGTGTACCGGATCAGCGAAGGTCCGCGAGTGAAGACCGCGACTATCATTACTGATGGGAGGCAGCACACACGGCAGTCAGCAATTAACCGGGAGCTGAAGATTTCTCCCGGGGAGCCGCTCAGCGAAAACGCTCTGCTCAGCTCGGAAAGTCATTTGTACAATCTCGAGATTTTCGACTGGGCACAAGTCGACCCCAAGCGGGCCATTACCGATCAAACGCAGGAGGACGTTGTCGTCAAAGTACACGAAGCCAAGCGGAATTCCATCGTATACGGCTTCGGTTTCCAGGTGTTTAACCGTGGAGGCAAGCTTCCAAGCGGTACCGTGGCTGTGCCCGGAATACCGCCAGTCGGGGTACCCAACACCTTTGTAACCAGCCAACAAACCTTCTGGGGGCCGGACGGTACGTTCGAATATACCCGGCGCAACTTGCGAGGGCGCGCCGAATCGTTTACCTTCAGCGCGTTTGCCGCGCGGCTCAACCAGACAGGCAGCCTCACCTATACTCAACCGTCATTCCTGGGCACCAGCTGGAAGAGCAGCTCGAATGTCTCCGGCGAACATGACAGCCAAAATCCCATTTTCACCGATAGGGTTGGCAGCCTCGGTTACCAGCTTCAAAAACCACTCAACCCCAAGAAGACAACCAACCTCTTTCTGCGTTACAACTTTCAACTCACCCGAATCAGTAACTTGCTGATCCCCGAACTAGTGCCCCCCAACCAGTTGAACGTCCATCTTTCCACCTTGTCGGCGAGCTGGGTCCACGACACGCGCGACAACGTGCTTGACGCACATCGCGGCATCTACCAAAACTACGAAATCGGCATCAACCCTGCGTGGCTGGGCTCCAATTTCAGCTTCGCCGAGTTCGTTGGTCAGACAGCGTACTACAAGAACATCCACTCAGGGATCATCTGGGCCAATAGCATTCGCCTCGGATTGAAGCAAGCGTACGCCGGAAGCGAGGTGCCGCTGAGCTCCCGCTTCTTCTCCGGCGGCGGCAGCACGCTGCGCGGCTTCCCCCTAAATGGCGCGGGTCCGCAGCGCACTATTGTAGCCTGCGGTAATCCTAACGACCCGGCGACTTGCTCTAAGATCACCGTTCCTGCCGGCGGCAACGAACTGCTGATCCTGAACACCGAGTTGCGGTTCCCGCTGAACATCATCAAGCAGGGACTCGGGCTCGTAACGTTCTATGACGGCGGTAACGTCTTCCCCAGCATCGGCTTTCACGATTTCACTTCGCTCTACAGCAACACCGTCGGCATCGGGTTTCGCTACGCCACTCCCGTTGGCCCGATACGGATCGACATCGGCCACAACTTGAATCCGGTTCCCGGCCTCAAAGCTACACAAGTGTTCGTAACACTTGGTCAGGCGTTCTAACCATGGTCATTCGGGGTTTTGGACTTCCGCCACGCGAGCCCGAGAAGCCGTATCCGGTTTCACCGCGGAAGTTCGCCAAATGGAAAAGAGTGGTTGCCTGGATCGCAGGCATCGTTCTCACCGGTCTCCTCTTCGCCGCGATTGGGATCTATGCTCTGTTACACAGCGCTTCTTTTCATAACTACGTGTTGAGGACGGCGGAAAAGAAGGCCAGTGAATCCCTGAACACCCGGGTGCAGCTCCACACCCTTTCCCTGCACCTTTCCCCCCTGGGACTCGATCTTTATGGATTAACGGTGTCCGGCGTAGGTCCGGGCGCGAATGCGCCGTTACTGCAGGTCGATCACGTCGGTGCGGAGGTGCGGATCATCTCCGCGCTACATCGCCAATGGAGTCTTGACAACGTGGAGGTCGATCATCCGGTCGTCAATCTCATCGTGAACTCGGACGGGCACAACAACCTACCGATCTCCCAATCTAGTGGCGACTCCGAAACTAATGTATTCGATCTGGCCATACGGCATATCGTCCTGGATCGCGGTGAGGTCTATTACAACGATCGCAAGAGTGCGCTCCGAGCCGACTTGCGCGATCTGAAATTTCAAACGAACTACGACATGGCCGGCGGCGGCCGCTACATCGGTGCGTTGTCCTATCGAGACGGCCACCTGCAATATGGTTCTTACCTGCCTATGCCGCACGACCTGCTAGCGCAGTTCGATGCGCGACGGACAGGCATGAGGCTGAGCAACCTCAGCTTGAAGAGCGGGCAATCGCAGTTGCAGTTGAACGCTTCGCTCGATAACTACACCAGCCCCAACATCCATGCGAAGTACGCAATTATTCTGGCCACGGGAGACCTGACCCGTGTCCTGGAGAATCCGTCGCTGCCGAGTGGAGTCGTCCTGGTGAATGGCAGCGCCGACTATGCTAGCGTTCCCGGCCGAAGTTTGCTGGAAACAGCCACACTCGAAGGGAGCATACGCAGCACGGTTCTCCGACTGCGCACGCCAACGTCGCGCACCGATATTCGCGATGTCAACGCATACTATAGACTGTCGAAGGGCGATGTGGAATTGCGAAACATCGACGCCCGCCTGCTGAGCGGGCAGCTGAGGGGCACCGCGACTGTTCGCGATCTCTCCGGGAAACAGCAGGGACACATCGCCGTCGCGCTGCATAACCTCTCTCTTGCCGAGCTGAAGACTGTTGCCAACTCCGCGGCGCTGAATCGGGTCTCGATCTCCGGGCACGTAGATGCGAATAGCGAAGCCAGCTGGACTGGCAGCATAAGCAATCTCGTGGCGCGCGCGGATGCGATGGCGGACGGAAGTATTGCTTCCGCCCAGCCCAACCGGAACATCACGACACTGCCGCTCAATGCTGAGATTCACGCGCGTTATAAGGGTGAAGCGCAAGAGCTCTCTCTTAACCAAAGCTATCTTCGAACACCGCAGAGCTTGGTCAACCTCAGCGGTACTGTGAGCAATCGTTCCGCCCTGGAGGTGAGCGTGCAGTCGAACGATCTGCATGAACTGGAAACTATCGCTGATATATCCGGCAGTTCCGCGGCACAGCCCCTGGATCTTCACGGCACGGCCTCGTTCAATGGCACGGTGCGGGGCTCGACCGCTGCGCCGCAGATTGCAGGACAACTGAATGCCAGCAACCTGCAAATTCGCGGTAGCGCCTTTCGTGTCGTGCGCACCCGTGTGCAGGCGAATCCTTCCTTGATCAGCCTGCAGAACGGTGTTCTCGACCTGGCTAAGCAGGGCCACGTGACCTTCAACGTGCAGTCGGGACTTCACGACTGGTCGCACACGCCGTCGAGTCCGTTCGCAGTGACGCTAAATGCCACGCAGGTCTCAGTCGCCGAGCTCGCCCGCGCGGCGAACCTAACCACACCGGTGAGCGGGACGTTAAGCGCAAATATTGAAGCGCACGGAACGCAGCTCAATCCTGTCGGGCAAGGCGACGGCAATCTGCGCGACGCTACGGTCTCAGGCGAACCGATACAGATGGCGACCGTACGCTTCCAGGGAACAGCTGACGCCGCACATGCAAATTTGCTGGTCCGGTCCAGCGCCGGTACAGCTCAAGGGCAGCTCACCTATTACCCCAGGCAAGAAGGTTATGATGCGCAGTTGCAGGCGATCGACATTCATCTCGAGCGGCTGCAGACCCTGCGTGAGCGCAACATGCGGGTGACCGGCACGTTGGATTTAACCGCCAGTGGCCGCGGCACGCTGAAGGATCCGCAAGGGAAGGCTTCGCTCACTATCCCGCAGCTCGATATCCAGAAGCAGCAGATACGCAATGTCAATCTGCAAGTCGAAGTCGCCAACCAGCAGGCGACGTTTGCACTGGCCTCACAGGTGGTGAGCACGCCGCTGCGGTCGCAAGGTAAGGTGGCTTTGACCGGTGATTACTACGCCGATGCCAGCCTGGACACGCCAGTGATTCCGTTGCAGCCACTGTTGGCAGCCTACTCGCCGGCACAAGCTGCGCGCATTAGCGGGCAAACCGAAATTCATGCTGCCGTTCGCGGCCCGCTAAAGAACAAAGCCTTGCTCGAAGCTCATCTCAACATCCCGACCCTGGGTGTGAGCGTCAAAACCGGAGCGACCGCCAGCGCACAAGCCGGCAGTGTGGACATCGCGGCCGTCACTCCGATCCGTGCCGATTACGCCGATGGTGTTGTCTCTCTGCAGCCGGGCGAGATCAAAGGTACAAATACGGATGTGCACTTCCAGGGGCGCTTACCCCTGAAGAGTGATGCGCCCTCCACAGTGAGCGTGCAGGGAGCGATTGATCTGAGCCTCGCGCAAGCTTTCGATCCGACCCTGACCAGCAGCGGGCAGATTCAGTTCGACATCAATGCCGCTGGCCACAACGCCAACGAAAATGTCGAAGGCCAGATCCGGATCGTGAACGCCAGCTTTGCCACACCGGATGCGCCCGTCGGCCTCTCCAATGGCAACGGCGTGCTGACTCTCCGTCGGGACCGAGTGGACATCACTCAATTTAGCGGTAGTGTTGGCGGAGGCGAGGTGACAGCCTCAGGCGGGGTTGCCTATCGCCCAGCGATCCAGTTCAACATTGGTCTGAAGGGCAA
>Ga0070712_100001988_pt1 | contig 12514 bp, 13 predicted proteins | sample LARL81metaG_FD_71396 | JGI IMG/M metagenome (GOLD analysis project Ga0070712, IMG submission 71396) | Corn, switchgrass and miscanthus rhizosphere microbial communities from Kellogg Biological Station, Michigan, USA - LAR L8-1 metaG | ecosystem: Host-associated > Plants > Roots > Rhizosphere ...
AGCTCCTTGGCAAGCTTGTCGAGGTAAGGATTGGCTATTTTCTGAAAGCCGGACTTGTCCACATCGGGGACGATCTTCACCCCCATGCCTTTGAGCTTTCCCGCGGCTTGCTGCTCGAGCTCGAAGGCTTTCGCCGGCTCCTTGCTGGTGACTTCGGCGGCGGCGGTCAGAACCCATTGCTTTTGATCCGCATTGAGGCTCTGCCACAGCTTGTCGCTGATCCAGAGAATCGCATTGTTGGCTTCATGCTCGCTCATGGAGAGGACGGGGGCAACTTCGTAATGCCTGTTGATCAGATAGACATTCACGGCGTTCTCCGCGAAATCGACCACCCCGGTTTGCAGGGATGTGTACACGCTGCCGAACGGCATGTGCACGGTCTGCGCCCCATAGGCCGGGAACATGGCGTCCTCGGTTGCGGTGGCCTGGACGCGAACCTTGAGCCCCTTGAGATCCTCGACCTTGCGAATTTCCTTCTTCCCGTACATGTGACGGAAGCCCTGGGTACCAAGGCCGATCACGTGAATGCCCTGGGTGGTCTCGTCGATCATGTCCCTGATCGCCTCGAACACCTTCTGGTTTTGCAGGGCCTTGACGATGTGATCGTCCGAACGGAACAGGAAGTGCAACGACATGACGCCAGCCTGCGGCGAGATCGTCGCCGTGTTCGCCGAGGAAACAATGGCAAAATCAATATCGCCGGATTTGACCAGTTGCAGGATTTGCGGCTCCTGACCCAATTGCGCCCCGGGATACTGCTCAACGAGCATTGTCCCCTTGCTCAGCTCCTTGAGTCTTCCGGAAAAAACCTCGTACGCGACGCTGTAGCCGGAGGGGATTTGCTGATCGTGAGCGAAGCGATAATGCTTGACCTCCTGAGCATGGGCAGTGGCGGCAGCAACGAAAGTTCCCGCGGCCATGATCGCGACGACAATGGTCTTGGCCTTGCTGATGGTCACTGCGTCTGCTCCCATGATTTTGGTTTGGCTGCTGGTGATCTCGGTCCGCTGAGGACCAACGCCCGCTTTCCGAAAGCTTCCACTTGGGCATGATGATTGTCAACACGCGGAAGTTTCTGACACGGTGCAGACACGCCTGCCGGAATACCACGCACGAGGCGCATTCATGAAACCGGACAACACCGCACGGCCGAAGCTCAAGGCGCCGCCTGGCACCTGCGACACCCACATGCATATATACGACCGCCGCTACCCAAAGGCGCCGACCGCGCGTATCGATGCGCCGGATGCACCCGTTTCCGACTATCTGAAGGTGCGCGAACGGCTCGGCATCGAGCGCACCGTGGTCGTGCAGCCCTCCACATACGGCACCGACAATCGCTGCACGATCGAGGCGATGAAAGCGCTTGGCGCCGGCACGCGCGGGGTCGCGGTCGTGGATCAAACGGTCACTGATGCCGAGCTTGACCGGCTGACCGGTCTCGGCATCCGCGGCATCCGCTTCTTCATGCTCCCCGGCGGCGCGCTGCCCTGGGACATTCTGGAGACCATGGCGGCGCGGGTTGCGCCGTTCGGCTGGCACGTGCAGCTCCAACTCGATGGGCGCCAATTGCCGGACTACGAGGCGGTGCTCGCGCGCCTGCCTTGCGATCTGGTGATCGATCATGTCGGCAAGTTTCTCGAGCCGGTGCCGGTCGAGCATCCGAGCTTTCGCGCACTTGAGCGGCTCGTCGCACGCGGTGCCTGGGTGAAACTCTCCGCGCCGTATGAGGTCTCCAAGGTTGGCGCGCCCAACTACGACGATGTCGGAGCTCTGGCCAAGGCCCTGGTCAAGATCGCGCCCGATCACATGCTGTGGGCGACAAACTGGCCGCACCCGACCCCCGGCGTGCCCAAACCCGATGATGCATGGATGCTCGACATGCTGCTCGACTGGGTTCCTGAGGAAGCCGTGCGCGGGAAAATTCTGGTGGACAATCCCGCGCGCCTCTACGGCTTTTCCGGGTAGCCGCTCCGCCTCACAGGGGCTCGAACTTGGCGGCGCGCAGCAGCGCCGCCCCGCGCGCAACGTCGGCTTCGATGTAGCGGGCGAATTCCTCCGGCGTTCCCGAAGCCGTCGCAAAACCGAGAGCGCTCAGACGCGCCACCACGGCCGGGTCGCGCACCGCTTCTGTGAGCACGGCGTTCACTCGCGCAACGATCGCAGGCGAGAGGGCTTTGGGTCCCCACAGCCCATACCACGAGGAGAACTCAAGGCCCGGCAGGCCGCTCTCGGATGCCGTGGGAATATCGGGAGCCGCGGGGGTGCGGTTCGCGCTCGTCACCGCCAACGCTCGCAGCAGGCCTGCCTGGACGTTCGGCAGCGCGGCGATGATCGGATCGATCATGAGTTGCACCTGCCCGCCCAAAAGGTCTGAAAGCGCCGGCGCCGAGCCGCGATAGGGCACGATCAGCAGATTGAGACCGGTGAGCCGGTTGAACTCGAGCACGGCGAGGTGATTGGTCGCGCCCAGGGCAGAGAGGCCGAAGCTGAACTTCTCGGGCTTGGCGCGGATTGCCGGAAGCGCCTCCGCGATGGTTTTTCCGGGTACTGCGGACGGATTTGCAAGAACGAGCAGCGGGGCCTCGCCATAACGGGCAATCGGCTTGAAGTCGTGCACTGGGTCATACGGCACCGCGCGCAGCACGTGGCGCGCCAGGACGTGAACGTTGGGCGCCGCCAGCAAGGTGTAGCCATCCGACGGCGCTTGCCACACCGCCTCGCCTCCGATGGTGCCGTTGGCCCCGCTGCGGTTCTCGACCACAACCGTCGCACCGAGCCTCTCCTGAAGCAGCTGGGCTGCGAGGCGTCCCATGATGTCGGCCGGTCCGCCTGCGGGATAAGGCACGACGACGCGGATCGGCCGGTTCGGCCAACTCTGTGCCGCAGCCGGTGCAGCGGCGATGAGCGCCAGCAAAAAGACGATCCACCTCAAGGCTCATTCTCCCTGGTCAAATGTTTTACGTCATGGCCGGGCTTGGTCCGGTCATCCACGCCTTGTACGCCACACCACAGACGTGGATGCGCGGGACAAGCCCGCGCATGACGACGAAAAGCGTGCTTACCCGCATCGCTACATAATGGACAGCCCGCCATCCACCATCAGCGTGCTGCCGGTGATGAACGAGGCCTCGTCGCTTGCGAGCCACAGTATCGGCCATGCAATCTCCTGCGGCGATGCCCAGCGACCCAGAAGCGAGACGCTGGCACGCTCGGTCTTGAGCGTTTCCACATCCTTGCCTGCCGCTTGTGCTCGCGCGAGATGAAACTCGGTCAGCGTAGGCCCGGGGCAGACCGCGTTCACCCGCACGCCATCGGCCGACAGCTCGTGCGCGAGCGTGCGCGTCATCGCCAGGATGCCCGCCTTGGTGGCATCGTAAAGGCCCATGCCCTTGCGACCAGCGACGGCATAGCTTGACGACACGTTGACGATGCTCGCGCCCTTCGCGCGCCGCAGCGCCGGCAACACCGCCTTGCAGTAGTTGGCGACGCCGATCAGATTGACACCCACGACCGCCTGCCACTCGGCCGGCTCGGCCTGCGCGATCGCAGAATAATTGCGCATGGCCGCGTTGTTCACGAGCACATCGAGGCGGCCGAACGCATCAAGCGCGCTCTCGACCGCGCGCGTGGCCGCCCTCGCATCGGCCACGTCGGCCACGAAAGTCGCCACGCGCGCAGCGGAGCTCTGTCCCCGAATTTTCAGCGCGGTTCTGGCAAGTCCCTCCGCGTTCATGTCGACGAGCATCACCCCCGCCCCCTCGGAGCAGAACAGCGCACCGGCGGCGGCGCCGATCCCCGAGCCGCCTCCGGTGATCAATGCAATCTTGTCTGCGAGCCGGTTCAGATTGAGTACACTGGTTGGTTCAAACCGTCTGCCAAGTGCAGCTTGGCCCATTCCTGCGGCTTCACATTGCGGTCCAGGAGCACCCCCGCGGCGCGCACCCGCTGCTTGTTTGCATCCAACGCCGGGGGCTCCGCACCCGCCTGCATCGCTGTCGCGGCTTCGTACAGCATGCGCCGCGCCATCACGATTGCGCGGTCGGTCGGCAGGAGCTTCTCCTTCTCGTGATCCTGAATAGGTCCCATGCTTTCCTGCAGCGAGGCATCCTGCATGGCGAAGCCGAACACTCCGCTGTAGGCGCGGTTCTCCTTCTGCGCCTTGCGGTCGAGCAGATAATCATTGTCCTTGTTCGCCTTAGGCCGGAAGGTGCCGGGCTCGTACTCGCAGTGGATACCCCTCCCCTGCTCCACGCTATGGCGCTCCTCGGCCGAGAGCTCCTTGTGTGGATGGAAATTGATGCTCCAGGCCCAGCAGTTTTCGTCGTCGATCGGCACCCACACATGGCCGCCGAGAGCGTGCTCGCCGAACGGCGGTATCAGCGTGAACCACGGAAACAGCCACTGGGTCACGCGCCAGTACCAGGAATCCGCTTCGCCATTACGCCGGCCGTAGAGGGTCAAGCCGAAATCCGACTTCTCGATCTCGAAGATCACGTTGCCATCGGCCTTGATGTAGTCGTTGGCCTTGGTGCCCTGGTGCATCGGATCGTCGTCCACCTCGAAACGGTGCACGTAGGAGACATGGCTGGTGTCGATCCCGCCCTCCATGGCCTGCAGATAGCTGCACTCCTGCAGGCGCTTGGAAACGAAGACGTGAGCAGCCGGCAGGGTGCACCACTCGACTTCCGGAGGAGCCGGTTGCTTGTCCTGCGGGCCCATATACGCCCACACGATGCCCCCGCGCTCGATGCACGAATAGGCCTTGATGCCCATGCTCGTGCAGGCCTGCGGCGCAGACGGCACGTCCACGCATTCCCCATGACGGTTGAACTTCAGCCCATGATAGGCGCAGCGGAGGCCGTTCTCCTCGTTGCGGCCGAAATAGAGCGACGTGCCGCGGTGTGAGCAGAATTCGTCGATGAGGCCGACCTCCCCCGCGGTGTCGCGAAACGCCAGAAGCTTCTCGCCGAGGATCTGCACGCGCTGCTGCGGCCCGTCCGCCTCGGCAATCTCGCGCGACAGCAGAACCGGCACCCAGTAACGGCGCATGAGATTACCCATGGGGGTACCCGGTCCGGTGCGCACCAGGGTTTCGCTCATTTCCTTGTTCATTTGCTCAGACTCAATCCGCTCAGTCTTTACCTTGAAACCGCTGCAGCGTGCCCGGCGCAAACAGTTCCTCGAGCTGTACGCGCCGGCTGGAAAGCCCTTGCTCGACGGAATAGCGCAGCATCGCGTCGAGCTCTTTGCGATTCTCAGCGACCCCATAGCGCCACACATCCGCTCCCATCACCGCCTGCGCGCGCTTGAGATCGTCCGAGAGCCACGGCAGCATCACCGGCAGCACCGCGACTTCATGCATTTCGGCCATCGCGAGCTGTTTTGCTTCATAAAACGCCTTGACCACACTCATCGCCAGCCAGGGATGGGCAGCCACCAGGCTTTTTCGAATGGCGAGAAGGTGCATGATCGGAAACACCTGGGTCTTGCGGTAATAATCCTCCTCCGCGGAACGGAAATCAGGGAACAGCCGGTCCACATCGGGCGCGCCCGCAGCATAGCAGCCGGGTATCCGGGCGGTGACAATGCCGTCGAGCTCGCCGGCGGCGAGCATGTCGGACAACGTCCGGTCCGAGGGAATCGATTGCAGCTCGAAACGCGACGGCAGACTGATCGGGGTTCGTTCCGCCCGCCCCGCTTTGTTGAGGCCCCCGTTGCGCCACCTGATCTCCTCCGCTTTGACCCCGTACTCGTCGGAAAGAATGCCGCGCGCCCAGAGCGCTGCCGTCATCTGATATTCCGGCACACCGATGAGCTTGCCACGAAGATCCTGCGGCGAGCGAATGCCCCGGTCTGTACGAATGTAGAAGGCGGAGTGACGAAACAGGCGCGAGAGAAATATCGGCAGCGCGAAATATTTCGCCTCACCTCGCGCGGTTGTCAGGATGAGCGAGCTGGCTGAGAGTTCCGTGAGATCAAAATCCTGACCCGCGAAAGCGCGATGGAATGCCTCTTCCGGTCCGATCGGAAAGAAAGCCAAGTCCACCCCTTCGATGCGCACGCGACCGTCGAATATCGCGGCCACCCTGTCGCTGGGGCCGCATCCGAAGGTCAATTTCAGCAGGCTCATTTCGAGCTCTCCTTTCTTTTCAGTTCAACCTCGCCGCGGTGTCGCGAACTATGCGCTCCCATTTGATCGCATCCGCCCTCACCAGCGCGGCGAATCCCGCCGCGGTGAGATTAAGCGGATCGATGTAGTTGGACTCGGGCCGCCGCTTGGCATCGGGGTCATTGCGCACGCTGCGAGTATAGCCGTTGAGCAGTTCGACGACAGCATCGGGGGTGCCGCGCGGCGCGAACAGCGCGAACCAGGTGGAGACCTCAAAACCCGGGAAGCCCTCCTCGGCGAAGGTGATGTTGCCGGTGCTGGCGAAGCCGAGCGTGTAGCCGTCGGGCGCCGCGCGCGCGACTGCTTCCATGGCGATGTTGCCGCTCGCCCCGGCGCGGTTGTCGACCACCACCGGCTGGCCGCTTCGGTCCGTGATATGGGCGCCGAGGATCCGGGCTGCGATGTCGGTGATGCCGCCGGGCGAGGTCGAGACGATGATCTTGACCGGCTTGCCCGGATAGGTTTCCGCAAGAACCGGTCTGGCGCCCGCAGTCAGCCCGGCGGCAAGCGCAATCAAGCGGAGCAGCTTGGAGAGTCTTTCGCTGGCTGGCATAGAGTCCGATGAAGCGCTCTACATGGGTGGGATGACCAGCATCGATCATTTGATCTGGGTCTGATGGCCCGAGAGCTTCGCCAGCTCCCGTTGCCGCTCCAGCTCCTTATGCATGAATGCGGTGAATGTCTCCGGCGTGTTCATCGCCGGTACCGTCATGCCGAGCGGCTCGGCGTCAAGGCCAGCCTTCTGCATTCGGTCTAAAAGATAACCCGCCACGCCTGCCTCATGGCCGGTCGGGCTTGCAATGTTCACAAGCTCTACAAGAGCATCACAAATGCCTTCGGCCGAGATATGTGATGCCACCTCCGAGAATTGCGGATGGATCATGACCTGCTGTAACCAGGCGGGTTAGCGCGGCTGGTATCCTATCAACTTTACTATGCCGGCGTTGATCGCGCGTTCCTTCACAATGAAAGCGTTGAATTGGTCTACCGACATGGTTTCAACCTCGCCGCCGAGCTGCCGGATCTTTGTCTTGAGCCCCTCGTCCTGCAGAGCCTTGGCCACCTCGGCATTGAGCCGCTCGATGATCGGTCGCGGCGTCTTCGCCGGCAGATAAGAGCCCATCCAGAAGTTATAGTCCGAGTCGGGATAACCGGCCTCGATCGTGGTCGGCACATCGGGGATGAGCGCCGAGCGTTCGGGCGACATCGCCCCCACCAGATTGATCTCCCCGGCTTTTGCCAGCTCCAGTACATTCGGAAGCACGCCGGCGTACATATCGAGCCGGCCGGCGGCGAGCTCCGCCACCGCCTCTGGCGCTCCACGGAACGGCACGACCGTGGCCTGGAATTTGGCGGCATGCAGGAGTCGTTCGATCGCCAGATGGCCTGAGCTTCCTATGCCGAGCGACGCGCTGGTGAGAGGAGAGGGCTGGAGCCGACCGGCTGCGACCAAATCAGCCAAATTCTTGTAAGTCCGGGAGGTTGCCACCACAAAGGGAAAATGCGCGAGAAGCGCAATCCCGACCAAGTCCTCATAGGGGTTGTAAGGCAGCTTGGCGTAGGTTGACGCGACCACAACATAAGAAGTCGAGTTGACGAGAATCGTGTAGCCGTCGGGGGGCGATTTCGCGACCGCCGCCATGCCGGTCGTCGTTCCCGCTCCGCCATGATTCTCGACCACCACGGTCTGTCCGAGCTGCTGTCCCACCTGCTCGAACACAATCCGCGCCATGATGTCGGAGGCGCTGCCTGCGCTGGCCGGCGAAATGACCCTGATTGGCTGTCGCATTGGCCAATCCTGAGCAGCGATCGGATTCGCTCCGCATACCCACACCAACGCAGCAGCAAACCAGGCCTTCTTGCGACCACGCATAAGCCACGCCATGAAGGTCCCCTCCTCTCGGCGTTGCGCCGGGCCCGATCGTGTCTATGCCAGCGTTTGGGCGATCTGTTGCGGCCCATGGGTGACGGACACCGCTCCGGTTTGCAGATCGTAATAATGCTGCGGGTAGGTGCCCGGTCGGCGCGCACGCACGATGAAGGCAATGCTGCGATCGGAACCCGCGTGCTCCTGATGAATTTTCCCGGGCGGCACCACGTCGATGTCGCCCCGACCGATCGAATGCCGGCCGACCAACTCGAGCTTGGCCGGCCCGATATGCGGTGGGCCGCCGTCGATGCGTTCATAGCGATACATCGTCTCCCGCCCCTCGATCAGCCCATAGAGCGTCCAAACATTGCCATGGTCATGCACGTTGGTGACCACGTTCGGCTGTCGGACTGTGGCGTTGAACACAAAACCGTAGTCCGCGTCCTCGTAAAACAGCAGGTTGCGAACGGTCGGTGCGCTCTCAACCGTGGCCGGCCAGCCCTGCGCACGCTCTCTCAGCGTCGAGTCTGCAAGCAGCTTCCGCATTGCCGAGGCAATCGCGCCCCACAACTCCGTCTCCTCGAGCCCCTTTGCATAGAGCGCCCGAATTTCGTCCGCGAACCGCCGTGCTGCCGGGAGGGTCGGCTTTTCCATGGACATGTTCATTCCTGATACGCCTGCAGATATCGGGTGATGTCCACTTTCTCCGGCAGCGTGCCGGCCGCCGTGAAAAAGTCGATGAATTTCTGAAACTCGGCCTTGTGCCGCGCGCTCAACTCGTCGGCTGCGTAGTAGCGCACCATCGGCACGGTATCGATGACGTCCTCGGGAGTGAGCGTGTTCTTGGCGAGGTATTTGCGCGCTTCCTGCGGATCGTCGTTGACGAAGTGGATGGCCTTTTTCCATACCGCCGCAAAACGCCTGGCGACATCGGGGCGGCTCCTGATGAAGTCGCTCGTGATTGCGCAACCGGCCGCGAATGCATCGCCTTCCTCATCGTCAAGAATGTATTTGGCAATGACGCCCGCCTCGAGCGTGCGTGCGACACCCAGCTTTCGCATGGTCGAGGCCTGCGGCTCGAGCGTGTAGCCGGCGTCGAAAGTGCCGGACGTCATGACATTGACATGCTGGGCCATGTCGAGCTGATCGATGGAGTAGTCGCCCTCCTTGAGCCCCGCCTTCGCGAGCACCGCTTTGGCAGCAACGACATTGGCCGGCCCCGGCGCCGACATGATCCGCGCTCCCCTGAGATCCTTGATGGAGTCCGCCGCATAACCCTTGCGCACGACGAACTGCTCCATCTGGTAGGTTTTATTCTGGCTGTGCACGCCGACATACATGGCGACCCCCGGCTTTTTGAGGTTGGCATTCATCGCCTCGATGGTGACAAGTACGACCGCCGCCTCGATCTGGTTGCTGATCATGGCCGCGATGTTGGGCGGTCCGCCGATGAGGCGTATCGTCTCTGGTTCGATATTCTGCTCCTTGAAAAATCCGCGCTCGATGGCGACGAAATAAGGCAGCGATGACGCGGTCGGAAACACGCCGACCTTGACTTTGTCCTGCGCCACCGCCTCTTGCCCGAAGCCGGACATCAGAGCCGCGATCAGCGCCAATCGAAAAGTCTTCAATCCGGTCGTGTGCATGGGCCCGCCATCATTTTTCCTGAGAGGTAAATCCTGTCTCGGAGCGGTGTCGCTGTTCGATCACTGCGTCCGCGCTTAGAAGCCGCAGCACGGCAGAATACCGGGTTGGGCGGTGGCAGTCAGCCGCGGAAACCGATCTCCAACCAGCCGCTTGCCAGCAAGCTCGGTCGAGCTTTGCGCCTTGACCTGCAACACTACGGCAGTTATGAGATCATTGTCCTCAATGATAGCATTGGAGCCCGGAGATGCCCGGAAATTTGCACGTCCGCAAGCTGGAAGATGATCTGCTCGCCCGTTTGAAGCGCCGTGCCGCACGGCACGGTCGTTCGACGGAGGCCGAGCATCGGGAAATTCTCCGCCAGGCGCTCGCCGTGGAGATCGAGCCCTCCTTTGAAACGCTGGCTGCCGAGCTGCGCAAACTGACCAGACGGCGCAAACAGACGCCCTCGGAACTGCTCCTTCGTGCAGGACGCAAACAGCGGTGAGTGTGCTTGTTATCGATGCCAGTATCGCCGTCAAATGGGTGGTTGAGGAGGACGGTACGCCGGAGGCGTTGGCAATTCGCCAAAAGGCCCGATTGATTGCGCCCGACTTGCTGATCGCCGAGTGCGCTAACATTCTCTGGAAGAAAGTCCAAAGGCGTGAGCTTGTGAAACAGGAGGCGCTTATCGCTGCTCGGCTTTTACAGGGCGCCGACATCGAGCTCCTGCCGATGCGATCTTTATGCGAGACTGCAACGCGAATATCGATCGAGGTGAATCACCCCGCTTACGACTGTTTGTACCTGGCGCTGGCCGTCGAAAAACAATGCCGGTTCGTGACTGCCGACGATCGCTTTCTGAAAAAGCTCGCACCGCACCAGCAGTCCAAGCTTCGTAGCAGCGCCATATCGCTCATCGAAGCCGCAGAGATATAAACGGCGTGAGGCACGGCCGACGACGGCTGCCTTAACCACTAACAGATTACCATCCAAGGTAAACAGGTCTTCCCCGCCCAGAGCGGCAGGCATCGCACAATCAACACAAAACCCGGCTACGTGCACTGTCCTTCGAAGTTAACTCTGCGGGCCTCATGATGGCACGAATGCTGGGCCGTATTCTTTTTGCTGTTCCCGCTCTGGCGGCTGCTGCCTTTGCGCTTCTCGTGCTCATCGGTCTCTGGGACCGTTACGAGAAGGAAACCGCCGTGTTGGGGTTCGGCGGGATTTACGAGCGGTTGGCCTGGGAAGTCGGTCTTCCGAGCAACCCGAACGCCCGCGGCGTTGGGGCCGAGCGCGCGTCCGAGGGACCGACTGCGCGGGAGCAGCTTGCACCGGCGCGGTCCGATCAGCATGTCCCGCAGCTGGTCGGCACCGGCGCGCGAGGAACGGCGTATCAAGGCACGTCCGTTGCGCTGTCGGCCGACGGCAAAACCGCCATCGTCGGTGGCCCCGGCCCCAACAATGCAGATCGCGATCGCTCGCCTTCCGTCGGCCCAGCTGGGGCGGCATGGGTGTTCACGCGCGGCGGTAGTGTCTGGACCCAACAAGGCAGCAAGCTGATCGGGACGACCAGCGAGCATGGAGGGGGACTGTGGTCCCAAGGCGCGTCCGTGGCCCTGTCTGCCGACGGTGATACCGCCATTGTGGGCGGGCCTAGCGACAACAACACAACCGGAGCGGCCTGGGTCTTCAGCCGTAACGGCGGCGTTTGGGCGCAGCAAGGCAAGAAGCTGGTCGGGACCGGCGGCCCTGGGCCGGGTGAACCGTCCTTGTCCTTGGGCCAAGGAATGTCCGTCGCGCTCTCGGCGGATGGCAACACCGCCATCGTAGGCGCGTGGCGGGCCGAGGGAGCCTTCGTGTTCACCCGCAGCGGGGACGTGTGGACGCAGCAAGGCAAGAAGCTCGTCGGCAGCAGTGCGGTCGGAGTCGCCCGGCAGGGCATGTCTGTTGCGTTGTCCGCGGACGGCAACACCGCGATCGTGGGCGGTTGGTCCGACGCCAACATGACCGGAGCGGCGTGGGTATTTGCCCGCAGCGGCGATGTCTGGAAGCAGCAAGGCAAGAAGCTCGTCGGCAGCGGTGCGGTCGGCAATGCCCGGCAAGGCACATCCGTTGCGCTCTCCGCGGACGGCAACACCGCCATCCTGGGCGGCCCGGGCGACAACCCGTCCGATCGGTTCGGCGCTGGCGCGGCAGGGGCGGCCTGGGTGTTCACGCGCCGCGGCGGCGTTTGGACACAGCAGGGCCATAAGCTTGCTGCCACCGGCGGTGTTTGGACCCAGCAAGGCGCATCTGTCGCGCTGGCCGTTGACGGCAACATCGCCCTCGTGGGTGGGTTCGCCCACGATCGCAATGCGGGCGCAGCAGCGGTGTTCGCCCGCAGCGGCGGCGAGTGGACGCAGGACAAGGAGCTCACCGGCCACAGCGGCTTGGGGAAGGCCGCGCCGTCCGTCGCGGTTTCCGCGGACGGCAGCGTCGTGTTGCTCGGCGAACCCGAGGACAATGGAGGCCTCGGCGCAGCCTTGGTGTTCACGCGCCCCGGCGGCGGCGACTATTAGTTTGGAATCATATCGACGCATCAATCAACCTCGTCCTGAGGAGCGCGCTCTTGCGCGCGTCTCGAAGGACGGCCACAAGCGAGACCGAGCCAGCGGCCATCCTTCGAGACGGCGCTTCGCGCCTCCTCAGGATGAGGTCTGCGGCTTTAAGCTCCATCCACCCGATCCGATTGGGTTTCATGGAATCGATCTACTAGATGGTTCGCTGCCGGAATGGCGAGGTAGCTCGGGTGGCCGGAGCGGCGAAATCATAATCCGGTCCGTACCTTGAGCGAGCGTAGCCCGGAT
>Ga0070712_100001993_pt1 | contig 12504 bp, 12 predicted proteins | sample LARL81metaG_FD_71396 | JGI IMG/M metagenome (GOLD analysis project Ga0070712, IMG submission 71396) | Corn, switchgrass and miscanthus rhizosphere microbial communities from Kellogg Biological Station, Michigan, USA - LAR L8-1 metaG | ecosystem: Host-associated > Plants > Roots > Rhizosphere ...
TCGCCCCAGCCCCGCATCATGTCCACGCCGTCGTCGCCCCCCGCCTCCTTCACCGCGCGGCGAAACGCCTGCACCACGGTAGCCACGGGGTCGGTGGCGAACGCCTTCATGCCCCGCTCCACGTGGATGAAGTCTCCCCAGCTTCCGCGCGGATAGGGATTGCCCTCGTAGTCGAGCCGCTCCTGGCTCGCCTCGACCCGAACCCCGGGCAGCTTCGACACCGCCTGCGTGCACACCGCGGAGATCCGCTCCATCAGCGCGGGGGCCGTCTCTCCCACGAAGTAACGCACGTCCAGCCAGACCGTGCAACGCTGCGGAACCACCGGCTGGGCGATGCCGCCCCGGATCACCCCCACGTTCACCGCCCGCTCCCGCCGGCCCACATAGGGCACGTCGATGGTTTCGGAGAGCGCGTCGACCACCGCCCTCGCCGCCACCTGCGCGGCGAGAATCGCATTGCCACCGCTGCCGGGCACGCTGCTGTGCGCGTTGACTCCGTAGGCATCGAGACGCAGGGCGAGGCTGCCCGTGGCGGCCACCGCCACGCGGCAGTCGGAGGGCTCGGCGCACACCACCCCATCCGCGTCGTGGTGGTCCTGGGCGAGCTGATAGCCGCCGCACTTCAGCGTCTCCTCGCTGGCCGTCCCCACCACCACGAGCTGGCCGCGAAGCTTCACTCCTCGCTGCCTCAGCCGGTCTACCGCCGCGAGCACGGCGGCGAGGCCGCCCTTCATGTCGGTGGTGCCGCGGCCGTAGTAGCGGTTGCCGCGCCGCTCCCCCAGGGGATTCACGGTCATCCCCTCGAAGGGGAGCGTGTCGACGTGGCCGGCGATGCAGAGCTTGGGCCGGGCCGAGCCGAGCGAGCCCTCCACGTTGAAGGAGCCCGCCACCCCGGCGCACGCGCGGAGCTGGGTAGCCAGCCCCACCTCCGTCATCAGGTCACGACACACCTGCACGCCCGCCGCCTCGTCGCCCGAGATGCTGGGGACGGCGATCAGCTTCTCCAGGAAATACTCGCTGCGCTGTTTGTCGCTCATCGGGTCACTCGCCTTTCCGAGGGTCGTATCGATCCCTGATTCCATCACCGAGGATATTCGTGGCCAGCACGGCCGCCCCGATGAGCAGGCCGGGGAAGAAGCTGATCCAGAAGGCATCGCGGATCAAGTAGCGCGCCTCCGCGAGCATGTTGCCCCAGCTCGCCGCGGGCGGGGGCGGGCCCACTCCGAGGAAGCTGAGGGTGGCCTCGTCGAGGATGGCGTAGCCGAAGATGAAGCTGGCCTGCACGATGATCTCGGGCATGGCATTCGGCAAGACGTGGCGCCGGAGCACCCGCGACACGCGGGCCCCGAGCGCGTTGACGGCCTCGACATACGGCATCTCCCGGATGAGGAGCGCCTTGCCGCGGACGAGGCGCGCCACCCGCGGCGTGTAGACCACGACGAGGGCCACCACCACGTTGCCCTCGCTCGGCTCGCGCACGGCCATGAGGGCGATGGCCAGGATGACCGCGGGCAAGGCGAGAAAGGCGTCGCTGATGCGCATGAGGATGTCGTCGAGCGCGCGCACGTAGCCCGCGATGAGCCCGAGGGTGCTTCCCGCGAACACGGTGAGCACCATGGTGAGGCCGGCCACGCGGAGCGATTGCTGCCCGCCCGCCATGACCCGGGCCAGCACTTCGCGTCCGAACTGATCGGTGCCCAGCGGATGGGCCCACGAAGGTGGGAGGAGGCGCTCCGAGCCGACCACGAGCGTGGGTGACTTGGTGTAAACATGCGGCCCGATCACGATGAGGGCGACCACGAGGGCCAGCCCGAGCAGCGCGATGTTCGACGCGGCCCCCAGACCCCACCCTCTTCGCCGGCGGCCATCCGTCACGGTGCTTGGGCCTCACGACGCCCGCAGCCGGATGCGCGGATCGCTGACGGTGTACAGGACGTCCACCGCTATATTCACCAGCACGTACCAGGCCGCCACCACGAGCAGCGTCCCCTGCACCACCGGATAGTCGCGCCGCACCACCGCGTTCACGAGGAGGCGCCCCACGCCGGGCAGGGTGAACACCGTCTCGATGACCACCGCGCCCCCGAACATCACGGCGAGGGTGATGCCGGTCACGGTGAGGACGGGGATGAGCGCGTTGCGGAACGCGTGCTTCACCACCACCCGGAACTCGCCCACGCCCTTGGAGCGTGCTACCCGCACGAAGTCGCCCCGAAGCGCCTCGAGCATGGAGGCGCGCGTCATGCGCGCGATCAGACCCGACTGGAGATAGCCGAGGGCGAAGGCCGGCAGCAGGAGGTGGCGGAAGGATTTCCCCGGGTCGATCCACGGCTCGACGAACCCTCCCGAAGGCATGATCGGCCAGCGCACCGCGAAGAGGTAGATGAGACAGATGCCCAGCCAGAAGCTCGGCATGGAGAGACCGAGGGCCGCCACCACCGACACGAGCCGGTCGATCCACGTGTCGTGCCAGTAGGCGGCGATGAGCCCAAGGGTGATACCCAGCACCACGGCGATGGCGAACGCGGACAGGGTCAGGGTGAGGCTGATGGGCAGCCGCTCCAGGATGGCCGTGGTCACGGGCCGTCCCAGGTAGATCGACGTTCCCAGGTCGCCCCGCACCACGTGGCCGAGCCACGCGAGGTACTGGACAGGTATGGGACGGTCCAGCCCGTAGGCGGCGCGAAACTCCGCCACCGCCTTCGGGGCGGCGTCGGCGCCGAGCATCACCGCCGATGGGTCGCCGGGGGCGAGCCGGATCATCACGAACGCGATGATGGTGACCAGCCACAGCACGAAGGCCAGCGAAAGCACGCGCGACGTGAGGAAGCGTGTCATGCCCGCCTCCGCGGCGGCCCCGGGATCAGCGCTTGTCCTTGCTCCAGACGTTCCAGAAGCGCGGCGTGGTGTAGTAGGGCGCGAAGCCGTCCAGGCGCTCCCGGAGCGCGTCGAAGCCGAAGAGGTCTCCGTGCTTGATCATGGGAATGTCCTTGTAGAGATTGTCCTGCACCTGCTCGTAGAGCTTGAGGCGCGCCTTGCGGTCGCGCTCGACGAGGGCCTTCTCCAGCAAGGTGTCGACCTCCTTGCTCGCGTAGGGCTGATAACCGGAGTCCGACTTCAGCACGAAGGTGAAGCCGCCCGGGTCGGTGCGGATGGAGAAGGCGTTGTAGGAGATGTCCCAGTCCGCACGCTTCTTGCGGAAGATGTCGATCATGGTCGGATAGTCGTAGGCCTGCACCTTGGTGGCGAAGCCGAGCTGGCGCAGCTGGGACTCCGCGGCGAGGGCTGCATTGTACATGAACTGGAAGTCGCTGCTCGTGATGATCCGGATGGGCGAGCCGTCGTAGCCCCCGTCCTTCACGAGGGCCTTGGCCTTGACCGCGTCGTGCTCGTTGTAGCGATTGGCCCCGATCGTGGAGTACCAGTACTGCTCCTTGAAGAAGAGGCTGGGGTCGAGCCGGTAGAGCGCCTTGTCCCCCGCCGCGGCGAGCATGATCTCCTCCTCGTTGAGGCCGAGCTGGATGGCGCGGCGCAGCTTCCACTCCTTCAGCTGGCCCTGCTGGGTGTTGAGATGCATGACAATCTCGTAGTAGGGCTTCAGGATGACCGTCTTGAGTCCCTTGGTCGCGGTCAGCCGCTTGTAGGTCTCGGCGGGCAGGTTCTGCGCGTAGTCGTAGTCTCCGCTCTCGAGACCCGCCACCCGGCTCGACACCTCAGGCACCGGGACGAAGTAGATATGATCGATGCAGGCCAGCCGCCGGCCTGCGTAGCCCGACGCCTCGGCGGGAGCGGGGCTGTACTGCGCGAAGCGCTCCAGGTGCACGTGCTTGTCGGGAACCCATTCGGCGAGGCGATAGGGCCCCGTTCCCACCACCGCCGTCTGGGGCAGCTTGCCCGCGGCCACGCCGTCGATCAGCTTCTTCGGCATGATGGCCACCGCCGGCCCCGGATAGGCGAGCAGCGGCACGAAGGCCGCGGACGGCTGGGCCAGCGCGATCTCCACCGTGGCCTCGTCCACCGCCTGCACCGAGGCGATCATGGACAGATCTGCCTTGCGCGGCGACTGCCCGCGGAACCGCTCCACCGACGCCACCACGTCCGCCGCCGTCACCGGGCTGCCGTCGTGGAACTTCACGCCCTTGCGAAGGTGGAAGGTGTACGTCTTCCCATCCGTGCTCGTGGTCCAGCGCTCGGCGAGCTGGGGGGCGACGTCGTAGTTGCCGTCCACGGTGACCAGCCCCTCGTAGATATAGACGCCCATGTCCCGGGCCTGCGCGGCGAAGCTGGTGATGAAGTCGAGAGTGGGCGGGGACCCGGCCATGGCCGCACGCACGGTGCCGCCTTGGGCAGGGCACTTGTCCATGGCCGCCGCCTCGGCCGTGGCGGACGCGGCGAGCATGATCACGGGAAGCAGCAGAGTGGTCAGTTGACGCAGCATGGGAACCTCCAGGACATTCGGCTTGAGTTGGCTGTTCACGTGTCGATCGCTGCTCACCGGGCCGACCCCGCGCCGAGAAGACGGCGAAGGGCGGCGGCCACGATGTCGTCCTGCCCCTCGTCGAGCCCCACGGGGTTGAAGGTCAGGCGCCCTTCGCCGACGCGCCGCTCGTTGAGGTGGATAGAGGGCATGCCCTCTCGCAGCTCGCTCGAGATGGTCGTTGCTCTCGCCGGCGTCGAGAAGACGATCTCGACGAGAGGGACGCGGCCCGTGGCCTCGCGCCCGAGGACGACCGTCTCCACGCCTGGAGCCCCGGCCAGGGACACGGCAAACCGTCGGCATCGTTCGCTCCATTGGCGCTGATACTCGGGCTCCTGGCTCACGAACACGTCCAGGGCCGCCACCGCGCCCGCGATCTCTTCCTTGCCCACCTTGAACCCACGCCCGAAACCGTGCCGCGGCACGCCGTGAAGGGGCTGGTGCACGAACTCCTTGGGCGGCGTCCACGCGGAGGGCGACACGTCCATGTCCAGCTGCTGGAGGAGGGCAGAGGCCACGAGATCTCGCCGGCCGAGAAGGAATCCGCTCGACTGCGGGCCGCGGAACGCCTTACCACCGCTCATGGCCACGAGGTCCGCGCCTTCGGTGATGAAGCGCTTCAGATTGTCCAGGGGAGGTACCTGGTTGGCGGCGTCGACGATGACGGGCAGCTGATGGCGGTGGGCCACCTGGGCGAACGAGCCCAGATCGGGCCCCACGCCCTGCATGGCCACGTAGGCGAGGGCCACGGTGCGGGGTCCGATGACCGCCTCGATCTCCTCCGGCTCCACCTCGCGCACCCCGACGCCGAGAGCGCGATCGAGCAGGCCGACTTCGACGAGACGCGTGCCGGCGACTTCGAAGGCCTTGTCGTACGAGTTCCGGTGGTGACGGCAGATCACCACCTCGCATCCCGCCTCGTAGGCGTAGCGCGGCATGCGGTTCATCCGCGGGACGTCGAGGCCGGCGACGCAGGCGCCGGCGGCGAGGGCGAGCGCCCCGAAGGCGCCCGAGGTGACGAGCCCCGCCTCGGCGCCCGTATGGTGGGCGATGACCCGGCTGGCCGCTTCCTGCAGCTCGTCGATGGCCACCGCGCTCCGTGCCGCCTCGGTCATCGCCTGCACCGCCTCCCCGCACATCAGCGTGCCGCCCAGCCTCGTCAGCGTTCCCGCGGCGTTGACGACGGGCCGGACACCCAGCCGCTCGTAGATGGCCATCACACGCTCCTCCTCTGCCGGGCGCGGTCGATCGCGTCGGCGATGAGCTCGAGAACCGCCCCATACGCGTCCGCGGCCAAGCCGTCGACGGAGGCGACGCACTCGTTGTGCTGCCCGTCGACGGCTCCCGCGGCCACGCACGCGTCGAGCGACTGGAGCTCGAGGGCGGGCGACGGCAGCACCTCGCGGTCATCGGTGAGCAGGGCGAGCATGGCCGCGATGGCCGTGGCGCCGAAGTTGGCCACCACCGCGGTCACCAGCGACCTCGACGAGGACACGGCTGCGATGCCCCCGCCGCAGCCGCAGCCACAGGTCGAACCGGCCACCACCTGCGCGCGCACTACGGCTTGAAGTGCTCCCATGCCCACCTCGTTGCCGCCGTCACCGATGCCGATCGTCCAGATGCCGCGGGCCTCCGCCGCCACGAACAGATCCTCGAAGTTGTTGAGACAGTGGCCGACATTGCGCCCCGACATGTTGTGATACACGCCGGTGGCGCTCCTGCCCGGGCGCTCGATGGCGATGACGAGCGCCGGCGCGCACGCAGCAAGCCAGCGTTCCGCGTCGACGGCCTCATCGGTCGCCTCGATGAGACAGACCGGATCGCCCGGGTGCAGGCTCTTGAGATCAAGCCCGGCCGCGCGAACCGGTACCAGCCCGATCCCGCGCACCGCCGCCTCGATCACCGGAGCGAAATGCGGCTCGCAGGGCAGGATGGGAATCGCGCGGCGGGCTTTCACGAGGCTGCGGGCAAGCACCGCGGCGCCCACCGGCCCATCCGTCTCCGCCACCCCGCGCCGGATCCAGGGAAACTCCGGGAAGCCAGTGAGGATGGCCACCACTCCGCCCTCTGGGACGCGGGCGAGAATCTCGCGCGCGGCGCTCAGGCAGAGCGGCGCCTTCACGATCCGTCGCGCCTCGCCGTGGAGAGCCGCGATGGCTCCCCGCATGGGAAAGTCGAGATTCGTCAGCCGGTCTATCGTCTCGGCGGGCGAGTCCAGGTCGATCCGGCCGGCAGAGGGAATCAGCGCCGCCCACGACAGACAGGCCACGTCGGTGAATACGCCCGCCGTAGCGAAGGGTGTGCGATTCGAGGTAGCCCTGTCCCCTGCCGGAAGGACCCGGTGAGAATTCTCTGACTGATCGTGGCCGCTACCACCTGAGCGTCGCCCATGTGCGCGCCTGCATCGATGCCGAGGAAGAAGACGCTAGCCCATGCTCGGAGACATTGCAAGCGGCGCCCCGTCGTGACCCGTCAGAGGCGACCGCCGCGCAGGCTAATGCACTCGCCCGTCAGGTAGTCGGGCGCCTCCACCACCAGGAAACGCACCACCTGCGCGACTTCTTCCGGCCGCCCGAAGCGCCCGATGGGAAACTGGGCCATCACCCGTGAGCGCGCGGCGGCATCGGGAGCCACCGCGTCCAGCATCTCGGTCTCGATGACGGACGGCAGCATCGCGTTGACGGAGATACCACACGGGCCAAGACGCGACGCGGGAGCGCGACAGCGGGTGACTCAGTGAGACACCACGGCTTCGGCGTCTACGGTTAGTCGCGGAGCGAGGTGAGGCGCTCCACGATGATCTTCTTGGGCACCGCCCCCACGAGAGTCTGGGCGAGGGCTCCGTTCTTGAAGAAGAGCAGCGACGGGAGAGTCTTGACCCCGAAGCGGTCGGCGAGGTCCGGATCGGCCTCGACGTTCACCTTGCCGACGGTCGCCTGGCCAGCGAGCTCCTTGGCGATCTCGTCGAGCACGGGGCCGAGGGTCTTGCAGGGTCCGCACCACGGCGCCCAGAAGTCTACGAGCACCGGACCCCCGGCCTTCACCACGTCGTCGAAAGTGGATCCGGTCAGGTGCAGGACACCCGCGAGAGCGTCGTAGGACTGATTGACAGTCATGATGGCAAATCCTCCGCAGACCTTTGGATCGGGAAGCGGACCCAAGGGATTCACCGGACTCACATACCGGCGGGACTCTCAGGCTGGCTCGATGGGCATCCGGGCGATCCCGAGCCAGGCGATGGGCGCGCCCGCCTTCTCGGCAGCCTGAGCAGGGGGCAACGACGTGTCCCAGTCGGCGGCGATGAAACGCCGGGCGGTGACGTCCGCCGCGGCGTCGGACACCAGCCAGAGGAGGGGCGGCACCATGATCTCCGGCTGAAGCATCTTGCTCCGCTCACCCGCGTCGTCGCCGACGAGAGGGGTATTCGTCACGCCGCCGGGGACGAGCACGTTCGCGGTGACACCGGTGCCGGTCAGATCCGCGGCAAGGATAGCCGTGGCGGACTCGGCGGCCGCTTTGCTCGCACCGTAGAGCAGATAGCCCGCGCGGACCATGGTGCCCAGGCTGGTCGTTACAGTGACGACACGCCCCCGCCGGGCGCGCAGCATGTGCGGCACCACCGCGCGCGCCATCATGATCGGCGCCGTGGCATTCACCGAGAGAAAGCGGCTCCACTGTTCGGGGGTGGCTTCCCAGAAGCGGATCGGATTGCGCCGCTGATCCGCGCGCACCGATGCCTGGCCGATGCCGGCATTGTTGACGAGCGCGTCGATCCGGCCGAATCGCTCCAGGGCGGCGGTCACGATCCGGTCGAACGCCTCTGGCTGGGCGAGGTCGGCGGCCATGGGCAGCACGGAGCCCTCCGTGCCCGATAAAGCAGAGGCCAGCGTGGCCAGCATGGCCGTATTCCGATCGACCGCCACGACATCCAACCCGGCCCCGGCGAGACCGAGGGCCATGGCCCGTCCGAGGCCACTCGCCGCACCGGTCACGATCGCCGCCTTCCGCTCCGTTGCCATCAGTGTGTCCTCCTCGTCCCCCACTCCGCGGGACTATTTCAGAAAGCGACGTGTTGCGCCAGACGAGACGATTGCGATCACTCCGCCCGGAAGTCCTATCCGCGAAGAGGAGGCTTCAGGGGAGTCGGGGGCTTGCCCGAGCGCGACGGCTCGAAGATCGGCTCGAGGAGGGTCAGGAAGGTCGACACGAGAAGCGCGCCGAAGGCGGCCACCACCTTGCCCTGCGCGCCCGGGAGGTACGGGGTGGCGGGTATCGCGAGCGCCCACACGAGAAATGCCACCGTCGACGCTACCAGCTTCCACCACGGCCAGTCCTTCAAGGATGGGAAGGCGCTGAATCCTTCGCCACGTCGTTTCCCGGCGAGGACCAATAGCAGGAGCACAGGAGTGAACGCGACGAAGAACCAGTAGAGCCTGACCTCGGTCACGGCCGCGAAGGTTGCGGCGATCGCGGGCATCGCAGACAGGGCCGCCACGTAGAGGGTCACGATCTCGGCGGGGATGTACCGGGCGAGAGCGCCAAGGGCGTTGGTCGAGCCACGCCGCCCGCCCTGAGATAGCTCGCCCACCCGGATGTTGCCGGTGGCCAGGGGCGCGGTCACCGTCGCCGTGTAGTCGGTTGGGCCCTGATCGAGCAGCTTTGCTCTGGCGACCTCCTCATCAGCGAGCGAGTTGAGGCTCATGGCTATCCTCCGCTGTGTCCTTCGATCAGGCGAGCAGCCGACGACTATGATCACGGCGCGCCCCAGTGACGGGCGCAACGATAGTACCCGCAGGGGACTGCGCGAATCTCCTACTTTTCGCGAGCCTGCATGGCGAGCCGGGCGCCGAAGCCCTCGCCGTCGTGGTCGAAGGAATGCGTCGTTTCGACGCTTCGCCCACGATAATCAACCGTAGTGAGAGCGCTTCAGCGTGGCCTCGCCCTCGCCTGCCTCGTCTGCGTCATCTGCGCCACCTACCTGTCTCTCCGTAGCGTCACCCTGCCCGACGCCTCGCTGATCGACCCCGCGATCACCCAGGCGGAGCCGGTCCAGGAACTCAGCAACGCGGGTGTCTTCACCACGACCATCAAGGGCTACACGTACACGCTCACGCCCAAGGCGACCTATGACATCACGGGGCTGGTCGTGTCACAGCATCGCGGCGACGCGCTCTTCAATCTCGGCCACAAGGCGGATCCCGGCAACATCAAGGACGTCTGCGTCGTGTGGGGCGAAGCCGTCACCAATGGATCGTACCGGAAGGTGAAGTTCACGAGCGGAGAGTTCACCTGCTCCTATAGCTGGTCGGGGATCGTTACGCCCCCCTTCAATCCGGAGAAGGCGTCGAACAACCACCTCATCCCCGCGAGCAGCGCGATCGCCCGCCGCATCCAGGCCATCCACGTCGGTGATCAGATTCGAATGACCGGCCTCCTCGTCGACTACACGGTGACCAAGGACGGCCTGGCCGTCTTTACCCGCCAGACGAGTCTGACGCGAGGGGATACGGGCAACGGCGCATGCGAGATCCTGTACGTGACCGATGTAGCCGTGGTGGCGAAGGGCAATCACCTCGAGGCCGATGCGGGAAGCTATGCGTGGTACGCGAGCCTCGCCTTGCTCGTGGCTCTGCTCGTTGTCTGGTTCGTCCGACCGCCACTCGCGGAATGATGGGGGGCGTAGGCTCGGCCGCGGCGGCTCGGCGTCAGTGGGGGTGGTCTTCGGCGAGGCGCGCGGGATCAACCCGCACGCGGTCCCGGATCAGAGTGGCAGCGGCCCGGAGCTCGCTCTCGTTCTTGGGGTCTTCGGGATCACCACCGCGGTCGAGGCCGACCACGGCGCGTACGGTTCTGTCTTTCAGATAGAAGCCGAGAAATTTCCGGCTGGCCGGCTCACCCCGGAACACCAGGCGGTCCCATTCCGCCGCGAACCCGACGTACTCGATGTTGTGCTCGTACTGATCGGACCAGAACGTGTGGAGGTAGTCGTAGGGCGCAGTGCCGCCCAGCATGGCCCGGGCCGCCGCGCGCCCCTGCTGGAAGCCGTTGTTCCAGTGCTCCACCCGCAGCCGCCCGAAGAGCGGGTGAAGGTGATTGGCCACGTCGCCCGCGGCGTAGACGTCTGACAAGGAAGTGCGGCAGTGCTCGTCGACGAGCACTCCGTTGTCGACCTTCGCGCCCGCCGCCGCGAGCAGCTCCGTATTGGGCTGGATGCCGATACCCGCGACCACGAAATCGCACGGGAGCACCCGGCCCTTCTTCGTGCGCACCCGCTTCACGCGGCCCTCGCCCTCGAAGGCGGCGATGGAATCCTCGAGCACCAGCTCCACACCCTTCTCGCGATGGATGGCGGCGAGCACCGCACCGACCTCGGGACCGAGCACCCGGGCCAGCGGCACGGGATGTCCCTCGACGGCGGTGACCTCCACGCCCATCTGGCGGAGAGAGGCCGTCACCTCCGAGCCGATAAACCCCAAGCCTACTATCACCGCGCGGCGCCCCGGCCGGGCCTCGGCGCGGATCCGGTCGCAATCCTCGACGGTGCGAAGCTGGAAGATGCCGGGAAGGTCGCCCCCTGGAGTGGAGAGAGTCCGGTTGCGCCCGCCCGTGGTCACGAGCAGCCGATCGTAGGGAACCCTCTCTCCGCCCTCGAGGGTGACGTTCTTGCCGCCGGGATCGATGGCGGTGGCGCGCACGCCGAGCCGGAGGTTGATATTGCGCTCGGCGTAGAACGCGGCCGGGTTGACCAGTTGATCCTCGAAGCGATCCTCGCCGCGCAGGTAGCCCTTGGAGAGCGGGGGCCGACTGTAGGGCATCCGCGTCTCGGCGCCGATCATGGTGATGTCACCCTCGAAGCCGTCCTCGCGCAACGCGGCCGCCGCGCTGCCCCCGGCCAGCGAAGCTCCAATGATGACGAACCGTCCACTCTTCACCGCACTCATGGTGACCTCGAGGCGCTCACACGATCAGCGTGGCCGCGCGGGCGCCTAGGCGGCCATCTTGGGTTTCCACAGTCCGAGGGTGGCTCCCGTCGGATCCGTGATGATGCTCAGCCACCCCGTTCCCGGCACCTCGGTCACGTCCCGCACGATCTTGGCCCCGAGCTTCTTCGCCTTCTCGGTCGCGGCGGCCACGTCCTCCACCAAGACATAGGCCAGCCACATCGAAGGTTCGCCTGGCATCGGATGCTTCAGCATGCCTCCGCCGGTACCCTCCCCCGGCTTGATCATGGTGTAGTGACCGCTCGGCCCCATCGCCACGTCTTCGAACTGCCAGGCGAAGAGCTGACCGTAGAACTTCTTGGCCTTGTCGAGGTCGCTCGTATTGAGCTCCACGTGCACGAATGGATTCCCCATAGTCCCCTCCCTCCCGATTCTCTCAGAAGATTCCCGATGTCCTGGTCACGCGGTTGATGTTCTCGCGAGCAAGACATGTGCCGCGCCGGGGAGCCAGATGAGACGTGGGCGGAGCTGCAACATACCGGGCTACGTCGGCTTCGAGCGACCAAAATTGCCGGGTGGTGATTACCGGGCAGGAAAGACGTACATGCTTCTCCATTGCCGCCGGAGCGGCGATTTCGGCACTACCCCCGTCGCCGAAGTCGCCCTCCGTCATACTTGACGACTGTTCACGATGATGTCGCGGTCGCGCATGCGACGACACAGCGACGCACCCGGAGCCGACGGTGCAGCGTGCCGACAAGGCCCGGCGGAGCCGGCCGACCCGGTCTCAGGTGAGCCGAGACAGGTACTGGGCCACGAAATCGGTACCCACGTGCTCGATGTAGGCTTGGGTGATGCGCCTGGTCACCGGGCCGGGGACACGGCCGTCGCCGATCACCTGCCCGTTCACCGAGCGGACGGGGCAGATGCAGAGGCTGGTCGAAGTCAAGAAGACCTCGTCGGCGGTGACCGCGTCGTAGACGTCGAGGTCCCGTTCCTCCGCGGTGAGGCCGAGCTGCGCCGCCAGCTCCATGGCCGTGCGTCGGCTCACCCCGGGCAGGACGTACTTCTCGCGGGGCGTGTAGA
>Ga0070712_100001995_pt1 | contig 12494 bp, 12 predicted proteins | sample LARL81metaG_FD_71396 | JGI IMG/M metagenome (GOLD analysis project Ga0070712, IMG submission 71396) | Corn, switchgrass and miscanthus rhizosphere microbial communities from Kellogg Biological Station, Michigan, USA - LAR L8-1 metaG | ecosystem: Host-associated > Plants > Roots > Rhizosphere ...
AAGCAGGATTCGAGACCCTAGTGGAGGCCGGATACCAGCCCGAGATTGCCTACTTTGAATGCCTGCACGAACTGAAGCTCATTGTGGACTTGATCTATCGCGGTGGCCTTAACTACATGCGCTACTCAGTGAGCGATACCGCCGAGTATGGTGATTACACCGCCGGGCCGAGAATTGTGACCGAGCAAACCCGGGAGACGATGCGGCAATTACTGCGCGAAGTCAAAGATGGCACCTTCGCGAAGCAGTGGATTAAGGAAAACGAGACCGGCCGAGAATGGTTCGAGGCTACCCGCGAAAAAGAACAGAAACAGCAGATCGAAAAAGTGGGGGAAGAACTTCGAGCCATGATGACCTTCCTCGATCCGGTAACCATCAAACAGACCAGCAAGCGGACGAAAGTGCCGGCGTAGAACTTGTAATTCTGGGGGCGCGCATGAATGCCGTGTCGCCATTTTGGAAACGCCCATGGCTAGAAGCCGTATGAGATGCCGAAAGCGAATTGATGCCTGGCCTGCAAATCCACGCCGGGTGCAATATTCCCGGCTGCTTGGGCCACGCCGAAGTCTAAAGTCAGCTTGGGTGTCTCTACTCCCCATCCGTGAATCGGCAACGCGCCTGATGGCACGATGCGAACCGCGTAGGTGATCGTCGTGGGCATTACCGCTCCCGGCAGACCTTCAATGCTGCGCGGTTCCTGCATTACTTCAGAACCTAACAGGATGGTGCTTCGTCCCGGTCCGTTGAAAGCGAACCCGGCGGCGCCGAAGCCGCGGCCATAATAGCCGGGAGCATTTCCCGCCAACCCAAGTAAAGACGCGTTGGTCGCTTTGAAGCCGGCATTGAATACCAACGGCAGCTTTCGAAAATGGGTTATGGTTTTGGTGGCAACAGCGTAGAAATCCTGATTGTTCGTGTCATGCCCCAGAATGACGCCACCAACGTTCCGGACTTGGGTGCGCGCGACGAAGCCCACGGACAAAGCGGGCAACCCGCCCCGGCGCTCGCGTAGCAAATTGGCCTTGGCATGAAAGGTGTTGAAACCGCGGCTCCACAATGGACTCAAGCCCGCGGTCACGCCGTCCTGGTGAAGACTGCCGGTATATCCGAACTCCACCCGATTGAATGCCCCCATGCTGACGGATATCTGATGGAATCCGCCCAACACGGGTCCAGCATTCAGATAGTGATAGGAGACTACGGGGATGCTGAAAGTCGCGTTGCCGCTTGATACTGAATATGCCAGCGGCGTCACAAAGACGCCGGTCTGGCCTTCCCAGTTGAGGCTTTGAGCGAAAGTGTGACTGCCGGCGAAGCTGACGATAACCACGGCAAACACGACAGCCACGACGCTTCTGTATTTTCTTCCGCCAAAAGATACTGGAGCTTGAACGGTTGGATTACACATGACTTTCTACTCCAAGAGAATTTTCGAAATCGCGGCCCGCATGCAGACTGGTTATCGAGCTAGAGATTTACCGCCGCTGCCATTCGCTTTGCTTGGGTGAATCTGACAACCGCCAAAGTTTGATGGTGCCGTCCTCGCTTCCCGAAGCCAACCAGCGGCCTCGAGAATCGAATGCGACGGAGTAGATAGGATGGTCATGCCCGGCGAGAGTTTGTATTTCCTTGCCCGTTTCGACATCCCAGATTTTGATGGTCTTGTCCCAACTGCCAGAAACCAGCCAGCGACCGTCAGAACTGAAGGCGAGGCTGGTAACTACATTACCGTGGCCGGCCAACGTGTGAGCCTCGCGGCCGGATTTGAGATCCCACAGCTTTACTGTTTTATCGGCACTCGCCGAAGCGAGCCAGCGATTATTCGAACTGAAAGCGACAGCGTAAATCACTCTCTTATGCCCACTCAGTTTGTAAATCTGTTCGCCGTTCGATGGGTCCCAGATTCTGATGGACTTCTCGTCATCGCCGGTCGCAAGGAGCCGCCCGTCGGGGCTGAACGCGATGTAGATTACCGGACGGTGAAGTCCGATCAGGTCACGAACTTTCTGGCCCGTCTTCACATCCCAGATACGCACGGTCTTGTCGTCGATTCCGGAAGCCAGCCAGCGGTCATCGGGGCTGAACGCGATCGAGTAAACCCAGTCACTGCCTAGCGTGCCCAATGGTTTGTCCGTGGCGAGTGCGCGGATCTCCTGGCCGGTAGTGGAGTCGAGCAGCGCGGTGTTGTCGGATGAGTTCTCTGCCGCTAAAAATCGTCCGTCGCGGCTGAAGGCCAAGGCTTGGATTTCTTTCTTTTTGCTGCCGAGCGTCAGTTGTTCCCCGGTTGAGATGTCCCAAGATTTTACGGTTCGGTCCCAGCTTCCGGAAACGAGGCGCCGGCCGTCAGGACTGAACGCCACGGATGTTACCCATCCGGAATGAGCCCTCACACTGCGATCCAGCGCGAACGCGGGCGGTGTAGGCGGGGTGGCAGTGACCGGTGGCGGAATCACGGGGGCGGCCGCTACCGGCGGCGGCAAATTTGGGCGTGGGGTCAAGATTGGCGGCTGGGGTTCAAGCCTCGCGGTGATTGCAGCCGTCTTCCCGGGCGGAACCTCTACGGTTTGATCAAAGTCACGATAGCCATCTGCTGAAAGCCGCAGATGGTGCGCGCCCTGTGCCATCGTGGGAATGGTGGCCTCGCCAGATGCATCCGACCAAGCCACCACCTGGTCGTCTATGAAAATTTTGGTTCGCGGAGGAACTCCTCGGACCACCAACGCAGGGCTTGCCGGACGAGTTGGCAGTGCAACCGTTTTTTCAGCTGCCAAGTTTTTCGGCACGACAGAATTTCGTGTGGATGAGCTATTGGCCGACGCTACCCCTGAAGCCTTGGGCGAAGGTGTTCCGGAAGGTGACAGCACTGACGGTGCCAGGGTAGGAGACTGAGGCGACGGTCCAGGCTCGGATCGTGGAGTAGATGCGGGGGGCGAGGTCTCAGGCACGCTTAGCGGTTGCGGTGTGGGTGCCGTGGAGGCGCCAGGAACTGACCTGGGCGCAACGGTTGGATTAGAGATCGTGCCATGCCGGCTCCGAATCACGGCAAAGTAGAGAAGAAGCAGCAGGACGATAGCGCATGCGATTAGCAACCCCGCGTTCGATTTTGGCTTTGGTTCTTGGGCTGGGACGACGATAGGAACCGGAGCAACAACGTTCTCCGCTGAGGCGAAAATCTGCGAAGGTGCGTAGTCAACGACGGTTGGTCCGGGCGGCGGGGCATGTGGCAAGGGCGGTGGAGCTGGAACTAAGGTTTCAGCGAGCAACTCGCCGATGCGAAGTAATCCAGCCACATGGGCGGCGTTGAAAGCGCGGGGCCTCGCAGAAAGGACCTCGATCACGCCTAAAACATTTTTCTCCGCCGTGATAGGGACAACTACCGCGGAGCGGAGGCGCAAACTCTTGGCGGTCGAACGGCGTACCCGGTAATCAGTCTCAGTATCTTCGCATACTACAACTTGTGCGGTCTCGAAGGCCTCCCTGGTCAATGCCGAATCGGGCCGCAGCCGTGACCCAACCTCGGGAGCCTCTCCAACACTGGCCCGACAAACGACGCCCCACTGATCACAAACTGCGATGGCAGCGCCATCCGCGAGCGTAATCGCGCTCAGCCGTTCAATTACATTTTTGAGTAGCACCGACTGCGGGTATTCACGATGACTGCTAATTTCGCTTTCCAGTTCCCGGAGTTCGGCTTCACTCGCGCCCGGGAGGGCGGAATCGTCTGCGACCTTGCGGCGGCGGATTGCGAACTCAGCACCAGGCGTGGCCATGAACTACCTCGGGCAGAAAAAGACAGAAGGATTTTGATGCGAAGTCTGGATAGTATGTTGGTTGGTTAGGAGTCGGTCAATTACCCAAAAATGGTGCAATTCCTGGCGGGAGCCACTCACGCTTCAACAGCTTGCAGACATAATGAGCTTGCAGGGAAATGCAGGGCATGCAACAAAGTCCTGGGACCGAGCAATCGCTTAGTTGATTGCGGGAGATTCCAGGGCTACCTTTGCGAGCCGAATGACCACATTGCGAACTACCCGATCGCAGCGGACCCCCATAAACGGGAATGCACTCTTCGCTTTTGCCCCGACGCGCTCGACAATCCATCCCCGTGCCATGGCGCGGCCCCGATGCAAACGAACCTTCACGTTTTCCTCCGTGAGGTCTAGCGCGACAGCCGCCTCCTGCGTGCTCATTCCCTCGACATCTCGCAGCATTACGACGGCACGATATTGTTCCGGAAGGTCGAGCAACGCCTCCTCAAGCAACTGCGACAGTTCTGCCCGCGAAGCATTTTGCTCGGGATCAGGCGAAGGCTCGACCAGATTCATAGAAAATTCCCCATCACTGCCGGTGTCTTCAAGTTGCTGACTGCGGTTGCGCAGGCGTAGGCGGCTCCATGCTTCATGGACGGCAATCCGCGTTAGCCAGGTTGAGAAAAGCGCGCGTCCGGCAAACTGGTCAAGATGCTGATAGGCACGGACATAAGCATCCTGCATCACATCTTCCGCTTCCGCATCGTCGCGTAGGATCGCGCGGGCGACGCGATAAAGTCGCTGGTTGTACCGTCGCATGATGATCTCGTACAGAGAGACGTCCCCGCCTTTCACCCGATCGACGATCTCCTCATCGCTCGAAGCCTCGAAACTCGCCCTTTCCACACTTCCAATGATTTCCATACGCCCTACCCATACTAGAGCCCGCAGAACCTTAAACGTTACAAGGTCTTTTGCTAAAGATTGTGCCTCGTGATGCCGCGCCGGCTAGTTTGTATCCGATTGCGATCCTGTCGCTCTGTTAAGTGGGGGCAACAATGACAGATTTCGATGACCGCCTCAACCTCAGCTGGTGGGTTCTGAAAATCGGTCTGGGAGCTGGACCCATCATCACCGGTATCGATAAGTATTTCAACAAGTTAACCGACTGGGGAATGTATCTGAGCCCGGTCACCACCGAGGTGGTGCCGGTCAACCCGGCAACATTCATGCACAGCGTGGGAGTGGTGGAAATTGTAGCGGGAATAATTGTTCTAAGCCGCTGGACAAAGTTTGGCAGCTATCTGGTGACTTTCTGGCTGTTGGGCATCGCTATTAACTTGCTCACGACTGGAATGTTTTACGATCTTGCGATGCGGGACGTTGAAATTGCATTGGGAGGATTCGCGTTATCGCAACTGACAACCGTACGTGAGCGGGTTAGTGAAAAGAAAAGCTCGAAAGAAATAGCCGGTTCCCAGATGGCCGTTTCGAGATAGCACAATTTGGTAAATAACCGACTTGGAGGAGATATGCGAAAACTTGTGTCGTTATGTGTATTGCTGGGATTTTGTGCAATGCCTGCCTTGGCCAGCGCTGAGACGTACAACGATGTACCTGTCGTGGACGTCAACTGTTCGAAAAAGGTGGCCGCCGACCCCGGCTCCCATACCCGCGCCTGCGCGCTAAAGTGCGAAGGAAGCGGATTCGGCATCGTGACAAAAGATAAGCAATTCTTAAAATTCGATGCGAAGGGAAATTCAACGATCGCAGCGGCTCTCAAGGCGTCCGACAAGAAAGATCGCCTCCGCGTGGATGTCAGTGGGGACGTTCATGGCGACACCTTGACAGTCACTTCCATCAAACTGCTGTAATTCAATTCAGGGTTAATTCGCAAAGGATGGTGCTTACTCCGACCCCCTGCAACCTTGAGCAAGATATTTGATCAGCGCTGCTCGATCTGCAAGAGCTTGCCGGTGGCCGGGGCGATCACGGCCGGTGCTGGAAACTGTGGTGCACGCCAGGAATCGAATACGGATACCTGGTGCACGCAGGAGACCGTGCAGTTGGGGGCGCAGCCCTTTTCCGTCAGATATTCACGACGGATATCGTCCGTTGTGTATTTTTCCAGAGGGATGCCCGGATAGCCGCGCTGCTGCGAGCAGTAGTGCACCAGACCGTCTTCACAAATGTAAAGATAGCGAGCGCCCGCCCGGCAACGCCATTGATTGGGGCGGCCGTCCGCGATATAGTCCTGGAAGCCGTTGATGCGAGTGAAGCTGCTTTTCTCCATCGACTTCATCTCGCGATAGATCTGACGCTCTTCTTGATTCAGCGGCTGTAATTGGCCAGACCCGTCGTGAATGATGCCGATGGTCGAACTGAAACCCAGGCCTAGAGCGCGCTTACCGATGGTGAGCGCATCCTGCGGATTGCGAACCCCGCCGCCGACCACCGAATTTATGTTTACGTGGAAGTCTGCATATTCGGCGAGAAGCTCCAGCTTTTTATCGAGCACCTTCAAACTCTTCTTCGAAACTTCGTCCGGGGTAACGTTGTCGATGGAAATCTGCAGCCATTCGAGTCCCGCACGATTCAACCGTTCGATCCGATCGGCTACTAGGAGATAACCGTTAGTAATCAATCCGGCGATGATCCCACGCTTGCGAATGCGGCTGATGATTTGGTCGAGTTCGGGATGAAGCAGCGGCTCACCGCCACTGATGGTGATGACGGACGTTCCGAGAGCGGCAAGTTTATCCACGCGCGCGTACATCATTTCGGTCGGCACGGGTCTGGAAAAGTCGTCGTACTCGTTGCAGTACTCGCAAGCCAAATTGCAGCGCCGGATGGGAATAATGTGTGCCAGTAAGGGATGATCCGTGGAGGAGAACGCGCCTGCGATCATTTGCGCTCCCCGCAGATTGCGGTGGAGTGCTTTCAAATGGCGACGGACAGTGGTGCGAATTGAAGGCACGGCTTTATTCATTAAAGCATAGCCATTCCCTGATGTGCATCGTTTGCGCAGTGTTTGGAAGGATTTACGGCGTGAATGGGGAATGCAGGAAACGAGCGTTATCTGCTTCTATGCGATTAATTCGTGCCCGGCAGCCTCTAAAGTCCTCAGCGCTTTAGCCGCGTCCGCCTCTTTCACCAGGACATAGTCAGTTTCAAACGTTGAGATCGCGAAAATCGGGACTCCGTTCACCGCAAGAGGGTCGATAAATGAAGCTAAAACACCCGTCAGCGAGAATGGGAATGGCCCTCGTAACTTGAAGCATTTCCAGGGACCTTCGCACATCGCGGCGGCCGGAGCCTGATTGCATGAACATACGATGGAGAGTTCATCAATAGTTCGAGTTACGGATATCAACCAGTCGGTCGCCGCCAAGGGGGGAAGCGGCGAGTCTACGGGCAAACGGCAGATCATGAAATCGCCGGGAAGTTGCCGAAATTGCAAGGGTTTGAAGTCCATAATCTAGTAAGCGGTTGTGTCGCAACGGTCCTAGCTGCTCCCGACGGCCTTCTTAACTGCAGCCCTCGCCAGTAAGCGAGTCGAATCCAATGTCGGAAGCGGGGAGGACTCCGGCGCAACCAGCAATGGGATTTCGGTACAACCCAAGACCACGGCGTCGCAACCCTCCTTGGCCAGCGTCCGAATTACCTCTTGGAAGTATCCCAGAGACTGGGACGTAAACTGACCATTGACCAGCTCATCCATGATGATCTGGTTGATCTTCTCTCGCTGTCTCGGAGCCGGTGTTCGATAGTCGACGGCTGCAGCCTTCAGCTTTTCCGGATATACCGGGCCTTCCATCAAATAGCGTGTGCCCAATACGCCCAGACGCTTAAAATGATTTCGATTCGCTTCCCCGGCCACCTCTTGCGCAATGTGCAGCCAGGGACGCGGGGAGCGAGGTTGGACTAGATCGAACGCCTGGTGAATCGTATTGTCGGGGCAGATGAGAAAGTCAGCTCCAATTTTTGCCAGCTTGTCCGCGGATGAGAGCATCAATTCCGCCACTCCCGGCCAGTCGTTGCTGTAAATGCAGGCCATGTACTGAGCCAGAGGGTGGGTGTGCATCGAGACCTCAGGATGGTCATGCTCCCCCAGCGACTTCGCTCCTTCGAGAGCGACCGTGCGATAACAGAGTGCAGCGCCCTCCGCGCTACAAGCGACGATACCAATGTGTTGGCTCATTTTAGTTTCGTTTTAGGAACTAACGAAGTTTCACTGCTGCGCCGCCAGTTTCTCCACCTGGTCCAGCATCTTGTCTAACGCGCCGCGCGAGTAATATTTTCCGCCCACGACGACGCCAAAAATCTTGCGAGTGTTCCGTATGTCCTGCAACGGGTTCGCATCGAGCAATACCAGGTCCGCTACATGGCCTACCTCCGCCAGACCGTATTTGTCTGCTTTGACCAGAAACAGAGCAGGACTCAGAGTGGCGGCCTGCAAGGCCTGGAGAGGAGTGAATCCACTTTTCACCAGCCATTCCAGTTCATCGTGCAAGCTGAATCCAGGAAAAACATAAGGGTCAGGCCCGTCAGTGCCTGCCATAAACTGCACGCCTGCTGCGTGCATCGCCTTCACCACTTCCACATCGCGATCAGCCTCTTTTTTCAGGCCAGCCAGTTCGCTCGCCGAAGTGGTTTTTAGAAGTTTTGCCGGAGCCCATTGGTCGTGCACGGACGCCGGAACATACTTGAGGCGTGGATCATTCTGCAGATCAGGAGAGTCAATCCGGCTGTTGGCCTGCGTCCATACGAGAGTCGGAACCTGCCAGGTGGTACTGCTCGCGATCTGCCGAAAAAACACCTGCGCCCGGGACTGATCGTAAGTGGCCATTACCTCGTCGCCAAGCTTCTGATAGCTGGCGTAGTCGCGACTCGCCAGGGCAGTCAGACCCTTCGCGCGAAGGTCATCTTCTTTTGAAGAGCAAGCCAGCAGAATTCCGCTCAGATGCTCAATGCTTTTCTGCCCCGCTGCCACCGCTTCACGAGCGCTCACGGAATAGGGCACATGGCCGACGAACGGAATCTTCTGTTTCGCCGCCTCGCCGGCAATCGCAAAATATGCATCGCGGGGCACATTGAGGATCTTAACGAAGTCTTCGCCTCTGGCTTTGATTGCATCAACTGCCTGACGCGCGTCCTCAGGGGTATTAACAGAAATGGTTTGAGCGTCCGCTTTGGTGTTGCTGAGAAATGGACCAGCCAGAATCAGATGCGGGCCGAGTAATTCTCCCGCTTCAATTCGTTTGCGGCGGGCGTTGAGTATATCGGGATTGCCACCCATGTCGCGCACGCCAGTCACTCCGTTGGCGAGGTATAGCGGATAAATTACTTTTTCATCCCACACTGGCGAGATGAATCCACTGTGCACGTGCATGTCCCACAAACCGGGAATCAAGTATTTCCCGTTGGCATTGATGATCTGAAGATTTCGCCGCTCGGGAACAAAGCCTACCTTGCCGACCCCGGTAATTCGATCTTTGGAGATGACGACAGTCACCCCCTGGTCGATTCCCCCATCGCGGGTATTCACCACATTGACATTGGTGAAGATGAGCGTCTCCGGGCCATCTTTCGCCTTAGCCTGGGCGTTAAGGGCGACCCCCAGACACAAGACTGCGGTGAGCAACGCCTTCATGCGTCATACTCCATGAAAAGTGTCAGGAAAGGCTAAGTGTGCGCCGCCGCGGCGTCAAACAAATTCAGAAATGTCAGTTTCTTTTCTGCTGGAAGGAACGACGCCTCGAAGGAATTACGAGCCAGTTCCCTCAGATGCTCGTCGGTAAAGTTGAACGCCTGCTGAGCCAGTTGATATTCGCGCGCCAGGGAGGTACGAAACATCGCAGGGTCGTCAGTGTTGAGAGTAATCATCACTCCCTGGTCGAAATATTGCCGCACCGGATGAGCACTCAGGGAGGCACATGCCCCGGTGCGAAGATTGCTGGTGAGGCAAATCTCCAAGGGGACTTGCCGGACCGCGAGCTCCTCCACCAACTCGGGATCCTGCGCCGCCGCCAGCCCATGCCCGATACGTTCCGCTCGTAGATTCAGCGCGCCCCACACAGATTCTGAGCTGGCATTTTCGCCGGCATGTGCCGTGAGTCGCAGGCCGTGATCGGCGGCAAAGGCATAGGCTTCGCGGAACAACTCCGGCGGTCCTTTTTGTTCGTCGCCACCGATGCCGATAGCGACAACCTCGCGATCCCGATAGCGGGCAGCAGTTCCGAAAACATCCCGAGCGGCGCCCGGGCCGAACTGGCGTACCGCATCAAAGATCCACAACAAAGAGACCCCGAAGTCGCGTTCTCCTCTGCGCCGTCCCTGGTCCAGCCCTTCGAAAATTGCCGCGAAATCCTGCTTTCGCCACAGACATACACCCACCGATACGTACACTTCGGCGTGGAGTACGTTTTCGGCTTTAAGCCGCTCCATCATGCGATAGGTAATAAGCTCATAATCGTCGGGCGTCTGAAGGTCTTCGGTCACGGCCTTAAAAGCCATCAAGAAACCGTTGAAATCGTCATAGCGGTAGAGCGCTTCTATCTCACTCAAGGTGCTGGTCTTGCCATGACGCTTTCTCAGTTCAACCAAGGTCGTAGGGTCGATTGAACCTTCCAGGTGCAGGTGCAGCTCGGCTTTAGGCAGCGTGACGAGAAATGAGCTGGGACGGTCCATACAACTAAGATTGTAGATGGAAGATGCGAGATTTGCAGGGCAAAACTATCGAAATTGACCCAGGATGCAACGTCCAGTTGTCGCTAGCGCGTGGTCTTATTCGCTCTTCGCTCTCGCGAACTCGCTGTGACGCCTGCTGTAGAAAACGTAGATGAGCATGCCGAGTCCAAGCCAGATGAAAAAACGCAGCCAGGTGATCACGGTTAATCCCGTCATCAGGCCCCCGCACAGCAGCACCGAGATGAGCGGAAACCACGGAACAAACGGAACGCGGAAAGCTCGTGGCCGGTCGGGCTGTCTACGCCGAAGAAATATTACGCCGAGCGAAACCAGCACGAAGGCGAACAGCGTACCGATGTTGGAAAGATCTGCGGCATCGCCAATGTCCACGAGCCCGGCGGGAATTCCTACCGCAAAGCAGGCAATCCAAGTGGACCAGTGAGGAGTCTTGTATTTGGGATGTACGGCGGAAAAGAGTTTTGGCAGGAGACCATCGCGCGACATCGCATACCAGATTCTGGCCTGGCCATACTGAAAAACCAGCAGTGACGAAATCATTCCGGTCAGTGCTCCGACGACGATGATGGAACGGAAGATGGGATGTGCTCCCAGTTGCTTCAGAGCGTAAGCCACCGGTGCCTCAGCCGCCGCTCCAGAAACAAACGTCGTGTACTTCATCATGCCCAACAATACGATCGCGACGCCCACGTAGAGAATCGTGCAGACGATAAGCGAGGCGATAATCCCAAAAGGAAGATCACGTTGCGGCGTTTTGCACTCCTCGGCCGCCGTCGATACAGAATCAAAACCGATGTAGGTGAAAAATACGATGGCGCCGCCAGTCACGATTCCGGCGAAACCTGAGGGTGCGAATGGGGTCCAGTTAGCGGGATTAATAAGCATGCCGCCGACGACCAGGAACGTGAGAATGGCCCCAATTTTAACCAATACCATGACATTGTTGGCACCGGCCGATTCTTTCACGCCTCGCACGAGCAGCAAAGTCAGGATAAAGACAATCAGAAACCCAGGGAGATTGAAATACGCTCCCGTCCACTTGCCTGACGCCCATACGGGACTCGCCCACTGAGTGGGTAGGTCAATACCGAACGCAGCGAGTTGAGCCTTGGCGTATCCACTGAAACCTACGGCCACGGCAACGTTGCTTACCACGTATTCCAGGATCAAGTCCCATCCGATGATCCAAGCGAAGATTTCGCCCAAGGTTGCGTAGGAATATGTGTAGGCGCTTCCGGCAATCGGAATCATGGAAGCAAGTTCCGCGTAGCACAGGCCGGCGAAACTACAAGCGACTGCTACCAGGAGAAATGAAATAGCGATAGAAGGGCCCGCCGGCGGGCGTCCATGCATCAGTGCGCCTGCCGTGCTCCCGGTTCGCAGAAAATTTCCGATCAGGTCCAAGACCTGGGCGTGCAGGACCGAAGGAGCCTCGAAATGCTCTCCCGCCGCCGCCGTGCCGGTCAGGACGAATATTCCGGAGCCGATGATGGCTCCAATCCCGAGGGCCGTGAGCGACCAGGGCCCTAGCGTCTTTTTCAGACGATGCCCCGGTTGGTCGGCCTCGGCGATCAGTTTGTCGATGGACTTGCAGCAAAGAACCTGGTGTTCGGACGTACGTGCGGACGGTGATTGTGCCAAAGAGTTGTTGTCTCCTGAAGCTTTCTAGCAATCGACACCCGGCGGCCGGCATTCACCCGGCGGACGCCGGGATTAAAGTCGTACGTCCGCTGGCATTTGCCATTGCTAAGCGCCGCTGTTACCGTTTCGCCGTGCCGCGCGCCAGCTTTTTCACTTTCCGTTTCGCCGAACCGCGAGCGTACTCGCGAGGCTTCAATGGGCTTTCCGTCTTTTTCTTCTTGCGGACCGCGCGTTTGGCTTTCTTACGTTCTTCCTTGCTCAGTGTGCTTGTGTTTGCCATGAGTGCTGATTGCTTCTCCTCAGAAATTGAGCTTTTAGCTTTTAGCTTTTAGCTTCTAGCCGTACAAAAAATGCTCTTGGCGACCCCGACTCGTGGCACAAAGCTGAAGGGCCAAA
>Ga0070712_100001998_pt1 | contig 12486 bp, 6 predicted proteins | sample LARL81metaG_FD_71396 | JGI IMG/M metagenome (GOLD analysis project Ga0070712, IMG submission 71396) | Corn, switchgrass and miscanthus rhizosphere microbial communities from Kellogg Biological Station, Michigan, USA - LAR L8-1 metaG | ecosystem: Host-associated > Plants > Roots > Rhizosphere ...
CGCGCGCTTCCCCGCCAGGGCGCCTTGCGGTTCTCGTTAGGTCCACGACCGAACGACCAGCAATCGTCGCTGGATTGCGTGCCGCGGTGGCGACGATGGTGCCGCTGCTCGTCACCCAGCTCCTGCATTCATCCGGCGGTACCTGGGCGAGTCTTGGCGGTTTCAGCGCCGCCGTCGCCGATCGGGGCGGCGCATACCGGACGCGAGCCCTCACCATGGGCTCGCTCACGATCGGTGCAGCACTCGGCGTCATCATCGGTGCGCTCGTCGGCGCCCATACCTGGCCGGCGGTGGTGATCACGTTCGTTGTCGTTGGTCTCATGAGCATCGCGCGGGAGTTCGGCGTCAGCGCCGGCGGAGTCGGGACGAGCATCGCCGTCGCCTTTGCGGTCTCGCTTTCCGCGCCATCGCCTGACGCCGGCGAAGCCATGGCGCGCGGCGCATATCTACTCGCGGGCGGTATATGGGCAATGATCCTCGCCCTCGTCTTCTGGCCAATCCGTCCCTATCGGCCGCTGCGCCGCGCCACCGGGCGCTGCTATCGCGAGCTCGCTCACTACGCGGATGCCGTTGCCAAGATGGCCGGCCGATTGCCTAACGACGATGATCGTGCCGCGCTGCAGCAGGAGCGTCGTCTCATTCGCGATTCCATCGAGGCCGCCCGAGGGGTCGTCGCCGTCTCGCGGCGGGGCGGCCAGGGAGAGGCCAGACGCGGTGAGCGACTGCTGATGCTCGTCCAGGGTGCGGACCTGCTCTTCGGCACCCTCATCGCGCTCGACGAGCTCCTCGAGGGCGCCGCGGACGGTGGCGACGCCGAAGTCTGTCGGCGGACGGGCGAAGCCCTCGCAAAGTTTGCGGCCGCGGCGCGGCGCATCGCCACGACCGTCGAGATGGAGCCGCATGCCCCGCCGGCACTCACCACGGTAGCGAAGCGCGACGCGATCGCGGCGACCTCCAATGTCGCGGCCCAGGCCGCGCGACTGCTCGACCAACTCGAAGAATACTCGACCGTCATCGCCGCCAACGCCGACGCACTGGAGAGCGGCCGTCTGCCGAACATTCCACCCGCGCTGGCGGTTCTCACCATCGTCGAGGATCGGCCGCCAGTAGTGGAGACACTGCGCGCCGGTCTGACGCTGAACTCACTCGCGATGCGGCATGCGCTGCGTGTCGCACTGGTGACAGCCGTTGCGGTTCTCATCACTCGCGTGCTCCACCTGCAGCGCGGCTACTGGGTGACGATCACGGTCCTGATCATTCTGCAGCCTTACGCGGGTGCAACTCTCATCAAAGCCTTGCAGCGGGTCGTCGGCACTGTCGCCGGTGCCCTCCTCACCGCCGCGTTCGTCGGGCTCGTTCAGGACGCGCGGGGACTTCTCGTCCTCGTCTTCGTTCTCGCGGCGGTGAGCGTCGCATACCTCCGTGTGAACTATCTCATCTATTCGATTTTCCTCACGCCGACATTCGTGCTACTTGCCGAGATGAGCGCCGGCGACTGGCACCTCGCACGTCTGCGCGCTATCAACACCCTCATCGGCGGCGGCCTTGGGCTCCTCGGCGCGTGGCTGCTCTGGCCGGGATCCGAGCATGATCGCTTTCCCGAGCTCGCGGCGAAATCGCTACGCGCAGCAGCAGCGCACCTGCGAGTGGTCGCGGCGATGTGGAACACGACCGGTGAGGAATCCAGCGTCACCCTGGCGGCAGCGCGTCGCGAAGCGTCCCTCGCCGTGACGAACGCCGAGGCCTCCTTCGAGCGGCTCGTCGCGGAGTGGAGCTGGCGGCGCCGCGAGCTCGAACCGGCGACGACGATTCTCACCTTCACGAGACGTCTCATCAGCGCGTCGACGGCGCTGGGTTCGCTGCGCTATTCGCCCGACGCGCCGGCGATCCGCGACGACGTGTCGCGCTTCATCGGATACCTAACGAGGATGCTCGACTGCCTCGCCGATGCCATCGCGGCGCGCCGCGTGCCGGATCCGTGCGAACCGGAGCCACCGACGCTGACGCATCCCGAGCTCACGCTGCCGCAATTCCACCGCGTGTCGCGACAGCTCGATATCATTCATGCGGCGGCAGCGCGTCTCGTGACGTCGTAACGCGATCCCGGCACGCCGCGACACTCCTGCAATGGCGACAGATGTCCACGGACACGACACGCATGCGCGCCGCCGTCATTGCGCGCCCTGGTGGCCCTGAGGTTCTCGAGATTCGAGACGTCGCTCGACCTCAGCCGGGCACTGGCGAAGCGCTCGTTCGCGTGCGCGCGACCGCGCTCAATCGAGCGGATCTTCTGCAGCGCGAGGGGCGCTATCCCGCACCACCGGGTTGGCCTGCGGATATTCCCGGAATGGAGATCGCTGGTGAGATCGTAGCGTGCGGCCCCAGTGCTCCCGTCTGGAAGCAGGGCGATCGGGTGTACGGTATCGTCGGTGGCGGAGGGAGCGCCGAGTATATCGTCACCCACGAGCGCACGCTCGCGGCGATTCCGCCGAACCTCACCTGGACGGAGGCGGCCGCCGTTCCCGAGGCGTTCATCACCGCGCACGATGCCCTGGTGACGCAGGCAGGCGTGCGCATGTCCGAGCATGTCCTCATTCACGCCGTGGGAAGCGGCGTTGGTCTCGCGGCCGTGCAGCTCGCGCGCGCAACTGGGGCAATCCCGATCGGCGACGCGCGCACCCGGGAGAAGATAGATCGCGCTCGCGCGTTCGGTCTCGACGAGGGCATCGTCGTGAACGGTGACCCTAACGAGATAGCGGCTCGTGTCGCGACGCTCACCAATGGGGCCGGTGCCGAAGTGGTGCTCGATCTCGTCGGCGGGCCCTATCTGCCCGCGAGCATCGCCGCCGCCGCGCCGAAGGGGCGCATCATTCTCATTGGCACCATGGGTGGCCGCGATGCCTCGATACCCCTCGGCGTAGTTCTCGGAAAACGACTCACGATCCGTGGCACGGTCTTGCGCGCCCGCGGCCTCGAGGAGAAAATCGCCGCCACGCAGGCCTTTGCTGCGCAGGTCGGCCCGCTGTTGGCGCGCGGCGTCGTCAGACCGGTCATCGATCGCGTCTTTCGACTCGACCAGATTGGCGACGCTCACCGACACCTCGAGAGCAACGTCACATTCGGCAAGGTCGTACTCGAAGTTTCGTGAACGCTCTTGGAAGTTTGAAACCACGGAGTCACAGAGGATCTGAACAGCTCTACGGAACAGGGATCATCCATGCACCGTCTGGTAATAGCACTCCTCGCCCTTCCGTTGCCTGTGCTGGCCCAGGGCCGGACCACCACTCCAAGCCCCATCGACAGCGCGCGCTACGAACGCACGGCGCCCGAGCTCCGAGGCCTGCGGTGGCGGCTCGTCGGTCCCTTCCGTGGCGGCCGATCGGTCGCCGTCACCGGCGATCCGAGTAACCAGCGCGTCTTCTATTTCGGTGCCGTGGATGGCGGCGTCTGGAAATCGACGAATGCGGGACAGAGCTGGACCAATCTCTCCGATGGCAAGTCGAGTCTTGCCTCGATCGGTGCCATCGCTGTCGCGCCGAGCGATCCCAATGTGGTTTACGCGGGCGGCGGCGAGGCCGACTTTAGAGAAGACTATACCTACGGCGACGGCGTCGATCGCTCTACCGACGGTGGACACAGCTGGACGCACCTCGGGCTCGACGACGCCCGGCATATCGCGCGCATCGTCGTCGACCCGCGTGACCCGGACGTCGTCTACGTCGCGGCCATGGGGCATGGTGCGGGTCCGAATCCGACGCGCGGAGTCTTTCGCTCGCGTGATGGCGGGCGAAGCTGGCAAAAGGTGCTCTTCGTCGACGACTCCACCGGTGCGATCGATCTGGCGATCGATCCATCCAACACCCGGGTGCTCTACGCCGCCATGTGGCGAATGCAGCGCCATCCTTGGGGGTTCACCGCCGGCGCGGGGCGGAGTGGACTCTGGAAATCCACCGACGCTGGCGATCACTGGACAGAGCTGACGCTCAACGAAGGCATTCCGCGTGGCCGTCTCGGCCGAATCGGCGTCGCAGTGTCGCCCGCGGATCCGGAGCGAGTCTACGCGACGATCGAGACGCCGCCCGAGGATTCCACCGGTGGCATTTTCCGCTCCGATGACGGCGGCAAGAGTTGGCAGCGGACGAGTGGCGATCAGCGCTGGATGGTTCGGCCCTGGTACTACTCCGTGGTCCGGGCAGATCCGACCGACGTGAACACGATGTACGTCATGAATCTCTCGACGTGGAAGTCGATCGATGGTGGCCGCACATTTACGCGCCTTCGTTTGCCGCACGGGGACACCCACGATCTGTGGATCGATCCCAGGGACTCGAAGAGACTCATCAGTGGCAATGATGGTGGCGCGACGGTCAGCGTCGATGGCGGCGACAGCTGGTCGAGTCAGATGAATCAGCCGACCGCGCAGTTCTATCATGTCACCACTGACGACCAGTTCCCGTATCGCATCTACGGCGCGCAGCAGGACAATACCACCGTGTCGATCGCCAGCCGCTCCGACGACGGCGCTATCTCGCGCGAGGATTGGTACTATGTGGGGGGAGGCGAGTCAGGCTACATCGCCCCCAAGCCCAACGATGCGAATACCGTGATCGCCGGCACGTATACCGGAACGCTCACGCGCTATTCCGTTCGGACGCAGCACACGACGGACATCAGCGTCGGTCTGAATAATTACGATGGCTGGGCGGTGTCGCGTGTGCCGAACCGGTTTCAGTGGACCTTTCCGATCCTGTACTCACGACACAGACCTAACGAGCTGTACGTCGCGGCGAACCGAGTCTTTCGGTCGACGAATGATGGCGAGAGCTGGGAAGCGGTGAGCCCTGATCTGACCCTGCACGAGCCGGCGACGATGGGCCCTGTCGGCGGCTCGGTGACGAATGACATGACAGGGACGGAGTGGTACGCCACGATCTTCGCGCTCGCTGAATCGCCGACGACGGCCGGGCTTTTCTGGGCGGGTTCCGACGACGGGCTCGTGCACCTCACCCGCGACAACGGCCAGACGTGGACGAACGTGACGCCGCGCGACATGGCGCACTTCACGCGCGTGTCGATTATCGAGCCGTCGCACTTCGACGCTGGCACGGCGTACCTCGCTGCCAATCGCTACCAGCTCGACGATCTCCGGCCCTATCTCTGGAAGACGACTGACTACGGCCACAGTTGGTCGCGCATCGACGCTGGCATTCCCCCTGGAGCATACACACGCACGATTCGCGAGGATCCAGTCAGGCGCGGTCTGCTCTACGTCGGCACCGAAACGGGCGTCTGGTATTCGATGGATGACGGGGCGCATTGGCGTTCGCTGCAACTCAATCTGCCGCGTTCGTCCGTACGTGACCTTCACATCCATGGCAGTGATCTCATCGCTGCGACACACGGGCGAGCTTTCTGGGCACTCGACGACATTTCTCCATTACGTCAGATGACGGACGCGGTGCGCGGCGAGGCTGTTCACCTCTTCGCGTCGGACACGGCGATCCGCTTCGAAGGCGGAAGCCGCCGCGGTGAGGACGCCGGGGAAAATCCGCCCTGCTGCCTAACGGTCAGCTACTGGCTGAAGAGCGCCGTCGCGTCCCCGGTGACACTTGAGTTTCGAGATGCGAGCGGCAAGCTTATCCGCTCCTACACCAGCGCGACACACGACAGCACGCAGAAGAGTGATTCCACAGCGGCGAAGGCGGTCCAACCGCGCGATACCCTCGCTGAGAAGCCTCGCGGCTCCCGCTCCTTCGCCGACGACACACTCGCCTTCGTGCCCGCCGACTCCATTGTGCCGGCGCGTATCGGGCTCAATCGCTTCGTGTGGAATCTGCGCTATTCGGCCACCCACGAAGTCCGCGGCGTGGTGAACGATGAGGGCTCCACGTCAGGACCGTTGATCGCACCAGGCACGTACACGGTACGTCTCATCGCGGCTGGCCAGACCCGAGAGGAACGTGTGGTCGTTCGACCCGATCCCCGCACCCACGCAACTCAGGCCGATTACGACGCGCAGGTGGCGCTGGCGCTTCAGGTACAGCAGACGACGAACGACCTCTCCGATGCGGTCGGCCGGATTCTCGACATCGAGCACCAGCTCGACGAGCGCGTCGACCACGCGAAGAAGCAAACGTATGCGGCGCGCGTCGGCGGCGCGGCGACGCCGCTGCGCCAGAAGCTCGAGGCGATTCGCGACTCGCTGGTCGAGGTGCATTCGCACGCCGACCAGATCACGCTGCACTATCCGATCCGCCTCTACAACATGCTGCTCTCGCTCGCCGACATGGTGCAGAGCGCCGACGGCGCGCCAACGAAGCAGGAGGCTGAGGTTTACCGCGACCTCGCCGCGCAGGCCGACCGCCACATCGCCCGGCTCCACGCACTGGAGACGACCGATGTCGTGGCGTTCAATCGGATGATGAAAGAGCTCGACGTGCCGGCGGTGGTCACCGGAGTGAAGGACTAGGGGCTAGCCCCTAGCTTTATCCTTCGTGCATGCGTCCCGTCCTACTCGCTGTCGACGACGATCCTGAGGTCCTTCGCGCTGTCGACCGCGATCTGCGCCGTCGCTATGCCGATCGCTATCGCGTCGTGCGAGCCGAGTCGGGCGCATCGGCGATCGACGCCCTCCGCACCTTCGAAGAGCGCGGCGATCCGATTGCCATGGTCGTGGCCGATCAGCGGATGCCGGAGATGACCGGCGTCGAGCTACTCCAGCAGACATTGAAGCTCGTCCCGGACGCGAAACGGGTGCTCCTCACTGCGTATGCCGACACCGATGCGGCCATCGACGCCATCAACAAGGCGCGAATCGATAATTATCTCCTCAAGCCGTGGGATCCGCCCGAGGAGAAGCTCTACACCGTTCTCGACGATTTGCTCGACGACTGGCAGTCGGGTTACCAGGCCCCGTTCGAAGGAATCCGCGTCATCGGTCACCGCTGGTCTCCGAAGTCGCATGACGTCCGCGATTTCCTCGGCCGCAATCTGGTGCCCTTCAAGTGGCTCGACCTCGATGTCTCGGACGAAGCACGCAGTGTCTTGAGCAAGTTATCAACGGGAACGGAGGCTCCGGCACTTCCGGTTGTCGTCTTTCCGGATGGCGACGTGCTCGCCGCCCCGGAGGTCGGCGCGCTTGGCGCGCGACTCGGGTTGCGCTCTCGGGCCGAGAAGCCCTTCTATGATTTGGTCGTCGTCGGTGGTGGACCCGCCGGATTGGCCGCGGCAGTGTACGGGGCATCGGAAGGACTCCGTACGCTGCTCCTCGAGCGCGAAGCGCCGGGGGGACAGGCGGGTACCAGCTCACGAATCGAGAACTACCTCGGCTTTCCCAGTGGGCTCACGGGCGCCGATCTCACGCGGCGCGCCGTCGCGCAAGCGCGGAAGTTCGGCGCCGAGCTCCTGACGCCGCAGGAGGCGTGTCGGCTTCGCATCGACGGCCAGTACCGCGTCATCACTCTTTCCGATGGCTCGGAGGTCTCGACGCGTGCCCTCCTCATCGCGTCCGGCGTGTCGTATCGGACACTCGACGTGCCGGGCGCGGAGAAACTCACGGGAGCCGGCGTCTATTACGGTGCCGCGCTCACCGAGGCGATCTCCTGCCGCGATGAGGAAGTACTTATCATCGGCGGCGGCAATTCGGCGGGACAGGCCGCGCTGTTCTTCGCCCAGTACGCCAAGCACGTGGTCATCCTCGTCCGTGGCGCTTCTCTGGGCGAAAGCATGTCGCAATACCTCGTCGATCAGGTGGAAGGAACGCCAAACGTTACCGTGATGACTCGGACGCGAGTCATCGCAATTCACGGCGATGACCGGCTCCATTCCGTTACGATCGCTTGCGACAGCGAACAGCGCGAGCTGGAGGCGACGTCGCTCTTTGCCTTCATCGGCGCCGCGCCGCGCACGGATTGGGTGGCGGGCGTCATCGAGCGCGACGAGCACGGCTTCATCCTCACCGGATCGGATCTGCCGCGGGAGAACGGCCGTCCCCGCGGCTGGCCGCTCGAGCGTGATCCCTATCTCCTCGAGACGAACGTCCCGGGCGTCTTCTGCGCGGGCGACGTTAGGCATCAATCGGTGAAGCGCGTCGCGTCCGCGGTCGGGGAAGGGTCGATCGCGGTGCAGTTCACCCACCGATATCTCGCGGAGGGGTGAGATGCGCGACTCGGCCGTGGAGACTCGTACCGCCGACTCGGACCGCATTGAACACGAGCGCATGGCAACGCTCGGTGTGCTGGCCGCGGGACTCGCGCACGAGTTGAAGAACCCCGCCATCGCGATCGGGAGATCGGTCGAGCTCCTGCGCGAGAACATCGACTCCATCGATCCCATTCTCCGGCAGATTGCCAGCCATCCGTGGTCAGACGAGGAGCTGCGTTTCCTCGCCCGACTTGGCGCGACCACGGCAAGCGCCCCGTCGGTCACCGCCGCCCTCGATGTCGTGGACCGCGCCGACCGGGAGGATGCGATCGGTGCATGGCTCGATCGACATGGCGTCCCGGCGTCGCCCGACCTGGCATCGTCGCTTGTCGACCGTGGCGTCACACCTGATGAGTTGGCGAAGCTCTCGAAGGGTTGCAGCCCAGCCGTCGTCGGTGACGCGATGGCCTGGCTCTCTCGCCTGACGATGATTCGCCAGCTGTTGGAGGACGTCGGCCGGAGCGCGGCACGCATCGGAGAGCTCGTGCGAGCGGTGAAAAGTCAGGCATACACCGACGCCGGCCGGCGCACGGTCGACATTCACGAGTCGCTCGAGAGCAGCCTCACTCTCATGGGCTACAAGCTGCGCGAGGCTCGCGCCAAAGTCGAACGGCAGTACGATCGGTCGCTGCCGAAAGTCGAGACATACGGCACCGAGCTGCATCAGCTCTGGACGAACCTGTTCGATAACGCGGCCGACGCACTGTCGGCGAAAAGCGATGGCGAACGTCTGGTGCGTGTGCGGACGGCTCCTGAGTCGGACGGCATTCGCGTGGAGATCAGTGACAGTGGGCCAGGAGTTCCACCCGAGCTCGCGTCGAGGATCTTCGAGCCGCATTTCACGACAAAAGCGGCGGGGAAGGGAACGGGCCTCGGCCTCGACATCGTCAAGCGCATCGTCACGCATCACCACGGCACTGTTGCCTGTGAGTCCGACTCGTCAGGCGCGCGATTCGTCGTTCACCTTCCGCTCGCTCAACCGCCCGCGCCCGCGGACGGAGCACTCAATACTCGTTGAACATGCAGTCATCAGATGATCAGCCGTGGCAGTGGCACCCGTATCCCCAGAACCGCACGGCTCCGTTGCTCGGCGGCCCGCCACTCACGGCGCCCGTCGATGGCGCGGACCACGTCCGCGGCCAGCCGAACGCTCTCGTCACTCTCGTTCAGTACGCCGACTTCGAGTGTCTGAATTGCGTTCGCGCCTTTCCGCTGCTCGTTAGGTATCTCGAGCACTTTCGCGGTACATTGCGCCTGGTGTTCCGCCACTTTCCGCTGTCCTGGGAGCACCCTGCATCCGCACTGGCCGCGCGCGCCGCGGAGGCCGCCGGGCGACAGGGCAAGTTCTGGGAGATGCACGACGAGCTGTTTCGCAACCCCGGCATGCTTCATCGCGAAGCCTTACACGCGCATGCCGCGTCGATCGGCCTCGATCTGGGCCGCTTCACGGCAGACCTCGAGGATCCGTCGCTGGTCGAACGCATCCAACGGGATGTGTCGAGCGGGCGCGAAAGCTCGGTGAACGCCACGCCGACCTTCTTCATCGACGGCGCTCGTTATGCCAACTCTCGCAACGTAGAGGGCATGCACGACGCGATCTTCGAGGCGGCTATGCGAAGTGCCCGGAGGGAACTGGAAGGGTGAGTCTCTTGGCTGGTAACTGGTGGCTGGTGGCTGGCGGCTGGTGAATTCGGACAGTCACCAATCACCAACTGCCGCGTCTCTATTGCGCTCTTGGCGTCGTCATTCAATCTTGACCCGCCGCTACCACCGTGAAACTCTCCCGCCTTTCGCGGTCGCCGACTCCCACCTGGCCGCAAGGCTCACTCCCCGCCGAACTCGCTATGCCTCGCTCTCCCGTGGAGCGAGCTGCGGAAGATCTCCGCTCGCCCACGGATGTGCCCGCCGCGAATGCCGTTCGCGTCAGCGAAGCACGATATCGTACGCTGATTCAGGCGATCTCGCAGATCGTCTGGACGCGGTCGCCTGCTGGAGAGTTCGTCGAGCGGCAGCTGGCCTGGGAGGAATTCACGGGCCAGTCACCCGACGAGTATCTGAGCTGGGGATGGCTCGACGTCATCCACGAGGATGACCGACTTCGGGTGAAGCAGAATTGGAAGCGCGCCGTCGAAGCAGCATCCCCGTACTACGCCGAGTACCGTTTGCGGTCGCGAGACGGCATTTACCGGTGGGTCGCAGTTCGGGCGGCACCGGTGCTGGAGGCGAATGGGTCCGTTCGCGAATGGATCGGAACCCACAGCGACATCGACGCAACCAAGCGGGCCACCGAGGAGCGGGCGCGCCTTTTCGAGTCGGAGCGTAACTCGCGACGGTCCGCCGAGCGTGCGATGAACCGCTTACGATCGGCATGGAGCGTCGCCGACGCTGCAAGCGCCGAGGTGAGCCTCGACGGCATGCTTCACACGCTGTCCGAAGGCCTCCGCGTCGCTCTTCAGGCCGACGAGGCGACGGTGTTGCTCCTCGATCTCGACAGCTCGGAGCTCGTGGTGTGCGCCTGGGTTGGTTTGGAGCGCGACGTCTCGCAGGAAACGCGAGTCAGACTGGGTGAAGGATTCGCCGGGCGCGTGGCGCTCGCTCGCACCCCCATTGTCATTCCTCAGGTCACGGCGGCGGACGCGCTGAGCCCATTTCTCACCGAGCGGCTCACGTCGGTGATCGGAGCGCCGGTTCGGGCCTCGGGGCGTCTTGTAGGCGTCATTCACGCTGGCACGATCGAGGCGCGGGAGTTCAGCGAGGAGGACGTCATCCTCCTTCAGTTGATCGCCGATCGTGTCGCGCACGCTATAGAGCGCGCCCGTCTTCTCGATGCCGAACGCGCGGCGCGGGCCGAGGCGGAGCTTGCGAACCGCGCGAAGATGGAATTCCTCGCGATGATGTCGCATGAGCTGCGCACGCCGCTCAATGCCATCGCCGGCTACGCGGAGCTCCTTGCCATCGGATTGCGAGGTCCCCTCACCGAGGCACAGCTCGCGGACGTGCTGGCCATTCATCGCAACGAGCGGCATCTGTTGTCCCTCATTGAGGAAGTTCTCACGTTTGCCAAGCTCGATGCCGGGCGCATTCGCCTCGAGCCAGAGGATGTCCGGGTTTCGGCAGCACTTGCGTCGATGGGCGATCTCATTGCGCCGCAAATGGAGCAGAAGGAGCTCGAGTATCGGCTCGAGCCCTGCGATTCCAACCTTGCCGTCTTCGCCGACGTCGAGAAGCTGCAGCAGATCGTGCTCAATCTTCTGTCCAACGCCGTGAAGTTCACGCCGGCTGGCGGCCAGATCACCGTCGCGGCGGCACTGCACGACCCGAGCGGTCAGATCGAGATTCGCGTTCGCGACACCGGCATTGGTATCCCGCGCGACAAGATAGAGTCGATCTTTGAGCCATTCGTTCAGTTGGATGGCGGGCTGACGCGAAAGAATCAGGGAACGGGTCTGGGACTGGCCATCAGCCGCGACCTCGCGCGAGCAATGCATGGAGACCTCATCGTCCTGAGTGAGGAAGGGCAGGGTGCCGAGTTCGTCCTCACGCTTCCACGCGGCGAGCTACCGCGCACGCGGACGCTGCCTCAGCCCTGACAGTTGGCGGCGGCGTCTTCGTCGCGTCCGAGGGCAACGATCGCATTTCACCGGTGCCCACCTACTGCGCCGTGGTGGCGACGCTCCGGCCGAGCAAGCCATCCATGAATGGCTTCGCGATACACTGATAGAACGTCTTGTCCCCGCAAAGCGACTCGGCCTGCCGCTCGACGTAGTTCTTTACCTTGCTCGGGTAGGTCTTGCAGTTAGGCGTGTTGGTCCCCTTCACGCACCCATTGTATTTCAGCAAGCCCTTCTGCACTTCGCTCGGCGTCGCCATCTGCTCGCCGGACTTTTTCTTTATGTACTCGCTCAGGATGTAGACGCCGTACTTCAAGTTCGTCGAATCGGAGGCGAGGTCCGTTCCGAACTTTTCTCCGAGCGACTTGAGCCAGATCTTCGGGTACACCTGCATGAGTCCCACGGCACCCACGTTCGACAATGCATTGCTGACGAACAAAGCGTTCTCAGTCAGCATTACGCCGAAGATCACAGCGGGCGGTATGCCGTCCTGATACGCTTCCCGCACCGCGTAATAGGCAATCGAGTCGGCGCGCTCCTGCGACATTCGACCGGTGCGCACGAGGTCCGCCGCAAACGCCGCACTGTCTATCGCGAACTGTGGACTCTTGAGTAGCGTTGCCAGTCGCCCCGTATCCGCCGGCGCGGCGAGCGGTGCGAGGATGGGCTTCGT
>Ga0070712_100002001_pt1 | contig 12481 bp, 13 predicted proteins | sample LARL81metaG_FD_71396 | JGI IMG/M metagenome (GOLD analysis project Ga0070712, IMG submission 71396) | Corn, switchgrass and miscanthus rhizosphere microbial communities from Kellogg Biological Station, Michigan, USA - LAR L8-1 metaG | ecosystem: Host-associated > Plants > Roots > Rhizosphere ...
CCCTCGGTCGGCAGCCGCCGCAGCAGCTTGCGCGAGTGCTTGTAGGCGCAGTGCTCGGACCAGAGCAGGCTGAACATCGCCAGCTCGACGTCGTTCGGCTCCCGCCCCAGCTTCTCGACGATCAGCTCGTACTCGGAGTCGGTCAGCCCGAGCTCGCGATATTTCGGCGTGCCCACGGTCATCGGGGCGGGTTTCCGTCCTCATGGTTCGCAAAAACGCCCCGGCCCAGTCGGTCGAAGACACGCAGGCCGTCCGTCGACCCCGTCAGCGGGTCGACCGCGTGCTCGGGGTGGGGCATCAGGCCGAGGATGTTGCCCCGCTCGTTGGTGACCCCGGCGATGTCGCGGACCGAACCGTTGGAGTTGTGGCCGTCGGCGTAGCGATAGGCGACCTGGCCGTTTGCCTCCAGATCGTCGAGCATCTCCTCCGGCGCGTAGTAGCGGCCTTCGCCGTGCTTGGCCGGGATCGAGAGCCGCTCGCCGCTGGCCTCCTCGACCAGCTCGACCTGGTGGCAGCGGAACCGCAGCTCGACGTTCCGCAGCAGCGCCCCCGGCAGCAGCCCCGCCTCGCAGAGGACCTGGAAGCCGTTGCAGATTCCCAGCACCGGCATCCCCGCCCCCGCCGCCTCGGCGACCGCTTCCATCGCCGGGCTGAAGCGGGCGATCGCGCCCGCCCGCAGGTAGTCGCCGTAGGAGAAGCCGCCGGGGACGACGACGCCGTCGACGCCGTCGAGGTCTCGGCTTTCGTGCCAGACGAGCCGCGCCCCGTCGCCGTGGACCTCGCAGGCGTGCAGCGCATCCCGCTCGTCACAGGAACCGGGGAACTGGAGGACGCCCCAGATCACAAGGTCTGGATCTCGTAGTCCTCGATCAGGGGGTTGGCGAGGAGCTTCTCGCAGAGCTCGCCGAGCCGCTCGGGATCCTCGGCCTCGAGCTCGACCATCCGCCCGACGTGGACATGCTGGATGCCCTCGAAGCCGAGCGCCGGCAGCGCTTGCTCCACCGCCTTGCCCTGAGGGTCGAGGATTCCCTCCTTAGGGCGGATCAGCACCCGAGCCTTCAGAACGTCTCCCCGGTGATGCGCTCGTAGGCCTCGACGTATTTGGCCCGCGTCTGCTCGACCACGTCGGCCGGCAGCTCCGGCGCCGGCGGCTTCTTGTCCCAGCCGGTCTCCGAGGCCCAATCGCGGACGAACTGCTTGTCGAAAGAGGGGGGCGTAGCGCCCGGCTGGTAGCTGGCGGCGGGCCAGAAGCGCGAGGAGTCGGGGGTCAGGACCTCGTCGCCGAGGACGATCTCGGCGCCCGCGTGGCTGCCGAACTCGAACTTGGTGTCGGCGAGGATGATCCCGCGCTGCGCCGCATGCTGGGAGCCGCGCTTGTAGACCTCGATCGAGATCCGCCGCAGCTCTTCCAGCAGCGCCCGGTCGCCGACGATCTCGGCGGCGCGGTCGAAGTCGACGTTCTCGTCGTGGTCGCCGATCTCGGCCTTGGTCGAGGGGGTGAAGATCGGCTCCGGCAGCTGGTCGGACTCGACCAGGCCGGAGGGCAGCTCGATCCCGCAGACCGCTCCCTCTTCCCTGTATTCCTTCCAGCCCGAGCCGGAGAGGTAGCCGCGGACGACGCACTCGACCGGGTACATCTCCAGCTTCCGCACCCGCATCGCCCGTTCGGCGACCTCCTCGGGCACGTCCTCGGAGATGAAGTGGTTGGGGACGATGTCCTCGGTCAGCCCGAACCAGAAGACCGACATCCGGTTCAGCACCTTGCCCTTGTCGGGGATCGGCGTCGGCATCACCACGTCGTAGGTGGAGATGCGGTCGGAGGCGACCATCAGCAGGTCGTCCTCCCACTCGTAGATCTCGCGCACCTTCCCCGAGGAGAGGAGCTTCAAATCGGCCACGCTCGGCATCGGCGCCGACTCTAGCCGTCTCGCAACCCGAAAAGCACTCCGAGCGCTGTGGGATGGAGGTCACACCCCGCATTTAGGCGGCTCTGGGATGCTTCTCTTTCGTGACGCTCCCGCCGGAAGTCAAGCGCAGCCCGCTTTCGCAGACTCTGCGCTGGTCGTTCCGGCCGATCGCCTTCATGGAGGACAGCCGTCGCCGCCACGGCGACGCCTTCGGCGTTCGCTTCCTCGGTTTCGAGCGGCCGATGTACCTGATCTCCGACCCCGAGGCGATCAAGGCGCTCTACCGCGAGCCCAGCCACGGCCTGCCGCCGGGGCGCAATCTCGTCCTCGAGCCGATCGTCGGCTCGAAATCGCTGCTGATCCAGGAGGGTGCCGAGCACCTCAGCCGCCGGCGACTGATGTTGCCGCCATTCCACGGCGAGCGGATGCGCTCCTACGAGAAGACGATGGACGAGATCGTCGAGGCGGAGATCGATGGCTGGCCGCTGAACCGTGAGTTCCCGATCCACGCCCGGATGCAGACGCTGACCCTGGAGGTGATCCTGCGGGTCGTCTTCGGCGTCTCCAGCGGTCCGCGTCTCGAACGCCTGCGGCAGATGCTCTCGACCGTCCTGCAGGAAACGGCGTCGCCCGGACGCCAGGTGCTCGGGCTGGCGCTGCAGCGCCTCGGCGGCCGCGGCATGTTCGCCCGCTTCGAGGGGCAACTGCGCGAAGTCGACGACCTGCTTCTCGCCGAGATCGCCGAGCACCGCGAACGGCCGGACCTGGAAGAGCGCGAGGACATCCTCTCGATGCTGATGCAGGCCGAGTTCGAGGACGGCGCGCGGATGGAGGACCGGGAGCTGCGCGACCAGCTGATGACGCTGCTACTGGCCGGCCACGAGACGACGGCCACCGCGCTGGCCTGGACCTTCGACCTGCTGCTGCGCCACCCGCCGGTGCTGGCGCGGCTCCGTGAGTCGCTGGCGGCGGGCGAGGAGGACTACCTGCGGGCGACGATCTCGGAGTCGCTGCGGCTGCGGCCGGTGATCCCGCTGGCCGGGCGCCGGCTCTCGAAGGAGCTCGTCGTCGACGGGATGACGCTGCCCAAGGGCAGCGACGTGACGCCGGCGATCTGGCTCACCCACACCCGGCCCGACGTCTATCCGGACCCCTTCGCCTTCAAGCCCGAGCGCTTCCTCGAGGACGCCCCCGACACCTACTCCTGGATCCCCTTCGGCGGCAGCGTCCGCCGCTGCATCGGCGCCACCTTCGCCGAGTTCGAGATGCGGGTCGTCCTGCGCGAGGTCCTCACCCGCTGCGAGCTGCACAAGGCCAGCCCGCTGCCCGAGCGCACCGGCCGCCGCAACATCACCCTCTCGCCGCGCGATGGTACCCCGGTGGTCGTCACCGATCGGTCCCAGAGAATTTCCAGAGACCTGGCTTTCAGCGCCTAACTCGTCGCAACATTCTGTCTACACTCCTGTCATCATGGAGTTGCTGACGATGGAGGAGAGGCGAACCAAATGGAACGACGACCGGCTCGACGAACTGAGCCGCCGTGTTGACGAGGGTTTCAAGGAGATGCGCGAGGGCTTCGCGCGGATAGATCAGAAGTCTGACCGGGTCGATGAGAAGTTCGACCGGATCGGCGAGCGCATCGACAAGCTGATCTTCACCATCTGGGGCGTCGGCGGCGCCGTCGCCGCGACGGCCATCGTCAGCATCGTCAAGCTCGCGTTCTTCTAGCGCGGCTCAGCCGCCGGACTTCGCCGGCGAGTGCGGGTGCTCCTTCGCCCAACGGGCGATCGTCCCGGAACCGGAGATCACCTCGCCGTCGTCGAGGACGAGGATCGGCACCTCGTTGGTGCCGCTGAGGCGCTTGACCTCCTCGCGGTCGGCGGTGCGGCTGCCCCAGGTCCAGAGCGCGAGCCGGTAGCCGCTGACGGTCTTGATCTCGTACTCGTAACCGGCCGCGTCGAGCGCCTTGCCCGCCTTCGCGCAGGGATGGGCAAAGCCCGGCCCGTGCGTCTTCTGCCCGCAGGTGTAGAGGACCATCAGCCGCAGCCTATCGCCGAGGCGGATGCTACATTCGTAGCATGAGCGTAGAAACGCGTGAAGGAAAAACGGAAGTCCCCTCTAGGGAGTTGCGGAACGACACGGCTGGCTTATTGCGGCGGGTTGAAGCGGGAGAGAAGATCGTGATTACGCGACGGGGAAAGCCGGTGGCGGATTTGGTTCCCCATGAGAAGGCATCTGGTCGGTGGCTGACCCCCTCTGAGGTCGTTGAGATCCGCGAGCTCGCCTCTGCCGATCCGACGTGGGGCGCGGAGCTTGCCGCGATGAGGGCCGAAGACAAGCTCGACGCGATTCCTTGACCGGCAGCGCGGAGATAGGACTACTTGACACCTCTGTGCTCGTCGCAGCAGAGGCGGGTAGGCCGCTGCGGGCCGAGGCTCTGCCCAAAAGCGCCGCGATCTCGGTTGTCACCGTGGGGGAGTTGCGTGCTGGAATCCTTGCCGCTCCGGACGTCGAGAGTCGCGACCGCCGCTTGTACACCTTTGAGCGGATTTCGGGAACGACAATCCTCACCCTCAATCACAAGGTTGCCCAAACCTGGGCAGGGATGCGGGCTTATCTTGCAGCTTCCGGAAAAGGAGTGAGCGGCAACGATCTTTGGATCGCCGCGACGGCGGCCACGGCAGGGATGCCGGTGATCACCCAGGACCGCGACTTCTACGCCCTCTCCGGCGTCAACGGCTTGACCGTGATCGAGGTCTGATCAGGAGCGCAGCGCTTCCAACCGCTCGAAGATCTCGGGCAGGTGGGTGAGATAGGCGTTGTAGTCGAAGACTTCGTCGAGGTCGAGGTCGGGGGCTGCCTCGGCGAGGAGGTCGCGGAACTCGGTGCCGGTGTCCCAGGCGCGCTGGGCGTTCTCCTGGACGACGCGGTAGGCGTCGTCGCGGGTCATCCCGGACTCGACCAGGGCGGTGAGGGCGCGCTGGGAGAACAGCGCGCCGTGGGTGAGGCCGAGGTTCTCGCGCATGCGCTCCTCGTTCACGGTCATCCCTGACGCTACCTTGGCCGCCAGGTCCTGCATGTAGTCGAGGGCGATCGTCGCGTCGGGGAGGATCACCCGCTCGGCCCCGGAGTGGGAGATGTCGCGCTCGTGCCAGAGGGCGATGTTCTCGATCCCCACCTGGGCGTAGCCGCGGAGGACACGGGCGAGGCCGGTGATCCGCTCGGTGCGGATCGGGTTGCGCTTGTGCGGCATCGCCGAGGAGCCCTTCTGGCCGGAGGCGAACGGCTCTTCGACCTCGCGTACCTCGGTCTTCTGCAGGTTCCGCACCTCGGTCGCGAAGCGCTCAAGGCCGGCGCCCGCGATCGCGATCGCCGTCAGCAGCTCGGCGTGGCGGTCGCGCGGGACGACCTGGGTGGCGACGTCCTCGCGGCCGAGCCCGAGCTTCTGCATCACCCGCGCCTCGACCGCCGGCGGCACCGAGGCGTAGGTGCCGACGGCGCCGGAGAGCTTGCCGACGGCGAGCTGGGCGAAGGCCTCCTCCAGCCGATCCAAGTTGCGGTCGGCCTCGAAGGCGAAGCCGGCCAGCCGCAGCCCGAAGGTGGTGGGCTCGGCGTGGACACCGTGGGTGCGGCCGACGCAGAGCGTGTCGCGGTGCTCGAGCGCCCGCCTGACCAGCGCGTCGCGGTAGGCGCAGGCGCTGGCAAGGACGACTTCGCCCGCGCGGCGCAGCTGCAGCGCCAGCGCCGTGTCGAGGACGTCGGAGGAGGTGAGGCCGTAGTGGATCCAGCGCCCGTGCTCGCCTACAGATTGAGCGACGACGTCGACGAAGGCGGCGACGTCGTGGTCGGTCACCTTCTCGCGCTCGTCGACCGCCTCGACCGTGAAGGCCGCCTTCTCGCGCGCCTCGCGTGCCGCCTCCTGCGGGACGACGCCCTCCGCCGCCCACGCCTCGGTCGCCGCCAGCTCGACCTCGAGCCAGCTCTCCAGCTTCGCCTGCGGGGTCCAGACCGCCCCGATCTCGGCCCGGGTGTAGCGAGGGATCACGCGTTGATTATCCGCGTGGCGAGGACGCCGGCGTTCTTCGCCCCGTCGATCGCCACGCAGGCGACCGGGATCCCGGGCGGCATCTGCACCGCCGAGAGCAGCGCGTCAAGCCCGCCCAGGCTCTTGCCGAGAATCGGCACGCCGATCACCGGCAGGTCGGTGTGGGCGGCGGCGACTCCAGGGAGCGCCGCCGACATCCCGGCGCCGGCGATGATCACCTTCAGCCCCCGCATGCGGGCGTTCTGGCAGTACTCGCGGACCAGCTCCGGGTCGCGGTGGGCGCTCATCACCCGTACCTCGTAGCGGATGCCCGCTTCCTCGAGGGCTTTGCCGGCCGGTTCCATCTTCGGCTTGTCGTTCTTCGAGCCCATGATGATCCCGACGTGGGGCTCGTCGACGTCGATTTCGGTGAAGGCTTCCTCGACGGTCGCCATCGTCGCCGTCTCGGTGGGATCGGCGGGTCCGCCGCCTGCGGGCGTGGCGGTCCCGGTCGGCTGCGGCTCCTCTGAGATCTCGCTCATCTCGCTCCTTCGGATTCTGTTGGTGAGATTCTGTTGATGACCTGAATTAGCTGGGGACGCGCTCGACGGCGCGGGCGGCGATGTCGGTGCGGATCTGCATTCCCTCGAAGGCGATCCGGCCGGCAGCATCGTATGCACGATCGCGCGCCTCGGCGGGACTGCTACCCAGCCCGGTCACGTTCAGCACCCGGCCGCCGGCGGTGACGATCTCGCCGTCGCGCTCGGCGGTGCCCGCGTGGGTCACCTCGGCGATCTCCGCCGCCTCGGCGAGGCCGATGATCACGTCGCCCTGGGAGGAGGACTCGGGATAGCCGGCGGAGGCGAGGACGACGGTGACGGCCCAGTTCTCGTCGAACTCGGCGTTGACGCCGGTGAGCCCGCCGCGCTCGCGCGAGGCGAGGAAGAGCTCGGCGAGGTCGGAGCGCAGCCGCGGCAGCACCGCTTGGGTCTCGGGGTCGCCGAAGCGGGCGTTGAACTCGAGCACCTTCGGGCCCTCGGGGCCGATCATCAGGCCGGCGTAGAGGACGCCGTGGAAGCGGACTCCCCGCGCCCCCATAGCCGCGACCACCGGCCGGTGCACCTGCTCGACGATCTCCTCGACCTCGGCGGCGCCGAAGCCGGGGACGGGCGAGTAGCTGCCCATGCCGCCGGTGTTGGGGCCGCGGTCGCCATCGAAGATCCGCTTGTAGTCCTGAGCCGGGGCGAGCGGGACGACGTTCTCGCCGTCGCAGAGCGCCAGCAGCGAGAGCTCCTCGCCCTCGAGGAAGTCCTCGAGCACGACCGTGGTCGAGCCGAAGCGCTGCTCGGTGAAGAAGACGTCGACAGCGGCGCGGGCCTCGCCCTCGTCCTGGCAGATGATCACGCCCTTGCCCGCGGCGAGCCCGTCGGCCTTGAGCACGGTCGGGTAGGAGCAGCTGGCGAGCCGCTCCATCGCCTGCTCGCGGCTGCGCAGCAGAACGTGCGAGGCGGTCGGGACCCCGGCCTCCTCCATCAGCTCCTTGGCAAAGGCCTTCGATCCCTCCAGCTCGGCCGCCGCACGGGTCGGGCCGAAAGCGGGGATGCCCGCCTCCTCGAGGGCGTCGACGGCGCCGGCGACGAGCGCCGCCTCGGGCCCGATTGCGACCAGGTCGACCGCGTGCTCCCGGGCGGCGGCGACGATCGCCGCCGCGTTGTCGGCCGCCACCGCCGGCAGGCACTCGGCGTCGGCGGCGATGCCGGCGTTGCCGGGCGCGCAGAGGACGTCGGTGACCCGCGGCGAGCGTCGCAGCGCCCGCACGATCGCGTGCTCGCGACCGCCTCCGCCTACGACCAGGACTCTCAATGCGCCTTCTACAGCGAGCTGGAGAGGTCTTCGGCTGGCATCGCCGCCAAGGTCTGGCTCGTCATCGTCCCCCGCGAACCGAGCTCGACCGAGACCTTCGCCATCGTCTTCTCGTCGGCAGCCTCGACCACGGTGACGAAGTCGTACTGCCCCAGCGTCGCGTATTGGGCGACGACCTTCGCCCCCAGCTGTTCGACCTCGCGGTTCACCTCGGCAACCCGTCCGGGATTGTTCTTGAGCGTCCGCACCCCCTCGGCGGTCAAGTTGGTCAGCATCACGTAAGTCGGCATCTCCGCCCCCTTCAGATCAGTGGTCGAGCCTCCAGCTCAACCGTACTGCTTTGGGCTGGGTGGGGGAGGAGGTCGGGCACCCCTGCTCGGAGCACCTCCGCCGAGAGGCTCGTCACCGGCTTTCCGCGAGCCTTCCGGCTCGGCTCCATGCTGAGTACCGATCAGGGTTACCCGACCTCCTCCCGCCACGCGTCGAGCGGTCCGGGGCGCCTTTGTCAACCATAGGTTCACTAAAGCGCCCGCACCTTCCTTAGCTAGAGAACAAAGGCCTACACGCGTCAACCTCCAACTGTGGATGGGAGGCCACCTCCTAAACCCGCCGGCTAATACGCGTAGTACCCGGCGTGGATGTGGTCGCAGTGGTCCGGCAGCGCAAATGCCGGGCCGGGGCCGTCGAGGTCGAAGCAGTAGATCAGCTCGGTCGGGTGCAGCGGCGGCGGCAGCTGGGCGAGCGCGTAGCCGAGCTCGGCGCAGGGGGCGGTGGGCGAGGTGTCGGTGCAGGAGACGCCATCGACCGAGGCGATGTCCATCGCCCGGCCATAGAAGTGGTTGGAGACGTTGCCCGAGGCGGTCAGTTCCGAGTGGTCGGAGCGGAGGGCGCTGATCGTGATCTGGTGCGTCTTGGTCATCAGCGCCAGCAGGCCGACTACGCGCTGGTCGAGCAGGCCGGCCTGGAGGTCGTGCAGCTCGAGGGCGTTGGAGAGGGTGAGGTTCTGCCAGTTGATCTGGGAGGCGACGTCGCCGGGGAGGATCAGCGTCCATTCCTTGCTGGAGACGATGCACTTGCCTTCGATCTGTTCGGCCTCGGCGGCGACGGCGTCGACGTACCAGGCGGCTTGGTTGTGGGTGAATACGCCGGGCTCGATGCCGCCGCGGGACCACATCAGGCGCGCCAGGGTCGCCGCCGAGTCCGCGATGTCGCCGTGGCGGATGCGGCCGTCTTCGTTGCCGTCGACGCCGTAGTGGCTCCACTCCATCTGGTCGAGGCCGAGCGGCCCGTAGGTCCGCAGCTGCTTCGCGTTCATGCCGCGGCCGAAGTTTGACTCCAGGCGCGCGATCGCCGCCAGAGTCCAGACGCCGCGCTTGCCGAGTTCGTAGCGGCCGGCGGCGGCCTCGAAGGCCCCCATGTATTCGTCGGGGATCTGCTTTCTCCAGCCGTCGGCGGGCGTGCACTTGAAGACCTGGATCTGCGGCGAGAGGGTCAGCGTCGTGTAGTTGCCGCCAACTTCGTCGGCGTAGCAGCCGGCGTTCTGCAGCACCTCTTCGACGTACCAGTCGGCGTGGTTGTAGGCGAAGATCGCCCCCCAGACGTCGGCCGGCATCCCGGCGGCGCTGAGGTAGCGGGCGGCCGCGTAGATCGCGTCTTCGGGGTTGTTCGGGTCCTTGATCCCGTCGCCGTTGGCGTCGACCCCGTACATCGCCCAGGTTTCCGGCATGAACTGCATCCAGCCGACGGCGCCAGCGGAGGAGGGACCGAGGTTGGTGCCGAAGGCGGTCTCGACCGCGTTGATCCCGGCCAGGACGGCGGGTCCCTGCGGACCCAGCGCGTACTGCTCGGAGGCGCGGTGGTAGATCGGGATCAGGACGGGCGGTACCCCGCTGATCGCACAGCTGGAGCTGGGCAGGGAGGGAATCGTGAAGACGCCTGGCCCGGGGGCGGCCGTGGCGCCGGCGCCGGGGGTCGTTTCGGTTTCCGCTTCGGGGGCTTCGGCTTCGACCCCGCCTTCGCCGGCGCCGCCGCCGCCGTTGGGCGCCGGGGTTTCCGTCGCCGGGACGGGCGGCGGGACCAGGGTTTCGTTGTGCTTCAGCGGCGCTTCGTTGGCCGGTTCGCTCGCTCCAGGCGCCGCCGAGGCTTCGAGGGCCGAGCCCGGCACCAAGCCGCTGGCGGGCGTCGCCCCCTCGGCCCCGGCGATCGGCACCGCCAGCGCCGCGGTCGCCGCCGCGGTCGCCGCCACCGCCCTGATCTTGCGCGCGTGCTCCATCAGCCGAGGACGTTGACCACGCGCCACTGTTTGTTCTTCAGCTGTTCCATTTCCAGGCGCAGCTCGCTGGTGGCACCGACCCGCAGCAGCGAGACGCTGACCGGGTAGAGGCGGTCGTGGGAAGGGGCGGGGACGACGTTGAGGACTTTCGCCCTCGGCACCTTCACCCCTGCCGGCTGGCGCGGGGGCCGCTGCAGCAGCGCCTTCGTCACGGCCGGCGAGGCGGTCGCCTTGAAGGCCTTGCGGACAGCGCTCTTTTCGGCGCCGGTCTCGTAGACGACGAAGGCGTCGGCGAACTTGCGGGCGACCGCGATCGCCGCCGGCCCGGCCGGCGGTCCGTCGACGGTGGCCGCGCCCGAGGCGGTGGCGGCGGGTTGAGCCGAGGCGTTGGTGGAGAAGGTGTCGGTGGCGGGGTTGCCGGTGTTGGCGGCGGTGACGGCCGAGGTGCTGTCACCGGCGGGTGCCTTCGCGTTGCTCGCTTCCGCGGAGCTTTCCTCGGTTGGGGCCTTGAAGACCGGCGTCGCCCCCTGCAAGGTCGGTTCCGGCGCCGGCTTCGGTGCGGCTTCGACCGGCTTGGGCTTCGGCGCCGGGGTGCTCTTGACGACGACGGCGGGCGAAGACGCCGAGTCGCCGCCGCCTGAAGAGGCGAGTGCGTAGCCGCCGATCCCGACGCCGATCGCCAGGACCACGGCGCCGCCGGCGACGAGGGCGCGGCCGGCCTCGCCGAGGCTGCGAAGGTAGTCCTCGCCCCGCCAGAGCAGGTTGTCGCGCAGCGACAGCGAGAGGTCCTCGAGGGCCTCTGGCCGGCGCCTCTGCGGGGGCGCGTTGATCGGGGTCTGCTCGTCAGTCATCTGGTCTTGCTGGTGCTCTCCCAAAGCCTAAAGTGGCTGGCCCAATTAAAGAGCACCTATACGAGGTTCTTGTTTCGGCAGGAAACGTCGCAAAGATGAGCCCCGAAACGCAGTAGCGCAGCGGCTATGCGGCCGTCGCCGCGGGCGCCTGCACCCGCTCGAAGACGATCTCACCGTCGGCGGCATCGACCCGCACCAAGTCTCCTTCGCCGAACTCGCCCTCGAGGATCCGAAGCGCCAGCTTGTCGACCAGTTGCTTCTGGATCACCCGCTTCAGCGGACGCGCCCCGTAGGTGGGGTCGTAGCCGAGGTTGCCGAGCAGGGTGCGGGCGTCGTCGGAGAGCTCGATCGCGATCCCGCGCTCGCTGACCCGCCCGACCAGCTGGTCGACCTGCAGCTCGACGATGCGGCCGATGTCGGCCTTCGAGAGCCGGTGGAAGATCACGGTGTCGTCGATCCGGTTGAGGAACTCGGGCTTGAAGGTCGACGCCAGCACCTCTTCGATCCCCTCGCGGATCTTCTCGTCGACCTGCTCGCCGACGATCCGGTCCGAGCCGACGTTCGAGGTCATGATCAGGACCGTGTTGGTGAAGCTGACGGTGCGGCCCTGTCCGTCGGTCAGGCGGCCGTCGTCCATGATCTGCAACAGCGTGTTGAAGACGTCGGGGTGGGCCTTCTCGATCTCGTCCAGCAGCACCACGGCGTAGGGCCGCCGCCGCACCGCCTCGGTCAGCTGGCCGCCCTCCTCGTAGCCGACGTAGCCGGGGGGGGCGCCGATCAACCGGGCGACGGTGTGCTTCTCCATGTACTCGGACATGTCGAGGCGGACGATCGCCTGCTCGGAGTCGAACATGAACTCCGCCAGCGCCTTCGCCAGCTCGGTCTTGCCGACCCCGGTCGGGCCGAGGAAGAGGAAGGAGCCGATCGGCCGGTTCGGGTCGGAGAGACCGGCGCGCGAGCGGCGCAGCGCGTTCGACACCGCGGCGATCGCCTCGTCCTGGCCGATCACCCGCTCGTGCAGCCGCTCCTCCATCTTGATCAGCTTCTCGACCTCGCCCTCCATCAGCCGGCTGACCGGGATCCCGGTCCATTTGGCGACGACCTCGGCGACGTCCTCCTCGGTCACCTCGTCGGCCAGCATCGAGCCGCTCTCGGCGTGCAGCTCGGCCAGCCGGGCCTCCTGCCCGGCGACGGTCTTCTCCAGCTCCGGGATCTCGCCGTAGCGCAGCTTCGCCGCCCCCTCCAGGTCGGCCTCGCGCTCGGCCCGCTCGGCCTCGCGCTCGGCCTCCTCCAGCCGCGCCTTGGCCGCCTTGATCGAGTCGATCGCCTCCTTCTCGTTCTGCCAGCGCGCCTTCATCTCGCCGGAGCGCTCGCGCAGCTCGGCCAGCTCGGACTCGATCGCCTCCAGCCGCGCCTTCGAGGCGTCGTCCTTCTCTTTCTTCAGCGCCTCGCGCTCGATCTCGAGCTGCTGGATGCGCCGCTCGACCTCGTCGATCTCCGTCGGCATCGAGTCGATCTCGATCTTCAGCCGCGAGGCGGCCTCGTCGATCAGGTCGATCGCCTT
>Ga0070712_100002002_pt1 | contig 12481 bp, 11 predicted proteins | sample LARL81metaG_FD_71396 | JGI IMG/M metagenome (GOLD analysis project Ga0070712, IMG submission 71396) | Corn, switchgrass and miscanthus rhizosphere microbial communities from Kellogg Biological Station, Michigan, USA - LAR L8-1 metaG | ecosystem: Host-associated > Plants > Roots > Rhizosphere ...
GCGCCTACAACCAACCGGGTGATTACGTCTTCGCGTCTGTGGAGATGAACGGCAAACAACCACTCTGGCCTAACAGCGCTATGGAAAAACACATCCGGCCCGCTGGCCTTCATGCAAAGATCACGAAGCGCATCGGCTGGCACATGTTCCGGCACACCTACGGAACGTTGCTTAAAGCTGAGGGGGCAGACGTTCAAATCGTGCAATCCTTGATGCGGCACGCCAACGTCAGCGTCACGATGGATCACTACGTCCAAGCGGTGACACCTGCGAAAAGGCAAGCGCAGCGTAGCATTGTGGGCCAATTGGACGTTTGTGGACGTACGCAAGAAGCCCTGAAGTCTGCAAGTGCTTGAAAGCATGGTGGGCGCTGTAGGATTTGAACCTACGACTTCCACCGTGTGAGGATGGCACTCTACCGCTGAGTTAAGCGCCCACTGCTTTATATTCAAACAGTTACAATTGCTCCCGTCAACCGCGTGGGAACGGATGGGAACGGAATCGACTGCACGATGCGCGATTGTGCTTCCCGCTTAGCAGGCGTCACAGCTTGGACGTATTTGTCCATGGTGATGCTCGCGTTTGCGTGCCGCATAAGCGCCTGCGTAGTCGCCACGTCAGCACCTTGGCTTTTTACCAGGGTCCCGAACGTGTGACGCAGCGTGTGCCAGCCTAACCGCTTGGCGATTCCTACCCGGAGTGCTGCTGGCCGGACATGATCCGCCATTGCTGAGGTAGGCCAGTAAGGTTGTTTCCCATCCATGTCGGGACTGCCGAAATGTAATCGGAGTTCTGATTGTAAGGACACAGCCCGCGCCAACCTGTCAGCACGTTAGCGAGTCCCGCGTCTAAAGGAACAGGCTTACGGCTGGCTTCCGTTTTCATTGTGCCGATCTGCTGACGCACGATTCCCCGAGTCAGGATGATCTCTCCCGAATCGAAATGAACGTCGGCCCACTTGAGTGCGAGCAGTTCGCTAACCCTCACGCCGGTTGTGACGGCCACAAAGACGGCGGGGCGCCATGTGTTCGGCAGTTCTGATTATCGACGACGGGGACATCATTACAGCGGGGGGCCTCATGGCTTGGGTGGATTTAGGATTGAAACTCGTCGACCGCTTCCTGGGTCCGACCGTCATGCTCGAAACAGCCCGGTTCTTTCTTGTGGATGTGTCGGGTCGCCAGCAGCGTTTCTACTCGAACTTCTCGCCCAAGCTGCATCACGGCGACGAACCGATACTCAAGGTTCAACAATCGCTTCAGACCTCTGATGTTAGCAGCCTGAATGTCTCGACTATGGCCGCGAAGGCCCGAATGGGCGAACGTACTTTCTTGCGCCGATTTCAAAAGGCAACGGGTCTGACGCCAACAGAATACGTGCAGCACTTACGCATAGGGAAAGCTCGCGAATCGCTTGAGTTTTCATCACTAGCCATGAAGGAAATTGCCTGGAAGGTTGGATATGAGGACTACGGTGCGTTTCGAAAAGTATTCCAGAAGATCATGGGACTCTCTCCGGGAGATTATCGCCTTCGATTCAGCGTTCCAGGGAATAGAACTCGTAACTAATTGTGAGTTCCATTCAGGGCATGGCCCCTCGACATATTATTGAACGTTGTCTCGTCCCGGACGGATGATGGGAAAACCTCGCGCACAGGGCACAACTAGAATGGGAAAGTGGGTTGTTCGACATGACAATCACGATTGGATTGCAGCAGATGCATGCCAAAGACTGAGCACCATCGTTGAGAGATTGACCAGTGTGATTGGCCCGAAGCTCGCACGAGACCGAGCCTCATTCCACATCAATGTGAAGCCGGCAGTAGACAAACTCGACCTACAGCCCGCGCTTTGCTTCCCAGAACAAAGAGATAAAAGGAGGCCGGCAATGAAAAAGATTAGCACCGCGGTGACTGGTCTGTTCACGGCCCGGAGTTCGGCTGAAGGCGAATGGTGTCACGCCAGGCGACATCTCTTCTCCTGCTGTCCGATTCTGATTTCTGCGGATTGTCCCAAGCTGCACCATATTTGGGTAGTTGACCGCTATTCCGACCGGGCATAGCCCAATTCTTGAAACGCCTAAAAAACTGTCCGTCGTCGCGCGACGACGGGTTCCTTTCACCCTCAACCCACGAAAGGAGCGCAATGTATGTTCACCCGTATTGTCGAACTAACCTCCAAGCCAGGCAAAAATAGTCAACTCGCCGACACCATCGATGACAAAGTACTGCCGATCCTGAAGAAACAGAAAGGCTTCGTGGATGAGACAATCTTCGTCTCCGACAAAGAGGACAATCGTGTTCTAGCACTGGGCTTTTGGAACACCAAAGAGGACGCTGAACAATACCACCGCGCCGAGTACCAGAAAGTGCATGAAACGCTTCGGCACCTCCTTGAGGCTGAACCCGTGATTCGCACGTTCAATGTCCACACCTCGACTAGCCATAAGATCGCTGCCGGCAAAGCCGCCGTAAGCCGTGGGTAATAATTTCGCTCGCGTCGGACCTAACGTTTATTAACTAAAAGTCATCACAACCCAAAGGGCGCGCTCCCACGCGCCTTTTACAGTTGTCAACGGAGAATCCGATGACCCAGATGTCCTGAAAGATCCCGGGTGACGTTAGAAGAATTAAGTGCCTGCGACCGCGACTGCGGCTTTGGGCTGCTCGGTTTCGGGAGCGCCCTCGTGAGATTGAAGAAAAATGACCCGAGCGGTGAAAAGCTCACTCGCAGCAACCTAAGTGCGGAAGAACTGAGAGACGCGGGGCTAAAATCCCTGGAAAATGCTTCAGAATTGATTAAGGAAGCCAGAATTCTGTATCAAACACGGTTCTTGGAGTAGCGAGAGTGGAAAATCGTTACTTTGTTTTTAAAAAAAAGCAGCCATCTCAGAGACTGAGAAGTTCTTTCAGACTTCTGGATTGTCGGCGCGAAATCTCAACTTGCTTGCCGTTCCGCAGCTTGATCCTCAACCGACCGTCGATATCGTTTTCGGCGGCTTCGACCCAGCTGAGGTTGACGATCTGGGAACGGTTCGCCCGAAAGAATGTTGCAGGGCTAAGTCGTTGCGCGATAGCTGTTAGCGAGCGAAAGATGAGTGGGGCATTGCCACCAAAATGGAGGCGCGTGTAATTGCCCTCGGATTCCAACAGAGAAATATCAGTAAGGCGCACGATCCAGCAGCGATCGCCGTCGCGCACAAAGATCTGATGAACTGCGAATGCGCCTTCGATGTTTGAACGCTCTTTAAGACTCGCGGCCAAAGCCCTTTGTGCGCGCCCTAAGGCCGCCGCCAGACGCTGTGCGGTGATCGGCTTCACCAAATAGTCGAGCGCGCTGACCTCAAAGGCCCGCACTGCATATTCATCGTAGGCGGTCGTGAAGATTACGGCAGGCACATCCTCCAGTTTTTCTAGCAGATCAAAGCCGCTGCCACCCGGCATTTCAACATCAAGGAAGAGAACATCGGGCGCCGTTTTGTCTATGGCGCGAATGGCTTCGTCGGGGTTCGCTGCTTCGCCGAGGATTTTGACCTCGGGATGCGCACCCAGCAGCCGGCGCAATGCGCTGCGCGCCAATCTTTCGTCGTCGATGATCAATGCTCTCAAGATGGCAAACCGCTGGAACGAAGAGGTATCACAACCTCCGCCCGTACTTTGGACTCGCCGGCATCGGTCAGCGTGAGCGACGCGTTGTCGCCATACATCAGGCGCAGGCGCTCGCGCGCGTTGTCGAGGCCGACGGCGGACGAACCTCCGGTCGCATCCGACAATTTACCCGTGTTGGTGACTTCGATGCGCAGGTTTCCTTCGAGTGCCTCGGTGACAATCGCTAGCTCGCCGCCTGCCGGTAAACGTGCGATCCCATGCTTCACGCCGTTTTCAGCAAGGGTCTGCAGCAGCATAGGAGGGAGCCTGGTCTCCAGACTGTGCGGGTCGATGTCAAAGCGTGTGCGCAGCCGCTCTTCAAACCGAACCTTCTCCAGTGTCAGATAATCCTCGACCGCTTCGAGTTCCTCTTTCAGCGAGACCGTCTCCACACGGTCCGCCCGCAACGTATATCGCAATAACGCAGAAAGCTGGTCGATAACCTGTTTTGCGCGATTGCGATCTTCGTCGATGAGCTCGCGCAAGCTGTTGAGGCAGTTAAAAAGAAAGTGTGGATTCAGTTGCGAGCGCAGGGCGTGGAATTGTGAGGTTTGCGCAATTAGCGCCAATCGCAAAGCCTCCATTTGCGCCGACCTGCGGTGATTCACTTCGTTGGCGGTGAGCACTACCGCGCACCAAACCGAAATGACAAGGACGCCTTGCACGTAATGCGCCATCACCACCCAACCGTGTGTCGACTGAAAGGGCTCATGGAACCATAGACTGCCTACGGCGGCGCGGGCTGCATTCATCAGTGCCGACAGGACCAACGTCCCTACCGCAAACGGAATTACCAACTGGGATATCGTTTGCCAACTGCGGAGGTCCGCGTACCACGCTAGAAGGTGAGTCCCCAGCAACCCTGTGCCGCACCAGGCAACCGCGCTCATGGCGACCGGAAGGCCGCGCGGTTCTGGTGGTAATTCATACTGCAACAGCCCATATAGACTCCACGCAGCCAAATTGCTTACGTAATAGGCGCGGCCGCCAACAAGCCGGTGGGCAGTTTTCTGGATCTTCGCCATGCCTGCGCTTTGCGAACTCATTCGAGAATTGCAGTATCCCACCGGACCTAGGGTCACGCAAACTTGCGGCCACGTCGTGCCACCGTTGGCCACACGATTTTGACCGCTCGTCCAATTGCGCGCGGATGATGCTCGATTTTCGGCCACTATGTCAGTGTGGGCCGAGATACTGAGGCAGCAAACCACTTGACGTCGGATCTGTCTGCGTTGCGAATTGATCGCGAAGCCGGCGACTCGCACCCTGCGCGGCGACGCCTGTTTGGTGCCTTCTTACTCTTGTTAACGGCCGCCACCGCGGTTTTGTACCTCGTACGCGGCCGGATCACCGCGGAAGCGGTCGCAACCATTCGTCCGACGGTAAGACGTTCGACAGCCACGCCTGCAAGGCCAATCCTCAGTGCTTCTGGATATCTCGTGGCCCGTCGCAAAGCAGTGGTCTCCGCCAAAATCCAGGGGCGGCTCGCAGAATTGGACGTAGACGAGGGAAGTTGGGTCACAGCCGGACAAGTCATCGCCCGTCTCGACAATAGCGATCTTCAGGCACAGATTGAGGTCGCTCGCGCGGGAGTGCAACAGGCGACTGCGGACCTCGCCGAAAAGCAGCGCCAACTGCGTTTGACGCAGGGCTTGGCGAACGACGGGGTGGTCTCGCAAGACCAACTACAGGCGGCCATGAGCCGTGTCCGCATTGCGGAAGGTACGCTGTCGCAAAGCAAAGCTAGCCTGTCCCTCGCCGAAGCCAACTTCCAGAACACCATAATCCGCGCACCTTTTGCCGGTGTGGTGGTGAAGAAAATGGCCGAGGTGGGCGAGAGCGTTGCGCCTATCCCGCCGGGGGTGAATCTGTCTACCTCCACTGGCGCAATCGTGGGCATCGCCGATATGGCGACGCTCGAAGCCGAGGCAGACGTTAGTGAAACGAATATCGCCAGGTTGCGGCGAAATCAGCCTGCCCAGGTTTCGGTGGACGCAATTCCCGATCACACCTATCGCGCGGTGCTTCGCCAGGTCATACCGACGGCAGACCGTACTAAGGCAACCATCGCGGTGAAGGTGCGGCTGCTCGAGAAGGATGAGAACCTTCGGCCGGAGGTGTCTGCCAAAGTCACTTTCCTAGAACAAGCTAAAAAGCCATCCTACAGGGTCAGGCAGATCATCACGGTTCCGAAAGATGCTCTGGTTACGGGAAATGGAGTCACCGCCGTTTTCGTAATGGACAGCCAGAAAAAAGTTCATCTCGTGCCAGTGTCCATCGGTGGAGAAACCCCGGGCGAGGTGATCATCGCCGAGGGGCTCGTAGGTACAGAGGCCTTGGTTCTGCGCCCGCCCGGCACGCTGAAAGACGGCGACACGGTAAAAACTAAGAGCTGAGGAGCCAAATGTCTGAACTAAATGTGGGTGCTGCCGAGGCAGCAGTAAAGCTAGAAGGTGTCTGCAAAACTTACCAGCGTGATGGTCAATTGATCCGGGTATTGGAGCACATTGGTTTGTCCATCCCGCAAGGCGAGTTCATTGCCTTAATGGGGCCGTCTGGTTCAGGCAAGACAACCTTGCTCAATCTGATCGCCGGCATCGATCGCCCGACGTCCGGTTCGGTGCTGGTTCACGGCACGGACGTGACCACACTCTCCGAGGCAGCCTTGGCAAAATGGCGCAGCCGAAGCGTGGGCTTCATCTTTCAGTTCTATAACCTCATACCTGTGCTCACTGCGGTGGGAAACGTAGAACTGCCCCTCATGCCTACATCTCTCTCGAGGAAACAGCGCCGGGAACGCGCACTCATCGCGCTCCGCACGGTCGGTATAGCCGACAGGGCTGGGCACTATCCCCGGCAATTGTCCGGAGGCCAGGAGCAGCGTGTTGCCATTGCACGCGCCATCGTGACTGACCCGCAGATCCTCATTGCCGATGAGCCCACGGGCGATCTCGACGCGAAAAGCGCCGACGAAGTCCTCGATTTGATGCAGGCCCTCAACCATCAATTCGGCAAGACGATTGTCATGGTCACCCATGATCCGCGCGCTGCTTGTCGCGCACATTCGCAAAAACACCTAGAGAAGGGCGTGCTGCTAGGAGCTTAGCCATGAAATGGATACCCTTCATCTTGAAACATCTTCGGCAAAACTGGATTCGGACCGCGAGCACGGCCGCCGGTATTGCCGTATGCATTTTCCTCTTCTGCACGCTGCAGACATTCGTGGCGTCTTTGCATGGGTCCCTCAACCAGGGGGCGGCCAGGTTGATCACGCGCAATAACGTCAGTACCTTCTATAGCCTGCCAAACGCATACGAGGAGCGCATCGCGGCCGTGCCGGGCGTGACACGGATCGCTGCAGCGAACTATTTTGGCGGCATGCGCGATGTAAACAATCCCGAGAGCGAATTCGCGAACTTTGCCATTGAAGCTGAGAACTTTCTGTCCATGTATCCGGAATACATATTGACCGAAGCCGAGAAGAAAGCGTTCCTGGGAGACCAGCACGGCTGCATCGTAGGCCGCGCACTCGCAGAACAATTTAACTGGAAGGCTGGCGATACAGTTGAGTTAACAAGCAACATCTATCGAACCGGAAAACCCTTCGAGTTTGTCATCAGCGCCATCTACCAGACGGACCAGACGCGCTACCCCGGCACGAATGAGTCGACGCTGTTCTTACATTACAAGTACCTTGATGAAACGACGGGAAGGAAGGCGGGTGTGCGCACCTATCGCGTGGAGATCGCCGACCCGCAGGAAGCCGGCGTGATCAGTCATGCTATTGATGATCTATTCGAGAACAGTGATGCGCAAACGCACACCGAAACCGAGGCACAATACCGCGCCAATGCCGGCGTCCTCGGCGGGAATCTTGCCCTGTTACTGAATGGGATCGGGCTGGTTGTTATGTTTACCCTCCTGTTGGTCACCGCAAACACCATGAGTATGGCGGTGCGCGAGCGTCGCACAGAGATTGGAGTGCTGAAGACTCTGGGATTCTCTGGCCGACTGGTGCTGGGGTTGATCCTGGCCGAAGGGGTATTGCTCGGTGTAAGCGGCGCGGCAGTAGGGCTGCTTCTCAGCCGTTTTCTCGTCGATACACTGCCCAGTGTCCCCGTCATCGGCGATTTGGTCCGCGAATTCCCTAAGATGAACGTCCCGCCAACGATCGCGGGCGCGGGAATCCTCATTGGCATGTCTCTGGGCCTAGTGGCAGGCTTGTTTCCATCCGTTTTTGCCTATCGCGCCAGAGTCACCGAACTGCTGAGGCAGACCTAGCATGGCACTACCAATCACATACAGCCTCCGCAGCCTGGGTGTCCGCTGGAAATCGACGCTCCTTGCCACGATTGGGATCGGACTGGTCGTTGCGGTTTTTGTCGGATTGCTTTCTATGGCTAGCGGATTTCGTCTTGCGCTACGCGCCAGCGGCACCGGAGGCAATGCCATCGTGCTGGAAAAAGGTGCAATGTCGGAACTCGGGTCCTCCTTCAGCAAGGCGGCCGGCGATTGGGCCGCAGACGATCCGCGGATCGCACGCGGTGGCGATGGATCTCCTCTGGTCTCTCCCGAGCTTGTGGCTGTCGTCGCACTTCCCAAACGAAGCGACGGCGAGTTGACGAATCTCGGGATCCGCGGCGTGACGCCCGCCGCATTCAAGGTGCGAACTGGCCTTACCATCGTCGACGGCCGCCAGGCACGACCGGGATTATTCGAGATTATCGTCGGAAAACAGGCCCAGAATCGTATCCGCGGACTTCAAATTGGTTCGCGGATCTCCTTGATGAAACGCGAATTCGAAATCGTGGGAGTCTTTTCCGCCGAAGGCAGTTCATTCGAAAGCGAAATTTGGGGCGATTTCGATGCCATGGCATCTGCCTTCAATCGTGCTGGCACGGAGAATTCGCTGACCGTTCGTCTGGCGGATTCCAACGTGCTGCCCGCTTTCGATCGAGAACTGGAAGCAAATCTGCAATATCCGCTCGCGATGACGGATGAGCGAGAATATTATGAAGCCCAGGCTGGCCCGCTAATCGGATTCCTGCGAGGCGTGGCGGCTTTCGTTGGAGTAGTGATGGGAATCGGCGCGATTTTCGCCGCCATGAACACTATGTACGCCAATGTCGCGAATCGTAGCCGTGAAGTAGGCACGCTTCGCGCGCTAGGCTTCTCGCGCAGCGCCGTATTGATGACGTTCGTGCTAGAAGGATTGCTCCTCGCTGTCGCCGGCGGCGTTTTGGGATGCTTGCTGTCGTTCTTGATTAACGGGATAAATGGCAGCACCACAGCAAGCATGGGCGAAATCTCCTTCGCTTTTCGGGTAACCCCGGCTGATCTGGGATACGGCCTTTTGTTTGCCTCCACGATGGGAGTCATCGGAAGCCTTTTGCCGGCGGCCCGTGCTGCACGGTTGCCGATCATCTCTGCACTGCGGCAGGGTTGAGTCGTCTCCCCTATCGCCAAATCACCACGCCGAGCTCGCGAGGTTGAAAAAGCGCAGGTGTTGCCGATGCTAGGAGCTTCATGAGCACTCCCTTAGCAGCAGCTAAAGACCTCGGCAAAACCTAAGGCAAACCTAAGCAACACCTCAGGACTATTTACCCTGATTCCGACTATTCCGGGCAAGGCGCATTTCCCTCCGGGGTGTCGAATGAGAGTTCCTCGCGTTCTGATCATCATCACTGTCGCAATGCTGGTCGCCAACTCAGCTCGAGGTGCCAGCATTCCTGGCGAGATCCCGTTCAAACTGGCTCAGGGTTTCGGGATTGTAGTTCGGGGTGGAATTGGACCGCTGACCAACCTTAACTTCCTAGTGGACACTGGCGCGGTTCCAAGCGTTTTAAGCGAAAGGGCAGCGGCCCGCATTGGAGTCACGGGAGTCGATGGATCATTTGCATTGCTGCACGAACAAGTGCAGGCCGCGTATATCACTGTCGACGAGGTTCGTCTCGGGCCAATCCGTGTTCTCCACCTACCGATGGCAGTGATCGATTTGTCGCGCTTCAACCGTCTTCTGGGTACCCGAATCGACGCCATCGTTGGACTCGACGTCTTTGCCCGTCAGAGCTTCAGCATTGACTACAAGCGTGGCAAGATTACCCTCGGATTATCAGGCTTAACCCGACATGTGCTTCCAGTCGAGATTTACGCTTTATGGGGCGCTCCTTATTGGGTACTCCCGATTAGCCTGGGCGGCGACAACTTCCGTGTGCTGCTGGACACGGGTGCGAACGACGTAGCGCTGTTCGCAGCCCGCATTCCCAACCTGGATCTGGAAGGGGAAGTGAGAAGCACGGCGAGTCCGACGGGAGAGGTTACAGCACGACCGTTGCGAGCACTTCGCCTCGTCATCGGTGATATGGTACTCAACAAGCAACTGGCCGTTGTGTTGGACGAGCCCCCGGGTGCCTTTCAGGGCATGGACGGGTTGCTCGGCCCCACCGCCGTGCGATTGAGCAGGATCGAATTCGACTGGGAGCACAAGTGCTTGCGATGGGACACAGAATGACACTCAGGAAAATTTTAAGTCGAGTACCATGTCCGTGTCAGGGGCGACACGATGCAAGACGACTTCAGCTTGGGACAATGGCTGGTACGTCCGAAGCTCAACACGGTCCAAGCCGATGGCGGTGCTGTTCGGCTCGAACCCAAGTTCATGCAGGTGCTGGTTTGCCTGGCCAACCGGCCCGGTGAGGTTATCTCCAAAGAAGAGTTGATACGGAATGTCTGGAAAGACACATTCGTTACGGACGATGTGCTCACCCGAGCCATTTCTGAGCTGCGAAGAATTCTTGGAGATGACGCAAAACAGCCTCATATAGTAGAGACCGTCGCCAAGCGTGGTTACCGGATCATCGCGCCTATAAAGCCTGCGATAGCCCAGAAGTTTCCTGGAAGAACATTGACTCGCAACCGAGTCACCGTTGTTGTACTGGTGCTCTTGAGTACATCGATTTTGGGTTTCGCCCTCTACCATTGGTTATCTCGAAGGAGGGCTATGGCGGCCCGAATTCGGTCCATTGCCGTCCTTCCGCTTGAGAATTTATCCCATGACCCCGAGCAGGAGTATTTCGCAGACGGTACGACCGAAGCGCTGATCGATGATTTATCCAAAATCGAAGCCCTGCGGGTGATCTCGCGAACTTCTATCATGCAGTACAAGGCGCCGCGTAAGTCTCTACCTGAAATTGCCCGTGAACTGAAGGTGGATGCGATCTTGGAAGGCTCCGTACAACGGTCTGGGAATCGAGTGCGCATTTCCGCAGAATTAATTGGCGGTGACAGCGACACTCATCTCTGGCAGCGGAGCTTTGATCGCGACTTGAGCGACGTTCTGATGCTGGAGTCTGAAGTGGCAAAGGCAATCGCTGACGAAATTCAGGTCAAATTGACGCCGGGCGATGTGGCTCGGATTCCATTAAAGCATGTTGTAAATCGCACGGCACACGATGCTTACTTGCGTGGCCGATACGCCTGGAGCAGCAAGAGCAAATCCGGCTTAGAGCAAAGCATCGCGTTCTATCAGGAGGCCATCGTGGAGGATCCGCAGTATGCGCTTGCCTATGCCGGTATGGCGGATTCCTATGTAGTCCTGGAAAACACCGGGTACATGCCAGCCAGCGAAGCGAATCCCAAAATAAGGGTGGCAGCAACGAAAGCCGTTGCTGCTGATCCTACTCTCGCTGAAGCTCACATGATGCTAGCCGATGAAAAAGAGACGGAGTGGGACTGGGCAGCGGCTGAGCAGGAATACCGGCGTGCAATCGAGCTAAATCCAAGCCTGGCTCGAGCTCACCACTGGTACGCAATACTTCTGGACGACCTGAAGCGATACGATGAGGCACTTGCGGAGATTGAACGAGCCGTGGACCTTGAGCCATTGACCCCCGGTCTCTACGTAGTTCAGGCTCAGACCTATTACCTCGCAGGCCGTTACGATCAGGCATTACTGATCCTGAATACGTCACCAATATTACGAGATTACGACAAATGGGCCGGGACTGCTGCTGGACTGATCTATCTCAGAAAAGGCGACTACGCTAAGGCTATCTCCAGAATCCACGCAGTTGTGGATTCGCAAGTCGGAGACGCCCGAGACCTTGCCGCTCTAGGATATGCGTATGCGCTAGCAAGTAGGAAGAAGGAATCCCTCGACACCCTTGATGAATTGCGCCAGCTCGGCAAACACGAATACGTTGAACCTGGTTGGCTCGCGATGATCTGGGTGGCACTGGGGGACAACGACAAAGCCCTGAATCTGCTCAATGAGGACTATCGCCTTCACTCGTCATTTCTCATGTCTTTGGCAACGGACCCCGTGTTTGAGCCTCTGCACTCTGATCATCGCTTCCGGGTTTTGCTGCGTCGTATTGGGTTGCCTTCAAACTAACCTTCTGCTACACGATTGTCATACATACCAGCCACTCAAGCAGAAAAATTGGGAACGCCATAGAGCTTTAGAGCTTGCTGTTGATTGTGATGCCTAAAAGCTTGGATTGCGACCTGTCACCGAGCTTTGGCAAATCCTCAGTGAAGCAGACGAAAAGTAGCCGTATCTTATCTATAATCATTCAGTCCGAGTATTACCAACAAGCGTTTGCCCATGTGTCCCCCCTCCACCCCGATAGTGCCACTTGCAAACACTAGGTTACTTTTTGGCGGCTCAAATTGGCACCATTACCGAAGTACTGGGCCTGACTGTTGTAACCAGGCCATTACACGCAATATGAAAAGGCGCCCACTTTGCGGTAAGTTGTGGTTGTTGGCATCACCACTTACCGAAAGGAGCGCCGTTATGAGTCAAGAGAAGTATATCGGCATGGACGTTCACCA
>Ga0070712_100002004_pt1 | contig 12476 bp, 10 predicted proteins | sample LARL81metaG_FD_71396 | JGI IMG/M metagenome (GOLD analysis project Ga0070712, IMG submission 71396) | Corn, switchgrass and miscanthus rhizosphere microbial communities from Kellogg Biological Station, Michigan, USA - LAR L8-1 metaG | ecosystem: Host-associated > Plants > Roots > Rhizosphere ...
CTGATCCGCCACGTCCTTGCGCACGCGCAGGGTCGGCGGCTCGCAGTGATCGTGAACGAGTTTGGAGATGTCGGAATCGACGGCGCGATCCTGAAAGGATGCGGCGACACCGCCTGCCCGGAGGAAAACATCGTCGAGCTCGCCAATGGCTGCCTTTGTTGCACGGTCGCAGACGAATTCGTGCCGGCCCTCGACATCATTCTGTCGCGCCAGCCTGCGGTCGAGCATATCGTCATCGAGACTTCCGGCTTGGCGCTGCCCAAGCCCTTGGTCCAGGCCTTCCACTGGCCCGCAATCAAGAGCCGCGTCACCGTGGACGGTGTGGTGGCGGTGGTGGACGGCGCTGCGCTCGCGAGCGGGCAGGTCGCCGCCGATCTCGAAGCGCTCGCAAATCAGCGCGCCGCTGATCGCTCCCTCGATCATGACGACCCGGTCGAGGAAGTGTTCGAGGATCAAGTCGCCTGTGCCGACCTCGTCGTTCTCAACAAGCGCGATCTCCTCGATGCCGCCGGCGTTGATCGAGCGATGGCGAGAATCGCAAGCGCACTGCCCCGCACGGTCAAGGTCGTCCCGGTCTCGGACGGCAAGGTGGATCCTGTAGCGCTCCTCGGGCTCGGGCTGAACAGCGAGGACGACATCGAAAATCGCCGCACCCGGCATGACGCCGAGCTGGAGCACGATCACGATGATTTCGAGAGTTTCGTCGTGCCGCTTTCTGAAATCTCCAGTCCCAGCGCACTGGCTGCGCGCGTCGCCGCGCTGTCCGAGACGCACGACATCTTGCGTGTGAAAGGGTTTGTTGCCGTCGCCGGAAAGCCGATGCGCCTCCTTCTGCAGGCGGTCGGGTCGCGGGTGACGCATCACTACGATCGGCCCTGGCTCGCCTCCGAGATGCGCGAAGGCCGACTCGTCGTGATCGGATTGAAGGGACTGGATCGCGCGGCTGTCGCGCGATCATTGTGCGTTTGAGCAATGCATCTGCTCGCAACCAGCTCTACCAGCCTCGACGAGATCGTCGAGCCCGTCGATCTGCGCCAGCCACCGGGAGACGTGCTGGTGCTCTCTTTCGCGGACAGCGATCTCGCCGGCTTGGCCGCGGCCTGGGTGCTGGAACGCGACGCGTTGCCCAGCGTGCGGCTCGCACATTTGCGCGATCTGCGCCATCCCATGTCGGTCGATCTCTGGCTCGAGCGCGTCGCAGCCCATGCCAAGGTGATCGTGGTGCGCCTGCTGGGCGGGCTCGACTGGTGGCACTACGGTGTCGAGAGGCTCTCCGCGCTTGCGCGCGAGCGCGGCATCGTGCTTGCGCTCCTGCCGGGGGAGGATCGCGATGATCCTCGGCTCGCACAGGCGTCGACGCTCTCGCAAAGCGAGCTGGACGCATTGCTGTGCTTCTTTCGCGAGGGTGGTGCGGAAAACCTCCGCGCACTCTTGCGACGCCTCGCGCGTTATGCCGGCGCGTGCGTGGATGCTCCTGAGCCGGTAGCGATCCCGCGCATGGCGGGCTACCTGCCTGGGCGAGGCGCAGTTGACCTCGATCGCCTGGTCGCGAGCATCGAGCCAAGCCGGCCGGTCATCCCCCTCATCTTTTATCGCGCGCTGCTGCTCGCTGTCGACACGTCGGCGATCGACGCCCTCTGCGAAGCGCTCGCGTCGAAGGGATTGGCACCCGCCCCGCTCTTCATCACAAATTTCAAAGATCCCGCGGCCGCGGAATTCGTGCGCGGCGCGTTGAAGCGACTGTCGCCCGCTGTGGTCCTGACCACCACGGCCTTCGCGCTCGCTGCCGAAACCGGAAAGCCGACCGCGCTCGATGGACCTGATGTGCCGGTGCTCCAACTGGTGATGGCAAACACCCAGCGCGCGGCATGGCGCGACAGCGCGCGCGGGCTCGGCGCCGCCGATCTCGCCATGCACATCGTGCTGCCCGAGCTCGATGGCCGCGTGCTCGCGGGCGCTGTCGCTTTCAAGGAGCGCTTGCCGGCGCAGAGCGAGCTGGCCTTCACGGCGTTGGTCAATCGGCCGGAGCGTGACCGCATCGCCATGGTCGCCGAGCGCGTGGCTGCGCTCACCCGCCTGCAACAAACAACACGGCCACAACGGCGGCTTGCCGTTCTGTTACCGCATTATGCCGGAGCGCCGGGGCGGGACGGCTATGCGGTCGGGCTGGATGTTCCGGCCAGCGTGCTGGCACTCCTCTCCGACTTGGCGCTTGCGGGCTATTGCGTCGGGGACGTGCCGAAAACGTCCCGCGCCTTGCTTGATGTACTCGACGCGGGCTCGAGCGAAGCCGTGCTTCCGCTGGATGCTTATTCCAGCCTCATCGCCGAGTTGCCGGCGGATGCAACCGCGCGAGTCCACGCGGCTTGGGGCGATCCCGCGAGCGACCCCGATGTTCGTGACGGCATGTTCCGATTCCGCGTCCGCGCGTTCGGCAATGTTTTGGTGGCGCTCCCACCCGATCGAGGTCGACCGAGCACTCGCCGCGCGGACTATCACGACCCGATGCTCCCCCCGCGGCACGCCCTGCTGGCCTTCGGGCTGTGGTTGCGGCACCGCGCCGATATCCACGCGCTCGTGCATATGGGTGCGCATGGCACGCTGGAATGGCTGCCCGGGAAAGCGGTGGCGCTCACGTCATCCTGCTTTCCCGAGATCCTCACCGGCGCAATTCCCATCTTCTATCCTTTCATCGTCAGCAATCCGGGGGAGGCGGCGCAAGCCAAGCGCCGCATCGCCGGAGTAACGATTGGACATCTGCCACCTCCGCTTGTCGCGGCGACGCTCTCCGCAGGTGCACGCGATCTCGAACGGCTCATCGATGAGTACGCCCAGGCCGACGGTCTCGATCGCAAGCGGCGCGACCGACTCGCCCGCCTCATCATCGAAACGGCGCAGCGCACCGGCGTCGCCCGCGATGCCGGGGTTGAGAGCGACATTGAGGGCGGCGATGCTCTCCGCCGCATCGACGCCTGGCTGTGCGATCTCAAGGATCTCGCCATCAAGGATGGACTGCATGTCTTCGGGCGCGCACCCCAATCCGGAGAGGTGCCTGTGCAATGGCGGGTCAGCGCCACAACCGAGCGGGCCGCATTGCTCGCTGCCCTGGACGGCCGGCGAGTAGCACCCGGTCCGGCCGGCGCGCCCGCGCGCGGCCGCGGCGACGTGCTCCCCACGGGCCGCAACCTGTTCACGGCCGATCCGCGCATGTTGCCCACGCCGACGGCCATGGACCTCGGCCGGCTTGCCGCCAGCGAGGTGGTGCGGCTTTATTTGCAGACCCACGGCGAGATGCCCCGCGCCCTTGTGATCGACCTCTGGGGCAGCGCTACCTTGCGCACCGGCGGCGAGGAGATCGCGCAGGGACTGAGCCTGATGGGATGCCGCCCTACCTGGGATCATGCCACCGGCCGGGTTGTCGGGATCGAGGTGCTCCCCATTGCAGCTATCGGACGTTCGCGCGTCGACGTCACGTGGCGCATCTCCGGTCTGTTCCGTGATCTCTTTCCCGCACAGATCGCGTTGCTCGACGCAGCAGTACGCGCGGTCGCCGCGCGCGACGAGACCGACGAGGAGAACCCGCTCGCGGCGGCGCGCCGATCATGCGCCAGCGATCAGCCGATGGCCCTCGCGCGGATTTTTGGCAGCGCGCCTGGAGCGTATGGCGCAGGAATAGAGGACCTGCTTGGACGCGAGAGCGATCGGGACGCGCTTGGCGCCGCCTATCTCGCGGCTGCATCCCACGCTTATGACGGCGCCGAAGGGGCCGGCAAAGCAGCGCCCGGCGAGTTTGCCGCTCGGATCGGCCGCGCCGATCTGCTCGTGCATCCCGGGGATGATCCCGGTCGTGACCTGCTCGAAGGCGCCGAGGACGCCGCCTTCGTCGGCGGCTTCGCCGCAGCCGCAGCCGCGTTGGGAAGAGCCCCCGATCTGATCATGCTGGATGTGACCGATCCGCAGCGCCCGCGCGCGCGGCCGCTGAGTGCGGCACTCGCCCGCATCGTGCGCGGCCGCGCAGTCAATCCGGACTTCATCACCGGCCTGATGCGTCATGGCCCCCGGGGAGCCGCGGAGCTCGCTGAAACTGTCGATCGGCTCATCGACTTCGCGGAGACGACGAACGCTGTGTCGAGCACCCTTATCGATCTCGTGCATGCGGCGTATTTTGCCGATGCGCGTGTGCGCGATTTTCTGCAGCGGGAGAACCCCGCCGCGGCGCGCGCGATGGCGGAGCGCTTCGCGGCCGCGCTTCGCAACGGGCTATGGCACCCACGGCGTAACGACATCAGCACAGGCCTCGAAGCGCTCCTCGTCGAGGCGCCGCCGTGAGCACGTTCGACCGCCGTGGCGCTTGCCCCGGCCTCTCGGCGCCGATGCCAACGGGCGACGGGCTGCTGGTGCGCCTCATGCCGACCGACAGCGTGGCAGTTGCCGATCTTCTCGCACTCTGCGCGGCAGCGGGCCGCGATGGAAACGGCACGATCGAGATCACCGCGCGCGGCAGCCTGCAGGTGCGCGGGTTGTCGGGATCTTCGGCGCATGCCTTTGCGCGCTCCGTGGCGGAGCTTGGCATTGCTGCTTCCGACGGCCTGGGCGTCCTCACGAATCCCCTTCCCGGCGATCCCGAGGCCATCATCGATTCCGAACCCATTGCGGCCGCAGTGCGCCGAGCCGTAGCGCAGGCGTCCCTTGAGCTTTCAGCAAAGGTCTCGGTCATCATCGATGCAGGCGGCCGCCTCCATCTCGACGCTCTGCCGGCGGATATCCGGCTTCGCGCCATCAGATTTGCGGAGAAGCCGCTCCTTCACGTTTCTATAGGCGGGGACGCCGCCTCCGCGACACCCCTCGGCGCAATCGCATTGCCCGCGGCAAACGATGTGGCCCTCGCCCTGCTCGGGGCCATCGCCGCGCAAGGGCCGCATGCGCGCGCGGCTGAACTTGTTGCCGCTATTGATATCGAGCACTTGCGGTCACTCATTGGCGATCATCTCCAATGCGCGCCGACTGCACCAAGGCGTTCGCCTGCAGAGATGATCGGCACTCATCGGCTCGAGGACGGCTCGATGGCGGTCGGTGTTGCCCTGCCGTTTGGACATATTCACAGCGACGTGCTTGCCGCGCTTACCAGGCTTGCCGGCACATACGGCGTGCGAACCGTGCGGCTTGCGCCCGGCCGCGCCCTGTTGCTGCTCGGTGTGGCCGCGGAGAATGCGGCTGCGCTCGGCCGTGAGGCTGCCCGTCTGGGATTGATCGTGGATGCCGATGACCCGCGCCGGCGCATTGTTGCTTGCCCCGGCAAGCCGGCCTGCGCCTCGGGATTGATCGCATCCCGCACGCTCGCGACCGAGCTGGCGCAATCGTTGGTGCTCCCGCGTGGCCTCAGCGGTGCAGCAAACTCCGCAATACCTCCCTCTGAAAGGGGGAGGTCGGCGACCTCCGACTTGATCGGGGGTCGCCGGGTGGGGGTAAATCCGCGGCCGCGATCATCGCCAAACGCGAGCGCCGAGCGCAGGACCCCCACCCGACAGCATTTGCTTCGAAGCGAAGCAAATGCTGTCGACCTCCCCCTTACAGGGGGAGGCATGGAGGCTCCACCCAGCGCCGCGCAATTGATTCACATCTCGGGCTGCGCCAAGGGCTGTGCCCATCCGGGAGCAGCAGCACTGACCGTGGTCGGGACAGAGCGGGGCTGCGGTATCGTCCATGCCGGCTCGGCCCGCGCGGTGCCAAGCTCTCACGTTGATCCCGCCCATATCGTCGCCGAGATCGAACACATGTTTTCCAAAACCAAGGAAGCGGCGGATGCGTGAGCCGCAGCTCTATCTGCGTGATGGAAACGCGATCTACGAGCGCTCGTTTGCGATTATCCGCGCTGAAGCCGACCTCTCTCGCTTCTCGCTGGATGAAACGGAAATCGCGATCCGCATGATCCACGCCTGCGGGATGGTCGAAATCGCGGACCGGATCGTATTCGGCGGCCCTTTGGTCGCATCCGCCCGCAATGCTCTCGCTCGGGGCGCGCCGATTTTGTGCGATTCCGAAATGGTGGCCCACGGTATCTCACGGGCACGACTGCCGGCACAGAACGCGGTGACATGCAGGCTGCGTGACGCCGCTGTGCCCGCGCTGGCAGCAAAGCTCGGCACAACCCGCTCCGCCGCGGCAGTCGAATTGTGGGCTGAACAGCTGGAAGGCTCCTTGGTGGCGATTGGGAATGCGCCCTCGGCACTTTTTCATTTTTTGGAACTGCTCGAGCGCGGCGCTCCCCAACCGGCTGCAGTCGTGGGCATTCCGGTCGGCTTCGTTGGGGCGGCGGAATCGAAGCAGGCTCTCGCCGCCAATCCGCTCGCCGTGCCGTACCTTACCGTGCGCGGCCGCATCGGTGGCAGTGCCATGACGGCGGCGGCCATCAACGCACTCGCGAGACCCGGGCTGTGAGCGAAGGCGGGGCACTTATTGGCGTGGGTGTCGGCCCCGGTGATCCCGAGCTGCTGACCCTCAAAGCCATACGCGTGCTGAAGGAAGTCGAGGTGATTGCGCATTTTGCCAAAGCTGGCAACGCGAGCAACGCACGCGCGACAATTGTCGGCCATATCCGTCCCGATGTGACCGAGCTGACTTTCCGATATCCGGTCACGACGGAGATTCCGCGCGACACGCGGGATTATTGCGACAGGATGCGGACGTTTTACGATGACTCCGCCGCCACGGTGGCTGCCCACCTGGACGCTGGCCACAGGGTCGCCGTGATCTGCGAGGGCGATCCTCTGTTCTATGGATCCTACATGCATCTGCATGTGCGGCTGGCCGCGCGCTATCCCACGGAGGTCGTGGCCGGAGTAACGGGAATGTCCGGTTGCTGGTCGGCCGTCGCCACCCCGATCGCTCAGGGAAACGATGTGTTCACCGTGCTGCCGGGAACGCTCTCGGAGAATGAGCTGGGGCGTCGCCTGGAGGACGCAAACTGCGCGGTCATCATGAAGCTCGGGCGCAATTTGCCGAAGGTGCGCCGGGCTCTTCGTCGTGCAGGTCGGCTCGATCGCGCCATTTATGTCGAACGCGGCACCACCGCGAACGCAGCCTCGATGCGGCTTACCGCCAAAATGGACGACGAGGCACCGTATCTTTCGATGGTCCTGGTGCCCGGCTGGGAGGAACGGGTGTGAGCGGGCATCTTTCCGTCGTCGGTCTTGGCCCGGGAGATGCGCGCTGGCTCACGCCCGAGGCGGACCAGGCCTTCGCACAAGCCCACGCGCTGTACGGGTATGGGCCCTATCTCGATCGCGTTCCTTCCCGACCTGGCCAGTCGCACTATTCCTCCGAGAACCGCGAAGAGGCCGCGCGGGCGGCCGCCGCCCTGCGCCATGCGGCGCAAGGCGCCCGCGTCGCCCTTGTCTCGGGTGGTGATCCCGGTGTGTTTGCCATGGCGGCTGCCGTGTGCGCGGAGATCGAAAAGGGCCCAGACGCATGGCGCACCTTGGACGTCGCGGTCGTCCCCGGGATCACGGCGATGCTCGCCGTCTCCGCGCGCGTGGGCGCCCCGCTCGGCCACGACTTCTGCGCGCTCTCGCTCTCCGACAACCTCAAGCCTTGGGACTTGATCTTGCGCCGGCTCGCGGCAGCGGCCGATGCCGGTTTTGTGATCGCGATCTACAACCCGATCTCGCGCGCGCGCGATTGGCAACTCGCTGCCGCCTTCGAGGAGCTCCGCCGTCGGCTCGCCGCGTCGACACCGGTCGTGTTCGGCCGTGCCGTCGGTCGCGCAGACGAGAAGGTCGCGATCACCACGCTTGCCGCGGCCGACCCGAACGCGGCCGATATGGCAACTCTCATCATCGTGGGCTCTTCGGAAACGCGGCTCATCACCCGGCCGGGGCGCTCGCCTCTCGTCTACACGCCGCGCGCGGTGGAGAGCGTCAGGATATGAGCAAGCCAAGCGCAGGCTTCCTCGACGGTGGAGACCGTCGGTGCCTCCGGCAGCGACGGCCGGCGCAGCATGATCACTGGAAGGGCAAGCTCCCTCGCCGCCGCAATCTTCCCGTACGTCGCGCTGCCTCCGCTGTTCTTGGCAACGATGACGGCGATTCCATTGCGCTCGAGGAGTGCGCGTTCGTCCGCCTCGTAAAAAGGGCCACGTGCGGTGAGATACGCCACATGCGGCACAGCAAGCGGCGGATCGACGGGGTCCACACTGCGCACGAGATAATGGTGCTGGGGCGCGTCGACGAATGGAGCGAGCTCCTTGCGGCCGAGTGCAAGGAACACCCGGCGCGGCTCGCTTCCAAGGGCCCGCACTGCCGTCACGACGTCCGGCACGTCGATCCAATGGTCACCTGCAGTCGCAGCCCATGGCAGCCGATGCAGCGCCAGCATGGGAGTGCGCGCCTGCTGTGCCGCGTATGCCGCATTGGCGGAGATCGTGGCGGCATATGGATGGGTTGCATCGATCAGCGCGTCGATGCGCTCGGAAGCGAGGTAATGCGCAAGTCCCTCCGCACCGCCGAAGCCGCCGACCCGTACCGGGACAGGCTGCGGCGCGGGCGATGCGGTACGCCCCGCAAGCGACAGAGTCACGTAAAGATCGGCCCGACCGGCGAGTTCGGCTGCGAGGCGCCGTGCTTCCGCAGTGCCGCCGAGTATCAGGATCCGCCGCATGGCCGAAGCTGATCTCCTGAGTCATCCAAGCGCAGGCGAGACTGCCGCATCATTTCGTTGGCTGTCCATTGTCGGCATCGGCGAAGACGGCATCGACGGGTTGAGCACCGCGGCACGCGACCTCGTGCAACGGGCGGAGATTGTCTTTGGCGGCAGACGCCACCTCGCGCTGGCGGCACCGCTCATTCGCGGCTCGGCGCGGCCATGGCCCAGCCCATTCGAAGGCGCCGTAAACGCAGTGCTGGAGCATCGCGGACGCGCCGTCTGCGTGCTCGCCTCGGGCGATCCTTATCTCTACGGCATCGGCTCCTTGCTGGCACGCCATGTGGATCCACGGGAGGTACAGGCGCTGCCTGCGCCCTCCGCCTTCAGCCTCGCTGCGGCCAGGCTGGGCTGGGCATTGGCGAACACCGCGCAGCTCTCGCTGCATGCACGTGCGCTGGACCTCGTGCGACCGCATTTGCAGCCGGGTGCCCGTGTGCTCGCGCTTACCTCCGGTGGCCAGGCGCCCTCCGCGCTCGCCCGCCTGCTTACCAGCGTCGGATTTGGAGTCTCCCGCCTCACAGTCCTGGAGGCACTCGGCGGGCCGCGTGAGCGCGTACGAAGCACGTGCGCCGCGCAGTTCGATCTCGATTGCATCGATGATCTCAACGTTGCGGCCATCGAGGTGACGGCGCAGCCCGCTGCGCGAGTCATCGCCCGTGCCGCCGGGTTGAGCGATGCATTGTTTGAGCATGACGGGCAGATTACCAAGCGCGAGATCCGGGCGATTACGCTTTCTTCGCTCGCGCCCCGGCGCAGCGAGCTGTTGTGGGACATCGGCGCAGGCGCAGGCTCGGTTGCGATTGAATGGATGCTCGCCGACGCATCCCTGCGCGCGATTGCCGTCGAGCAAAACGCGGAGCGCGCCACCCGCATCAAGCGCAACGCAACTGCGTTCGGCGTGCCGGGGCTGGTTGTGATCGAAGGTGCAGCGCCTGCTGCGCTCGAAAACCTCGCGCCGCCTGATGCCATCTTTATCGGCGGCGGAGCGAGCGATACTGGCGTCCTCGATCGATGCGTCCTCGCGCTTCGTTCGGGTGGGCGCCTCGTCGTCAATGCTGTGACGCTCGAAACCGAATCCCTGCTCTTGGAACGGCGGACAAGCCTCGGCGGCGAGCTCATCCAGATTGCCGTTGCGCATGCCGGGCCGCTCGGGAGCAAGACCGGCTGGCGGCCGGCCATGCCCGTCATGCAATGGGTATGGCTGAAGACGTGATCGTCGCAGGCGTTGGCTGCCGCAGGGGCGCTGCGACCGCTGATGTGCAAGCCGCCATCCGCGCAGCGCTCGCCCATTGCGGCGTTCCCGCCGACGCCCTCGCCGCCATTGCAACATCGGTGGCGAAGAGCACTGAAGCTGGGATAGCCGGGGCCGCGTCGGGGCTGGGAGTGCCCCTTCTCCCGGTGCCGCAACGCGATCTGGAAGACGCTGCCTCTGGCACGCGCACCAAGTCCGAGAGGGTGCTCGCGCTCCTCGGCGTGCCCTCGCTCGCCGAAACGGCTGCGCTCGCCGCAGCCGGTCCGACGGCGCGGCTTTTAGTTTCGCGCATTGCCATCGGCTCGGTCACCTGCGCCCTTGCCGAAGCCTGCGACGTGCCGAGGAAGCGCCCATGACCGTGCATTTCATCGGGGCGGGCCCAGGCGCGCCCGATCTTATCACCATTCGCGGGCGCGACCTCCTCGCCCGCTGTCCGGTATGCCTCTACGCCGGATCGATCGTATCGCCCCAACTGCTGACCCATTGTCCCGCCGGCGCGCGCATCGTGGATACCGCGCCCATGAATCTCGATCAGATCGAAGCCGAGTTCGTGGCGGCACACGCCGCGGGCCTCGACGTCGCCCGACTGCATTCCGGCGACCTGTCGGTCTACAGTGCGCTGGCGGAGCAACTGCGCCGGCTCAGGCGACGCGCCATTCCTTATACGCTCACCCCTGGCGTTCCGGCGTTTGCGTCGGCCGCGGCAGCGCTCGGTTGCGAGCTGACGGTCCCCGAAGTTGCGCAAAGCGTGGTGCTCACGCGCATGCCGGGCCGGGCCTCGCGCATGCCACAGGCCGAGCAGCTCGCCTCCTTCGCGACCACCAGAGCAACCCTTGCCATTCATCTCGCGATCTCTGCCCTCGATAAGATCGTCGCGGAGTTGACCCCGTTCTACGGCGCCGATTGTCCTGCCGCGGTCGTCGTGCGCGCGAGCTGGCCTGACGAGCGTGTCCTGCGGGGCACCCTCGGCGATATTTGCGCGAGCGTTACGGCGGCACCGATCGAGCGCACCGCGCTCGTGCTGGTAGGGCGTGCGCTTGCCGCGGAAGATTTTCGCGAGAGCGCGCTCTATGACGCGGGATATCAACGACGCTTCCGCGCAGGAGACGGCGCGTGAGCAGGCGCGAGGGGTGCGTGTCCCACGAGCCGGGCCTCGCGATCGAACACCGCGACCTCGATCTCGATGCCGCGTCCCTCGACGACGCTTGTCGCGGTAGCTTGCGCGGCGCGGGCGACCTCATCCCCGAGCGCTACGCCTTCGGCTTGCGCATGCGCGAAGGCTTCCGCCGCGGTGTTCGATGCCAGCATGCGTTCGCGCAACGCTGGCGAGGCGCCCACCGCCTCGGCGGCGCCAGCGAGCCAGAGGAGATCGACCGCACCGCGCTTCGAATGGAGATCGAGCAGGCCCTGGGCAAGCTTCGCCATCTTGGCGACACCGCCGGCGATGGTGACCCTCGGCACCGGCTGCTTGCGCAGGTATTTGAGCATTCCTCCAACGAAGTCGCCCATGTCGATCAGAGCGGTCTCAGGGAGATTGTACAGCTCCCGGATGGCTGCTTCGGAGGTTGCGCCAGTCGATCCGGCGATGTGGCTGTGGCCAAGGGCGCGCGCTACGTCGATGCCGCTGCGGATGGAGTGGATCCAGGAGGAACAGGAATAAGGAATAACGATTCCAGTGGTGCCGAGGATCGACAATCCCCCCACAATCCCGAGCCGCGAGTTGAGAGTCCTCGCAGCCAACGCGTCCCCGCCGGGGATCGCAATTTCGATCTCCGCATCGCCACTGCCATTTGCCGCCGCGGCGATCTCCGCTATGGCGCCTCGCATCATTTGCCGGGGCACGGGATTAATCGCAGGCTCTCCCGGCGGAATCGGCAGGCCGGGACGGGTCACCGTTCCCACCCCTTCTCCCGCGCGGAACGTCACTCCGGTGCCGGGCGCGCCGAGCCGCACTGTGGCAAGCACCAACGCGCCGTGAGTGACGTCGGGGTCGTCACCCGCATCCTTGATCACCCCAGCCGTCGCTGCATCTTCCTCCCGGTTGCTCATTGCAAGCGCGAAAGCCGTGCGCTCGCCGCGCGGCAGAATCACCTCGACTGGATCGAGAAACTCGCCCGTCAGCAGTGCCGCATAGGCGGCTTTGGTCGCCGCCGTCGCGCAGGCCCCTGTGGTCCAGCCACGCCGAAGCGGCCGGTGCTTCGAACTCATGATGCTCGCTATAGTGTGCCGCAGCGGTGCGGTCACTCCGGAACGTGTCTCCATGGATGACTGGAGCGCGCTCGCTGAGCCGCGCGGCGGCATGCCGGTGCTGCCGGCAGGACACGTATGGCTCGCCGGCGCCGGCCCGGGCGATCCCGGACTGCTGACGCTCTATGCGCTGGCCGGTCTGGGCCATGCGGATGTCATCGTGCATGACGCCCTCGTCGATAAGCGGGTGCTGGCGCTCGCCGGACCGCGGGCGAGACTCGAATTTGCCGGCAAGCGGGGGGGCAGACCGTCGGCGGCGCAGGCCGACATCTCGAAG
>Ga0070712_100002005_pt1 | contig 12463 bp, 14 predicted proteins | sample LARL81metaG_FD_71396 | JGI IMG/M metagenome (GOLD analysis project Ga0070712, IMG submission 71396) | Corn, switchgrass and miscanthus rhizosphere microbial communities from Kellogg Biological Station, Michigan, USA - LAR L8-1 metaG | ecosystem: Host-associated > Plants > Roots > Rhizosphere ...
ATACCGTCGTGCACACCGCGCCCTCGTGCCCGACCTGTTTTCCGCCCTGCAGCAGCTTCTCAGCGAATACTATTTCGTCCCCGAGGGAGGGTCCCGTGCTGCTGACAGGAACGAGGTTCAGTTCTGTGACGATGGCGACCACACGGATGGCCTGGTGCTGGCTGTTGTTACCGGATGAACCCCAAGCGGGAGTAACTACACCAGCCACCAGCGCCGCCACCGCGATAGCCGCGCCGAGAATACCCAGCCGCTTTCCCATGAAGCCTCCCCTGCTCTGCCGTTATACGTGTTATGGCAACTTCGCCCACGTTTATGGCGTCGGGATGCAGCCTCACGAGCTTGCTGAGGGATCGGCAACTCCCAAGAGAAAAAGCTCCGACCCAGCCGCACTGTCACCGCATTCCGCGGACGCACGCCGCCAGGGTCTGGAGCAACACAGCAACACTACTACAACCTCAATGCGGCCGAGTCACCCGGGAGACATACCGCACAACTCGGTCAGAGCGAGCAGGGCTTCGGCGCTGCTTCGTTTCCCGGCCTCTCTTGATTCCCTGGGGGATGGAGCGTAGCGTCGGGACTAGGAAGGGTGCTCGTTTATCCGCGTGTAGACGAGATTTTGGATTCCTTTTATCTGTACTTAGACGAGATTTTAGGATTACTCCCGGCTGCTCTGGACCTCGGTGGCGCCTAGCGCGCGGCAAAGAAGCTGAGGCGGCATATGGCAGCAGCTGTTCTTCCTGTCCCGTTCTTCGTTAGCGGTCATCAGGTCTTGCTCGTCAGCGACGCGCAGGCCGTTCTGCGGCCGATGGCGCCCGCTGGGCAGCACCGGGGGCACCAGAGTTGCTGGCATGGCCGCACAGCCGTGTCAAGCCGGGCGTTGCCTGATTCTCACCGGCTCGCGCTGTGCTTGGGGGTCCGCTGACGTGACCTCGGCCGAGGTTCCTCGCCGGCCGCTGGGGCCGGCTGTGGATGGGCGCCGGCTGCCAGGTGAGAGGGGCACTGGCCGAGATCGCCCACGAGTTCGGCGAGCCCTTTTGTCCTGGACACCATCAGATACCAGTCGACGTTCGGGCCAGCCAGCATGCCGCTATCGCCACGACCGTCGCCTGGCACCGAACCCAGGCCAAAATCCAAAGCTGTACGCGGGCCGACGGCCCGCGGATTTCGGCGAGTACCGGGACCAGGTCGTCGCGAGTATGCGCCGGCCGGGCTACGCGAAGGCGTTTTCCCGCACCACCCACACCAGCCACGACCTGGCGCAGGCGCGGCTGGCCGACGTTACGGCGCCAGTCCTGGTCATGATGGGCGAGCAGGACCCCGACTTCTCCGATTCGCGGGCCGAAGCTGACTGGATCGCCCGAGCCCTGCGCGCACAGGTCGTGATGGTGCCGCAGGCCGGGCATTACCCGCAGTCGCAGCGGCCCGGCATCACCACCAGCGCAGTCCTGCGCTTCCTGGAATCGGTGAAGGGCCGTGGCTAGGGCACGGCCCGTGCCGCCCAGCGTGTCCGGGGAGACGGGAACCGGTCGCCGGGGAGGTAACCCTGCCGTGGATCCGGAAACGACCGCGACCAGCAGCGTCACTCCCGCCGCCGTCCCCGTGAGCGGCACGGTGAGCGGAGCGCCGCGCCGCTGGCTCCGGCTGCAAGGCGGAGTGCTGCTGGCCGGTTCCCTGATCGCCTTCTCGGCCACCGGCCAGCCGTGGTGGCTGGTCCCCGCCACCATCCTGGTTCCCGACGTGCTCGCGGCGGGTTACCTCGGTGGTACCCGCCTGGGCGCGCACCTGTACAACCTCGCGCACAGCACCACCCTGCCGGCCGCACTCGCGGGGCTCGGCCGGTGGCAGGGCAGGCCCCTGATCCTGGCGCTCGGCCTGGTCTGGCTCGCACATATCGGCGCGGACCGGCTGCTGGGTTACGGCCTGAAATACGGCGACAGCTTCCAGCACACCCACCTTGGCCAGCTCGGCCAGCCCGGAGCCACACAGTGAAACCCCGGCCGATCAGCACAGGCCGGCCCGACGTCACAGGCCCGTCAGGCCTGCGGCCTTCGAGACTAGGGAACGCGCCGGCTACCGGGCATCACTGCACGTCCTGGGCGACTATCCCGGAAAGGGTGATCATGTTATGAGGGGCGGGCATTCCATGACGAAGACTTCGCTGTCCTGCACTCCGGGAGGATTCAGGCGCGGCACACGGCGCCGGGCTCGGTTGATCGGCGCTGCCGTCGCCGCCGCGGCCCTGGTATCCGTGCTGGTTCCAGCATTCGGGGCCGCCCCGGCGGGTGCCGCGGGCACCTCGCGCCCGGGGCCGGCCATCGCCTGGCACCAGTGTCCCGCGGGCAGCGCGGGCGCCATGGTGGGCGGGTTCTTGTGTGCGACGGTGGCGACGCCGCTGGATTACCGGGATCCGTCCGGGCCGAAGATCAGCCTGGCGGTGGTGGAGCACCCAGCCACCGGCCCGACCAGCCGCGGCGTGATCTTCTTCAACCCGGGCGGGCCCGGCGGGCCCGGCACGGTACAGCTCCCGGCATTTATCGGGTTCTTCCCGAAGGAACTGCTGCGCGACTACGACATCGTGAGCTGGGACCCGCGCGGGTCCGGGGCGAGCACGGCGGTCCAGTGCTTCCCGAGCCAGGCTGCGGAAAGCGCATTCCTGGGCAAGTACGCCCTGTTTCCCGTCGGCCAGGGCCAGCAGGGCGGCTACATCCGCCGGTGGCGCGAGTTCGGGAGGATCTGCGCCGCGCGGAACGGCGCGCTGCTCAGGCACGTCTCGACCGCCGACTCCGCCCGCGACCTGAACCTGCTGCGCCAGGACCTCGGCCAGCCCAAGCTGAACTACCTGGGCATCTCCTACGGCACGTTCCTGGGCGCCACCTACGCCAGCCTGTTCCCCCGCCAGGCCGGCCGGCTGGTGTTGGATGGAAACGTCCCGCCCGAGGCCTGGACCAACGGCGGCCGGCCGAACCCCACGCTGAGCACCTACCTGCGGATGGGCAGCGACAAAGCGGCCGCCAAGGGGCTGGATGCATTCCTGGCCATCTGCGGGCAGCGCAGCACCCAGGCCTGCGCGTTCTCGGCCGGCAGCCCCGCCGCGACCAAGGCCAAGTGGGATGCGCTGCTGGCCCGCCTCAGGCGGGCGCCTATCACCGTGGGCGGCACAGCCTTCACCTACGCCTTCGTTGTCACCACCATCAGCTTCGCGCTCTCCTTCGTGCAGCCGTTCGGCACGCCCGTACCTGGCAACAGCGCCCCCGGCTGGTCCGGGGTTGCCCAGGGGCTCCAGCAGCTCTGGGCGGCCCGCAACGGCACGGCGAGCGCCACAGCGGGCACAACGCTGGCCGCGGCGGCGGCCGGCCAGCGCTACGGGGGGGTCGAGCAGGGTTTTGCGGTCCAGTGCAACGAGGCGCCGAGCCCTCCCGCGAGCGCCTACCCCGGCCTGCAGCGCCTCTTGCTGCGCCGCAGCGGCGTGATCGCCCTGCCGGATCTGTGGACCTTGGACGAGCCCTGCGCCACCTGGCCGGTACGCGGGCAGGACACCTACACCGGCCCGTGGAACGCCCCCACCAGCCCCATCCTGGTGATCGGCAACACCACCGACCCGTTCCTCCCGCTCCGCGACGACATCGCCATGACCCGCCAGCTCGCCAACGCACGGCTGCTGGTCGTTCACGGCTACGGCCACACCGCCTTCCTCAACCCCAGCACCTGCGCCAGCACCTACATGACCGCCTACTTCCAAACCGGCGCCCTCCCCCCGAAGGGAACCGTATGCCGCCAGGACCTCCCGCCGTTCGCGCCCCCCGCCGGGTGACACAGCCTGAACTGCGGCGGGTCAGCCTCCGCCGGCTGGCCGGAGACAGCCCAGCCGGCCGCTGACGCTGCGGGCCGTGGAGGCAGCGGTAGCTGGGAGCTGGCCGCGCGGGCGGGGGCTGGCATCGGTGGGAGGTGCGCCGCAGTGACCGGGAAAGCGGAGGCGGTGACCTCGGGGGACGGTGTGGCTGGCGTTGCGCCGGGTCCTGCCGTGCGGCCAGCGGCGCGGCGGCGCCGCCCGACTGGCGCCCCGCCGCCGCTGCCGCACCCGGTCTCGGTCAGCACTACGGCATGGCTGGTCGCCGTGGTTGTCGTGCTGGCCGGCGTGATCGTGGTCTCGGTGCGCGCGCCGTCGCTGCGGCTCGATGATCAGGCCAACGCCGCGGTGCTGCGGGTTTTCGCGCGGGCGCGGGCGCCGTGGCTGACCGGCGTCGCCAACGGGGTAGTGGCGGCCGGCTCGGGCTGGGGGGCGACGGTGGCCGGGCTGTCGGCGGTGGTGTTGACGATGGCGTTCCGGCGCTGGCGGCACCTGCTGGTGTTCCTGTGCAACCTGTTCTTCCTCGAGCTGGCCATGCTGCTGGTCAATGACGGGGTGCGGCGGCCGCGGCCGTACGGCGTGCCGATCATCGGAAGCTGGTCCGGGTATTCGGCGCCGGCCCTTTCGGCCGGGATCCTGACGTTCTTCCTGATGGGCATCGTTTATTGCCTGGTCATGCCGGGGCGGCCCCGCTCTTATGCGAAGGCAGCCACCGCGGTCATCGTGACCCTATTCTGTCTGGCCTGCCTGTACCTGGCGGTCAATCACGTCGATGACCTGCTCCTGGGCGTGGTGCTCGGTGTCGCGATCCCGGTCACCGCGTTCCGTTTCTTCACGCCGAACGAGGCGTTCCCGGTCGCCTACCGGCGCGGCAACACCGCGCACGTGGATGTGACCGGCCGCTGCGGCGAGGCGATCCGCCATGGCATTCGCGACCAGCTCGGTCTCAGCGTGACCGAGATCATGCCGGTCGGGCTGGAGTCCTCGGCCGGCTCGACCCCGCTGCGGCTGCGCGTCGAAGGCAGCCCGCAGAAGTACCTGTTCGGCAAGCTCTACACCAAGGGACACGTCCGCGCCGGCCGCTGGTACAAGCTCTGGCGCACCATCCTCTACGGCTCCCTGGAGGACGAGCACCCCTTCCAGACCGTGCGCCGCCTGGCCGAATAAGAGGACTACACCCTGCGCCTGCTGCAGGATAACGAGATCGCGGTAGCCAGGCCCTACGGCATCGTGGAGATCACTCCCGAGCGGGAGTACCTGCTGGTCACCGAGTTCTTCGACGGCGCGGTGGAAATCGGCGAGGCGGACGTCGGCGACCAGCTGATCGACCAGGGGCTGCTGCTGATCCGCAGCCTGTGGGACGCCGGGATCGCCCACCGCGACATCAAGCCAGGCAATCTGATGGTCCGCGCCGGGCAGTTGCTGCTGATCGACGTGGCCTTCGCCCAGGTGCGCCCGTCGCCATGGCGGCAGGCGGTCGACCTGGGCAACATGATGCTGGTCCTAGCGGTCCGCACCGACCCCGGCCGCGTCTACCAGCGGGCGCTGTGCTACTTCACCGAGGCCGAGCTCGCCGAGGCCTTCGCCGCCACCCGCGGGGTAGCCAGCCCGACGCAGCTGCGCGTGTTCATGAAACGAGACCCCCGCGACCTGCTCGCCGAGTTCGGCAAGCTCGCCCCGCAGCGGCGGCCAATCGTGCTGCAGCGCTGGAGCGCCCGGCGGGTGATCCTGGCCGCAGCGATGCTCGCCATCTTCGCCGCGCCCACCGTCTTCGGCGTCGGCCTGCTGCTGCCAGCCAGCAACCCAAGTCCGCGTGCGCCCGACTGCGGCCACGGATACTAGCTGCCACCGCACACAGACCACCCACGAAGCTCACCACGGCCGGGCTATCCGTGGACTGCAAACGGGGCCCGGTGAAGACCGCCTCGATGTCGTGGTCGGGGCGCACCAGCATGCCGACGGCGTCTTACCGAGCCCAAGCGAAAGCCAGCGTTTGATCTCCTGTGACCGGGTAGAGAGGCGGAAATTCGAGCACGGGGAGAGATCAAATTCGAGCACTTCGAGCACGGGGAGAGATATATGGCTACCTGGGTGTGGATCCTGATTGTCATCGCTGCCGTTGTTGTCGTCGCCCTCATTGCGGTGGCGGCCCGTCAGCGCAGAACGACGGCGCTGCGTCAGCGCTTTGGCCCGGAATACGACCGGGCGGTGGAGGCCGGCGAGGGGAGGCGGGCCGCCGAGGCCGACCTGCGTGACCGCGAGAGGCAGCGGGCCCAGGTTGACATCAGGCCGCTGCCCGAGGGCATGCGCGTGCGTTTCGCCCAGCAGTGGCAAGGCGTACAGGAACGCTTCGTCGATCAGCCATCCGAGGCGGTCGTGGCTGCTGACGGGCTTGTTTACAGCGTCATGGAGGCGCGTGGCTACCCGATGGGAGACTTCGATGCTCAGGCCGACCTGGTGTCGGTCGACCACCCTGGGGTGGTGGAGAACTACCGCTTCGCGCACGGCATCCGCGAGCGGGCGCAGGCGCAGCGGGCGGGCACCGAAGATCTCCGGGAGGCGCTCCTGCGCTACCGTTCGCTGTTCGATGAACTGCTGCGGGCAGATGACGGCCAGGCAGGCGTCACCGCCAGCCCCGAGCCGGCCAGCGTCGCCGGCCAAACCGGCGCAGGTCGCCGCGGCCCGGATCGCCACGTCGACGGCCAAGACCCCGCCGGATCACCGGACACGATCAGCCGAAAGGACCGAGGTGCCCGATGAACGACTCCGAAAGCACGCAAGGCAGGGCGCAGACAACCGAACAGATCGCCACTGCAGGCGCCACCAGGGAGGACGCCACCGGCTCGGGCCACGCCCCGCTGCAAGACGCCCAGACGGAGCAGCCGACCACAGCCCCGCAGGGGGCAGCTCACAGCGACCTCGGCGGCGGCGATCAGCCGCAAGCACCGCTGCTAGAAGACCATGAGCTGCAGAGCATCCTCGTGCGGTGGAAGGACATCCAGGCAGCGTTCGTGGACGAACCAAGGAAAGCAGTCCAGGACGCTGATGCCCTCGTCGCCGAGCTCATGCAGCGCCTGGCCCAGATGTTCGCCAGCGAACGCGAGCAGCTCGAGTCACGGTGGGCCGGTGGTGACGACGTGTCCACCGAGGACCTACGGCACGGCCTGCGCCGATACCGCTCCTTCTTCGAACGGCTGCTCGCCGCGTAGCTGGACAGCTATTTCTGCCAGGGCGCCTGCTACGGCCAACTGGAGCCCTGCGGCGTCCTTGCATGCCCGCTCGGGCAGGAGACCGTGAACCCGTAGCGTACAGGACCCCACTGCGCGAATGTCCGGCTCTTCCATCGGGGGCTCGGCCGCTGTCAGGCAAGTTCCATCGGCCTCTTTCAGGCAAGTTCCGAACGGCTCAGGGCGGCGCTGAGTTGCAGATGCGTGTCGAGGCCTGTCAGGTGAATCAGCCGCTGGACGATGGGCTGGGCACCGGTGATGAGGAGCTGGCACTCTTGGTCGGCCAGGCGTTGATGTGCCCATACAAGGACCGAAAGGCCGCTGCAGTCCATGAAACCCAGTGCGGAGAGATCCACCACGAGGAGCCGCGGGGGGTGCCTCAGGGCACTGCTGATGACACGGCGCAGCTGGTCCTTGGTGCACACGTCAAGTTCGCCTTGCAGCGAGAGCACTGACCGCCGCCCACAGTGGCAGGTGGCGACTGCCAGGTAGAGGGAGACAGGCATCATTTGTCCTTTTCATGTGGCGGTGACAGCTGTGACGCGGATCGCGGCCTCTCCGGGGAGACGGCATCCTGAGGGAAGGCATCGCGCGGATCCGAAGCATGCGACCAGCCAGATGCTGATAGCCCGCCGCGCCTGATGGAGTGCCTTATGCCACAGCGGCCTGCGCGTGCAACAGGCGCAGGCCTGTCACTGTGAATGGTGGCGGCGCCGCTGCAGGCAGGCATGGCCAACGCCACGCAGCGCAGAACAGGCAACCAAGTTCTCGCCGCAGCCAACTCATTCTGGCCGTAAGACTGACATGCCACAGATCGCCACCTCCAGGGTGCGATCCGCGGACACACGGCGGAACTCGCGGCAATCTACCTCGCCAGCCGCATTCCCGCAACAGCGAACGGGTCACGGCCTGGGCCCGTGGCACTAGCTGCACGATGGCACGTAACAGCGGCGCGCCGGCACGGCCGCCCGCTCACCCGCCGGGCGGGCTACACCGCCGGCGTGGCCTCCGATCCGGGCAGGCCGGTCAGGCCCAGGTCCGAGGGGCGGAGATCACCGACCCGGTCGTCACTGGCGGGCCCAGTGGTCCCATCGAGCACCTCGGTGGCCACGTCAGCGACCCGCCTGCGTGAATCACGCGCCCGCTTGCGCAGCACGTCAAAGGCCGTGACCGCGTCCAGCCGATAGGTACCCATCAGGTAACCCACGGCCCGCTCGATGACCACCCGGTAGTCCAGCGCGTACTGCAGCTGGTCGGCCACGATGCTGTGCTCCTGAGCTGCGAGCGCGGCAGCCAGCACTTCTGCGATAAGAGCGCCGTAGGCGGTCAGGGCGTTAACGTCTGACCGATCCCAGTCGACGGGTTCGTCGCGGTAGACATTCAAGGTGCCGACCGGGCTGCCGCCGAGCAGGATTGGAATCCCAGCAACCGCCCGCACCTGGTCAGACAGCCGGGTCCGCAGCTCCGGCCAGCGGTCATCGGCGTGCACGTCACTGGTGACGACCTCGTGCGCGTAGACGTAGGACTCATAGCACGGCCCCTGGCCTGCGGACGCCTGCGCCTCCTCGAGCTGGCGGCTGGCCTCGTCGGAGGCAGCCACATAAGACAGGTACCCGGACTCGGTGATGAACATGATGCCAGCGCCGCCATAGCCGAAGACACCATGAACGGCGTCGACGGTCCGCTTCATGACAGCGAGCACGTCAGCGTTGAACGCGGCCTCGCGGAGCCGCTGCAGGCTTGACCGCAGCGCCTCCTCATCAATGTGCACTGCCATCACTGCCTCCAACGAATCTCCGCGCACCTAGCCGCAAGCGCACTCCTCGGTCTGCCATTACAGAGCCCCGGGCCAGGGCGTGGCCACGCTATCTGACCATCATCGATGGATAAGAGGTCACATTGAGCCCCCACCAGCTCAAAGCACGCAGAACGTCCACATTCGAACGCTTCCCGCCTTGATCAGCCCTGGCCGTCGGCCGCGCCAAACGAACGGCACTGAATCGCCCCGGTGAGTCCGGAGACTCAGTTTGTTGACTAACCTGCCTCGGCGAGGCTGGTGTTCTGACGGTAATAGACGGTCTCGAGTTCGGCTGGCGGAATGTCGCCGCAGGTCTCGTACAGCCGCCGGTGGTTAAACCAGTCGACGTAGTCGAGGGTGGCTAGTTCTACCTGCTCAGCGGTGTGCCAGGGCCCTTGCGGCTTGATCAGCTCGGTCTTGTACAGGCCGATCACCGACTCGGCGAGGGCGTTGTCGTAGGCGTCGCCGACGGTGCCGGCCGAGGGCTGGGCGCCGGTGGCGGCCAGCCGTTCGGTGAACGCGATAGACGTATATTGCGAGCCCGCGTCGGTGTGGTGTACCAGCCCGGCCAGGCTGCCCCGGCCGGCACAGCGGCGGGCCCACAGCGCTTGTTCCAGGGCATCGAGGACCAGGGCGGTGCGCATCGACGTGGCGGCTCGCCAGCCCAGGATCCGCCGGGAGTAGGCGTCGATGACGAACGCCACGTAGACCATCCCGGCCCAGGTGGGCACGTAAGTGAAGTCGGCCACCCACAGCCGGTCCGGCGCCGGCGGGCTGAACCGGCGCTTGACCAGGTCCGCGGGGCGGGCCGCGGCCGGGTCCGCCACGGTGGTCCTCCGGGGCTTGCCGCGGCGGGCGCCGGCCAGGCCCAGCTCGCGCATCAGCCGCTCCACGGTGCACCGCGCTACCGGGGTGCCCTCGCGGTTGAGCGCCAGCCACACCTGCCGCGCCCCATAGACCCCGAAGTTGCCCGCATGGACCCGGGTGATCGCGGCCTTGAGCTGCTCATCCCGGACCGTCCGGGCCGACGGCACGCGGCCCACGCCGTCGTAGTAGGTGGAGGGGGCGATCAGGCACCCGTGCTCAGAGAGCACGCGGCAGATCGGCTCGATCCCGAACACACCCTTGTGCTCGCTGATGAACCTCACGAGTGAACCGCCCCGGAGTTTCCGGAGGCTGTGATGTGCCCTTGGTTTCCCGGAGTCGGGATGCTGGATGGTGGTCATGCTACGGGCTCAGTTCGGGTGGCCCGCAGTTCGTATTCGATGGGTGTGAGCATGCCGAGCGAGGAGTGCTGCCGCCGGCGGTTGCGGAAGATCTCCAGGTACTCGAACAGGGCGTTGGCCAGCTCGATCCGGGTGTGCCAGCGTTGCCGGTTGAGCAGTTCGGTCTGCACCCTGCCCCAGAAGGATTCGATCATCGCGTTGTCATAGCAGCCGCCGATCGAGCCCATCGACGGCAGCAGGCCGGAGGCGCGGGCCCGGTCGGTGAACGCCCAGGACGTGTACTGGGCGGATTCAACTGGTCGTCGCAACACCTCAGCGGTGAGGGGTTGCGATGGGAGAAGGGAATCGCCGGCGGGCTGATCGTGCCTGGCGTCCGGCGATGCGCTCGCCGGGCCGTCCGCCGGGCTGGCGGCGCGAGCACAGGCGCCGGTTCTGGGATCAGATCGCCCGGGGGCTGGCGAGCGAGGATGCGGGAGTGGCCGCCGGCGTGTCGCCGGCGGTGGGGAGCCGGTGGTTCCGTGAGTGTGGCGGGGTGGCACCAGAGCTTCCTTGCCCCTTGTCGGGGCGGTACTTGCCGTTCGCCGAGCGCGAGGAGATCGCGCTGCTTTTCGCCCGTGGCTGCGGGGTGCGCCAGATCGCCCGGCGGCTGGGCCGGTCACCGTCGACCAAGACCTCGCTGCGCCAGCGCCTGGCTGCCAGGGCAGCCGAGCGCTGGCCCCAGCTCGCCGGCATCACCGTCCGCTACTACGGCGAGTTCGCCTACGTCGCCGCCCAGCTCCCCGACGGCACCACCCTGCCGCTCTGCCGGCTCCGCTACGCCGGATCCGCCACCAGCTGGGGCTTCGCCATCTACCGCGCCAGCCACGACGACTACGCCAAGTCCGTCCTGCCCAGCGGCTACCCGGCCGGCACGCCGCAAGAAGCCCTCGACTGCGCCTGCGGCCTCTACCTCGGCGACACCACGGCCTGGCTCGACCCGCCACCCCCGACGAAATAACGGGCGCGACCACTAGCTCCGCCCAGATCGCGCAATCACCAGCGCAGCGGCCCGGCCGGGTCCCCGGCGGCGTGTGCGGCCGGGTCGTAGGTGGCCGCGCCGGTGGCGTGCATCCACGTCAGGATGCGTTCCAAGGCGGCGGCGCGGTCGTAGTTCTCGGGCCGGGTCTTGCCCCGCTGCCGCTGGTAGAACATTTCGCTGCCGAGCTCGTCGCGGACCTGGGCGGCCGTCTTGCCCGTCATCTGCCGGGCGAGGGTGGTCGGGATCCGGTCGCCGCCGCCGTCCGGTAGTTTCGCGGCGGCACCGGCGCGGCGGCGAGTTACCCGGCTGCTGTCGGCGGCCGCGGCTACCATCGCGGCCATGGCGCCATCCGACCTCGAGCTGCTGCCTTCGGCGGCCGCCGCGGGCCCGGCGCTGGTCGCGGGGGAGCTGCTGGCCCGCACGGTCGCGGAGCTGCCGGTGGTCGGTGAGCTGCCCGGCCGGGAGCAGCTCCTGGTGTCCGCGTGGCTGACCGGGCTGCGCTCGCCGCGGACCCCGCCGCGCCTACGCCGCCGATGTGGCGGCCTGGCTGGCCTGGCTGCGGCCACGTCGAACCGGCGTCTTGGACGCCGGCCGGGTGCACGTGGACCTGTGGGTGGCCGAGCAGCTCGGCGGCGGCGCCGCGGCCGCCAGCGCGCGGCGGCGGCTGTCGGCGCTGTCGAGTTTCTACGGTTACTGCGCCGCGCACGACCTGGTGACCCGGATCCCCACCGTGGGGGTGGCCCGCCCGATGGTCGATGCGGACTACACCGCCACCGTGGGCCTGGACCGCGACGAGGCCCGGGCGCTGCTCGCGGCCGCCGACGCCGACCCCGGCGCCCAGGCGCTGCGCACCGCTGCGGCGGTCCGGCTGCTGCTGCACAACGCGCTGCGGGTCGACGAGGCCTGCGCCGCCGACGTCGCCGACCTCGGCACCGACTCCGGGCACCGGGTGCTGCGGGTCACCCGCGAGGGCGCCCGGTGGGCGAAGATCCCGCTGGCCCCGGCCACCGGCGCCGCCCTGGACGCCTACCCGGCCGCCCGGGCCGCCCGGGCCGGGCTGGACGGCCCGGCGCGGCTCACCGGGCCGCTGCTGGCCACCGCCACCGGCGGGCGGCTGCGGCAGGCGCACCTGGGCACCCAGCCGGCGAATCCCCGCTACCTGCATCTCCCGCCTCCAGATTTCGGGTCGCCGCATGCGATCTGCCCGGTAGTTAGGTAGCAGGAGTAGGTTACTGGCCGGTTAGCTAGCGGTCAGTCCGCATCGAGGATGGGGAACTGTTCGAACGTGCCTGGTGCGAAGTAGCCCACATCGTGAACATGGTGGCGCTGAAGCAGTCCCGCTATGCG
>Ga0070712_100002007_pt1 | contig 12459 bp, 9 predicted proteins | sample LARL81metaG_FD_71396 | JGI IMG/M metagenome (GOLD analysis project Ga0070712, IMG submission 71396) | Corn, switchgrass and miscanthus rhizosphere microbial communities from Kellogg Biological Station, Michigan, USA - LAR L8-1 metaG | ecosystem: Host-associated > Plants > Roots > Rhizosphere ...
TTGACGTCGGCACGATCCATTTCATCGGCATCGGCGGCATCGGCATGAGCGGCATCGCCGAGATCATGCACAATCTCGGTTACAAGGTTCAGGGCTCCGACATCGCGGAAGGTGCCAACGTGCGGCGCCTGCGCAAGATGGGCATCCCGATCTTCGTCGGACACAGCGTCGACAATCTGAAGAACGCGCATGCCGTGGTCTATTCGTCGGCGGTCAAGTCCGGCAATGCGGAGTTCGATGCGGCACGTGCGCTGAGCTTGCCGCTGGTGCGTCGTGCCGAGATGCTGGCCGAAATCATGCGCCTTCGTTCCTGCATCGCCGTCGCCGGCACCAACGGCAAGACGACCACGACGACGATGATCGCCGCCTTGCTCGACGCTGGCGGCATGGATCCGACCGTCGTCAACGGCGGAATCATCAACGCCTATGGCACGAATGCGCGCCTCGGCGCCGGCGAGTGGGTCGTCGTCGAAGCCGACGAGAGCGACGGGACATTTCTGAAATTGCCGGCGACGGTCGCTGTCGTCACGAATGTCGATCCCGATCATCTCGACTATTACGGCACGTTCGACCGGATGCGCGATGCCTTCCAGCGCTTTGTCGAAAATGTCCCGTTCTACGGCTTTGCCGTGCTTTGTCTCGACCATCCCGAAGTGCAGGCTATGGTTGGTCGCATCGAAGATCGTCGGATCATTACCTATGGCTTCTCGCCACAGGCCGACATCCGCGCCTCCAATCTCACTTTCGCCGACGGCGCGTCGCGGTTCGATATCGTCATCGCAGACCGCCGAGCGGGCACGCAACGACGCCTGGACGACATGCGTTTGCCGATGCCTGGCGAGCACAATGTCCAAAACGCGCTCGCTGCCATCGCCGTGGCGCGTGAACTCGGCGTCGGCGACAGCGTCATCCGCGCCGGCCTTGCGAAGTTCGCCGGCGTCGGTCGGCGCTTCACGCGCGTTGGGGAGTGGAAGGGCGCCGCTATCATCGACGACTATGCCCACAATCCCTTCAAGATCTCCGCGGCATTGAAGGCCGCGCGCCAGGCCTATTCCGGCAGCGTCATTGCCGTCGTTCAGCCGCATCGCTACTCGCGCCTGCACGACACGTTCGAGCAATTCGCCAAATGCCTGAACGATGCCGATATCGCCATCATTGCGCCGGTCTATGCGGCAGGCGAGAAACCGCTCGAAGGCATCAATCGCGATACGTTTGCCGATGCCTTGCGCGCGCACGGTCATCGCGACGTTCGCGTGATCGAAGGCGAGGCCGATTTGCCCGCGCTGATTGCAGGCGTGGAGAACACGCTGGCGAACGGAGCAATCGTCTTCCTCGGTGCCGGTTCCATCACACAGTGGGCCAATGGACTGCAAGCGGCGATGAACAAGCGGGAAGGGGCATGATGATGACCCGACCCTGCGATGCGTTGCCGCCCGTGCGCGGAACTTACACGCCAGACGCCGCTTTGAAAGATCTCGTCTGGTTTCGCGCCGGCGGTTCCGCCGAAATCCTCTTTCGTCCCGCTGACGAAGAAGACCTCGCGACATTCCTGTTCGCGAAACCTGGGGATGTGCGGGTCAGCGTGATCGGTGTCGGCTCGAACTTGCTTGTGCGCGATGGCGGCATCCCCGGTGTCGTCATCCGGCTGCCTGGCACGTTCGGCAAAGTCAAAATCGAAGGCACACGCGTTATTGCCGGTGCCGCGGCGCTCGATGCGAACGTTGCGCGTCTTGCAGCCGACGCGGGCCTCGCAGGTCTCGAATTTCTTCGTGGCATCCCTGGCACGATCGGCGGCGCCTTGCGCATGAATGCCGGTTGCTATGGGCGCGAAATCAAGGATGTCTTCGTGGCGGCGACGGCCATCGACGGCCAAGGCGAGCGTATCACGCTGACCAAATCCGACATGGGATTTTCCTATCGCAAGTCGCAGGTACCCGACGATTTCATCTTCGTGGAGGCCACGTTCGAGGGCTCCGCCGATGATCCCGGCGCCATCCGTGCGCGCATGGAAAGGCTGGTCGAGGACCGCGAGGGTTCGCAACCGGTAAAGACCCGCACCGGAGGTTCGACTTTCAAAAATCCGCCTGGCCAAAAGGCATGGCGACTGATCGACGAGGCTGGTTGCCGCGGCCTTAAGCGAGGCGAGGCACAGGTTTCCGAGAAGCACTGCAATTTTCTCATAAACACCGCCAATGCCACTGCCGCCGACATCGAAGCATTGGGCGAGGAAGTCCGGGCCCGCGTGCGGGCGAAATTCGGCATCGCGTTGGAGTGGGAGATCAAGCGGGTGGGCGTGCCATGACCTCCTATAAGAGAGTGGCAGTCCTGCTTGGCGGCCGTTCCGCCGAACGCGAAGTCAGCCTGTCGTCAGGCAAGGGCTGCGCTGCGGCGCTGCGCGACGAAGGATTCGACGTCGTCGAAATCGATCCCGGCGAAAATCTCGCCGATCAGTTGTTGGACGCAAAGCCCGACGCCGTCTTCAATGCCCTGCATGGCCGCTGGGGCGAAGATGGTTCGGTGCAAGGCCTGCTCGAACTCCTGCGCATTCCCTATTCCCATTCTGGAATCCTCGCTTCCGCACTTGCGATGCACAAACAGCGCAGCAAGGACGTATTTCGTGCGGCCGGATTGCCTGTAGTGAATTCGATCGTGGTCGACCGGCGCGAGGCGGCGGCCCGCCATCTGATGGAACCGCCTTATGTCGTGAAACCTGTGAATGAAGGTTCGTCGGTCGGCGTCTACATCATCCGCAAGGGCGACAACCGTCCGCCCGAAGCGCTCGGCAGCGACTCCTGGAAGCTCAGCAATGAGATGATGGTCGAAGAATATGTGCCGGGCCGCGAACTCACAGTCGCGGTGATGGGCGGCAAGGCGCTCGGCGTAACCGAGATCACTACTCAGCTCGAATTCTACGATTATGAAGCCAAATACGCCACGGGCGGATCGGTCCATGTGCTGCCCGCGAAGATCCCAGCCAGGGTCACTGAGGAGGCATTGCGACTAGCAGAGCGCGCGCACACCGCGCTTGGTTGTCGCGGTGTCACGCGAACGGACATTCGCTACGACGACACAAAGTCGACGCCCCGGCTGGTGCTGCTTGAAACCAACACGCAGCCAGGCATGACGTCGACATCTCTGGTGCCTGAGCAGGCGGCCTATACCGGCATGAGCTATCAGAAATTGTGCCGCTGGATCGTGGAGGACGCCTCATGCGATCGCTGAAGATCGAGCGGAAGGCCGGGCGCGGACGCGCGATAAAGCCGGGTCGCAACGCAGCGCGGGCGGGCCGCGCTGCGCCGGTTCCGGCAAAATCCTTCGGCAAGCGCACGCCTCCGAATTTCGTCCGTCGCGGACTTCGCGCAACGGGCAAGTGGATCGCAGTACGTCGACCGATGCTGACCTTCGCGACCTGTTTGCTTGCTGCGGCGTTCCTCTCGGCGCTCTTCGTCGGCGGCTATGTCGGACGCGGACTCGGCCGCATGCATGGGACGCTTGACGCGTTGATCGACGAGGCGGGATTCGGCGTCTCCGAAGTCCACCTCGCCGGAAATCGCCGTGTGGCACCGGAAAGCATACTCGCCGCGCTCGGCTTCGAGCCGGGCCAGTCGATCTTCACCGCCGACATCCATGCCGCGCGCGCACGCTTGGAAAAGCTCGACTGGGTAGCGTCCGCTGACGTGAAGCGGCGTTACCCCGATGACATCTCGGTGCGCATCGTTGAGAAACTGCCCTTCGCGCTATGGCAATCGGCCGCAGGTCTCTCCGTCGTCGAACGCAACGGCAACGTCATTACAGCAAAGGCGACGGAGGAATTCCGCCGCTTGCCGCTGCTGCTCGGAGAAGGAGGCTCGAGAGCTGCCGATATCGTCGACGCGGTGGCGCAACATCGGGTGCTGGCGGTACGGGTCAAAGCGTATCAGCGCGTATCGCAACGGCGCTGGAACCTCATTCTCGACGATGGCGTCCTCGTGAAGCTACCGGAGAACGGCTGGCAGAAGGAGCTCGATGCGCTCGATCATCTTGTCGTCGACAAGGGCATTTTGGAACGTGACGTGAGTGAGATCGATCTGCGCTCGCCCACGCAATATTTCTTCGTGCTGCGAAACGGCGAGAAGAGGAATGAGCCAAGGGGGAACGCGGCTTAATGGGAGAGACGATCAAATTGCGAACGGGAACGGAAACGCCGGCCTATCGCACGGGCCTTGTGGCGGTATTGGATGTCGGGTCGTCGAAGACGGTGTGCCTGATCGGCCGAGCCGAGCCGGGTAGTCTTCGCGTCATCGGAGCGGCGCTGCGCGAGAGCCAGGGCATTCGCGCCGGCACGGTGGTCGGCATGGACCTCGCGGAGGAATCCATTCGCGACGCGGTAGCGGCAGCCGAAAATCATGCCGACGTTCGAATCCAGAACGTCCTGATTTCCGTCAATTGCGGCCAACCGGTCAGCGTCACCGCCCGCGCAGCCATGACGCTTGACGGAGCTCTGGTGTCCGACGCTCATTTGCGCGCCCTGCTCGCCGATGGCCGCTCGCGCTGCCAGCTCGAGGGTCATGAAATTATCCAGAGCGCACCGACCACCTACGTCGTCGATGAAGCTCGCGGCGTACGCAATCCGTCGGGCATGTTTTGCCAGCGCATAGGCGTGGCGATGCACGCAGTGGCCGTGAAGCCGTCGCCGCTCAATAACCTGAAACTCGCGGTCGAGCGCTGCCATCTCAATGTGGTCGGCTCGCTCTTCGCGCCTTTTGCGAGCGGTCTGGCGGTACTGACCGAGGACGAAAAGCAGCTCGGCGCGACGGTCATCGACATGGGTGGCGGCGTCACTTCAATCGCCGTTTTCTTGGAGGGCCATCTCGTACATACCGACGTAATTCCCATGGGCGGACAACAAGTTACCTCCGATCTGGCACGCATGCTGGCGGCGCCGCTCTCAGCAGCGGAGCGTGCCAAGACGCTCTATGGCGCGGCACTGGGCGACATGGAGGCGGGAGCCGATGTCATCCCGCTCGCCCAGATGGGAGAAGAAGGTGACGAGAATGCCATGCGCGTGCCGCGCTCGATGCTGACCCGCATCATCCAGGCTCGGCTCGAAGAGATATTCGGCCAGGTGCAGGCGCGACTGCGCGCAAGTGGCTTCGATGTTGCGGCCGGACGCCGCGCGGTCGTGACCGGTGGCGCGTGTCAGCTGGCTGGCGTGCGCGAACTGGCCGGACGCGTGCTGAATAAGCAGGTGCGTATCGGCCGGCCGCAAAGCTTTCCCGGTCTGCCGGCGGCGTCGCTCGGACCGGACTATGCGACGGCGATCGGACTTCTGGTCGCCGGCGCATCGATGGCGCCGGAGATACTCAATCCCGACCTTGCGTCCGAACCGGAGCAGCGGTCGGCAAAAGGATGGCTGAACCGGTTGACCGGCAGCCTGTTCGGATGATTCAACAATAAGAACGCGAATCAGTTGGGCAACCGTGGTGTGACAAGGTGATGAAAAAACAAGGCCAAGGAGAATAACATGGCGATCACGCTCAAAGCACCGGAACTACGAGAACTACGGCCCCGAATCACCGTGCTCGGTGTCGGCGGCGCCGGCGGCAATGCCGTCAACAATATGATCGGCTCGAAGCTCGAAGGCGTCGAATTCGTCGTCGCCAACACCGACGCGCAGGCGTTGGCGCAGTCGAAGGCGGAGCGCAAAATCCAGCTCGGCGGCAAGCTGACAGAAGGTCTCGGCGCCGGCGCCTCGCCCGATATCGGTCGCGGCGGCGCGGAGGAATCGCTCGACGAGATCATGGAGCAGCTCGCCGGTTCGCACATGGTCTTCATCACAGCCGGAATGGGCGGGGGCACGGGAACCGGTGCGGCACCCGTCATCGCCCGCGCCGTGCGGGAGATGGGAATCCTCGTCGTCGGCGTCGTCACCAAGCCTTTCGCGTTCGAGGGTGACAAGCGCATGCGCGTCGCCGAACGCGGCATCACCGAGCTGCAGCAGTTCGTGCATACGCTGATCGTCATTCCCAACCAGAATCTCTTCCGTGTCGCCAACGACCGCACGACGTTCGCTCAAGCTTTCGCCATGGCGGACGATGTCCTGCATGCCGGTGTGCGTGGGGTCACCGACCTCATCGTCATGCCGGGCCTCATCAATCTCGATTTTGCCGACATCAAGTCGGTGATCTCCGAGATGGGCAAGGCGATGATGGGCACCGGCGAAGCGGAAGGCGAAGACCGCGCCCAGAAGGCCGCCGACATGGCGATCTCCAACCCGCTGCTCGACGATGTCTCGATGAAGGGCGCGCGCGGCGTGCTTATCAACATCACCGGCGGGCCGGACCTTATGCTGTTCGAAGTTGAACAGGCCGCGAACCGCATCCGTGCCGAGGTCGATCCGGACGCCAACATCATCTTCGGCAACACCATTCTGGACGACATGGAAGGCCGGATCCGCGTGTCGGTGGTTGCCACCGGCATAGACGCCGAACAGGTCATCGTCAGCGATAAGGTGCAGCCGCTGCGGCCGCATTTAAAACCTGTTCCGATGAAGCCCGAACCGAGGCCGGAGCCGCGAGCCGTCGCCGGCACCAACGCGGTTCATCGTCAAGTCGAAGTCATCGCCGACGAACTGGGGGCGCAGATGCCGGCGCGCCCACCGACACCGATCGAAGCGATGATCCTGGGCGGAGACGAAGCGCCGCAAATCATCGAAGAAAGTGCACCGGTCGAGATGCCGGTGCGCGCCGCGCCGCGTCCCGAACCGGTCCGCATGCCTGTCGCTCAACCCGAACCCGAACGCAGATTTTTGGGACTCTTCGGGCGTAAGAAGAAAGACGAGCCCCGCTTGGATGCGACGACTCGACCGCCGCAACCGCGTCCGGCGACCCAGCCCATGGCGCGGTCAGCGGTCGCTGCCGCCGAACCGGTGCGTCCGCAACAGCAACCGCAGAATTCTGCGGACGATCTGTTCCCGGATCATAAACGTGACGAACAGTTCGAGATTCCGGCGTTCCTGCGTCGCCAGACGAACTGATCGCGTCACATCATAGATAAGCGGAAGCCCCTCCCGTTCCGCGGGAGGGGCTTCACGTTTTGGTCAGCTCGGGCGACAGCGCAATATCACCCCACTAAGCTTGCTGTGATTTGGGGGAATGCATGAAGACGCTCATTCTGATTCTTGGCATGATGGCTGCGATGGGTACTGCCACCGCCGAACCATATGATGTTTCCGAAAAGAGCATTGCGACTCTGCAGGCGGATATGTCGGCCGGGCGGGTCACATCGGCAGAACTTGTGCGTGCTTATATCGCGCGGATCGATAAGATCGATCGCAGCGGGCCAAGCCTGCATAGCGTCATCGCGCTCAATCCCAACGCGTTGAACGACGCACGCGCGCTCGACGCGGAACGCAAGGAAAAGGGCGCGCGCGGTCCGCTGCATGGAATTCCCATTCTGGTCAAAGACAATATCGAAACCGCCGATCCGGTCGCGACGACGGCGGGATCGCTCGCATTGGCAGGCAACATCACCCATCGCGATTCGCCGGCCGTGGCGCGCTTGCGCGCTGCGGGCGTCATCATTCTTGGCAAGACCAATCTGAGCGAATGGGCCAACATCCGAAGCTCACATTCGATGAGCGGCTGGTCGGCGATCGGCGGATTGACGCGCAACCCTTATGTTCTGGACCGCAGCGCCTGCGGCTCTAGTTCAGGCAGTGGTTCGGCGGTCGCAGCCAGCCTTGCGGCGGCGGCGCTCGGCTCGGAAACCGACGGCTCGCTTGTCTGCCCGGGTTCGATCAATGGCATCGTCGCGCTCAAACCGACGGTCGGCCTCGTCGCGCGAACGCACATCATTCCGATCTCCCATAGCCAGGACACCGCCGGGCCGATGGCGCGTTCCGTCGCGGACGCGGCGTTGCTGCTTTCGGTCATGGCCGGAAGCGACGTGGACGATGCGGCAAGCGGCGAAGCCGACGCGCGCAAGCAAGATTACTCGGCAGCGCTCGCTGCCGCTTCGCTCAAGGGCAAGCGCCTGGGCGTCATAGCGCCCGATCCCGATGCGCTGCCGAGCGACACGGATAAGGTGTTCGCCACGGCTGTGGCCGCGCTCAAATCCGCAGGCGCGGAAATCGTCGAAATCCACAACTTCGTTCCACCGGCCCCCGAGTTGGGAGCAAGTGAACTGACGGTGCTTGGCTTCGAACTCAAGCACGATCTCAACGCCTATTTCGCGAGTCTGCCGCCTGGTGGAGCTATCAAGACTCTCGCCGACGTCATTGCCTTCAACAACACCTCGCCGCGCGAGACGGTGCTGTTCGGTCAGGACATTTTCGAGAAGGCACAGTCGCTCGGCGATCTCAGCGATCCCGCTTATATCAAGGCGCGCGACTCCTTGCGCAAATTCTCGCGCGACACGCTCGACAAGCTCATCGCCGAATACCATCTCGACGCCTTGATCCGCAGCACCGACGATGCGTCGTTTCGCTTCGATGTCATCAAGGGCGACAACGACAGCAGCAATTCCTCCTTCCTGCCGGCGACCGCGGGCTATCCGCATCTGACCGTTCCGATGGGATATGTTCAGGGGTTGCCGGTCGGACTCTCCTTCGTCGGACCGGCATGGTCGGAAGCGACTTTGCTGGCGCTCGGCCATGCCTTCGAGCAGGCGACCGCCGCGCGCAAGCCGCCGAACTATCTGCCATCGCTCGAGGGTACACCGGGAATGGTGCGCGCCTTCGAACCCGCCTCGAAGTGAGGCGCCGCAGCTACGGTTTTCTTTGATCGGCAATCACCTATAGTGCCGCGATGAGCATGCGCACGACTTTGGCACGCGAAATCAGCGCGACGGGTACGGCGCTGCACAGCGGCGTCAGCGTCCGCATGACGCTTTCTCCCGCTGCTTCCGGCACGGGTATTGTTTTTCGCCGCAGCGACGTGGGCGGCGCGATGATCCCGGCGCGCTACGATGCGGTCACGGAAACCAATCTCGGTACCGTTATCGCTGCCGGTGCGGTGAAGATCGGCGTGATCGAGCATCTGATGGCAGCGGTCGCAGGGGCTGCGATCGACGATCTCCTGGTGACGCTCGATGGCCCCGAACCGCCTATCCTGGATGGCGACGCGCTCAGCTACTTTGCGCTGCTGGAGCAGGCCGGCAACGAAAGACAGCCGGGAATGCGACACGCCATCAAGCTCAAGCGACCTGTCTCGGTTGCGATCAAGGATGCCCGCATCACGCTCAGCCCTTCCAATACGCCGGAATATTTCTACGAACTCGACTACTCCAATACCAAGGCGATCGGGAAACAGAGTTTTGGCATAAACTTCACTCGCGAGAATTTTGCCAAGGAGATTGCACCGGCCCGCACGTTTGGCTTCCTCCATGAGTTGGAGATGTTGAACAAGATGGGACTTGGTCGCGGCGCGTCGCTGGAGAACACGCTCGCCGTTGACGGTGACATCGTCGTCAATCGAGACCTCATGCGCTTTCCCGACGAGTTCGTGCGCCACAAGATCCTCGACGCCATCGGCGACATGGCGCTGGCGGGCGCGCCCCTGATCGCGCGATTCGAAGGCGTGAAATCGGGCCATGCCACGAACAATGCTGTCTTGCGAGCGCTCTTTGCCGACCCCGCCAACTACGTGACAATCGATTTAGACTGAGCGTCCGCAAAGCCGTGTTATAAGCTCCGCCGAACGGCGCCTTGGGCTTGGCTCAGGCTGCTGGACCGGTCCCGCCTTCAATGGCATAAGGGCTTGGTCCTGAACAATAAACGCGGAACTCTCGGCCGAACGGAACAGCAGTGATGGCGCTTGGAATTTCAACCTCCCGACCGATGCTCAAGGTCCTGTTAGCGGTCGTCGTGGCTGGCTTCAGCCTTTCCGGCTGCGACACAATCAACAGTCTCACCGGGCGAACCACCGACGACGCCAAGGAGCCAATCTATATCGAACGGCCAGTCGACCAGATCTATGGCGACGCCTGGAAAAAGATCAATCAGGACGACTGGGTCGGAGCCGCCAAACAGTTCGATGAGGTCGAACGCCAGCATCCCTATTCGATCTGGGCTAGACGCGCGATGCTGATGTCGGCCTATTGCTACTATCACGCCAATCACTATGACGACGCGATCACCACCGCGGATCAGTACATCGCGCTCCATCCCGGCAGCAAGGAAGTCGCCTACGCCTTCTACTTGAAGGCGGTGTCGCTCTACGAGCAGATCGTCGATGTCGGTCGCGACCAGTCGAATACCGAAGGCGCGCTCACCGCACTTCAGGACGTGGTGCAGCGCTTTCCCAATTCAGAATATGCCCGCGATGCGACGCTGAAGATCGATCTCACACTCGACCATCTTGCCGGCAAGGAAATGGCTGTCGGTCGCTACTACCTCTTCAAAGGCGACTATGTCGGAGCGATCAATCGCTTCCGCACGGTGGTCGAGCAATATCAGAAGACCTCCCAGATTGCCGAGGCTCTGGAGCGCCTGACGGAGGCCTACTACGCGCTCGGCGTTTTCAACGAAGCCAAGACGGCTGCCGCCGTGCTCGGCGCCAACTATCCTGGCAGTCCATGGTACAAGGACGCCTATGATCTGCTGCAAGGTGGCCATCTGAAGCCTGAGATTGACCAGGGCTCGTGGATGTCCAGAATTCTCGGCTAGAATCTCAAAGGGCACAGCGATGCTCGCGGCGTTGACGGTCCGGGACATCGTGTTGATCGAGGCTGCGGCGCTGGAGTTCAGTGCCGGTCTCAATGTCCTCACCGGCGAGACCGGCGCCGGCAAATCGATCCTGCTCGACGCCTTGGGATTGGCCGCCGGTGGGCGTGGTCGTGTCGCGGTGCGTCCGGGTGCTGCGCAGGCATCCGCCACAGCCGTTTTCGAGCCGTCCGCCGACAATCCGGTCCATGCCTTGCTGAGCGCGCAAGCCATCGCGACCGACGGTGAGGTCGTGCTGCGGCGGACATTGACGGCCGACGGCCGCACACGCGCCTTCGTCAATGATGAGCCTGTGGGCGTTGCGTTCCTGCGCGATGCCGGCTCAGCACTCGTCGAAGTCCATGGTCAGGCCGACGATCGCGGCCTGTTCGATGTCTCCACGCACCGCGGCATGCTCGACGCCTTCGCGGCCCACGACGGGCTGCTGCGCGAGACGGCTAACACCTTTGCGGCCTTCGCGGCAGCGCGCGATGAACTGGCCAAGCTGCGCATCGCGGCAATCGCTGCCGCGGCCGATGCCGATTTCGTTCTGCACGCCGTCAATGAATTGAGCGCACTCCAACCGGAAGTGGGCGAGGAATCGCGATTGTCGGGTGAGCGCGCGCTGCTCATGAACGCCTCGCGCATTGCCGAGGACGTGTCTGCGGCGGCTGATCTGCTGAACGGCGAGCGCGGCGCCGGCGCATCCATCTCGGCAGCGCTGAAGCGGCTATCGCGCATGAACGAGGAGGCGCGCAAGGCCTCGGCGGCGGCCGAGCAGGCATTGGACCAGGCATACAACGCGCTCGAAGATGCACGGCGCGAGTTGGACTCGTTGAGCGCCCGCCTCGACTTTGAGCCTGGCCAGTTGGAGAAGACGGACGATCGCATCCACGAACTGCGCGGCGCGGCGCGCAAATATGGCGTGAAGCCGGACGAGTTGCCGGCGCTGCTGCGCGAATTCGAGACAAAGCGCGACGCGCTAGACGCCAGCGGCGGCCGCATGAAGGAGGCCGAAGCCGCCGTAGCCGCGACGCGGAGTTCGTATCTCGATGCCGCGGCGCGGCTCTCGAAATCGCGTGCGGCCGCAGCGCGGAAACTCGAAGCCTCTGTGGCCGGTGAGCTCGCGCCGCTGAAGCTCGGCCATGCCCGGTTCCGGGTCGCGTTCGAATCCCTCGACGAAGCGAACGCTGGCGCCGGTGGCATGGAACGCGTGGCATTCGAAGTAGCGACGATCGAAGGCGCCCCATTCGGTCCACTTACGAGAATCGCTTCGGGCGGCGAACTGGCGCGCTTCTCGCTTGCGCTCAAGGTGGCATTGGCAGAAGCCTCGCCGCCCGCCGCGCTCGTCTTTGACGAAGTTGATCGCGGTGTCGGCGGTGCGGTGGCCGATGCGGTCGGGGAACGACTGCAACGCCTCGCCCAGACGACGCAGGTGCTCCTCGTCACCCATTCACCGCAGGTAGCGGCGCGGGCTGAGCGGCATTTCCGCATCACGCGCTCCGGCGACAAGACGCGCGTCGTGCTGCTCGACGATGAGGCGCGTGTCGAGGAAGTGGCGCGCATGCTGTCGGGCGCCGTCGTGACCGAAGAGGCGCGCGCCGCGGCCAGGCGTCTGATCGCCGAAGCGCACGCGCCGGCGCCGAAGAAGCGCAAACGCGCATGACGCCTGTCGGCAAACCGGTCGAGAAGCTCACCTCCAAGGAAGCGGAGAAGGAGCTTGATCGTCTGGCGTCGGAAATCAGCGAGCATGACCGGCGCTATCACAGCGAGGACAG
>Ga0070712_100002010_pt1 | contig 12454 bp, 12 predicted proteins | sample LARL81metaG_FD_71396 | JGI IMG/M metagenome (GOLD analysis project Ga0070712, IMG submission 71396) | Corn, switchgrass and miscanthus rhizosphere microbial communities from Kellogg Biological Station, Michigan, USA - LAR L8-1 metaG | ecosystem: Host-associated > Plants > Roots > Rhizosphere ...
ATGAGAAATGCCGTGAAGCGCTCATGGCTCCCGAGTGGCGCGCGATGGATGACATATACCGGGTGCTCGTGACCGTCCTCGCCGATGTAGGAGAGATTGAATGTGTGCGTCGCCATGAAGTCGAGCTGGTTGGTCGAGATGGCGTACTCCGTGCCGATCACGCTCTTGATCATGAAGTCGACCTTGGGACCGTAGAAGGCTGCTTCTCCCTCGGCTTCGACATAGGGATAGCCCGACTCCTTCATGGCGCCGCGAATGATTTCGCCCGCCGCCCGCCACTCGTCCGGCTCATTGACGAAATTGTGCTTCTTGGACAGATCAGGAAGTGAAAAGCGCATGTAATAATCTTTGATGCCCATCATCTCGTAGTAGCGGGCGTGCAAGCGCATGACGTTGAGGAATTCGTCCTTCGCCTGATCGTGGCGGCAATAGATGTGCGCGTCGTTCTGCACGAAGCCGCGCACGCGCATCAATCCCGACAAGCCGCCCGAAGCTTCATAGCGATAGCAATGGCCGTACTCGGCGAACCGAACCGGTAGCTCGCGATAGGAATGGCGCGTCGCCAGATAGATCATGTGGTGATGCGGGCAGTTCATCGGCTTCAGATAGTAATTCTCGCCTTCGATATCGATCGGCGAGTACATGTCCTCCTTGTAGAACGCGAGATGTTTGGAGCGGATGTAGAGGTTCTCCTTGGTGATTTCCGGCGTAGCGACGCGCTGGTAGCCGTCGCGCCGTTCTTCCTGCAGCGCGAGGAATTCGAGCTCCTGGCGGATCACCATGCCGTTGGGCATCCAGAGCGGCAGGCCGGCGCCGACATCGGGCGAAAAAGTGAAGAGTTCAAGATCGCGGCCGATCTTGCGATGATCGCGCTTCTCCATTTCCTCGAGCCGATGCAGATGCTCGTCGAGTTCTTTCTGATCGCGCCAGGCGGTGCCGTAGATGCGCTGCAACTGCGCGTTCTTGGCATCGCCGCGCCAGTACGCACCGGAGATCTTGGTGAGCTTGAACGCATCGCCGATCTTGGCGGTGGTGGGAAAGTGCGGTCCACGGCAGAGATCGTGCCAGTCGCCGTGGAAATAGATCGACACTTCCTCGCCCGCGGGAATGCCTTCGATCAGCTCGGCCTTGTACTTCTCGCCGATGTCACGGAAGTGCCGAATCGCCTTGTCGCGCGGCCACACCTCGCGCCGCGTCGGCAGACCGGCCTTCACGATCTCATGCATCTTGGCTTCGATCTTCGGCAGATCTTCGGGCGTGAACGGCACGTCGCGCGCGAAGTCGTAATAAAAGCCGTCGTCGATGGCCGGGCCGATGGTGACCTGCGTTCCGGGATAAAGCTCCTGTACCGCCATGGCGAGCACATGCGCCGTGTCGTGGCGGATCAGCTCAAGTGCTTCGGGGTCCTTGCGGGTGATGATGCGGACCTTGGCGTCCTCGTCGATGGGACGAAACAGGTCCCACTGCCGGCCGTTTACTTCCAGTATGAGAGCCGCCTTGGCGAGACCGGGACCGATAGCCGATGCGATCTCCGCGCCGGTCACGCCCTTCTTGAACGCCATCGTCTTGCCGTCGGGCAGGGTAATCTGAATGGGCGAAGAGGCGGCGGCTGACATCGTGTTATCTCCATACGGAAGAGCGGGCGGACCTTCCGTCAAGGCTGCGCGCCAAGTCAAGGTCGAGCCAGAGATCGCGGTTATGCGGTTGTCGTGGGCGGCCAGTTGCGCGATGATGGAATCGGTGGGGCGACGTTTTGGAGAATGTGATGAAAACGATCGCAAAATTGGCAGGCCTATTCGCGCTGGGCGCAGCAGCGGCGGTCACGCCGGCGGCAGCGAGCAGCGTCTGCCTGAATACGCACTACATTCAGAATACCCACGTCGTCGACGCCAAGACGATCCTGTTCAAGATGAAGGACGGCACGGTGTGGCGCAACGACCTGCGCGCTTCGTGCACGGGCTTGCTGTTCCGCGGCTTTACCTATCGGCTGAACTATGACGAGCTTTGCGACGATGGCCAGTCGATCCGTGTACTGACGACGAACCAGGTCTGCATGCTCGGCAGCTTCACCAAGCAGGCGCCGGCGCATCATATCTGACGGGCGCATGCGCGCGGGCCGCTTCTGCGGCTCGCGCCAGTCGCCGCCCGTTGCACCGCGGCGGGCTTATTATAGGCTGGAGCGATGAGGCTCGCTCCCGCCATTTTCCTCGCCGTGCTGGCGTTCGCGCTTTCCGCGTGCGGCCGCGCGGCACCGAGCGACCAGCAGATGCGCGAGACCTTCGCCGCGCGACGCCAGGCGTTCGAGACGTTGAAGAGCGAGCTCTGCAAGCTGCGCTATGATCTCACGGTCAACCGCGATCCCGCCTGGACGCAGCCGCAGATTCCGCTCGCCGACGAAAAGCGCCTGCGCGCCGAGCTCACCGCGCTCGGCGCCAGGAGCGTCAAATATCTGCGCGGATGTCAGCTCTGGATCGAGGTCTGGTCGTCCGGCGTCGGGCGCGATGCGTCGTACAAGAAGTACCGCTATGGCCCACCGCTCTTCCGCATCATCGAAGTGAAGGAGCCGCCGCCCAAGGACCTCAACACCTATCTCGACAGCCGAGTGCGCATCGCCTCGTTCGAGAAGAACATCGAGGGCGATTGGTGGATCGAACTCGATCATTGGCGCTGAGCGGCGGATAAAAAGAAAGGCCCTGTGCGCAGCAGGACCTGTCCTTTTGTAGCCCAAGGCCGGCAGGAAGAAGGCCGCAACGGCCAACCACAAGCACTCTTGTTGCATACGCCCCGGTTTCAGCAACGTCGGCTGCGGCGTCGCGCTGTCGCAATCAGCGCAAGGCATGGCAGTCGGGTCCACGGGTGCGCGCGAGCTTGCACCCCAACCAGTCTGGGCTCGCGCCGACGTCTAGAACATGGCCATCCATCCTGAACTCAAGATACAGATGGGATGCTGATTTAGGAATTCAAGCAGATTGATAGGAATTAATGTTTAAGTTGTACGCAGGAGAGTTGATGGGGCCTACTCGTAATATTTGAGCTTCGGCCACAAAGCCGCAAGCGGAACGCGCGGATTTCGCAGCACGTATATCGGCAGATGGGCTTCCCAACTTTGGGCGAAGGGACTGTCGATGTGACCGACAATCTGGACGCTGCGGTAATTCTGCATGAGTGGCGCGACATCGCCGAAGAGGACGATGACCACCGAGCCGTCTGATCCCTTCGGGCCCCACAGAAAGTAATTGTTGTGTCCGGCGACGACGGGTGGCCCGTGCAGTGCCGGACCGTAGATGTCCAGCGCCGCTGCCTCGCCATAGTCTCTGCCGTAGAACACGGCACGTGCGCGCTCGTCCGACGGCAAGGCGTTGTAGACGGCGGAGACCTTGGCCGCCATCTCGGGCCAGCCGATCATTCCAGCCAGATGCGCCGGCAACGGACCTTGCGCGAAGTGTTCCGATGCCGTGGCGCCCGACGGAGCGCCCAGCGCGGCAGCGTAGGATGCGTACTTTTCCGGCGGCAGGATCGGCAGGGCGAGCGGCGCGGCTATCACGCCCATGACGGTCACCACCACAACCACCATGCCGCGCAATGGCTGCCATGCGAGCCACTCTTCGATCGCGAGGGCGCCGCCGGCCAGCAGGACCGGATAGATCGGCACTATGTAGTAGCCCTTGCCGTGAAGCAGCAGGAAGATCGCGGCCATCACCGCGTAGGCGATGGGAAAGGCGCGCAGCTCGGAAAGTCCAGGCTTGACCGAGAAGCGCCAAAGGCCGGCCAGCCAGATGGGCGCGGCGGCCGGACCCACGAGCAGGATTTGCTGGCCGAGAAATTCGAGCGGCGACAGCGCGAGATTTTTTCCATTGATGGCCGTCTGGCCCAGCTGCAGGAATGGGAAGCCGTGCAGGGCCTGCCAGATCACACTGGGCGAAGCGATGAGGAGCGCGATGGCGGCGCCGAGATAGAGTTCGCGATGCGCGAACGACTGGCGCAGCGGCGTGGCGATCACTCCGACGGCAAGACCAACCAGGAAGAACAGGATGAGGTATTTGGACAACAAGCTGAAACCGGCGATGGCGCCGAACGCCAGCCACCAACGCTCATCTCTGGTTTGTGCCAGGCGCAGCAGGCACCAGCCGCAACCGAGCCAGGTCAACGGCTGCAGCATGTCGGTTACCAATTCCAGTCCTTCGACAAGGAATGCGCCGCCGAGCAAAACCGTCAGTCCCGCCAGCCACTGCGCAAAGCGACCACCGCCGAGGGCGCGCGCGAACTCGACCGTGAGCGCAACCGTCGCCGTCATGGCGAGCGCCGGCACCAGACGCAGCGGCAGCAGCGCGGTGCCGAACAGCGCATGTGACAGGCCCGCGATCAGCGGCACAAGTGGCGGTTGGTCGACATAGCCCAGCGCCGGATGCTGGCCGCAGACGATGAAGTAGAGTTCGTCGCTGGAAGCGCCGTAATAGAAGCCGTTGTTGACGACGAGATGGACGAGCAGCGTGATTGCCGCCAGCACGATCGCCGGATAGGACCGGCGCCACGCACCCAACGCACTGTCCACTGTCGTTTGCCCCCACCGTCGCGCCCCTTGTGCCATGCCGGCCGGCAAGCGAACAGGTCATCCCGACCGCTTACATGCAAGCGCGGGTCCGTCGAATCCCAGAAATGATTGCCGCCGGTTTTCGGCCATGGTAGGCGGCCCGACTTTGCCGGGGCACACTGCCGTCGGCAGCTTGCCAGCGAGGACACGGCAATGATCGGGCGCGACAAGGCGATTGGCCCGTTGGCCGGCTGGCTGGTCGGCATTTTGTCGCTGACGCTCGCATCGAATGTCGTCGCCGACGAACACGCTCCCGAAGACTGGTCTGTGCATGGGCAGATGACGTTCGTCGAGCAATATCATCCCGCATTCAAGTCGCCGTTCCGCGGTCGCAACAGCCTTGATCCAGGGAGTCGAGGCGATGAAACCTTCGATGCCACGCTGTTCGCCGGCGTTCGGCTTTGGGATGGTGGCGAGGTGTATGCAAATCCGGAGATCGATCAGGGTTTCGGTTTGAGCGACACGCTTGGTCTTGCCGGTTTTGCCAGCGGCGAAGCCTACAAGGTTGGAAAATCCACGCCGTACTTCCGGCTGCAGCGCCTATTCTTTCGCCAGACGTTCGACCTCGGCGGCGACGTCGAGAACGTCGAAGCCGCACCAAACCAGCTGGGCGGCACTCGGACCGCAAACAACATCGTCGTCACCGCCGGCAAAATATCGCCGACCGACATATTCGATACCAACAGCTATGCGCATGATCCCAAGAATGACTTTCTGAATTGGGCGATCATCGATGCCGGTGCCTTCGACTATGCTGCCGATGCCTGGGGTTACAGCTACGGAATCGTGGCGGAGTGGACCGAGGCCTGGTGGACTCTGCGGGCCGGCTTGTTCGATCTCTCGCGCATGCCCAATACAACGGAACTCGAGACCGACTTTAGCCAGTTCGAGGTCGTAGCCGAGCTGGAGGAGCGACATTCCTGGTGGGGCCAAGCCGGCAAGCTCAAGCTTCTGGGCTTCGTCAACCGCGGTCGCATGGGGTCGTATAACGACGCTGTGCGTCTGGGAGAATTGACGCACACGACGCCCGACACGGCGGCGGTGCGCCACTATTCATCGCGCCCAGGCTTCTCGCTCAATCTCGAACAACATCTCTCCGACGATCTCGGTCTCTTCGCGCGCGCCAGCATCAACGACGGCAGCAAGGAGGCGTACGAGTTCACGGAGATCAATCGCTCCGTCTCGCTGGGGCTGTCTCTCAACGGCAGCGATTGGGACAGACCCGACGACACGCTCGGAATTGCCGCGGTCGTCAACGGTCTATCGGACTCGGCGAGGCGATACTTCGCCGCCGGCGGACTGGGCATCCTGATCGGCGACGGTCAGCTCCCCCGCTACGGCTCGGAAGACGTCGTCGAAGCCTATTACAGCGCCCAGCTGAGCGCGGGTCTCGACGTGGGAGCCGACTATCAATTCATCGCAAATCCCGCCTACAGCTCCGAGCGCGGACCGGTTTCGATACTGGGCGCGCGACTGCATGCGCAATTCTGAGCGCAGCGCGGCAAGTTCGAAGTGTTCGCTTTCCGCGCTCCCTGAACGAAGCGGTCGAGCGATTGTTCACGCGCCGCCGAGGAAATCCATCTTGCCGATGGTGATGCCCTTGTGACGCAACAGGTCGTAGGCCGTCGTGACGTGGAAGAAGAAGTTGGGCAGCGCGAAGCCCGCGAGAAAATCGCGACCGGTAAACTTCATCTCGCCTTGCGGGAATTTCATGACGATCTCGCGATCCTCGGCGCCGGCCATCTGCTCAGGCTTGATTGTCTGAAGGAAAGCGATGGTCTTGGCGATGCGGTGCTGCAGTTCGGGGAAGGTCGTCTCGGTGTCGGGCATCGCCGGCGCCGCGATGTTGGCGAGCCGGGCGCCCGCGCCTTTCGCCGCGTCGCTCGCGAGCTGGATCTGCTTCGGAAAGGGATGCATGTCGGGCGCCAGCCGCGCCTCGAGCAGGGTGGCAAGCGGCTTGTCTTCGCTCTTCGCCTGCGCCACCGCCTTGTCGAGGATTTTCGACAGGTTCGTGAGCGAGCGGATCATGACGGGAATGGAGGCTTCGTAGATCGAATAGGCCATCGAGAGTCCTTTGCTGAATTCGCGGCGGGAGAAGAGGCCGAATTTTCTTCGAGGGCAAGACTTGAAAAGTTGCAGCCGAATCCAGTGGTTGGAAAACGGCCTCGAATGTTACGATCGTGACACTTGTGCGATGGCAGCGACCGCTTCGGTGCGCTGCGTGGCCGGACCAACGAGACGCGGTCGCTCGTTCGAGGTGAGGACAAGCTTTCTGCGAACGACGCTGCCGCGACGCGCGTCAAGCTGCGCGCAATTCTTGCGAGCTGACGCCATCGCAAGGGCCTGTGCGCAACTTCGGGAACTTCTGTGACTTTTTTGGGCTGTTTAGGAAGTCGGTAACTCTAATGCGGCTGAATGCTCGCGCGAGAGAGAAAGCCACGTCGTCGCGTTCTGGTTTTCGTTCCCCGTGCCCCACGGCGCCGTGGTCTCTCTCGCACTTCGTCCGCAAGAGTGATGGACCGACGAACGTGATTCTGAAGAAACCCAAACCGGTGGTCGTCCGGGAATTTTGCCAGGCGTGCGGCGGAACCGGCAAAGCGGTGCGCCCGCATCCCAAGAACAGCATCAGGCTTTCGCTGCCGGATTGTCCCCGCTGCAACGGCCAGGGACGCATCAAACCGAATTGAATTCCTGTTTGAATCGCGCGCAGACGCGGCAAACGGAAAGGCCCGGTGGAAACACCGGGCCTTTTTTTGTTTGAGAAGATGGGTGGCCGGGTCGCCCCCGCAACAAGTGCGGGGTGCCCGGCCATGACGGTTTAGAAGTCCATGTCGCCCATGCCGCCGCCCATGCCGCCACCGGGCATGCCGCCGCCCGCCGCTTCCTTCTTCGGACGATCGGCGACCATCGCCTCCGTCGTGATCAGGAGCGAGGCGACGGACGATGCGTTCTGCAGCGCCACGCGCACGACCTTAGTGGGATCGACGATGCCGGTGTCGATCAGATCGGCGTAGGACTCGGTTTGTGCGTCATAGCCGTAGGTCGCCGACTTCTGCTCGAGCAGCTTGCCGACCACGATCGAGGCTTCGACGCCGGCGTTCTCGACGATCTGACGGATCGGGAACTGGATCGCCTTGCGCACGATCGCGATGCCCTGTGTCTGATCTTCGTTCTCGCCGGTGATGCCGTTGAGCGACTTGGTCGCGTAGAGCAGCGCCGTGCCGCCGCCCGGAACGATGCCTTCCTCAACCGCCGCCTTGGTGGCGTTGAGTGCGTCGTCCACGCGGTCCTTGCGCTCCTTCACTTCGACCTCGGTCGCACCGCCGACGCGGATGACCGCAACGCCGCCCGCCAACTTGGCGAGACGTTCCTGCAGCTTCTCCTTGTCGTAGTCCGACGTCGTCTCTTCGATCTGGGTCTTGATCTGGCCGACGCGCGCCTGGATTTCGGCCTTCTTGCCGGCGCCGTCGATGATCGTGGTGTTGTCTTTGTCGATGCGCACTTTCTTGGCCGTGCCCAGCATGGTCAGCTTGACGTTCTCGAGCTTGATGCCGAGATCCTCGCTGATCACCTGGCCGCCGGTCACGATGGCGATGTCTTCGAGCATCGCCTTCCTGCGATCACCGAAGCCCGGCGCCTTGACGGCGGCGACCTTGAGGCCGCCACGCAGCTTGTTGACGACGAGCGTCGCCAATGCCTCGCCTTCGATCTCTTCAGCGATGATGAGGAGCGGACGACCCGACTGCACGACCGCTTCCAGGATCGGCAGCAGCGGCTGCAGCGTCGTCAGCTTCTTCTCGTGGATGAGGATCGACGGCTCGTCGAGCTCGGCGACCATCTTGTCCGCATTGGTGATGAAGTAGGGCGAAATGTAGCCGCGGTCGAACTGCATGCCTTCGACGACGTCGAGCTCGGTGGTGAGGCTCTTGGCTTCCTCCACCGTGATGACGCCTTCATTGCCGACCTTGGCCATGGCTTCGGCGATCATCTTGCCGACTTCGTGGTCGCCGTTGGCGCTGATCGTGCCGACCTGGCCGATTTCCTCGTTCGACTTGACCTTCTTGGAACGCTTCTTGAGATCGGCGACGACAATTTCGACCGCCTTCTCGATGCCGCGCTTCAGGTCCATCGGGTTCATGCCGGCTGAGACTGCCTTCGAACCTTCGCGCACGATGGCGCGGGCAAGGACCGTTGCCGTGGTCGTGCCGTCGCCGGCCGAGTCGCTCGTCTTGGAGGCGACTTCGCGCACCATCTGCGCGCCCATGTTCTCGAACTTGTCGGCGAGTTCGATTTCCTTCGCCACCGTCACGCCGTCCTTGGTCGTGCGCGGGGCACCGAAGCTCTTCTCGATCACGACGTTGCGGCCCTTGGGGCCGAGCGTCACCTGCACTGCATCGGCGAGGATGTCGACGCCGCGGAGCAGTCTCTCACGCGCGTCGGCGCCGAATTTTACGTCTTTGGCTGCCATGTCTTTTCTCCTGAGTACGGAATGCGGAAAACGGGGATCGGATTATTCCGGTACCCGTGTTCTGTGATCTGTTTACTGTTTAAGCGGCCTTCTTCCTCGCGGCCGGGCGGCCTTCGAGAATGCCCATGATGTCGGACTCCTTCATGATCAGGAGTTCCTCGCCGTCGATCTTCACTTCGGTGCCCGACCATTTGCCGAACAGCACGAAGTCGCCGGCCTTCACTTCGGGCACGACGCGCTTGCCATTGTCGTCGAGGGCGCCGGGGCCGACCGAGATGATTTCGCCTTCCTGCGGCTTCTCCTGGACGGTGTCGGGGATGATGATCCCGCCAGGGGTCTTCTGATCTTCTTTCACGCGACGGACAACGACGCGGTCGCCAAGCGGACGGAATTTCATGCGATAGCTCCCTAAGTATTTGATAGTTCGGATAAATTCTGTGGTGGCAGCACTCATATCGATAGAGTGCCAGCTCCCGTGCGGCTATTTAGGTGGGTGCGTGCGGCACGTCAAGTGCGGCGCCTAGACCGCACGTTCCAGCCGTCCGGGCGGGGACGCGGCCGCCGGCAGTGCCATTGCGTTTCACTCAGGCGCGTGGTGCGCGCAATGTACCTTGTCCATTTACAGTTTCGAACCTGCGCGCAGGCAAAACGCATTCATTTTAGTAATGCCAAGCGGATACTTTTACGGGCGCAAAACGTTTGCAGCACCATGCGTGTAAAGCCGCGTTCGTGAACTCCACGAAGATTTGAAATTGCCGGGCGCTTCGAGTCCTACCAACCAGCGAGATTTACACGAGCCATGGCCAGAACTCATACGGCCCCCGACACATCAGCGTTCAAGGGCCATTTCGTCGAGGTGGCCGGCAGCGACGGCATCCTCCACCACGTGGGGCCGTTTAAGCTGCTGGCCGATGCAGAGCGTTGGATCGAGCGGAATACGTCAACCGAAGCCGCGCAAACGGCCGCCATGTTGGTGGCGCCGATCGACGTGATGCCGCATGCCGTCTAGTGCAGCGTAAGCTCGAGTCCGACGACGTCGAGTTCGGCGTTCGAAATGAGTCCGCACGACGCAACACGAACCGAGTGCAGCTTGCCGTCCAGGCTGCTCTGCCAGAAGCGCAGGAATTTCTTGAGTATGGGAAATTGCGGCGCCAGATCGAGATCCTGCCAGATGAAGCTCTGCAGCATCACCGGATGATCGGGCAGGCGATAGAGGATTTCCGCCGTCGTCAGACGATAGCCACGTAGTTGCTGCTGAAGATTGCTCATCCGGACTCGCTTGCGTTGCGACCCGCCTCAATTGTACCGAGTCGAGTTGAACAAAAGATTGAGGCGGGACGTTGCCGCGTCGAGCGAAATCTTCGGCAGCACTCGTGCATGCTGAGTGCTTCGGCGCTTGTCCCGAAGCCGTGGGGACGGTAGAGCGAAGCTCCGCTATCGCAAGGACTTCCATGCCCGCCGCCATACCCGAGGGTTTTCGGCCCTTTCGTTTCAATTTCGGATTTCTCGAAGCGGTCGGTCCGCTCTACGGCAAGTGGGACGGCAAGCGTCTTTTCATGGGCTTTCGCGTCGAGGACCGGCACTGCAATCCGGGGCAGGTGGTGCATGGCGGCATGATGGCGACCTTCGCCGACATGTTCATCCCGATCGCCGCGCGCATGCAGAGCAAGGCCGATGTCGGCTTCGCGCCGACGGTCAATCTGACGCTCGATTTCTTGAGCCCCGCTAGGCTCGGCGCCTGGGTGGAAGGAACGGCGGAATTCCTGCGCGCCGGCAAGACGTTGTTCTATGCCCACGGCACGGCGACGGCCGACGGCGTTCTGTGTCTGCGCGCCAGCGCGATCTTCAAGGTGACCGACCCGATGGGTACAATCCCCACGCCCGAGACCATGTTCGCCGAGGGCTGATCAGGGGGAACGATGGCGTTCGACGGCTTTCCCAAGGACTTCTTCGCGTTCTTCCGCGAGCTCAAAGCGCACAACCAACGACCCTGGTTCGAGGCCAACAAGCAGCGCTTCCGCGACAGCGTGCAGGCGCCGATGTCGGCCTTCATCGCCGACATGGCGCCACGGCTCAAGAAGGTATCGAAGAATTTCGTCGCCGATCCCAAGCCGAACGGCGGCTCGATGTTCCGCATCTATCGCGACGTGCGTTTCTCCAAAGACAAACGTCCGTACAAGGAGCATGCCGCCTGCCACTTCCGTCATGCCGCTGGCAAGGACGTGCATGCGCCGGGCTTCTACATGCATTTCGGCGCGGGCGAGGTCCATTTCGGCGGCGGCATGTACATGCCCGATGCCCTGGCGCTGGGTCGGATCCGCGACGCGATCGTGCAAAAGCCGGCAGCCTGGAAGGCCGTGAAGGCGAACAAGGCGTTCGTCAAGGCATTCGGCGAACTCGGCGGCGACGACGTCTTGACGCGCGCGCCACGCGGCTATGACCCGGACCATCCGCTGATCGAAGATATCAAGCGCAAGAGCTTCTTCGCGATGCACGAGGCCGACGTGAAACTGGCGACTTCGCCGAAGCTCGTCGATGCGGTCGCCAACAGCTTCGCGGCCGCCGGCCCGCTGATGCGCTTTCTGTGCAATGCACAGGGTGTCCCGTTTTAGACTGTTTGAACCATGCGAGTTCTCCTTCCATCCTTCGACAAGCTCAGGATGAGGATTGAGAATTGGCCCTCACCCTGAGCCCGTCGAAGGGCGAGGGCCGAACGCGAGTCCCAAAGGTCGAAGCCTTCAAGGGCCGGGGACAAGTCAACTGCTGAGAACATCCTTGTCACGAGCGGCAGACAGCGCGATATCGTCCTGGGGATACCAGCAAAGCTAAAGTGCCATGACCGAGACCTCGACACCGACCGAGACCAACGCCGATCCGCATGCGCGCTGGAAGTTCATGCGCGATGTCATCGTCTTCGAGTCAAAACTCGCGCTCAACAATCTGCACAACTTCTTTCAGATACCGGTGACGCTGGCGGTTGCGGTGTTCGACCTCATCTTCAAAGGCAAGGAAGAAGGCGAGCGGTTCTACAAGCTGCTCGAGTTGGGGCGCACGATCGATGATTCCATCGATATCTATTCGGTCATCGCCCATCGCGAGAAGAGCCTGAACAAGAACTTCACGGTGGATGCGGTGGTGGCGCGCATTGAAGGCGTGATCGTCAAGGAATATGAAAAGGGCGGCACGGCAGCGAGCGTCAAGCAGGCGGTCGACAAGGCGTTCGACGGCATGCAGGCCAAGACCGGCGAACATACCGAGAAAGTCACGGACGCGATGAAGGCGGCGGCGGAAAAACTGCAGAAGAAAATGCGCGACCTCGGCAAGAACGAGGGATAGCCGGAACCCGACGCACTCACCCGCCTTCGAAGCCTTCGAGCACGTTTACCGTAATTTGA
>Ga0070712_100002012_pt1 | contig 12449 bp, 10 predicted proteins | sample LARL81metaG_FD_71396 | JGI IMG/M metagenome (GOLD analysis project Ga0070712, IMG submission 71396) | Corn, switchgrass and miscanthus rhizosphere microbial communities from Kellogg Biological Station, Michigan, USA - LAR L8-1 metaG | ecosystem: Host-associated > Plants > Roots > Rhizosphere ...
GCGATCACCACCACGGATGCCTCGGCGTCGGCGGTGGCGATCAACGTGAACGCGGCGGGGGGCGGCACGGGCGGGGCGGCCCTCCGGAGCATCACCACGGGGAACGGCGCCACCATCACGGTGGCGACCAATAGCGGCGGCAACAGCACGGGCGGGTCGATCACCCAGACGGCGGCGACGCTCTTGAACGTGGGGACGGGCTCGGTGAATCTCGCGACTCCCGCCCCCGGAGCCAGCGGGATCGGGACGGCGGGGGCGAATATCCTGACCACCGCGGGCACGGTGAGCGCAGCCGCCGGCTCCGGTGGCGTCTTCATCACGGAGACGAATGGGGCCGATTTCACCGCGACGGCCACGGGGGCCGGCACGATCGCGCTCACGAGCACCACGGGAACGCTGACGGTGGCGGGCCCGACCTCCACGGGAAGCGGCGCGGTGACGCTGGCGAGCGGGGACGCGGTGACGCTCAACGCGAACGTGGGCGGGGCGGGGAGCGGCCCCATCACGATCAACGCGAACACCAACGGCGCGGGAGCGGAGGGATTCACCATGAGCCCCGGCGGCTCGATCACCACCACCAATGCCACGGCCACCGCGGCGCGCATCAACGTGAACGCGGCCGGCGGCGGCACGGGCGGCGCGGCCGTGGGCAGCGTCGCCGTGGGCTCGGGCGGCGGGATCACGGTGGCGACCGATACGGGTGGCAATGCCACGGGCGGCTCCATCACGCAACCGGCGGGCGGACTCCTCAACGCGGGGACCGGCCCGGTAACCCTGACCACGCCTGCGGCCAGCACGAGCGGCATCGGCACCGGAGTGAGCCCGATCCAGGTCGCGGCGGGCGCGGTGACCGCGAGCAGTGGCTCCGGCGGCGTATTCATCAGCGAGACCGACGGCGCGACGTTCAGCGTCACCGCGGCCGGCGCCGGACCCGTCGGTCTGACATCGGGGGGGCCATTCACGATAGCCGGGCCGATCACGAGCGGCACCGGACCGGTGGACCTGAGGGGCGCGACCGTGGTGCAGAACTCCAACGTCAGCACTGGCGGAGCAGGCAGTGTGACCGTCACTGCCACCGCGGGCGGCATCACCATGGCCGACGGCACGAGCACGACGGCCGCGGGCACGGGCGCGATCAGCTACGTGGCGCCGGGCACGGTCACCCTCGGGCTCCTGTCCGCACCCGGCGGGTCCGTCACCGTCAATTCCACGGGGGGGTCCATCCTCGACGGCAATGCGGCACCGCTGAACATTGCGGCGGGAGGCGGGGCTACTCTGACCGCCGGAGGAGTCATCGGGCTCCTCGCGGCGCCCGTGGATGTCAACGTGGGCGGCCAGATCAACGTGAACGCGGCGGGCACCGTGTTCAATCCGCCGGGGCCTGCCATCGGTACGTCCATCAACATGGCGGGGAGCGACGTGGACGACACGCTCCACTTTCCCACCACGGTGACGGGGCAGATCTTCTGGAACGGCGTGAAGCTCTGGCCGCCGGCGCCACCTCCGGTTCCGGGCGGCGGCGCCGCGGCGACGATCAGCGCGGTGGATGCCGTGCTCCAGCAAGCCGTGCCCGCCTGCCGACAGCCCCTTGCCGCCTCCGGAGTGGCCGTCAATCCTGGCAACGCGCTTTGCACCGCCGCTCCCGCGGCCTCCGAGGCCGAGTAGCCCCTAGCAGCTCTCGCCGGGCCGGGTCATTCCAGGCGCCCCGCCGGCACGTGTGGCGTCGGTCAGGCTCACGTGCTCGACTACGAGGAGCAGGAGCCCCCACAGGGTCACCGGGATGAACTGCGAAGCGTGGAGGAGGAGCGAAAAGCCGAGCGCGTCGACCCTGTCCACCCCGAAGACGGACAGCGCCAGCACGGTGGCGGCCTGGAACACTCCGATGAAGCCCGGACTCGAGGGCAGGCTGACCCCGAGCCCGATGAAGGCGAGCACGCAGAGCGCGGCACTCACGGGCAGGTCGAGGCGGGCCGCCCGGAAGCACGCCCAGACCGAGAAGACGATCGCCGCCCAGATCACCACCGACCACACCGCGGTGGGGACGAACTGGGCGGGCCGCCGCATGCCCTGCAGGCCGTCGCTCATGGTGTCGAAGATGGCGAGGAGGCGGCGGTCGATGGCGGGCCATCGATAGCAGAGGGAGTGGATCAGGATGCGGCAGGGCATGGGCGCGGCCGCGATGCCGACGAGCACGATCACCCCGAGCAAGACGACGGCCACGAAGGTCTCGGCCGCCCACGCGATCTCGCGAGGGGTGGGAATGAGGAAGAACACGAAGGCGAGCACGGCCCCGATGGCCACGCCATCGAGCGCACGCTCGACCACGAGGGTGGTCACCGTAGTCCAGAAGGGCTGGCCTCGCCGCGTCACCACGTAGACCCGCAGAACCTCGCCGGCCCGGAGGGGCAGGACGTTGTTGCCCATGTAGCCGATCATCACCGCGTTGAAGAGATGGGTGGGACGCGCGTGGCGGGGAAACAAGAGACGCCAGCGGACGGCGCGCGCCCAGAGGGAGGAGAGGGCGACGACGATGCTCACGGCGAGCCAGCCCCAGTGCGTGTCGGCGAGCCGCGCGAACACCGCGCGCACGTCCACCTTCCAGAAGAGCCACACGAGGAGTGCGACGCTGATCGCGATCCCGAGAAGGATCTTGGTCAGCCGCCCAGCGGAGGGCACGAGGCGCTAGAGTCCGAGCTGGGCGAGAACGGCGTCGAGGCGCGCGGGGACGCTCAGGGGGCGGGTGGCGGACTCGAGCGCCGTATCCGGATCCTTGAGTCCGTGCCCGGTCAGGGTGAGGACGAGGGTGGAGCCGGGCTCGAAACGCCCGGCCTTGACCATCTTGGCGAGGCCGGCCACCGTCGCGCAGGACGCGGGCTCCATGAAGATGCCCTCCTCGCGGGCGAGGAGGCGATACCCGCGCACGATCTCCTCGTCGGTGACCGAGTCGATCCAGCCCTGCGAGTCGGCGAGCGCCTCCTTGGCCAGCCCCCACGAGGCGGGATTGCCGATGCGAATGGCCGTGGCCAGGGTCTTGGGCTCGGCGATGATGCGGTCCTCGACGATGGGCGCGGCGCCCGCGGCCTGGAAGCCGATCATCTTCGGCAGGTCCTTGGCGAGGCCCGCGCGGTGGTACTCGCGATAGCCGCGCCAGTAGGCCGAGATATTGCCGGCGTTCCCCACGGGAATGAGGTGATAGTCCGGCGCGCGCCCGAGCTGGTCTACCACCTCGAAGGCTCCCGTCTTCTGGCCTTCGAGACGGAAGGGGTTGAGGCTGTTCACCAGAGTGACGGGGTGACGCTCCGCGATCTGGGTGACGATGGACAGCGCCTGGTCGAAGTTGCCGTCGACCACGAGCACGGTCGCTCCGTGTATCGCCGCCTGCGAGAGCTTGCCGATGGCCACCGCGCCCTTGGGGACCATGACGAAGGCGCGTATGCCCGCGCGCGCGGCATAGGCCGCGGCGGAGGCCGACGTGTTGCCGGTGGAGGCGCAGATGACGGCGCGCGAGCCGGCTTCCACCGCCTTGGAGATGGCCAGGGTCATCCCGCGGTCCTTGAAAGATCCCGTGGGATTGAAGCCTTCGCACTTGAGGAAGATACGCAGGCTCGGATCGGTGGCCTCGGCGAGGCGGGGGGCGGGGACAAGCGGCGTGTTGCCCTCGTGGAGGGTGACCACGGGCGTGCTCGCGGACACGGGGAGGAACTGGCGGAAGCGCTCGATGATGCCCGGCCACGCGTTCATGTTGGTTGCCTTAATGTGGAACTCTTCGCGCTGCGGTAGGGCCTCTTCGCCCCCAAGGGGCTCATCGGGGCGACCACGCAATGGGAGGGCCTCTTCGCTCTCATGGGGCTCATCAGGCGGGCTCCACGCGGATCATGGTGGTGCGGGCGGCCACCACGGGGAGCTTGTCGATCTCGGCCAGCGCCGCGCGCATGTCGCGCTCCCGTGCCTCGTGCGTCATCATGACCACGGGCACCGCTTCCCCGTGCGCGCGGTCCTTCTGGAGCACGGAGACGAGCGAGATGTCGTGCCGCCCGAGAATTCCCGCGACCTGGGCGAGGACGCCCGGCCGGTCCATGGCCATGACGCGCAGGTAGTACGACGAACGGATGTCCTCCATGCGCCGGAGGGGAAGCGGCCGCTCGCTGATCGACGGCAGGTCCACGTCGAGAGCGGGGAGATTGTGGGCGACGCGCCGGGCGATGTCCACGGTGTCCGACCACACCGCCGAGGCGGTGGGGAGCTGCCCCGCCCCGCGGCCGTAGAACATCAGATTCCCCACGTTGTCGCCCGTGATGAACACGGCGTTGAAGACCCCGGAGACGGCGGCCATGGGCGAGCTCGCGGGAATCATGGTCGGGTGGACGCGGGCCTCGAGCGCTCCGTCCACGGCCTTGGCGATGGCGAGGAGCTTGATACGGTAGCCCAGCTCCACCGCGTTCTCCACGTCCTGCTGGGTGATGGCGGTGATGCCCTCGGTGTGGATGTCCTTGAGATCGACCGCGGTGCGGAAGGCGAGGGTGGCGAGGATCTGGAGCTTGTGAGCAGAATCCATCCCTTCGATGTCGAGGGTGGGATCGGACTCGGCGTAGCCTTGGGCCTGCGCTTCCTTGAGCACGACGGAGAAGTCGAGACCCTCCCCCGTCATCTTGGACAGGATGTAGTTGCAGGTCCCGTTGACGATGCCGAAGGCCGAGAGCACGCGATTGGCGGGCAACCCGTCCTTCACCGAGCGGATGAGGGGAATGCCCCCGGCCACCGCCGCCTCGAAGCCGAGCATGACGCGGTTGCGCCGGGCCGCCGCGAAGATCTCGGGACCGTGATGGGCGAGGAGCGCCTTGTTGGCGGTGACCACGTGCTTGCCTGCCTCGAGCGCCTTGAGGATGAAGGTCCGTGCCGGCTCGAGCCCACCTACCAACTCGATGACGATCTGCACCGCCGGATCGTCGAGTACCTTGGCCGCGTCGCCCACGAGGGGGAGGCGGGCGATGTCGAGGCCGTCTCTCGGGCGCGTGGTGTCGGCATCCGCGATGCGGTGCAGGCGCAGCCGACAGCCCGCGCGCTCCTGCATCTCCGCGCCGTGGGTCTCGAGGACCTTGACCACGCCGCTTCCGACCGTACCGAGGCCGAGAAGGCCGATCCTGATCTCGTTCATGGCGGGAACCGAAGGTGGCGTCGCCGCGCCGTCAGCGGGCGGCGAGTGTCTTGAGGCCCCGGAGGGCCTGTTTGATCCGCTGCTCGTTCTCGACGAGGGCGAAGCGGACGAAGCCCTCGCCGTACTCCCCGAAGCCGATGCCCGGCGATACCGCGACCTTGCACTCGTTGATGAGGAGCTTCGAGAACTCGAGGGAGCCCATGGGCCGGAACGACTCCGGGATGGGCGCCCACACGAACATGGTGCCCTTGGGCTTGGGTACCGACCAGCCGATCTTGTTGAGACCGTCGACCAGAACATCCCGGCGGCGCCGGTGAAGCTCGACGATCTCCCCCACCACGGACTGCTCACCCTCGAGGGCCACGATGGACGCGATCTGGATGGGCTGGAAGGCGCCGTAGTCCAGGTACGACTTGATCCGGGCGAGGGCGTGAATCATGCGCGCGTTGCCGCACACGAAGCCCATCCGCCAGCCCGGCATGTTGTAGGACTTGGACATGGAGAAGAGCTCGACTCCCACGTCCTTGGCTCCCGGCACCTCGAGGAAGGAGGGTGGCTTGTAGCCGTCGAAGGCGAAGTCCGCGTAGGCGAAGTCGTGCACCACCATCAGGTGATGCTCCTTGGCGAACTCCACCACCTTGACGAAGAAGTCACGGTCCACGCACATCGTGGTCGGATTGTGCGGGAAGGACAGGATGAGGAGCTTGGCCTTGGGCCAGGAGAGCTTGGCCGCCTCCTGGAGGCGCGCGAAGAAATCGTCCCCGGGAATCATGGGCACGGAGCGAAGGTCCCCGTCCGCGATCACCACCGAGTAGGAATGAATCGGATACGTGGGATTGGGCACGAGCACCCCGTCGCCGGGCTGAAGGATGGCCAGGGCGAGGTGAGCCATGCCCTCCTTGGCGCCGATGGTCGCGATGGCCTCGCTATCGGGGTCGAGGTCGACGTCGTAGCGGTCGCGATACCAGGTGGTGACGGCTTTCCGGAGCCGGGTGATCCCTCGGGAGGCAGAGTAGCGATGGTTGCGCGGATTCCGCGCCGCCTCGACGAGCTTGTCGACGATGTGCTTCGGCGTGGACTGGTCCGGGTTGCCCATGCCCAGGTCGATGATGTCTTGTCCCTTCGACCGCGCCTTCGTCTTGAGGTCGTTGACGATGGCGAAGACGTAGGGAGGAAGACGCTTGATCCGGTAGAAGTCGTCCATGGCCGAAGTCTTCAGATCATACTTCGGAGGCTCTCAGAGTGTCAACAAACGTCCTGATGGCGCGTACATAGCGCGCATGGAGGTGTCGCCAAAACCGCCGGTTGACACCCGCAAAGTTTGCGTGCTACAAACCGATAACCCGGCAGTGCCGGGAGCGTCGAACATCCTTCCAGCCGCGCCCGATCAGCGAAAAATCCAGCTCCCAGAGCCCACATTCGGGCGCCCGGGAGGGGGCGGGCACGCGGGGAATCGCGGCACACGAGGAGGCAACGATGCTTGAGCGGAGCCAGCAGATCGCCGGGCCAGCGAATCACCGGGCAGACCGGACGGGCATCCGGCCGACGGGCGGCGCGGTCCGGTAGGCGTCATGTGGAATCGCAAGCGCAAGCCGATCGGCCGCGGCGGGCTCACCGCTTTCATCGATGAGGATTCGGAGATCGAAGGCCGGTTTTGTTTCAAGGGCACGCTCATGCTGAACGGGCACTTCAAGGGGGACATCTCGTCCTCGGACACGCTCATCATTGGCGAGAAGGGTAGGGTCACCGGTGACATCCGTGCGGGCCAGGTGGTCGTCAGCGGAGAGATCGTGGGCAGCGTGTTCTGTACCGAGCGCGTGGAGCTCAAGCGCACCGCGCGCGTCTTTGCCGATGTGGAGGCTCCCCTCGTGGTGGTCGAAGAGGGTGTGCTCTTCGAGGGTCACTGCCGGATGACGAAGGCGAACCCCAACGCCGAGACGCTCCCCACGCGCGAGCTCTCGGTGGTCCCCCTCAAGCGTTGAGGCGAATGCGGACCCGGCGCGAATTCAATCTCCTGGTGGTGCACGGCGACGGGCGGCGCATCGCCCGGCTCACGCTGTCGCGGTGGGTGCTCCTGACCATCCTGGGATTCGTGGTGGCCCTCCCGGTTTCCGTCGCGTTCATCTACGCCGACTACATCGCGCTGCGCCAGCAGCGTGCGTCGCTCGGGGAGCTCGCCGCGCTCAACGCGAAGGTCGTCGAGCAGCAGAGCATCATCGACGCCTCGCGGGCGAAGATGCGGGCGATCTGGGCGGAGATCGACGGCTGGCGTGAGCTCCGGGCGAGGATCTGGGAGCCTTTCGGTCCGGAGAGCGGGCCGGCCAAGCGCAGCGCGGGCATCGGCGGAGGCACCGGGCCGTCGCGCGCGGGCGAAGGGCCGGATCGCGCGGCCATCGGCGACGACCTGGAGCGGCTCACCGGCGTGGTCAAGGAAGAGGGCGACGATCTGCGGTCGCTCGAGCGCTTCCTGACGCGCGCCACGCGGGTGCTCGCCGCCTTGCCCTCGCGCTGGCCGGTGCGCGGGCCGATCAACTCGGGCTTCGGCGGCCGCTCCTCGCCGTGGACGTCCAATACGGAGTTTCACAGCGGTCTCGACATCGGCGCGCCGATCGGGACGCAGGTGAAGGCTCCCGCGCCCGGCACCGTGGTCTTCGCCGGCCCCCATCCAGAGTACGGCCAGGCGCTGATCGTCGATCACGGCAATGAGACCAAGTCGCTCTACGGTCACCTCTCGCGGCTCACCGTTACCGTGAACCAGACGGTGCACCGCGGCGAGGTGATCGCCCTCACCGGAAATACCGGCCGCTCCTCCGGTCCGCACCTGCACTACGAGATCCAGGTGAAGGGTCAGCCGGTCAACCCCAACAGCTACCTCTGGGAGTGATCCGGCCCCCGGGAGGCCTCGTGGCTGCCGTGCTCGCCTGGGTGATGCTCGGCCCGGCGGCTGCCCAGCCGCTCGATCCCGCCTCCCAGAGCGCCCTCGACAAGACCTTGCAGATCCTGCTCGACCCGCAGGCGCGGAGCGGGGAGCTCTCGAAGAGCTCCCAGGGGGCGGCGGTAGATCAGCAGGTGCGTGCCCTCGCCGGCTCGGACGCCCTTACCCAGGAGGTCTACCAGGTCGCGGGGGAGGTGCTGAAGGAGCTGGCGCAGAGCACTGGTGGTGATCCGCAGAAGATGCTGCTCGCCGTGGACCGGGCGCGCACCGACCCCGCGGGGTTCGCGGCCATGCTGAGCCCGGCGACCTTGCAGCGTCTTCGTGATCTCTCGGTGAAGATGTCCGACGCTCGGCGATAGGTTGGTACGCGGGCGAGGTCGGATGTCCGACTCGAAGCGGTAGGTACGCGGGCGGGGTTGGGGGGCTTCCCTCCCCGGACCACCCTTAATCGCATTCCCCGGGGCCACTCGAACCCGCCACGAGATCGTGGTGTTCGGCTTCGAGAATCTCCGCAGAAGATAAGGGCCCGGGGAGGGAAGCCCCCCAACCCCACCCTCTCCGCTGGGTGAGTCACAAGCCGCATCTTGATCTCGAAGTGTTGCTTGAGTCACCGCGCGTGAGCCGGGTGGGGGAGGGGGCACACCTCCGTAGACCCGTATCTTCTGGGGAGCTTCTCCGAAGCAGAAAGCCAAAATCTCGTGGCGGGCTCGAGTGGCCCCGTGGAATGCGACTCAGCGTGGTCTACGGAGGTGTGCCCCCTCCCCCACCCGGCGTTGCTTCAACGCTACGTGCGGTGCTTGCGAAGGAACTCGAGGCAGATTTCGTTGAAGGTGGCGGCCTGCTCGATGAAGTGCATGTGGCCGGCGTCGGGAATGCGCCTGAGCTCCGAGCCGGGTATCAGGCCGTGAAGTTCGTCGGCGGCCGTCGGCGGCACCAGAATGTCCTCGGTGCCCGTGGTGATCAAGGTGGGGACGCGAAGATCGGGCAGGCGCGCGCGTGTGTCGTGACCGCGAATCGCCTCGGCCTGGCGGCTGAGGCCGACGAGGCTGGTCTTGAACGGGTAGTCGACCGCTCGCTGTATCCACGCCTCGACGAAATCCGGGTGGTCGGCGAAGGTCTTGCGGCTGAGCAGCCAGGGCAGGGTGAAATGGGTGAACTCCTCCGCATCGTCCCGCGCCTTCACGCGCAGGAAGTTGTCGATCACGAGGAGGCCGTAGCCGTCTACTCCTGGGGTCGTGCAGTGTAGCTGCAGGGTGAGCACGCGCTCCGGGTGCCGGAGGGCCAGCTCCTGGGCGATCATGCCTCCCATGGACGCGCCGCAGATGTGCGCGGTGCGCACGCCCAGCTCGTCCATGAGGGCCACCACGTCGTTGGCCATGTCGGCCAGCGTGAAGGATCGGTCCGGCGCGTCGCTCTGCCCCGCCCCGCGATTGTCGAGGGCGACCACGTCGAATTCGGCGGCGAGGGCGGGAATCTGGAACGCCCACGAGGTGTGGTCGCCGCCCCAGCCCATGATGAGCACGATCGAGGGCGGGCGCGACGGCCCCACGCGCTGATAGAAAAGGCCGACGTCGCCGATCTGGAGCTTGGGGATGACTCAGGCTCCGACGGCGCGGAGGATCTCCGTCAGCTCGTCCAGGGTGCCCGAATCGAGCGAGGGCGCGGGAGGACGGACGCGCGCCGTCCCGATCCAGCCGCGCCGCCTGAGGATCTCCTTGCGGATGCCGATGGCCGTGCCCGGGGTCGAGCCGGGCTGACTCTCGTAGCGGACGAGAGGCAGCCAGCGGTAGAAGAGCGTCCGCGCGTCGTCACGCCGGCCGGCCACGAAAGCGTCGCGAATGGCCTTGAGCGCCTCCGGGTAGGGGAACCCCGTCATGGCCCCGTCGGCGCCCCGCGAGAGCTCTTCGAAGAAGTAGACGCCGCCCAGCCCGCCGAAGATCGCCACGCGCCGGCCGAGTAGCTCGCGCAGACGCGTGATCTTGGGGAGGGTGGGCGCCTCCTCGAGCTTCACCGCCTCGATCCGCGCGATCTCGGTGCAGAGACGTGCCACGAAGGCCGCGGGCATGGTCACCTGGGTGGTCACCGGCTCGTCCTGGATAACCAGGGGCACGGTGGCGGCGTTGGCCACGGCGAGGAAATAGTCGGCCACCGCCTCCAGATTCTTGAGGCCGGTGGGCGGAGCGACCATCAAACCGTCGGCTCCGTGTTCCTGGGCCATGCGCGTGAAGGCCGTGGCGAGGTGGGTGCCGGAAGCCGAGACTCCCACCGCCACCGGCACGCGACCGCGCACCTCCTTGACCACGCTTTCCACCACGCGCCGGCGCTCCTCGTCGGTGAGGCGATGGGCCTCCCCCGCGATACCGAGAATGGTGATGCCGGTGATCCCGGTAGCGAGAGCCGACTCCACCAGGCGCGGCATACCCGCCGTGTCCAGCTCCCCGCCATCACTAAACGGCGTCGCCATAATATGAAAAATCCCCGACCAATCAATCATCAGACACTCCTCACGTTTACCCGGGTTCTCCTTGTGGAGAAATCCGCAGGCGGCTCAAAAGGGTCCAGATGCGAGGCGGCGCCCGAAGGGAGCCCGCGAGGCGTACTTCCTGTACGTTGAGCGGGCTGCCGAGGGCGCCAACGAAGCAGATGGGCCCTTTTCAGCCGCCTGCCGCTAGGCGCGGACTTGGCAGGCTACCCAGTGACCAGGCGAGATCTCCTTCAGCACCTGGTCGTTCTCCGAGCAGGCGGGTATCCGGATGGGGCAGCGTGTGTGGAAGCGGCAGCCCGAGGGCGGCTTGATGGGACTGGGCACGTCGCCCTCGAGGAGGATCCGCTTGCGCTTGACCGAGGGGTCGGGAATGGGCACCGCGGAGAGGAGGGCCTCGGTGTACGGATGCTTCGGATTGTTGTAGAGCTCCTTGGCGGGAGCGATCTCCACCACCTTGCCCAGATACATCACGGCCACGCGGGTGGAGATGTGCTCGACCACCGACAGGTCGTGGGCGATGAACAGATAGGTCAGGTTGAACTGCTTCTGGAGATCCTCCAGGAGGTTGATGACCTGGGCCTGGATGGACACGTCGAGGGCGGACACGGGCTCGTCGGCCACGATCAGCTTCGGGCTCACGGCGAGGGCCCGGGCGATCCCGATACGCTGGCGCTGGCCGCCGGAGAACTCGTGCGGATACCGGCGCAGGTGATCGGAGCTCAGTCCTACTGTCTCGAGGAGGTGGATGACACGCTCCTCGCGCTCCTTGCGGGTCTTGGCGAGCTTGTGGATCACCAGCGCCTCTCCGATGATCGAGCCTACGGTCATGCGCGGGTTGAGGGAGGCGTAGGGATCCTGGAAGATGATCTGCATGTCGCGGCGAAGGTGCCGCAGCGACCGCTTGTCGAGGGCGGTGACGTCCTTGCCTTCGAAGACGACCTCGCCCGCCGTCGGCTCGATGAGGCGGAGGATGCACCGGCCGGTGGTGGACTTGCCACAACCCGACTCGCCCACCAGACCCAGCGTCTCGCCCCTCTGAATGGTGAAGGACACGTCGTCCACCGCGTGGACGCGCGCCACCTCCCGCGAGAAGAGCCCACCACGGATGGGGAAGTACTTCTTGAGGTTCTTGACCTGGAGGAGCGGAGTCTCGGCCATGGTGTCCTCTAGTAGAGCCAGCAGGAGACTTTGTGCCCGGCCTTCACTTCCTTGAGCACTGGGTCTTTCTCGGTGCACACCGATTTCACGAAGGGGCAGCGCGGAGCGAAGCGGCAGCCCGGGGCGATCTCGCCCCGGAGGGTGGGCACGGTTCCGGGAATCGTCTCCAGGCGGCGCCGCTCCGTGGCGGCGAGGTCGATGCGTGGGATGGAACGCAGCAGACCCTGCGTGTACGGGTGCAGCGGCTCCTTGAAGAGATCGGCCACCGACGCTTCCTCGGCCACCTTGGCCGCGTACATGACTACCACCCGCTGCGCGGTCTCCGCGATGACGCCCATGTCGTGGGTGATGAGCATGACGGCCATGTGCAGCTTGCTCTTGAGCTCGTTCAGCAGCTCGAGGATCTGGGCCTGGATGGTCACGTCGAGGGCGGTGGTGGGCTCGTCGGCGATCAGCAGGTCGGGGTTGCAGGACAGCGCCATTGCGATCATCACCCGCTGGCGCATGCCGCCGGAGAACTGGTGGGGGTAGTCGTCGATCCGCGCATCGGCGCGCGGGATGCCGACCGCCTTCAGCAGCTCGAGCGCCCGCGCGCGCGCCTGGCGCTTCGACACGTCGCGGTGGAGGAGGGTCGCCTCGATGAGCTGCGCCCCGATCGTCTTGACCGGGTTCAGCGACGTCATCGGGTCCTGGAAGATCATCGCGATCTCGTCGCC
>Ga0070712_100002014_pt1 | contig 12445 bp, 7 predicted proteins | sample LARL81metaG_FD_71396 | JGI IMG/M metagenome (GOLD analysis project Ga0070712, IMG submission 71396) | Corn, switchgrass and miscanthus rhizosphere microbial communities from Kellogg Biological Station, Michigan, USA - LAR L8-1 metaG | ecosystem: Host-associated > Plants > Roots > Rhizosphere ...
ACAATGCAAGTACAAGTTGCCGTTCCAAAATGCTGGCGTGGAGAAGATATTGTCGAACTGCTTGATGCCAGTCTGAACAGTCTGAATCACATTGTTGGTGAATGCCGAGAATGAACCCATATCGTCGCGATTGACGACGAATACCTTGCCGTCTTTGCCGCCTCCAATTACTTCATGCGGAGTAGACGAAGGATTGTCCGGCATCAGTACGAGTGAGCCACTGCCCAAGTCCGCATCGTTGAGTGCAAGATAAGAAGCGTCGTCAGGCTGGAAAAAGTCTTGTAGCGAAAGATTGTCTCCCGTCAGGCGCAGGAAGGAATCGTTATAGCCACTTGGTGGATCGTCCTGATCGACACCAGTCATGATGTAGACCTTGCCCGTCATTTCGTCGACCGCCGGCGCGCCACCGCCATTCCAAAGGCCTCCGCCCGCCCCATCAGGCGTGTCATTCAGGATCCCCTTCTGTTTCAACGAGGTTTTGTTGTAGGCGAAAAGCCATCCGTGATTGCAGTGACCGAAACCGATATAGATCTCGTTGGTCACCGGGTTCAGCGCCAGGCCGTTCCTCTGATAGCAACCGGCTTCCAGTTGGATCTTGCCGTTGTAGTTGTCCCAACCACTACCCTGGACTGATCCGGTCACCTGCACCGGACCGCCGAACTTTTCCGCTCCAGTGCTGATATCCAGAGCATGGAGCCAGAACGGGCCCGAAGTCGTGGTGGCAACTACATACATCGTGTTCGTTGTAATATCGATCACCGGCGTGCTGGTTATTCCAAGCTCTGGCGATATGCCTTCCTCATCATTCCTCGGGGAGGCCGGTCCAAGATTTGTAGACCACAAAGGTGAAGTCTGTGTGCCATCAGCATCGAATGCGTATACCGTGTTGTTCTCTGTCGCGACGAACACCACGTTGAACTTGCTGCCGTTGACACTCAACTTCGGGATGAAGAGCGGTTGAGCGTAAATCTGCCCGTCGACGGAATAAGCGCGCAGCTTGCCGAACTGTGATGAATTCACGACGGAAGGCAGGAGCGTTGTTTCTTGTGTAAATGCTCCATCGCGGGAGCTGTCATTGTGGAACGTCAGTACTGCGCCGGGAGCGGAGTTAACCACCGTTATCCCCGCAATAGCACTCACCTCAGGATCCGCATTTGGACTCACAGTAATAGTGTGAAGACCGGTGGTCGAAGGCGCGGTATAGAGCCCCGTCGAGCTGATCGTGCCTACAGAGCTGTTTCCGCCGGAGGTGCCGTCTACGGACCATGCAAGAACCGGGTTCGAAAGCCCCTGTACGGAGGCTGTGAACTGCTGTGTGCCACTCGGGCCGACCGTTACACTGCCTGGAGAGAGAACCAGACTAAATACCGTAACTGCAGAACTCGCGCTGGCCGACGTGGACGCAATGACTACTCCGACGTTGTGTGTTCCGGCCTGTGCAGGCGCCGTATAGAGTCCCTGGTCACTTATGGTGCCAACACTCGAATTGCCACCGCCGACCCCGTCCACAGACCAGACCAATGAAGGGTTTGTTGCATTCTGTACGGTCGCCGTGAACTGCTGCGTCAAACCGACACCCAACGTCGAGGTTCCAGGAGTTATCGATACCGACGGAGGGGGCGGCGGCGGACTTTGCACACTGACCTGCGCACTCGCGCTCTTGGTCGAATCAGCCATGCTTGTCGCAGTGACGGTGTGAGCTCCTGCCTCGTTTGGTGCAGTATAAAGGCCGGCAGCACTGACTATGCCGACTGACGAGTTTCCCCCCGCCTTGTTGTCAACCGCCCAGCTCACCGCCGTGTTAGCGGTGCCGTTCACGGTAGCTTTGAACTGAGCCGTCGCGTCCGTTTGTAAGGTCACCGAGGATTTGTTCAGGCTCACCGTTACTGGAGGTGGTGGCGGCGTTGTGTTCGACGTGGACTGGTTCCCGCATCCCGTCATCAGAGAGACGAATCCGAACGCGAGCAGAAGCTTGCTGCTGTAAGAAGACTCTGTGGGGGTCATACTAGCGCAGGAATAGATGTACGTTAGTTCTCTGAGGTTGTTGTAGTCGCCCGTCTACTGAAGAGTTTCATTTGCAGAATCTACATACCAAGTACAGGAAACACCTGACGTTGAAAATTGAAGGCCCGATGGACTCCTGGGACCGTCGAACGAAGAGGGCACCCTTAATCATCACAGCTAGATGTGAAAAACTCTTCATCTTGACAATGATGGGCCCTCAGAACACAATTTCACCGCATTCTATACAACGTCCCTGATTGCGTTCCCCCAAACGCGAAAGTTCAGGGCGTTCGGTCATTCGTCAAACCAGCTTCGCATAAAAGAGAATTCCGCTAATCCCAGAACGGAGATCTCTCCGTAGGGCTCCGCGAAGTTGCGGCTATTTCACGACTGAGTTTGTGCCAGAAAGGATAAGGAATTGAAGAGGACACTCATGCAGTCTCAGCGCCCGTCAAGAAAATGGCTCCCTGCTGTTGTGCTCATCGCCTTCGCAGTTCTGACCGCCAATGCTTTGGGAAGCAACGGCCGCGAATTCTCAGGATATTTCGATGTGAGCCACGTACAAGAACAAGGTGATCTCGTACAGGTAACCCTCCATCTCAAGCTCTTCAATCATGGCGACTCCGATGCCCGGAGCGTGATCGTGGCGCTCATCGATTCTTCACCTACCATGGCGGTGCGCGGCAACTTTCAGCCCGTGAAGATGTGGAAGAGCGGCCGCTTCATCGAGATAAGTCAGCAATTCAGGGTGACGCAGCGCGAGTTCAACGAATGGATGACGACGCCGGTACAGCCCAATCTTCTGGTCTTCTTCCGAGACCCGACAGGAAAAACTCTACAGAGAGGCGTACAGGTTAGCCGTCGCCCGTTGGTTCGCGTAGAGCCGGAAAACTAAGACCGATCCCTGACCTGACGTCTGGCCAAATGAACAACATCCATCAGGAGAAAAGAATCATGCGTCGCTTCGTCCTATCGCTGAGTGTGCTGCTGACACTCGCACTGATCAGTCTTCCAGTGCTTTCGCAGGATGTAATTTCGACGGCAATTGGCGGGGGCCCGAACAATATTCCCGCGCTTGATGCGAACCTCTATAACCCCGTCGGCATCGCGGTCGATTCCGCAGGAAACGTCTACATCGCTTCTTTCTATCAGCACCGCGTTTTTAAGGTGAACAGTGCGGGAAAGATCCTGGTCGTGGCGGGGAGTGGCGCGCAAGGCTTTAGTGGAGACGGCGTCGCGGGAGGCGCAGCCGCTGCATCCCTGTGGCATCCTTACGCCGTAGCCCTGGATCCTAGCGGCAACATTTACATTGACGATCAATACAACTGCGTAATCCGCAAAGTCGATAGCACCAATACCATCACAACCATCGCAGGCACTCCGCAATCGTGTGGATATTCGGGCGACGGCGGTAAGGCCATCTCGGCCCAACTCAACTTCCCTGCAGGAGTGGTTGTCGATGGCTCGGGTAACCTCTTCATTGGCGATAACAATAACTGCGTTGTGAGAAGGGTAGCCCTTTCGTCGAACACGATCACCACCTATGCCGGGAACCACTCTTGCGGATATAGCGGCGACGGCGGATCAGCTACCGTTGCTCAGCTTAGCGTCACGACCGGAGTCGCGCTCGACGGTAGTGGCAACCTGTTCCTCGCCGACTCCGGAAACTGCGTGATTCGCGAGGTCGTCCGTTCGACTCAAAAGATCAACACTGTTGCGGGCAATCACACCTGCGGCTACAGCGGCGACGGCAATTCAGCGATCAACGCAGAAATGAATCAGGTCTTCGGGCTTGCTGTGAACGGAACCACCGTGACGTTTCCCGATTACTACAACCAGCGCATCCGCCAGTTCACCGTAGGAGGAAATATCACCACGGTTGTTGGAAACGGTGTTGGCTGCTCTGGAACTTGCGGCGAGGGTGGTTCGGCACTTAATGCACAGGTATACAACCCGGTAGGCATTGCCTCGACCAGCGCTGCCACGTTTTATGTGGCCAACAACAACAATTACGTGATCGATTCTTTCACCGTTGGGGGAAACCTGAACCTCTTTGCCGGCAATCACTCATACATCAACGAGACCCTCATCACCGGCGCCCCGGCCAACGGAGTGATTCTCTACTATCCCTTCCAACTGGCAGATGATGCTTCGGGCAACGTCTATATCGCCGACAGCCAGAATCACATGGTTCGAGAAGACGTGAAGTCCACTGGCCTGGTGAACTTCGTCGCCGGCAATGGAACGTATGGATACCTCGGCGATGGCGGGCAGGCAACGAGCGCCGAACTCACGAATCCCCTCGGCGTGGCCAAAGACACCAACGGAAACGTCTATGTTGCGGATACGAACAACTGTCTCGTGCGCAAAGTAAATACGGCGGGCGTCATCAGCACCGTGGCCGGCCTGGTAGTTGGCGGAATCAGCCCCCGATGCGGGTTTACAGGCGATGGCGGCGCGGCTAGCAGCGCGGAACTCTACTCTCCCTACGGAGTCGCAATCGACAGCAAGAACAACCTCTACATTGCTGATACCGGCAACCATGCGATAAGGAAAGTTACGACCACCGGAGTCATCTCCACCATCGCAGGCATTGGCGGCCAGCCAGGTTATTCCGGAGACGGCGGCCCCTCGACCAATGCCCTGCTTTCCAGCCCACAAGCCGTAGCAGTCGACGTCGCGGGCAATGTATTCATTGCCGACTACGGTAATTGCCGCATTCGAGAAGTTAGCGCCATCACAGGACTTATTGATACAGTCGCCGGAACAGGAAATTGTCTTTTCACTGGAGACGGTCCTGCCATCAGCGAAGGCATTGGCTACCCTCAGGGCCTGGCAATCGATGTCAATGGGAACCTCTTCATCTCCGACTATAACCAGAGAGTCCGATGGGTAAGTCCCAACGGCATAATGACTACCATTGCTGGAACCGGACAAGGCGGCTATCAGGGCGATGGGGGGGCCGCGACCTCAGCACAACTTTACGAACCCACCGGAGTCGCTCTGGATGCTTCGGGCAACCTCCTGGTTTCGGATTACAACAACCTGCGGGTTCGAGGCATTACGGCATTCCCGGCAATTAGCACCAATGCCTCAAACCTCTTTTATGGACTCACTAACGTGGGGAGCACAAGCGCTCCGCAAGTATTGACCATCAGTGCTCTGGGCAGCGCTCAGATTACGAGCATCGCGACGAGCGCTAACTATAGCGAAGCCGACAATTGCCCCTCGAGCCTCACCAACGCGCAAACTTGCAAGATGTATGTTTACTTCGCTCCGACGAGTTCCGGAAGCATCCCCGGCACCCTGACCATCAATTCGAACGGCTTTTTCAATCCTGTCGATACCGTCTACTTAACGGGACTGGGCAGCGCGATCAAGTTGAGCGGCGGACCACTGAACTTCGGCAACGTACTGGTGAAGACTACGAGCGCAGCGCAAACCGCAACTGTCACCAACGCGGGGACAAGCGCTGTCACCATGGGAACCATCAGCATTACCGAGACAACGGACTATAAGATTTCGTCCAACACCTGCCCGGCTTCGGGAAACACTCTAGCCGGCGGGGCAAGTTGTACGATCAGCGTAACCTTCACACCGCTGACAACTGGAGTGAAGCGAGGCGCGATCGTCATCAATGACAGTGATCCATCCTCACCCCAACTTGTCGGATTTACCGGGACGGGCACCAGTAAGGTGACGCTCAGCCCCACCACGATCCAATTTGCCACAACGCCTGTGGGCGTAACCAGTGCTGCGACGAAGATCACACTGACTAACAACACGGGTACTTCACTCACGTTGGGCAATCCGTCAATCACTATTACCGGACCGTTCGCAGCCGCCACCAGCACAACCTGTACTAACGGCCTCGTAATTGCCAATGCGGGCACCTGCATCATCAATGCGGTGTTTAAGCCGACGAAGGTTGGATTTGCTACGGGCGCCATAAGCGTGAATGACAACGATGTCACCAGCCCGCAGACAGTTGCAGTGTTGGGGAATGGCACCGGAATCAAATTCACGCCACCTTCGGTCAATTTCGGAACTGTCACCAAGGGACAACAGGTTTCCTCGCAGGTGACTATCACCAATGTAGGAACCACCAACATTTCATTCCTGGGAGGAGAGTTCACGGGCACGAACAGTATCGACTTTGCTGATAACTACAATACTTCTCCGCCTTGTGGGAACGGCTCGAGCAACCCACTCAAACCAAAAAGTACTTGCATCATCACTGTCTACTTCACGCCCAGCACGGCCGCGACAGAGAGCGCCGTGTACAAGTTGTTCGACAATAGTGTTGGCAGCCCTCAATCGCTGCCGGTTACGGGTAAAGGACAGTAGTGCATCGTTCTCTGGAGAGGCCGCCGGAATGAAATCCCGGCGGCCATTTGTCGCGAGGAACTGAACCGCGTACTGCTTCATTGACCCCCGCTCTAACACGTGGGACACTTTCAATGCTGTTTATGGTCAGTCGTCGAATTATGCGTACCAATCATTTATTCTGCTTGGCACTGGCCTTATTGGCCACTAGCGCTGCGCTCTTCGGCCAAACATCACGCTTTGACCCATATAACTTTCCAGGAAACACGACCAGCAATATTGCTGGTTATAAGTCAAGCGGTGGTACCCAGCTCTTCGTTAATGTGTTTGCGGAATCCACGAGGACCCGCCTTGATCGGCAAGCTCTGGTAAAGCTAATCAACCAGACCCTTCAAAGCGTGAGTTGGCAAACGACCGCCGACAAGTCCCAAGCCGGTTTCGGTGAAGTTCCTTTCGGACACTACGACATCGAAGTCAGTGCGGTTGGCTATCTCACCTCCCATAAGGAGGTTCAGGTCGTGACGGCGACCGTGCCGGTCACGGTGGACGTCATCTTGCAGAAAGATCCCGCTGCGGTAAACTTGGACGTTTCCGCTGAAACACTTTCTCCCAAAGCGCGGAAGGAAACAAAGCATGCCATTTCCGACTTGAAGTCCGGGAAATGGAGTGATGCAACCAAACATCTGGACAGCGCGTATCGGCTGTCACCTTCGAGTTCAGATCTCAACTTCCTCATGGGGTACGCGTATTACCAGAGGAAACAATATGACCAGGCGATGAGTTACCTCGGAACCGCCGGAAACGCTCAAGCACTCACACTTCTTGGACGGATAAGTATTCAGCAGGAGGATTACGGCAGGGCAATCTCTAACCTCGAAAAAGCAATTGTTGTGGATTCCGATTCTTGGGTGGCTCACGACCTGCTAGCCACTTCCTATCTCAAGGAGCGACTGTACGAAAAGGCGCGCGACGAAGCACAAGTCGCGCTCGCAAAGTCCAACGGAAAAGCACCCGCATCCCAATTGGTCTTGGGCCAGGCTCTGATCAACCTGGGACAGAGACAAGAAGGCATCAAGGCCCTTCAAGAATTTGTCACGAACTCGCCGACGAGTCCCAATACGGCGCAGGTGAAGACGCTGATTGCGCAGCTTGAAATGCCCGCCCCACTGAACAGTGCGGCCGACCAGCCTATGCCCGCGTCCTTGCCAATAACCGGCGTTGACCCGATGCTCGCCGCTGCCGAGCCAACTTTCTCCGTCAAGCCTTGGCAACCCCCCTCAATCGACGCGAACAGGCCTTCGGTCGCATCGGGAGTGGCTTGTCCCGTTGACAATGTCGTGCAGATGACGAGTGCCCGTGTTCAGGAATTTGTCGGTGATATTTCGCGGATCGCTGCCATTGAACATCTCCTGCACGAGCAACTCGACGAGATTGGCGATCCGATCACCAAGGAGACGCGCACCTTCAACTACGTGGCTTCCGTCACCGAGCCGACACCCGGCTTTGTGGCAGTGGACGAATACCGGCAGGACAATCTTGGCCTTGCCGACTTCCCTGACCACATTGCCAGCAGCGGTTTTGCGACTCTGGCACTTGTGTTCCATCCTTCACTCCGCAACAACTTCGAGATGACGTGTGAAGGCCTTGGCGAGTGGCACGGACAACCGAGGTGGATGGTTCATTTCCGCCAGCGCGACGATCGTCCAGCGAGAATTCACGATTATAAGGTGGGTGGCTCGGTCTATTCGCTCAAGTTGAAGGGGCGCGCGTGGATTACCCCCGACAGATTTCAAATTGTGCGCATCGAGTCGGAATTAGTGAGTCCTGTCCCCGAGATCCGCCTTGCAGGGGAACACCAGGTTGTCGAGTACGGGCCGGTTCCTTTCGGCAACAAGAACCTTGAACTGTGGCTGCCGAAGAGCGCGGAAATCTATCTCGATTTCCGCCGTCATCGCTACTACCGGAAGCACAGCTTCGATCACTACATGCTCTTCTCTGTCGATGCACAAGAGCACCGGAAAGAGCCACCCGCTCCGTCGCCGCTCCCCCAGTAAGTTTCTGAGGAAGGAAGTTCGCCACAAGTTGCAAATTCTTGCGCAGGCAAAATTGTATCTAGCGCTTTCATAAAACAACTATGAAAAGTTAGCGTTGGGACTTGAATCTTCCGACACGCGCCATTAAGCTTATTTCCTCCCCTAATTACACGGGTCGAGTACATGATCCTCCCAGCCGGTCCACAGGGTTCCCATTTGAGCTTTTTGTCGCTGATTTCGATCGGTCATTTCCACCCCACGACGGTCATCGATAATCAGTTTCTTACCTCATTGGATATCGGCGTCGACGCGAATTGGGTCATCGAGCGCGTCGGTATTCGGGAAAGACGTACGGTCCTCCCGCTGGACTACATCCGTGAAACCAAAAACAGCGATGCCAGAGCTTCGGCAGAAGCGTCGATGTTCACCGACGCCCAAACAGGTGCAAAGGCCGCTACCCACGCGCTGGATCGCGCCGGACTAAAGGCGAAGGACATTGGCATGGTTATCGCGGGAGGATGCTCTCCGCAGATGACGATTCCTGCCCAGGCATGCCTGACAGCCTCTGAATTGCAGATCGAATGTCCAGCGTTCGACGTAAATTCTGCATGCTCCAGCTTTGCCGCCCAGTTGCATCTTTTGAATGGCATGCGTCCAGAGGCACTGCCGGATTACATCCTCGTCGTGAACGTCGAGAACAATACTCGCACCGTGAACTATAGTGATCGGCGAACTGCGGTTCTCTGGGGCGATTGCACTACCGCCGCCATCGTTTCGCCGCGTGCGCCCGGCCGCGCTCAGATTCAGGCCTCTGTTTTGCACTCCGATCCGTCGGGGTGGAAGCATGTTCTGATACCCGCCGGAGGTCATTTTCAGCAGGACGGACAGGCTGTGCAGGCATTCGCGATTCGTAAGACAATTACAACGCTGGACGAGCTGGCTGCTGGATTGCCAGCTGAGGATCAGCCAGCCTTCATCGGACATCAGGCGAACGCTCTGGTTCTCGAAGCGGTTTGCAGGCGCAGGGGAACTCCTCCCGACCGTCACTTCTCCAACGTAGACCGCTTCGGCAACTGCGGCGCGGCAGGCGCTCCCAGCGTACTATCCCAGAACTTGGATCAAATCAACCGTGGATATTTGAGTGTCGCTGTTGTAGGATCAGGCCTAACTTGGGGCGGTGTGCTCTTCAATTTCTCAAACAACAATAGGGGGAATGGCGTTTAATGGACGCTGCCGAGCGCCATCGCCTGCTGGCCTTGTTACCCCAGGCGAGGCCGTTCCGATTTGTTGACGACCTTCTCGAGATCGACCGGGAGCATGTGCTCTGCAAGTACACGTTTCGAGAGGACGAATTCTTCTATCCGGGCCACTTCCCTGGCGAACCGATCACGCCAGGAGTGATTCTCACCGAAACGATGGCCCAAGCAATGGCGCTCCACGCGATGTATTTGCTTTCTCTGGATTTGCCTGCGGCAGAGGTGGAACACCACCGCGCCTTGCTGACCGATGTGCACGTGGAATTCAGGAAACCGGTTTTACCTGGGCAGACCGTATACGCACGCTCCGTTGCAACAGCCTGGCGACGAAAGAAGCTGCGCTCTGAAGTCGAGCTTCGAGACGAATCGGATCAGCTGCTGGCGTCTGGAACTCTAAGCGGCATGGGGGTTTCCCGTGCATAGAGTCGTCGTTACAGGACTTGGAATCGTCGCCCCGAATGCCACGGGAATCCCGGAATTTACGAAGGCTCTGCGCGAGGGCAGATCGGGCGTAACTTTTCAGCCGCGCATGAATGAATTGCGCCTGGCGTGTCAGGTAGCGGGAAATCCCCACATTGATCCGGCATTGGTTGAAGCTACTTTCCTGGAAAGCACGATCCGGGTCATGAACAGCTCCATGACGTACGCCGGATTGGCTGCCGTCGAGTGTTGGCGTGACGCTGGTTTTAGTTACGAGCGCGACCAGCGCAGCGATGTCGACTGGAACACGGGAGCGGTCATTGGAACCGGTGTCGGCGGGATGGACACCGTCGCTGATCGCCTCATTCCGATGACGAACGCTGGCGAAGCGCGCCGTATGGGATCCGCAATGCCCGAGCAGTACATGTCAAGCGCTCCCAGCGCCTTCGTGGGCGGGCTTCTGGGGTTGGGCGGCCAGGTGACGACCGTGAGTAGCGCCTGCGCGAGCGGAACCGAATCGATCCTGCAGGCATTCGAAAAAGTACGGGCCGGCCAGCTGAAACGCATGTTAGCGGGAAGTTCCGAAGGCGCTTCGCCGCACGCCTGGGCTGGTTTTGATGCCATGCGTGTGCTGTCTCGCGCGCACAATGATGCGCCGGAAAAAGCTTCCCGCCCCCTGAGCGCCTCTGCGGGGGGATTCGTCCCTGCCGCTGGTGGCGGTGTCCTGATGCTCGAAAGCCTGGAAAGCGCCCAACAACGTGGCGCCCGTATCCACGCCGAAGTGCTCGGAGGGTGGGCCAATTCCGGAGGACAGCGAAATGGCGGCACCATCACCGCTTCGAATCCCGAAGGCGTGCAACGGTGCATCCGCCAGACTTTAGCGGCCGCCTGCGTCAAAGGCAGTGATATCGATTACATCAATGGCCATCTCACCGCGACCATGGGTGACCCCAAAGAGATTGCCAATCTCCTGGCAGCCCTGGATGTGAAGCCAGACACCTTTCCGCTGATCAATTCGACGAAGTCGCTGATTGGGCATGGACTCGGGGCCTCAGGCTCCATGGAATGCGTCGCTACAGTACTTCAATTGCGCGATGGTTTTGTGCACGCGTCGATCAATTGCGAGGACCTTCACAGCCAGGTTCGTGATATACAGAGGTCAATTCCATTAGCCAGCAAGTGTGCAAAGCTTTCTACCGTTTTGAAGGTCAGCTTTGGCTTTGGAGACGTGAACGCATGTATTATCTTCAAACTTTGGGGGGCCGATAATGAACAGGGATGAGATCCGTGAAGGAGTATTGAAGCTGTTAGCGAAGTTCGCCGGTCGAGGAGCCAAGAAAACAGACCTAAGTGAAGCCACCACCCTCGATGAACTGGATGTTAACTCAGCTCGCATGATCGACATCGTTCTCGATCTGGAAGACCAGTTCGGAGTGACGATTGACGACTCCAATACACCGAAATTGAAAACAGTCGGTGACCTCGTCTCACTGGTTGACAATCTCGTCAATGCTCAAAAAGCCTGACTCATCCACTGACAACCACGTTCCCTCCTGAGACAAAAGATCACCTGAATCCGGCATCCGCCATGGCGCGTTTGCTTTTCGGTGGAGTGGAGGCCCCGGGCAGAGTCGAACTGCCGACCAACGGTTTAGGAAACCGCTGCTCTATCCATCTGAGCTACGGGGCCAGATTGAGGTATCCCGTGATTCTACTACGCGACTTCATTTTGAATTGCGGTTGCGTTCCCCGAATCCAGACCAGAACTTGAGCACGAAACCGCGTCGAGTCGAACTTTTGATCGACAGAATCCCCGCTCACAAGCTTGCTGTGTAATTCTGCTCTGTGCTCTCGTTCGCGTGGCGCACATGGTATTCTGACCCACAATTATCGGTCGTTGAGATACTTAGAGGCGATGAGCGCATCTTCCATCAAAACTCTTCCCGATTCCCCTTCGACGCTCATCGACTCGCCGAAGCATCCGATATGGGCAGTCAGCAGCGATGGTCCCTCGCAAATTGAACTCGTGTTTCTATGGCTCGTCTGTGGCATCTGTTTCATTATCGTTTTAACCCACTTTAAGAGTTACAGCGGAACCGTTCTCGCAGTGGGCGACAACTCCCAATACATTTCCGCCGCCCAAGCCATTCAACACTTGAATCTTCGGAGTACCCAAACGAGGCAGGGTGGGGCCTGTCCTATGTGATCGCTCTTTTCTCGACGTTCCATTTGCCCGATCAGTTCAGTCTCGTTTTCATTTCCATCGCCTGCTCTCTCGGGAGCGTGCTGCTCGCCCGCGGTCTCTGGGGACCATGGATCGCGGCTTTTTTTTGCGATCCTGAACTTTCCGTGGATCCAGGCTTCGTTCCTGGGCGGCTCGGAACCATTGTTCGTGCTGCTTCTCTT
>Ga0070712_100002016_pt1 | contig 12438 bp, 11 predicted proteins | sample LARL81metaG_FD_71396 | JGI IMG/M metagenome (GOLD analysis project Ga0070712, IMG submission 71396) | Corn, switchgrass and miscanthus rhizosphere microbial communities from Kellogg Biological Station, Michigan, USA - LAR L8-1 metaG | ecosystem: Host-associated > Plants > Roots > Rhizosphere ...
CGCCGGATTCAAGGTACTGAACGATCTCGTCTTGAATCAGGTTTTGGTGGAATTCGGCAGTCCGGATGAGACTCGCCGGGTTATCGCTAAGATTCAAACAGACGGCACGTGTTGGTGTGCAGGAACAGTCTGGCAGGGACATACAGCTATGCGAATCTCGGTATCAAGCTGGGCTACAACGGACCAGGATGTTGAGCGCAGCGTGGCTGCGATGATCAGGATCGCGAAGGACTCGTAGGGACTCGATTCTGTACTGTTTTTCGGTCCCGGGAGGAACTCTCAGCATCGGGCGAGCATCTTACAAAACAAGCCGGCCCTAGGGGTTACATTGGTGACCCCGCCCGGCTGGTTCCGTCTAAGCAAGTGATATACTCTGTATATTCAGCGCGGTAGCTGGGGTGGAAGCAACGCCCTCAATTAAGGAAATTTCAAGATGGCACGTAGTTCTCGCCGCTCACTCTTCCTGGTAGTCTTTTTCCTCCTTGCCTGCGGATTCCTGGGAATTCTGTTTGCCCAGCGCTCCGGCCAGCAGTCGTCAATGGCCGGCGACTCCGATGTCAAGGACAGCCTTAAGCAATTCACCGACGTGTATTCGCTCGTCGAGGACAACTATGCAGAACCGGTGAATCCTGACAAGGCGATTTACAACGGCGCCATCCCCGGCATGCTGCACGCGCTCGATCCGCACTCGAATTTCTTCGATCCCAAATCGTACGCGCTCATGCGCGAAGACCAGCGCGGCAAGTACTACGGCGTCGGTATGACCGTCGGCCCGCGCAACAACAAAGTCATCGTCATTTACCCGTTTGTCGGGACGCCTGCATATAAGGCTGGCATTCACCCCGGTGACGTGATCATCGCCGTCGATGGCAAATCTACCGAGAACATGAGCACGGGCGACGTCGCCGACATGCTCAAAGGCCCCAAGGGCACAACGGTACACATCAGCATTTCGCGCGAAGGCGTCGAGAAGCCGATGGAGTTCACCCTGGTCCGCGACGAAATTCCGCGTTACTCGGTTGACGTTCACTTCCTGATCAAGCCCGGCGTCGGATACATGCACGTCAACGGCTTTAATGAAACGACCGAGCACGAAGTAGCCGAGGCGCTTGATTCCTTCGGCGACTTGAAGGGCTTGATTCTCGATCTGCGTGGCAATCCTGGTGGATTGCTGAGCGAAGGCGTCGGCGTCGCCGACAAGTTCCTCAAGAAGGGACAGCTCATCGTCTCGCATCATGGCCGCGCTTCCGCTGAGAAGCGTTACGTCGCGCAACACGGCGGTGGCGGCAAAGATTATCCGATTGTGGTGCTGGTGAACCGTCTGACAGCATCGGCCGCTGAGATTGTTTCAGGCGCGATACAGGATCACGATCGCGGCCTGATCGTCGGTGAAGTGACCTTCGGCAAAGGTCTCGTGCAGACGGTGTATCCGCTATCAGAAAACACCGGACTCGCGTTGACTACGGCCCACTACTACACGCCGAGCGGACGTCTGATCCAGCGCGACTACAGCAACATCTCTCTCTACGACTACTATTACAATCGCAGCGACAACGATAACAACAACACCTCGAACCGTGAGGTAAAGCTCACTGACAGCGGTCGCACAGTTTACGGTGGCGGCGGCATCACGCCAGACGTAAACATTCCTCCGATCAAGACCAACCACTTCCAGGACACGCTGCTGCAGCACTACGCGTTCTTCAACTTCGCGAAGCGCTTTGTCGTCGATCACCATCCGACCAAGAGCTTCGAAGTCGATGATGCAACGCTGCAGGCGTTCCGCAAATCGCTCGAAGAAGCGAATGTTCCCTACACGCAGGCAGATCTGATTGATAACAACGACTGGATCAAATCGAACATCAAGTCGGAAATTTTCGTCGACGCCTTCGGTCAGGATGAGGGCATGAAGGTCCGTGCAGAATCGGACCCGGCGGTGGTCAAAGGGCTCGATCTGCTACCGCAGGCCAAGGCCTTGGCAGAGAACGCGAAGAAGATCGTCGCCGAGCACAACATGGCGCCCGTCCTGAATCGTTAGCTTGCAGACGAATTTCACCGAAGCCCGGACGCGTTCCGGGCTTTGCTTTTGGCTCTGATTTGACTTGAGGCGGGTTTACTCGGGTAAGTCGACATACGTTGACTTGGCTTTTGTAGTGGGCGAGAATACGCGTTAGGCGCGGTTGCGGGGGCGATCGCGAGTCCCCCACACGAGATTTCCGCCGGCCACCATCACTGCAGTTCTGATTCAAATGGAACTTTTTCAGTCTCATAACCGAAAGCGGATTCATGGCCGCGGGTTCGCGCCAGAGAGGATTTCTTGAACACGGCCATGCTGACGGGAGCAGTATTGGTGGCGGCGATCGCGGGTATCACAGACCTGCGCAGCCGGCGCATTCCAAACTGGCTGACGGTGTCTGGGCTGCTGGTCGGAATCGCGGTTCACATGTTCTTTCAGGGATGGACTGGAGTGAAGACTTCCCTGCTAGGTGTCGTTCTTGGTTTGGGCTTGTTGTTGCCGTTTGTGCTGCTGCGTAGCCTCGGCGCTGGTGACTGGAAGTTAGCGGGAGCGCTCGGAGCGTTCGCCGGCCCGTCACGCCTGATGGATCTGCTGATCGGATCCATTTTCGTCGCGGGCCTGATGGCGGCGGCGCTGGTGATCTACAAAGGACGAGTGCGGGAAACCGTCCGTAACATCGGGCACATACTGGTATCGCTAGTCACGTTTCGCTTGCCAGGAACGCGTGTTTCGCTCGACAATCCAGATGCCCTGAAGGTGCCCTACGGTGTGGCGTTGGCCTTCACCACGATTCTCTACGCGGCGGCGCACACCTGGGGAGTGGCGTAATGAAGCAGGTCGATTTTAAATTCGTCCGGCGTTTGTTGCACGAGAACCGCGGCGCCGAGATTGCCGAAGCGGCGGCGGTTCTTCCCATCATGTTCATGGTTTTGCTCGGCATCTTCTGGTTCGGGCAGGCTTTCAGCATCTATGGCGCTATTACGCGTGCAGCGCAAGAGGGAGTGCGCGCCGGCTCAGTGCCGCTTTGCGCTACATGCGGGACTCCGATGACCTACAACGCGTATGCGACCGCGGCGCAGACGGCCGTAAATAACGCACTGATCCTGTCGAAGCTTGATCCAACAAAGTTGCAGATGACGTCTCAACCCGTATACAACTTCTGCACAAGCCCCGTGACGTCATGTCCAACTACGGGGTCCGCGTGCGTCCAAATCCCGGTGCAACTCGTAAGAACGAGCCAAGGCACCGAAGATTGTGGCATATCCGTTGCATTGCAGTATCCCTTCAAATTCTGGCTGCCGTTCACCTCGATCAATAATCAGCAGATTCTCCTATCTGCGTCGGCCACTGCAAGGATGGAACAAATTGTTTTCTGATCGGCACAACCGGACCAGGAATTCCAACAGCGGATCTTTCTCTTCGATCGTTTCTGCCGCTGCTGAACATTTCTGCTGGCGAGAGGATCGTGCTGCTCAGATTGTGGAATTCGCCGTTGCGCTGCCGTTGCTGATTCTTTTTGTGGTCGGCATCTTCGATTTCAGCAACGCATTCACGCTAAAACAGAAGCTCACGAACATCGCGCGTGATACGGCCCGTACCATTGCCGCCGAACCCACGTCAGATTTAGCTCATCCCATCGCCCCGCTCCCGCTTTCGGTATCAGATGCTTTTTACTTGATCGACAATTACCTGAAGGCGAACAACATCAACGACTGTGGGCTAAACACATCAAACGTCACTACGCCTGCTACTCTCACCTGGAAATTCAGCATTGCCTCCACTGGCCCTTCCACTTGTGGAATCACGATCATTGTCAATCGCGGCTACTACTTCCCTGTGCCGTTCCTGAATCAACCTCCGGGCCCGGACTGCACTGTTCATCCAAACCCCGGATCGGCTCAGATGGTTGCCACCTGCGTCAGCATTCAGTACGCATATCCTTGGCGATTCGGTCAGGCTGCCAGTCTGCTTGGGCGCAACACTCCGCTACCGCAAATGATTACGGCTCAGGCAGTCAATGGGAATGAGTTCTAATTCGCGATGAGAGTCACGAACAAATTTCGTCGTGTAGATCCCAGTGATGAGCGCGGCGTCACCATGATTCTCGTTGCGTTGGCCATGGTGGCCATCATCGCGATGGCGGCGATGTCCATCGATCTGGTCACGCTGTATTTGGCCCGCGAAGAAGCACAGCGCACGGCGGATGCGTCCGCGCTTGCGGCAGCTCGCCTCATTTCGGTGAGTGGAATGACCAGCGCCGGCTCTGGTTTCTGGTCATCGATGTGCGGAGGAGTCACTGGGTGGGCAACGCAGGCGGCTCTTGCCGTCAGCGTACAGAACACCGTTGGTGGTCACCAGACAAATGTAGCGGTAGAGTATTCGGACGGCACAAGGACCGACGCTGACTGCTCGACCTTGAGTGCAGCTTTCGCCGTGAACCCGATGGTCACGGTGCAGGTTACGCCAGTCAGCATTCCTAGCTTCTTCTCGCGCATTTGGGGAACCACGTCCAATTCAGTGAGCGCCACCGCCACGGCAGAGGTCTTCAATCCGTCGGACTCAGCCACTAGTGGAGTCTCGCCGAATACATTGGTCACGCCGGTACAGCCAAAATGCGTGAAGCCATGGATCGTACCGAATCTCGATCCAGGATACTCTGCGGGTTGCAGCGGACAGTGCCCGCTGGTAGATACTGGTGGTGGGATTCATCATTCCGGCGTTTCGCTGACAGGAGATGGAAGTGCAGGAATTGTCGGAGAACAACTGACTCTGGTTCCGGACTGTAAAACCAGCGGTACCTGCGGACCGCCACTCCCGCGCCCGACACCTACTGCGACCCCTGGAGGAAGCCAAGCCACTCGGCTGCTGGACTACGTACCCGGTGCTGTTACCGGTCCCGTCGCAGCCGTTCCTTCGTGTGCCAGCGCAGGAACCATTTACGAAAAAGCGGTCGCTGGATGCGATCAGACTACCGCATATCAGTGTGGCCTACAGGCTGCCGTTAGCCCGAGTCCCAACACGGTCGATCTGAACGAGAACCCTGGCGGCGCAATCGGAGACACGGCGATGGGACTCGCGTGTACACTGACCAACACTTCTACTATCCCTTTGGATGGCCAGGATTCACTTATCTCCACCGCTTATCCGTTTGTCGCCATCGTAGGATCTGCCAACCCTCTGAACATTTCGGGCTCACCAATCGTGAATAGCAATTCGATCATGACTCTGCCAATTTACGATCAGAACGCGGCAGGAAACATCACATTAACGAACAATCCGATCACGATCGTCGGTTTCCTGCAGGTTTTCGTGAACGATGTAAATGCCACTACCGGTGGCGTGCTGGTCACCGTCGTGAACATAGCGGCCTGTGGCAGCCATGCTTCCACCAACAACCCGCTGACCACAAACTCGCCCGTTCCCGTGCGGTTGATAACACCTCACTGAGAAGTCAATCTTCATAAATCCAATTTGACAGAGCTTCGGCTTTCAGCCTACCCCTTAGAGAAGCACGAAGAATATAGGCTTCAGCTCACTGCTTTCTTAGTTGTTCGGAGGGTCGTCCTGGACAGGGGGCGCTTGTCCGTCCGCAGCGGGAGCGGGCTCAGGTCCCGGGCCAAACGCCAGCGAATCCGGATTCGCCAGAGGTGGAACGCCAGTCGGGCCTTGCGGACGCTGCGCCTCGGCCTGCATTGGAGGTTCGAAGTTCTGTGGTGGAGGCTCCCATCCGCCTTCCCCGCGATTAGTGAGAATGATGCGGTCGAGTTGTCCCGGATCATTCGGGGCGCTCAAGATCATAAAATTAAATCGCGACCCGTTCAGCAGCCTCGCAAGCACTTCAGGCGCCGGAGCAGGCGCGTACTCCACGACGACCTGTTCCTGGTCCGCGCCCGGCACCATTGATATCTGAGCTCCGGTCTTCTGTTGCACGGCGGAAAGTACGGCGCTCAGAGTTACCCGGTTGGCGTGAATACCCAGCAGTCCGTCGCTGTAGGAAACCTGCAAAGGCGGCGCCGAGGGTTCGATTTGCATGGGCGCGGCACCTGTCGCGTAGTTTGCGCGAACTAGTGTCGCTCCCTGTGGTGAAGCTGAATCGCCCAATTGCAATGCACCTGCAGGCTCTCCCATCACTTTGATGATTACGCCGTTCGTCGAAGGAAAAATCTGGTACGAGCGAGGCGACTTCAGGTCGACCACCACTCTCGCGACCGGCGGTCTCGCCTGGAACAATCCCACGCGGACATCTCTCACTTCTCCGCGATCCACCGACTGATTCCGTACGTGTGCTGTGGGAACAGCGTTTGGAAAGTCAATTACCAACCGGTCCGGGCCCGTCAGGATTCGCGTCTGCGGCACAATGCGCCCGCTCGCCTGGACCTCAATCTCAACGTTGTATTTGCTGCCGAGGACGTTAACGGAACGAAGAGAAACCTGAGCTGAGGAATAAAGACCGAGACTGGCGCAAACGAGCGCTGCGCATAGCGGACTCGCGCTCACTCGCGAAACTCTATACATGTGAAACCTATGCCTGATGTTTTTGCTGGCTCATTCATGATTCTAATCAATGATCCTGGGACTTCAGACTTACGTAGGGATTAGAACCATTGTTGGCCTATTGTCGCAAGCGGTTCACGTTCGGGACAGTACGCAACCCAGTTCTGGGCGCATGCACAACCAGTAAAGCTTGCGAAATGGGATCAGACCCTCACGAATCGATGGCAGGTTATCCAAAACATCAATGCGCTGCCCGATAAAAAAAGCAGCCACGTACCTGGTTCCGGGGTTGCCACCACCCCAGTATTCCCGCACGGCTCGACTTTTTTCTTGTTCTTGTCTTTCGCGGTTTCAATCGCACCGTTGGCGGCACCGCCGGGTGTCGGTTTCTTCACCGGAGGCGGGCAAACTCCAGGCAACGGCGGCATCGCGATCGGCACAAACGGTCCCTGCCCCGCAATCGGATAATAGACGCCCAGCGGCGGAACACGCGGCTCCGCTGGCGGCGGTGGCGTCAGCAAACTTGATTCAAATGGGACGGGAGGCATGTTGATGGCCGTACCCGCTAGAGGATTGATGGGCTCATCGAACTGTGTGGCCGAAGGTTCAGCTCGAGAATTCAGTTGTTGTGGAACCTGTATGACCTGGTTGGCGCAACGGGTACGAGCTGTAATCTTGCCGTCGGTGATGACCGTCTCGCCCTTCTTCAGCTTGATGCGCTTTCGAGTCCAATAGACCTTGTTGCCGATCCGGTAAGAAACGTATGCAGTCTGGGCAAGTACAAGTCGCACGACCCGTGCATGATCGTAATCAAAGCCCGCATAATGAGCCGCGACGACTGGATCGTGCTCCGCTGCCCATTTCAAGTCGGCGGCATCCCGCACTCCGCCCGGCACAATCGAGTACGGATACACCGGCCGATTCTCGAGATTGTGCTCTGCCGCTTGCTGCGCCGAAGCAAAGGCCTGCCGGCTCGCTTCCATCGACTGCCGCGAAGGCCCAACATCGCGCGAACTGCGGAATAGAGAGGGGCTCAGCGTGCGCAATGCAACCAGGGCGAAGCACACCACAGAAATACCGCACGCTAGCACGAGCAACACACGCCGGAAGAAGCGATTTCTCCGGTGTCGCTGCGTCGGGCGTCGACGCACACGTATGCTGAACTCTTGAGACTCTGATTCCTTCGACAACTAGTGCCCTACTTTCTCGGCCTGACTCTGGGAGCGTATGCCGAGCAATGCCCCTCGTATGAATGGCGATCTGGAAATCTTCCGGTTCTGTCAACGGCTCGATCGTCGTCAGCTTTCCCTTGCGCAGAATGCGCGCAAGCTCAACGTACTCATTGATGAGTCCCTCGACGGAGAACACCAATTGATAGTGAAACGGCGGAGTTGGTTGTTCTGGCAGACCACCGACATAGAGGCGCAGCGCATCGGCGCGGCCGCCGAGACGACGCACCAGCTCTCCGCCGAGGATCGATGCCATTCCCGGAGACAGCCCGCAATCCGGCGCGACCGCGACGCCTCGCGCTGCCGCCTTTTTGGAAAGAGCAAGTTCCTGCCGCACGACCGTGTTATTTCCGCCGAGGTCGGCGAAGTGACAACGAGCTTCAACCGCGGCCCGCGCCAACCCGAGATTTAAGAAATACGGCACGCATGACAATGCAGCATCATGCCCGCGCATCAGTTTGCTGGCCGCCTTCTCATCGCTGGCCTCAAGCGCAACCGCACGGACTTTCTTGTCTCGTGTAATGCGATTCACTCGCGCAGCGACCTCGCGCGCTCGCTTCACGTCGCTATCGGCCAGTGTTACTGAATCTACTTGGGGCGTACGCGCCATATCGAATGCCGCCGCCGAACCCATCATGCCGGAACCAATCACCAGAAGTTTCAGTAGATCTCCTCTATCACCATCGGCCCACAGGCCGACGCATTCAGATTTGTAGGGATACCCGCCGCACGCAGGGATGTCACACACTGCACGCAGTGGTAGACAGAAAATCAGAATGTGGGAAAGGTATTAGAGACCCGCAGGAGAGATGCGCTCACAGATATATCGCCGGAGATCCAGCCGAAGAAAATTCACTCACGATCATATCATTCCCCACCGCGCAGCAATCATTAAGACTGCGGACAATTACGTCATTTACGTCATTGGATAAAGAAAAAACCACCCGATGGGATCGGGCGGCCCGTTGAGCACGCGGGAAAAGCCTATGAATTGGCTCAATTCGAGCCCAATCGCTCACCAAATTCACGCAAAACTGTCCAAACTCAACATGGAGGAGACAGATGCTGTCAGATTTCCGTGACGCGGTTCGGCAACTGCGCAAGGCCCCCGGATTTACAGCAACAGCTTTGATCACCTTGGCGCTGGGGATCGGCGCCACGACCGCGATCTTTACGCTGGTGCACCAGGTCATGTTGAAGTCTCTGCCGGTAGCCAGGCCGGACGAACTCTGGCGGATCGGAGACAAAGACCGCTGCTGCAACTGGGGCGGATACACCCAAGGGGACGACGGGGATTTCGCCTTGTTCTCGTGGGAAGCCTACAAGCATTTTCGCGCGCAGACGCCGGACTTCACCGATTTAGCCGCACTACAGGCCGGCAACGCCCCTCTCGGCGTGCGCAGAGAAGGATCGCAGGCTCCAGCCGACACGCGCAATGGTGAGTATGTCTCCGGCAATTTCTTCAAGACCTTCGGCGTCCAGCCATGGATCGGCCGCCTCATGACCGACGACGATGATCAGGAGGGTGCGCCGCCCGTAGCGGTGATGAGCTACCACATATGGCGCGACAAGTACGGATCTGATCCTTCCGTAGCGGGCGCTGGTTTCCAGATCAATGGGCATTCCTTCACAGTAATCGGTGTGGCTGCGCCCGGGTTTTACGGAGCGAAGTTATCCGGTGGAGGCATGCCGGATTTTTGGCTGCCGCTGACCTCCGAACTACTCATCGATGGAGCGACCGCGCGGCTGAAGCGACCACAAACCAACTTCCTCGACCTCATCGGAAGAGTGCGTCCCGGAACGAATCCAAAGTCGCTCGAGGCAGAGCTTAGGGTCGAATTCCATAACTGGCTGGCCAGCCATGTTTCCGATATGGATCCCGGCGAAAAGCAACTCTGGCAACAACAAACGCTCCATCTGACTCCGGGCGATGCCGGGGTGACATCCATGAGAGATCAGTATCAGGATGGGCTGAAGCTGCTCCTGGTAGCTTCCGCATGTGTACTGCTCGTGGCGTGCGGAAATCTGGCAAATCTGATGCTGGCGCGAGGTTTGAAGGATCGCGCGCAGACTTCGGTGCGGATCGCGCTGGGCGCGTCACGGGCGCGGCTCATTCGCAAATCCCTAGTCGAATCCATCTTGCTGGCAGCGATCGGCGGCGCGTCGGGCATCGCCGTCGCGTACGGCGGAACAAGATTGATTCTGCATCTTGCCTTTCAGACCGGAGGCCCGAACAATTATGTCCCGGTCAGCGCGACCCCCTCTATACCGGTCCTGCTCTTCACGCTGGGCATCTCCGTTCTCACCGGAATAATTTTCGGCATGGCCCCGGCGTGGGTAACTTCACATGCGGACCCCGTCGAAGCGCTTCGCGGTGCAAACCGTTCTGTAGGCAGCGGCCACTCATGGGCACAGAAGTCCCTTGTCATCGCGCAAGGTGCGATGTCTTTGGTCCTGCTCTCTGCGGCAGTTCTGCTGGGACAGAGCCTCCGAAACCTGCAACATCAGAATTTTGGATTCGAAACTCAGGGGCGCTATATCGCGTGGATCAATCCCATCCTGAGTAACTACAAGCCGGAAGAAATGTTGCCGCTGTTCCGGCAAATCGATGATCGCCTACTGCAGATTCCCGGCGTCCGCATGGTGGCACCCGCGCTCTATGCGCCAATGACAGGCGACAGCTGGAATAATGGCATTCGCGTGCAAGGCCGGCCCGAGCCTCCACCCAAGGAAGATACCGGGGCTGGATTCTGTCGCGTCATGCCCGGCTTCTTCGAGACCATCGGCGCCAAAATCGTGCTCGGCCGATCCATCACCGAAGAGGACACGGAAGCGACGCGGAGGGTGGCGGTGGTCAACGAAGCGTTCGCGAAGAGATTCTTCAAGGACCAGAACCCGATCGGGCAGCATTTCGGTCCCGACAAGATCCAGTATTCCGCCCAGTTCGAAATCGTTGGAGTCGTGAAAGACATGCGCTACATGACTTACGACTACAAGGATCCGATTCGCCCGATGTACTGGCTGCCCGAAGCACAGACGGTGCAGTACGACGATCCCGCCTACAAAAGCGGCGAAATCTGGTCGCACTACTTGTACAACATCGCAATCTGGGCACCGGGAGCACCGCCGGGCATGGAAGACCGCGTCCGCAAGGCGCTCGCCAGCATTGATCCAAATTTTGTTCTCTACGGCGTTGATCCATATTCCGATGTCGTGAGCGCCGACTTCCAGCAGGAGCACATGATCGCAACGCTGACCACGCTTTTCGGCGGGCTTGGCCTGATGCTCGCCGCAGTTGGCCTCTACGGAGTCATGGCGTACACGGTAGAACAGCGCACGAGCGAAATTGGCGTTCGCATGGCGCTCGGTGCCGATCGAAGTCAGGTCATGAAAATGGTGTTGAGTGGAGCGTTCTCGCAGATTGGCATCGGCTTGGCGATCGGCATTCCCTCAGCGATTGGTGCCGGCCGCTTGATGAAGGATCAACTCTTCGGCGTCAAGGCATGGGACCCATTCATGCTACTGCTCGCCACGCTGATCCTCGGCCTGGCCGCGTTGCTAGCATCGGTGATCCCCGCCCGCCGCGCCGCAGGCGTCGAACCAATGGTGGCATTGCGCAACGGCTGATCATGACGATGATGATCAATAGGATCCGCACCGCATATGCTCGGTCATCCTGAGCCAGATTGCTATGCTCCGCTCACGCGTTTATTGAATGTCATCCTGAGCGGAGCAGCAGGAGGAGCAAAGCGAGTCCTGCTGTGTAGTCGAAGGATCCCTACCCGCTCAACCGGGCCCGTTAGCGTCGAGGAGTTCTCCCGAGACTCCTAAGAGCAATAACCTTCCGGCCGACTGGAGAACTATCGATCGTGCCAGTGGAACAGTTTATGCGTAATCTTCCACTCGCCGTTGCACTTCAGAAGAGTAAAGACATCGGAAGCGCGCGCATTGGCTCCGGCCAGTTTCCCCGACCAGTGCTGCACCTCGAGATGAACGACCGCGATGCTCTCAATGATCTCGATGCGGGCAAAGCGAGGATTGATATTCGGGGCCGGACCGTTTGCGTTAATCCACTGGAATACATGTTCAACCGAACCGGTATATTCCACTCCCTGACAGTAACCGGAGATGGTTGCGGAGGAATGAAACGCCGGGCGCATGAGATCAGCATCACCTGCGCGTGCGCCTGCAATGTAGCAATGCATCGTGCGAGTGATCGCGTCATGCTCGACGAGGTACGTATTCGCAGCAGGTTTCAGCGCCGATAGATCGTCAGGTTCGTCAATCGTGGACGAACCGGGGCACTTGGTTCGTAACCTGCTCCAAGCCTCTATCTCGTGCCTGAAGGCGAATACAGTGTCTTGCTTTTCGTGCTCGCGGCGGTGGACAGGAAGCCCCTCACTCGCCTCCCAGCGTCTCACAGTTCGTTCGCTTCGATCCAGGTAGGCAGCGATCTGCTTCCACGATTCCAGAGTCTTCTGAGGAGTATTCCGCTCTGGCATCTCAGAACCCCCGCAAGACTATACCAGAGACTACGCCGCCAGGCTGCTTTCCGCAGCATGCCAGTGAAACGCCTTCTGGATGATTTTCCACCCATCCGGTGTTTTCAAGAGCGTGAACAGGTCCGACATGCGAACGCCAGAGCCAGCCAGTTTCCCCGACCATCCTGCTACATCGAGGCGTACAACAGCGATCGAG
>Ga0070712_100002018_pt1 | contig 12436 bp, 14 predicted proteins | sample LARL81metaG_FD_71396 | JGI IMG/M metagenome (GOLD analysis project Ga0070712, IMG submission 71396) | Corn, switchgrass and miscanthus rhizosphere microbial communities from Kellogg Biological Station, Michigan, USA - LAR L8-1 metaG | ecosystem: Host-associated > Plants > Roots > Rhizosphere ...
AATGCGGCAAGCCTTGCCTTTGCCCGCGGCATTGCGGACTTCGTCGGTGCCTTCTGCATCGGCCAGGCGCACGCGCCACACCACGTGCACCGGCGGCTAGAGGAAAGCGCGTACAACTGATCTTGCAGATGTGTAGTCGTAGGGCGGGTTACGCTGCGAGGTACTGGCTGAGGCCAGTACCGCTTCTAATCCTACTGAATCAGAACAACTAATCCGCCCTACAACTATCGGCTCGCGGCCACTTGTCGGATCAACGCATGCTGGACCAGGGATCCGCAACCTTCTGATCGGGGATTCTGCGCAGCGCGTCTTTGTAAGCCTTCTCAGCGGCGGCGTTCTTCTTCTTTTGCTCGTCAGGCTGTTGGCTGCCTTCGGCGCGCTTGGATCCCTTTCCACGAAACTGGGCATCCGCCGGTGCGGTCAATAGTGCCATGGCCGCAAGCGCGATGAGCAATTTTCGCATCGGAATTGCCTAGAATAGACAGTCGCGCCCCGCAGCTTCGTATCGCTTGTTGCGGGCGAAATTTTGGCAGGCGCTGCGTCGAAGAGCGGTAAGAGGATGTTCGCGCGGCGAGCGCAGTCCCGGCATAACAGAGCGGGTGCGAGCGGCTGGAGCAATTCTAATTGCGCCCCCAGCTCCGTTACGCCACAAGACGCAGCCAGACTGAAATTGGAGTCGTTAATGGAAGCGAAACGAATTGTGGTGGCGCAGGTCGCAATTATGATTGCGGCCGCCATTTTTCTATGTGCTGGGGCCACTGCTGAGGAGAGGGCGCCGGCGGCTGAGCTTCCCCGGCCCTCGGTCGATGTTCCGGGGATCACGCCGCAGATGCTCTCGCGGACAACGGTACCGGGTGCGCCGGGAAAGCTGGCCATCGCCAACCGCGTCACCTATGAGCCAGGAGCGCGGCGTCGCAAGCACTACCACACAAGCCAGGTGTTTTTCTACATCCTGGAAGGGACCATGGCCGTGCAGGACGATGGAAAAGAGCCGGTCAGTCTGAAGCCCGGCGACTTCCTGCTCATCAAACCGGGAACCGTGCACGCGCATTGGAACGCGAGCACGACGGAAAAATTGGTGTTCACCGAATTCGTGCTCGTGGATGAGGGGCAGCGCAGCACCGTCTTTGTGGAGCAGTAACCTGCTCGTGGCGATGCAAGGCCGAATCGGCCTGGGTGTCGCGCATGAATAGCAGACCAGACGGGAAATGCCGATCATTCCCGACCCGCATGGCCATGGCCGTTACGACCCGCGAGCGATGGAGGGCGTGGTTCCTCGCCTCGAGCCGGAACCACGCTAGATGAGATCAGGCGTCCTCCCCAGGAAACCTTCGCCCGGCTTCCCATCTAGCGCAAGGGGAGGGGAGCGCACCGACTTCGTCGCACAAGTCCGCCATGCCGGCGAGTTCCGCATCGCCTATTTCAGGCGATCGCGAATCTTCGCCAGTCCGGCCCGCGCGCAGTTATCATCGAGCTTGGCGCCAGGTGCGCCGCTCGCGCCGATGGCCCCGATCGTTTCGTCGCCGAGCTTGATGACAATACCGCCGCCAAAGAACATCACGTGGGGCAGCTTGGAAAGCGGAGCGATTGAGTCCTCCCCCTTGGCCCGTTCAGCGAGAGCCAGGGTATCGTTCTTGAATGAGACGCTGGTGTACGCCTTATCGTGGGCGCTATCGAGCGTGTGTATGCCCGCTCCATCTCCGCGCATCGCAACAATGGTAGCGCCGTCGGCATCGAGCACAACCGCTGTTTCCCTGTAGCCTTGGCCCGCGCATACCGAAACTGTCTCGCTGGCCGCCTCCATCGCGAGCGCTGCCGGGATGCGATGCGTCAGCAAGGCATCGGCGCTGGACGGAGATGCCCCGATAATCACGCCTGCGACTGCAATGGCAGCTTTGCACAAAAGCGTCATGTTCCTTCTCCTTGTGACTCCGATCTCGCCATCTCTACACCATTTGGCTGACAATTCGATGGCAGGGCAGCGCGATACGCGAGCCATGGTACCCAAGCATTCCTCATCCAAAGGCAAGGGACAGTCGCCCTCCAGCGATGCCGGAATTGCCCGCATAAGCGCTTGCTCCACCGACTGAAAGAATCGCCTGACGAAGTGATGTCATTTCGCTATGGTGCATGCTCGTTCCATCGGGTTGGCGATCTTCCAGTTAGCCCTGACATCAGGGGATGCGTTCATGATCCTAATGCGAATCGGTTATGCCCTTGCGGCTGCGGGCGCACTTATCACGGCAGCGGCGGCACAGAGCCAGACGCAGCGCTCGCCTTGGCCACCCGGCGACGAGCTCGGGATGGCCAACACGCTTGGACCCTCGACATGGCAGCGCTGCGCAACCCAGCTCGCCGATCCCAAGGCGAAGTCGTACGAGCTCTCATATCTGCGCTCGAACACCATGCCGCAATCGCCGTTCGGTGTACCGCTGCGGGAAAGATACAGGCCGACCGTTGGCATTGCCGGTACGCGGCACGCCTTCAACGGTGAGGAGACCGTGAGTGGCGAGCCCGGAGCGCAGGGCACCCAGATGGATGCAATCGGCCATTTCGCCGTGCTGCCCCAGGCGTGGGACGGAAAAAGCGAGTTCCCGTCCGACACCGCACAATATTACGGCGGCTACAAACAAGCCGATGTGAAGCCCAGTCCGGATTCTCCCCTGCAAAAGCTCGGCATCGAAAAGGTGCCGCCGATCATCACCAGTGCGGTGTTGCTCGATGCCAAGACCTATCTTGGCCACGGCAGCCCGATGCAACCGGGCCAAGCCGTCACCGCGGCGGATGTGGAGGCAATGCTCAAAGCGCAGGGACTGGAGAAGCGAGGGCTAATGCCGGGCGATGTGCTCTATATCTACACCGGCTGGGGCGACAACTGGAAAGATCCCGATACCGAAAAATTCTATTACACCAAGGGCCCGGGTCTCACTTATGATGCGGCGCGCTACATCGCAGACAAGCTCGTCGTGCTGCTCGCGCTCGACAATCCGTTCACCGATCCAGTCGCTGAAGGTTTCCTGCAGGGTAAAGCCCCGCCCCCGGCAGGTGCGCCGGAAGGCCTTCCGTTTGCAATCCACCACACCAACCTCGCGGAATCTGGTATCTATCAGATCCAGAATGCCAATCTCGGAGCGCTCGCCCAGGACAAGGTATGGGTGTCGTGCACCATAATCCTGCCCCTGCGCGCCCAGGGCAATGCCGGCTCGCCGGTGAGGCCGGTAGCAATCGGGGTGCCTGCGCAGTAGCCGTGCGATACGATATATTCGCCGGTCCTGACGCGCCGTCCTAACCCAACCGGGGAGAGTCCATGCACCCGTACCGCTTCCTTGCCGTCATCGCATCTTTGCTGGTCTGCGCTGCTCCGGCTGTTGGTGCCGAAGTTACCCTGCGCGCCGTGTCGGCGTTCGCCGAGAAGACCACCTATTCCCGCCCGTTCGAGCTTTTCATTGAGCGTGTCAACGAAGCCGGCAGGGGCGTTGTGCAGATCAACTACATCGGGGGACCCAAGGCCATGCCCCCCTTCGAAGTTGGTAATGCGCTCAAGAGCGGAGTTATCGATGTCGCCAACGCGACGGGTGCGTTCTACACCAATGTGATGCCGGAAGCGGATGCGTGGAAGCTCACCCAGCTGCCGATGTCCGAGCTGCGCCAAAACGGCGGCTACGATTACATGGCCAAACTCTATGCAGAGAAGATGAATGCCATATTCCTCGCCCGGCACAGCGACAATAATCCGTTCCATCTGTATCTGAACAAGCCGATCGAGAAAGCTGATTTGACCGGGCTGAAGCTGCGTATTACCCCGGTCTATCGTGATTTCTTCCAGGCCTTGGGCGCCACGGTGGTGCAAACCGCGCCAGGTGAAGTCTACACCGCGCTGGAGCGCGGCGTGGTGGACGGTTACGGCTGGCCGATCACGGGGATATTCGACCTCGGCTGGCAGGAGAAGACGAAGTACCGGGTCGACCCCGGATTCTATTCTGCCGAAGTGTCGATCCTGGTGAACAAGAGCAAGTGGGACAGCCTGACCGACGAGCAGCGCGAGATCCTGCGCAAAGCAGGAGCGCGGGCGGAGGATGAGGCAGCCGCCTACTTCGCCCAGGAGAATAAGAAAGACATCGAGCGGCAAGCGGCTGCCGGCATTCAGGTGATCAAGCTCGATGGCGCCGTTGCGAAAAACTATCTCGACAAAGCATACGAGGCGGGCTGGGCCGGAATCGTCCGCCAGAGTCCCGAGCACGGACCGAAGCTCAAGCAGCTCTTCTCCAAGTGAATGGTGAAGCTGTCTCGCTGGTATGGGCGACTCCTCGAAGCGATGCTTCTGGTCGCGTGTCTCCTTCTGCTTGGCATGACTCTGCTCATCGGGATCGACGTTCTGCTGCGCAACCTCGGCGCCGGAGGCGTCGCGCCCAGCAATGAGCTGTCAGAAGATGCGCTCTATCTGGTTACTCTCATTGCTGCTCCCGGCGTGCTGCGGCAAGGCCAGCACATCCGGGTTGACATCGTGCTGCGCCTCCTGCCGGAGCAGGTCGGCTGGGCGCTCGAATGGCTTTGCGACGCCGTCGGTTTGATGTGCTGCCTGTGTTTTGTCTGGTACGGCACGCGGGTGACGCTTGAGAGCCTCGCCAGCGGTTCGCTGTCGATCAAAACACTCATCATACCGGAATGGTGGCTGCTCCTTCCGATGCCGGCCGCATTTGCGCTGCTCGCGCTTGAATTCTTGTTCCGCATGCACCGGCTCGCCTTGGCCGAGCGGCGGCCGCGGGATGATGCCGTGTCCGCGGCATAGAGCCCGGCGACGGCGCCGATGTCCTGGCAGACCGCCTCTCTGCTGCTCCTCGGTGGCTCGACCGCGCTGCTGTTCATGGGCCTGCCGGTCGCTTTTTCTTTCATCGCCATAAACATCATAGGCGCGGCCATCTTCTTGGGCGGCGCCGCCGGGCTCGATCAAATGGTGCGCAACAGCGCGGCCGCGGTCATGAACTTTTCGCTCACCCCGATTCCCCTGTTCGTGCTCATGGGGGAGGTGCTCTTCCACACCGGTCTTGCCTTGAAGGTGATCGACGGGATCGAACGACTGGTGCGCCAGGTCCCGGGACGGCTCGCCGTCATTGCGGTGGTCGCGGGTACGGTCTTTTCCGCGATTTCCGGCTCAACCATCGCCACCACTGCCATGCTCGGCTCGCTGATGCTGCCGGTGATGCTCGCGCGCGGCTACAACCCGGTTTTGGCCGCTGGACCTCTCATGGCAATCGGCGCGGTGGACATGTTGATCCCGCCGTCGGCGCTGACCGTGCTGCTCGGGAGCTTGTCCGGCATCTCGATCTCCAAGCTGCTGATCGGCGGCGTCATACCGGGGCTGATCCTTGCCGCCGCGTTCGTCGGTTATATCGTGATGCGGGTCAAGCTCAACCCCGAGCTTGCGCCGGTGACCCCGATCGATGAGCGCCACGGATGGGCAAAATACGAGCTGCTGGTGTTTTATGTGCTGCCGCTGGTCGCGATCTTCGTCGTCGTGATCGGCGCAATGTCGGGTGGCTTCGCAACTCCAACCGAATCGGCTGCTCTCGGTGCGCTCGCCACCATGGCGCTCGCCGCGCTTTATGGGGTGCTGAGCGCGGGCGTATTGCTCAAAGCGCTGCGGGGAACCGTGACGATCTCGGCGATGATCCTGTTCATCATTCTTGGCGCCACGACGTTCTCGCAGATCCTGAGCTTTTCCGGCGCCACGGAAGGGATCGTCTCGACGATCCTGGGACACGGCCTCGCGCCCATGACCATCCTGGCGGGCATGATGCTGCTGTTGATTTTCCTCGGCATCTTCGTCGATCAGGTGAGCATGATGCTGATCACGCTTCCGGTGTTCATGCCGATCGTCCAGCGCATCGGCATCGACCTGATCTGGTTCGGCGTACTCTATCTGATCTGCATGCAGTTGGGTCTTCTGCTGCCGCCGCATGGGCTTCTGCTGATGACCATGAAGGGAGTTTCACCCCCGGCGGTCACAATGACTCACATCTTTCGCGCGGTCGTGCCATACGTCGCCATGAGCCTGGTGCTGCTCGTCGTGATCGTCCTGTTTCCCGCGATCGCGACGTGGTTGCCCACGCTGCTCGGCTGAGTCACGCTCAGCGGCCGTCAAAATTGGGCGGTGTCGGCGAAACCAGCCCAATTTTTGTGATGTGCTGTCATCATCTTCAAGACTTCGGCACAATTGAGAGCGCAGAACCCAAAGCGAGGATTGAACGGAGAGAACCGGTAATGCTTCCGCACCGAGTGGTAACGACCTTGCAAGTTGTGGGCGCGGCCCTCGGGATTCCGGCAGCTGCCGCCGGGAGCTACTCCGCCTACCAGAGCTACTTTTCGTCCGAGGCGACCTGTCAAAGGTTGAGAACCAACATCCTCGCCACGATGGAACGCAGGATCGCCGCCGACGCCAAGCGGGCGCTGCTCCGGAAAGACATCGCTGAGTTCGACAAGACTTGTGGCGACGGCGACCCGGATGCGCGCACCGTTTTCCAGGCGGCACTGCAGCAAATGGAAACTGCCGCGATCAGCCCCGCGGTTCGCACCGACGCTGGTGGGGCAGCGACGCAGGCGGCTGTGCCGCCGCAACATCAGCAGCCGGTCGGGATATTCGGTACGCCTGGATACGCCGACCGCGGCTGGGTAGCGCTCAGCCGCCGGCAGGCAAAGTCCTGGGTGATCAATTTCAGCGGCTACGACATTTCCGAAACGTCGTTGCCGCCTGCCGGCACGGTATTGACCGCGCAACACAGAATGCCGGTCTGGTCGGAAGTGCAGGCAGGAGCAAATGACCCTGCGAAACTGCACAGCACACTGTGAGCGGGGGCGTGCGTGCGCGTGCTGGTAACGCGTCCGGGCGCCGGTCGGTTGTGGGCGCAGGTTGTTCCTTCCTCATGCTTCTAACCCGCACCGCCCCCTCGCTGAGGACGTCGCCGGACGTCTCAGTTAGGTCAATGGGCGATCTCGGCTGATTCGCCACAAGCGGTAATTTCGCCGGCTGTCTATGGTGGGGGCTAACCTCATCAGTCGCCGCACCGTGGATTATATCCCATACCGCATGGTACCGGCGTGCTATCGTTTGAAAATTGAAAAATAGGCCCCAGTGGGGAGGGTATTGGTGTGAGACGGCGGGATTTCATCACGCTTCTCGGCGGCACGGCGGCAGCGTGGTCGCTCACCGTGGGTGCGCAGGGCGACGCCAAAATTCGCCGGATTGGCATTCTAGCCAATGAAAAATGGCCTCCAATCGACGGGTTGCGGGACGGGTTACGCGGGCTAGGCTACGTCGAGGGTCTGAACCTGGACCTCGAGTATCGATACGTAGAAGGCGAGGCCGGACGATACGCCACCTTTGCGGCTGAGTTGGTTCGTCTGCCAGTCGAGGTAATCGTCACCTGGGGGACACCCGCCAGTCTTTCCGCCAAAAAAGCGACCGGTACGATCCCCACCATCATGATCAGCGGGGACCCGATCGCTGTCGGTCTCGTTCCAGGGCTCGCCTACCCGGGTGGAAACATCACTGGGCTCTCTACTCAAGCCGCAGAGCTCGAAGGAAAGCGACTTGAACTCATTACCGAACTGATCGCCACCACCACACGGGTCGCCATACTTTCAAATCCGACAAATCCTTACTGCTTGGTCGCCGTAGAAAATGCTCGGCGAGGGGCAGCAAGCTTGCATTTGCAGATTGACGTCGTGGAGGTCACTGGAGAGCACGAGCTGGGCAGTGCATTTGCTAAATTGAGCCGTTTGCACCCAGATGCAGTGCTCGTCGTCGCTGATCCATTCCTGGCTAGTCAGCAAGCCCGCATCGCTGATTTTTTGGTGCAAAGCCGATTACCGTCTATCTACACCTACGGCGAACAAGTTAAGGCCGGCGGCCTCATTTCTTATTCACCAAGCTACTACGAAATCTTCCGACGCGCGGCGGTGTTGGCCGATAAGATTCTCAAAGGAACCAAGCCCCGTGATCTACCAGTCGAACAACCAACCAAGTTCGAGCTGGTGATCAATCTCAACACTGCAAAGGCAATTGGGTTGAGAATTTCGGAATCTTTCCTAATCCGTGCCGATGAGATTATTGAGTGAACGGGCGAGCATAGCCGGTTTGGGTCGAAAAGCGTCGAATGCGCGCCGGCCCCCGTCGGCTTATTTCGGCAGGTCGCCCGAAACCGGACGCGCGCCGATGCTCGGATGGATGCCGGCGCAGGAGTGTCCCAAGACGGCGACGGCCTTCTTCTCATGCAACGAAAATTGCGCAACTCGGGACTGCGATGCCATCGGTCGCCATTTCCGCTGCGCTTCTTGTCCACAAAACGGTCATTAGGCACTTCTGCCCCATCCCATCGTCGGCCCGGTCGAGCAGCCGCAGAAGGAACGTAAGACTCAGAGCTTTCGACTAGACGACCTGAAGGTCCATGTTCTTCAGATTGAATTTGACGCCGAAGAAGCCGTTCGGTTGCCAACCGGCATAGGCGAGAAACCGCGCGCTTACATACGAGACGAACGGCAGTCGCAAGCAGCCGAGCCTGATGATCGACCACTTGAGCCCGGTGCGCGGCGGGTCGAGATCGTCGTAGGTCGTCCACATCGCCGGCGCGGGACCACGGACGGTAAAATTGCGGTCGCACACGCCAAAGACGTAGTTGCCGGCGTTCTGGAATGGATTGCGAATATACCACGATGGCAATCGCAGCCAGAAATTCTGACCGTGATGATACCAATCGGGCGGCGTTGACTCGTATTCGTTGAGGAACCACCAGACCAGGTTCAATTTCTTATAGGGCGGAAACTTCTGACGGCCTTCGATGAGCACCTCTTCGATGTCGTTCTCGATTGTCAAGGTTTTATAGGTCTCAGTCAGGCTGGGCAGTGGAGTTTTCGGCTGGAAGATGCACGCCACCACACACAAAACGAGGTACGCGCAAAGCACGATAGCGAGGAATTCCAACATCGGGGCTCCTTCTACTTATCTGTATGCGCCTCAGCTCCCAGCCACGTTCGGTGATCGTTTGGATACGCTCAATGGAGGCTTCGGGGTCTCCGGGCATCCCGGTGTAGAGCGGAAGCGACAGATCAATTATCCTCAAGTCACTGCAGCCCTGTGTGTCGCTGCGCTTGCGCTTCCCACAGCTATCGCTTCGCGCCGTCCCATCCATGCGTTGAGATATCGAAGACGATGCCGTTCGGATCCCGGAATTTGTGCTCGGCATTCGCCGGAGGAGTTCCGTTCGGACCAGGGTGATACCTGCCGCCATTCGCCTCGATCTCCTGGCGTGTCCCCTCAAGACCATCCACCCATATGCCGAAGTGATGTATCCCGACAAAATCTTTGCCCCGTTCATCACCGGCGTCGTCCTGGTTGCGAAATTGCAGGAATGTGAGGTTGACCACGCCGTCGGTCAACCTGGTTGCGACGACCGACTCGGAATCGCGCTTGAACCCAAAAGTCTCCTCATAGAACTTTGCAGTTTTCTCCTTGTCGGGAACGGAAATGGCGATATGCCGGAGCTGACCTTTGACCATCTTCTCATTCTCCTTGCGGCTGCGACATGCAAAAGCAACGCGAGAGTGTTACGGGAAACGACGAGATGACCGCAAGCCATGGGTCCGGAGGCCGGATGAGCCAAGCGATGATGTTCTTTTCACTTTCTTTGGGGCTGGCCTTTGCCCCGCCGCCAGCTTGGGCGCTTCCCAATCCCGCCTCGGTGTTTTGCGTCAAGAGCGGCGGCAAGAGCGAGGTGCGTAAAGGACCCCGCGGCGTGTACGGGGTCTGTCGGTTGCCCAATGACCGCGTGGTCGACGAGTGGACCTATTTTCACGAAATGAAAGGTAAATCCCGTGTCGCTCGGTAAAAAGACCGGCCGGCGCGTAGAGAGCTGATGCGACAGGCTGCCGAAGGCTCCCGAGAATCACGCCCGCTCGGGCGTCATCGAAACCCACATTAGCACTCACAATGCTCTCGGTTCCGACCCACCTCAACGCTGCATGTTCATCATCTGATCCATCGGCATCATTCTCTCGTCCAGATGGTCCATGATCCAGATTGAACCGCCGATCACCAGCGCGACGATCAGCACGCCAAAAGCAAGCGCCAGCACGTTGTTGGTATTGTCCGGAGCCGTCGTGATATGCAGAAAGAAAACCAGGTGCACGCCGATCTGTGCGACGGCAAGGGTCACGAGTGCAACCGGAATTCCCGGCCCCCAGATCAGGGTCGTGTTCACCGCATAGAAGGAAGCAACCGTGAGCAGGACCGCGAGCGCAAGGCCGATGACATAGCCTTGGATACCCTGGCGAACACCGTGGTCGGCTGCGTCCAGGAAGCCCGGGCCGACATCATCTGCGCTTCGATCGTCCGTCATGTCGCTCATCGGCCCAATCCTATCAGATAGACGATCGTGAACAGTGCAACCCAGATGATGTCGAGCGTGTGCCAGAACAGATTGAAGCAGATCAACCTGCGCAGGATGTTGAGACGGAAGCCCTTGACGAAGACTTGCGCCATCATCGTGCCCAGCCATAGCAGGCCAGCGGTGACATGCAGCCCATGGCAGCCAACGACAGCGAAGAACGATGACAGGAAAGCGCTGCGTTGCGGCGGTGCGCCTGCCGCGACCATCACGGCAAAATCGCGCCCCTCCAGCAGCAGGAAGACCAGGCCGAGTACGCCGGTGACCAGCAGGAAGAGCTGGGTCCACAGCTGGCTGCGCGCCTCGGTCGCCACTGCCGACATGCCGCAGGTGAAGCTCGAGAGGAGCAGAACAGCGGTTTGGATCGCGATGCTCGTCGGGTTGAAGAGCTCGCGTCCATGGGGACCGTCGGCGGTCGCCGTCTGCAGAACGGCGTGTGCTGCGAAGAAGGCGGAAAACATGACGATGTCGCTGAGCAGAAATATCCAGAAGCCATAACCTACGATGACGCGCTTGGAAGCCGGGCCCCCTTCGCCATGACCCCTGGCAAGGTTGCGCCCAGCATCATGGTCGTGGCCTACCCTGTACGGGTCCATGTGCCGCCCGGGAGTCAGTGTAAAGGTATCGGTGGCGCTCATGCAGTTGCGCCCGCGCGGGCGTGCTGCGCCAGCCACTCCTCCCGCGCTCGCCGGCGTGCGCGGTCGAGACGGGCGACCTCCTCCGCCGGCACAACGTACTCTTCCACGTCGCGCCACGCGAACCACACAAACACCGCGTAGGCAGCGACGAGGCCGAGCGCCATCATCCACCAGATGTGCCAGATCAGCGCAAAGCCGGTGATGGTGCAGAAGAAAGCGGTGATGAATCCGGTCGGACTGTTCCTTGGAAGCTCGATGGGCTCGTACTGCGGTTCTGCCGACAACTGCTGCGTCTCGATGGCGCGCCGCTTGATGCCCCAATACGGCTCCTCCCCGTATACCTGGGGGAGTACGGCGAAGTTGAAAGCGGGCGGCGGCGATGCCGTCGCCCATTCGAGCGAGCGGCCATCCCACGGATCGCCGGTCTCATCGCGCAATTGATCACGGTGCCGGATGCTGACCGCGAGCTGCGCCACCTGACAGGCGGCGGCGCAGATCATGATCACGATCCCGAGCCCGGCGACGAGAACCCAGGGCCGCCATGCCGCGACCTCGTAATGCTGCAGGCGTCGGGTCATGCCCAGCAGGCCCGCGGCGTAGAGCGGCACGAATGTGACGTAGAACCCGACGAGCGAAAGCCAGAACGCCGCCTTGCCCCAGCCTTCGTGCAGCCGAAAACCGAATGCCTTCGGGAACCAGTAGGTGAGGCCGGCAAAGCCGGCGAAGAGCACGCCACCGATGATGACGTTGTGGAAATGCGCAACCAGAAAAAGGCTGTTGTGCAGCTGGAAATCGGCGGGCGGCACTGCCAGGAGCACGCCGGTCATGCCGCCGATCACGAATGTCACGATGAATCCGACGGACCACAGCATCGGCGTCGTGAAGCGGATACGGCCGCCATACATCGTGAACATCCAGTTGTAGACCTTCACGCCGGTACCGACGGCGATGATGCTGGTGGAGATGCCGAAGAAGGCATTGACGTCGGCACCCGCGCCCATGGTGAAGAAGTGGTGCAGCCACACCATGAACGAAACGAGACAGATGAACAGGGTGGCGGCCACCATGGAGCGATAGCCGAACAAAGGCTTGCCGGAAAACGTGGAGATCACCTCGGAGAAGATGCCGAACGCCGGCAGCACGAGGATGTAGACTTCGGGATGCCCCCAGGCCCAGATCAGGTTGATGAACATCATCATGTTGCCCCCGGCCTCGTTCGTGAAGAAATGGAAGCCGGCATAGCGGTCGAGGGTCAGCATGGCCAAAGTGGCGGTGAGGATGGGGAATGCCGCCACGATCAAGAGATTGGCCGCAAGCGCGGTCCAGCAAAACATCGTCATCCGCATGTAGCTCATCCCG
>Ga0070712_100002021_pt1 | contig 12426 bp, 10 predicted proteins | sample LARL81metaG_FD_71396 | JGI IMG/M metagenome (GOLD analysis project Ga0070712, IMG submission 71396) | Corn, switchgrass and miscanthus rhizosphere microbial communities from Kellogg Biological Station, Michigan, USA - LAR L8-1 metaG | ecosystem: Host-associated > Plants > Roots > Rhizosphere ...
GAACGCGCGCCCGGCGGCAGCACCCAGCCCACGGCCTCTGAAATCTGCTGCAGAAAGCCTTCTGTATTGTGCGAGGCCTCCAGGACGGAGGTAATCACCAGAAACGCCGGAAACAGCGTAAGGATGGACGAATACGCCGCTCCCTTCGCGACCGAGAACTGCCCGTGTTGAAAGGCCTGCCAAAAGGCCCGACGAAGCCGCGTAAAGTGCATTAGCTGAATAGGTTAAAGGGGCTTGGGATCGTTCGCAACTGAAGAACTGGGCTTCTGCCCATGATTTGCGGTTTAGAGTTGAGCGTTCTTCCGGGCGGATTTAAGCCTCTTACTCTTACTCTTTTTCTTGGTCGCACTCGATCTTTCAGGCACTAAAAGCATCTCTCCATTCACTTCGATGAATTCCATTGGTGCGTTGAAATCCGGAGCCATCCAAATCTGACCGCGATAAAGGCCGAGTGGGCGCTTTGTGGACTCTTTGGCGGTTTTAGAGGAGGATTTCCTCATCTGTTCAGCCACAAGATACCGCATTTTGATCCTACATGACTGGGCAACAGCAATTTTTTATCTGCGACCATCTGCGCAAATCTGCGGCAAAATAAAAAATCAATTTTGGCAATCACCCGATTTTGCCAATTTGGCAATCTCTCTTCACCCTTGTTCCACGATCAACTCCTGGCAGGTAATGCAATACCGGCTCCACGGCACGGCCGTCAACCGGTTGGCGCCGATCTCCTGCCCGCAGTTCAGGCACTCGCCAAAGGTGCCGTTGCTCACGCGGCCCAGCGCCGCTTCCACCAGCATCAGCAGCCCGCGTTCCTGCGCCTTCTGCCGGAAGCTCATTTCCTTCGATAGCGACGCCGTGGCGCGGTCGCCTTCATCGCGCCCAAACTCATGGGCCTCGTGCTGTTCTTCCTGGGTGCGGGCCAGGTTACGGCGCAGCTCCTCGCGCTTCTTGGTAAGGATGTCTTCGAATTTTGCAACTTTGCCCTTGTCCATGCGCACTCACTCAAGGCGGAAAATATCCGGCCGGGAATGCCCCGGCGATTTCGTGCTCAAGTATCTTAAATGGGATTCGTGCTCCATGACTCGCCACCTTTCCATACTCCCCCTAATTTTCTCCGTGCCTCCGTAGTTGATTCACCCAGGCCCTAATATCGCCGCTTCTCAGGCACCCAATGTGTACCCGGAGGACTCTAACCTACAGAGACTTGCAAACCGCCGATACGCCAGCTTTTCCACGACCGGGGTAACGTTCACAATCCAAAGCCGTACAATGGGTGCGTCTGAAGAATCCGGCTTGCCGGCCAAGTCCGACGATTGAAAGAAATGAGAGGAACAACAAATGCGTTACATCAGTGCTTTAGGAGTGGTCACACTGGCCCTGGCTTTCGGGACCGCAATCCCCAGCGTCGCGCAGCCTGGCGGCTCCTATCAACAAACCTGCAGGAACATCGGCGTCCGTGGCTCCACTCTCCACGCCGAGTGCCAGAACACCGGCGGAGGATGGCAGTCAACCGAGCTCCGCGACTACAATCGCTGCCGCGGCGAGATTCAGAACATCAATGGCAACCTCCAGTGTACGGGTAACAACGGCGCCGGCTATGGACCGAACGACGGCCGCGGCGACGACCATGGACGTGGCGACAACCGTGGGCATGATGCCGACCATGATCGCGACCGGGACCACGACCGCGACGGCTACAATGGCGCTCCGCGCGGCTCCTATTACCAGACCTGCCAGAATGTTCAGGTAAACGGCAATACCCTCACGGCCAGCTGCCAGAAGAAAAACGGCAAACTGAAAAACACTTCGCTGCACAACTACCAGCACTGCAGCGATATTGAGAATGACAACGGAAAGCTGCGCTGCAAATAATTTGCGCTCCGTTGCGCAAAGCGCGGACGGCCTTAGCTCCAGCATCCACGAAGGCAGATGGCACGGAATGGGACAAAAGTTGTCTACCGCGCTATCTGCCTTTCTTTCTGAAAGCGCACTGAATCAGCTTTTTTGCCCGCACATCGCACGCTGTCGCCTAGGTCAGGTCCGCAACCTTCAGTTTGATTTCCGTGCTCTTCCAGTTCGATCGAAATTGCTTGTCGACGAACTGCGCATCATAAGCGCGGTTTTGCGCCCGCAACGTCTCGGCCAAGCCAAATAATGAACGCGGATTGCGCGGGTTCCGCTCCAGGTCATCGCGAAACACCTTCTCCGCCTCCGCCGCATTTCCATTCAGCAGCAGCGCGGCGCCCAGCGACTCGCGCACCGGGTAAAACCAGTCGGGCGGCTCGTCGTACTTCAGCGTATCCTGCACGGCAACGGCGCGGCGCAGCAGGGAGATGGCGTTGGCTGAATCATGCTTGGCCATGGCAATCTTTGCCCCAAGTACATTGGTAGCAATCGTCAACACGTCTTTCGCTTTGTTGTTCACCGGCATGGCAAAAACCTGATCCGGCGGAGTCTTGTCCGCGGCTTCGCTCACAATGTGGTGTTCGGCCTCTGCTTCCGAGATCTTGCCTTTCGCCGCCAGCGCCATGCCGCGGGCGAAATGCCAAAAGACCGTGGTGGTCTGCATTGCGGCGGGCGGCTGCGGCATCGCCATGATCTGGTCCCATTTCTGGAAGCGTACCTCCACTGCAAGAGGCACCGTCATAAAACCTTCCAATGGCGGGATGTCTTTTACCATCGGACCAACGTGGGTCGCCAGCATTTCAGCAGCTTTGTGTGCTTCAGCATAATTGCCGTTCATGCTGGAGCACGCCGCAATAAAATGCAGATTGTGGCTGTAATACATTGCGGGATATATGCCGCCCGCACCGTTGGCCTGTATGTAAGCGCGGTCGGCGGACGCAGCCAGTTGATTAGTCTTTACCGCTGCTTCAAAATCTCCGGTGCGGATATAAACGTGTCCTGGCATATGCACGAGATGGCCTGCCGCCGGGGCCAGCGCCGCCAGCCGATTGGCCGCCGCCAGTGCCCGTTCAGGATTTGGAGAGGCTTCCACGGCGTGAATGTAATAGTGGATCGCGCCCATGTGGTTGGGATCGCGCTTTAAGACCGATTCCAGCGCGGCAATAATGTCCTCGGTCCCGCCTTCAGGAGTGCCATCCTTGCGCCATAGCCCCCACGGATGCAGGTCCATGCCGGCTTCTGCAAAGAGTGTCGCGGCATCCAGATCGTCAGGGAACTCTTTCACCACGTCACCCATGGCATTGCGATATCGCTCTGCCGCCAGGCGATGGTCAGCCGCCGGATCAGCGGGAAACCGCAGCGCCATCGCCGCAATATAAGCCTTCTCCGCGGGCGACGCGTTGACGCCCAGCTCGCCGGCTTTGGCGATTGCTTCATGCGCCTTCTTGTAGCGATCCGGATCGGCCGGATCGTTATAGTTCGGTCCTACCGCTTCCGCCAGGCCCCAGTACGCCATCGCCATCTTGGGATCAAGTTCAGCAGCGCGCTGGAACGATCCCGCGGCTTCTTCATGGTTGAAGGCGTAAATCAGGCGCATTCCCTGATCGAAAAACTTCTGCGCCTCAGGGTTCGTGGTCGAAACCGGATGATGCAGGTCACCCAGCCCGGTCATCAGGGTGGCTTTCTTGGCGGCAGGCTGAGAGTGTGTGCCGTGCTGTTGGGCGTAGATCGAGCTGCAAAAGGCAAGTGGAACCAGGACGAACGTCAGGAGTCTCATGGATTTTTCTCCTCAGTCGAACTGCGTTCTTGGGTTTCCTGAGATTCTACACCCAGAAGTGAAAACTGAAGAGAGCGCGGACTACGGCTGTTGTTTCTTCCCGAATATCTCCCGCAGCAGGGCAGTGGTCTGCGCCGCTGGGTCCTTGCGGATCTTCTTTTCTTCCTCGCCCATCACATAAAAGAGCCCGTCCATCGTCTTGCCGACCACATATTTATCGAGACTGAAATCCTGGTTGTCCGCCAGCCGCCCGGCCAGAGGGTTCTGCATGATCTGGTTATACTGCTTCACCACGCCGACATTTTCCATGGCCCGGTGCACGATGGGCGAAAAAGCTTCCGTCAGCTCGTTTGTGCTGGTGGTCTTGAAGTAGTCGGTTGCCGCCGTATCGCCGCCGGAAAGAATCTGCCGTGCGTCTGCGATCGTCATTTTCGTAACGGCATTGATAAAAATCTGCCGGGCGGCGGGCGCGGCCTGCTCAGCGGCGCGGTTCATGCCCACTTCCAGCGAGTCCACCTGCTGCTTCATGCCCATCATTCGCATGCCCTTGCCCACGCTGCGCAGCTTTTCCGGCAGCAGGATCTTGATGGCCGCATTCTTAAGAAAGCCATCCACACGCCCGGTGGAAGCCACCGCTTTGCGGGTGCTTACCGTGAGCGCTTCCTTCAAGCCAGCGGCAATGCGATCATCGGTGGAACCGCGTTTCTTGCTCATCGCCTCTTCTGCTCTTTTGCGAAGATCATCCAGCGGAGACTGGGACTGTGCCCATGCCCAGGCAGATAGCAATCCGGCAAGCAAAAGGAGGATAACAGCGCGTTTCTTCATGGTTTGGCCCCGTGCGATGGTGTGAAATCACTGGGACCCTTTTCGCTAACGGCGCGGCCCGGGCCCCGTCCAAGCCTGTATATTACCCTCGACCTTGTATTTGTCCTATATCACGCAAGTATGGGCCATGAAGATAGACTGTTGGAGGCCTCTCATGTTTAGCGAAATGACGCTCAGGAAATCGATGTTTGGAAAATTGCTTCAATCTGCCGCCGCAACTGCCATTGTCCTTATTGCCTGTTCCGCTTACGCGCCTGCCATGCCCGCCGACGGAACAGTCCATCACGAGATGATTGTTTCCGCGCAATGGCTCAGCGGGCATCTCAACGATCCCAAAGTCATCGTGCTGCATGTGGGTGAAAAGCGCTCTGAATATGAGAGTGGCCACATTCCGGGTGCGCGCTTCCTGGCATTGGCTGACTTCATTGAAGGCGACGACGCCGAACTGCCCGCCACGGAAAAGCTCAAAGACACTTTTGAAAAGCTGGGCGTAAGCGATGATTCGCACGTTGTGATCTATACCACGGCGTGGTATCCAATGGCCGGTCGCGCTTATTACACGCTGGATTACCTTGGCCATGGCGATCACACGGCGCTCCTGGATGGCGGTCTTGATGAGTGGCGCAAAGAAAATCGACAGCTCTCCACAGATGCGCCCAAAATTGCCCGCGGCAGCTTCACACCGCATGTCCACCCTGAAGTCCGCGCCATGATGGAAGAGGTAAAGAAGCTCTCTGAGCAGCCGACGAAGACTGCTGTGCTGCTGGATTCGCGGCCGGACAAGCGCTATACCGATGGTCACATTGCCGGAGCAGTCCATATTTACTGGCAGGAAACCCTGGTTGACGCAAAGAACAATCCGGTCTTCCTTCCGCCGGACAAATTAAAGGAACTCTTTGCGTCCCGAGGCATCACGCCGGGACAGAAGCTGGTTACGTACTGCGAGATCGGTTTACAGGCTTCGCATGATTACTTCATTGCCAAATACCTGGGTTATGACGCGGCGATGTTTGACGGATCGATTCATCAGTGGAGCCACATGAACAACCTCCCGGTGGTCGCAGGCACGTCACTGCGTTAGGAGTGAACGCGATGTTTAGAAAACTTCTACTGGCGGCGCTAATTTTTGTGCCAGCACTGCTGCTGTCATCTCAAGGCAAAGTAGAGCCAAAGTTGCGGCCGGAAATGCTGGTTACAACCGCATGGCTGGCCGAGCATCTGAACGATCCCGGCGTGGTGGTGCTGTGCATTTATTCCGCGCCGGAGTTTTGTTCCCGCAGCCACATCCCCGGCGCGCGCCAGATCAAACTGGGCGATATCGCGGTCACGCGTGACGGCATACCCAACGAGCTTCCACCGGTGGAAGACCTGCGGAAAGTCTTTGCCGCCGCGGGCGTCAGCAACAGCTCGCGTGTGGTGCTGTATGGCGAGCGATCGAACCTGTTTGCCGCGCGGGCCTATTTCACGCTGGATTATCTTGGCGTGGCCGAGCAGGCTGCGTTACTCGATGGCGGCATCGAGAAATGGATTGCTGAACATCGCCCACTTTCTACGGAAACGCCCAAGGTCAAACTGGCGACGCTCACAATTTCTCTGCGCCCTGGCATTCTGGTGGATACCGCTGCCATGCGTGATCTGGCGAAGAAGCCGGAATCCGTGACGCTGATGGATGCCCGGCCAACGAAGGAATTTACCGGCGAACAGCTTTCAGAAGACGTGGCCAAAGCCGGTCATATCCCGGGCTCCACCAGCCTGTTTTGGATGGACATGCTTGTCAGCCGCGAGAATCCCGTCCTGAAGCCGGAAGTGGAGCTGCGCCGCATGTACGCTGAGGCCCATGCCGCGCCAGGCCGCCAGCTCGTCACCTATTGCCGGACAGGAATGCAGTCTTCGTTTGACTATTTCGTAGCGAAATATCTGGGCTACGATCCCAGCATGTATGACGCTTCGTTTTTCGAGTGGAGCAAGAAAGATTTGCCGGCAGAGACCTCTGCTAAGCAGTAATTGGAACTTTGGTCCATCGCCGGACTCAACGCGGCAAGATTCTCAGTAGATAAAAGTTCGCTTCGCGCGGGCGATTTATGGGCGAGACGATCTGCTGTGAACAGGTCGCCAGCGCTTGAGCGGTTTGTATTCGCCAGTTTTCCAGTCCGCTAATTCAGGCATGATTACAACGCACGGCTCGACATCGAAGCTGAGCGACGTCTTGTCCTGAAAGCCTATGTCAATTATGCATTCCTCGGAAGAAACAAAGAGTTCTATTGTTTGAATTATCTTGCCCTTCACTTCGGGGAATTTCATCTTTCGCATGATAGTCACTTCGATAACATGTCGGAAGTAACCGATAGGTCGGAGGAATCCTACAGGCGAAAATCTAAGGGTGTCAAGGGAAAACATCACCGTTAGGATTGGCAAGCGGCTCCGTTCTTTGCGAGAGCAAGCAGGACTAAGCCAGGGTGAGATGGCGCACCAGTTTGGAATTGACAGGGGAAACATATCAGAGTGGGAAAACGCCAAGGTTTGCCCGTCTCTTCCGATGCTTGAAACGCTGGCCGATGGATTCAAAATAACAATATCGAAGTTATTGCAGGGCGTGTAAAACCGGCGGAAGGGAAATCCATAGGGTTCCCTCCCTCCGGTCGGGACAAGTCAAAAGCTAGAACATGTTCCACAGGAACTGGTTGTAAACGTCGTGGTGATACTGCACTTCCGGCGCTTTCACAAACGTTCCCAGCAGGCGCGGACAACGATCAGCCGAGGCCTGCTTCAGGTCGGCGTAGCGAGTCTTCACGTCTTCACCGCCCATCAGCTTGTTGGTCCAATCCGCCGAGCGGAAGTTTTCCATCGCCGTATAAATGTTATCTGGCAGGTAACGTTCGGCCTGGCGCAGGTTCTTGATCTTGGATGTCTCGCCGGCAATTCCAGTCTTGAAGACGGCCATCATCACCATGTAAGGATTAGCATCGGGCGCAACGGAGCGCACCTCAACGCGCATGCTCTTTTCATTGCCGATCGGTATGCGCACCATCGAGCCGCGATCAACGGCTGAAGCCTTGATCTGGTTGGGCGCTTCAAAATGCGGATCAAGACGGCGATAGGCATTCACGCTGGCGTTGAGCATGAGGCAAATGTCGTTGCCGTGGGTGAGAATGCGGTCGACAAACGCCCAGCCCAGCTTGCTTAGCTTTTCTTCGCCCTTCGGGTCCCAGAAAAGGTTCTTGCCGTCTTTGCTGATGGAAACATTGGTGTGCATGCCGTTGCCGTTCACGCCGACAACAGGCTTGGGCAGGAACGAAGCAGTCAATCCCATTCGGGTCGCAACCTGGCGGCAGATCAGTTTATAGAGCTGGATCTGGTCGGCAGCCGCCACAACTTCACCGTAGCTGTAATTGATTTCAAATTGCGAAGGCGCGACTTCAGGATGGTCTTTCTCATTCTGGAAGCCCATGGCGCGCTGGACTTCAGCCGTGGTGTCAATGAACGTGCGCAACGGATCGCCCGGCAGCGAATGGTAATAGCCGCCGGTATTCACGTAATCGAACTTGCCGGTCTCGTGATAACGTCGCTCGGCGTCCGCGCCCTGGAACAAGAAGCCTTCAATCTCATTGGCGGCATTGAGCGTATAGCCCTCTTTCTGGTGCATTTCCGCGGCAAAGACTTTCAGGTTGCCACGAATATCGGCGCTGTAAGGCGTGCCGCCTTTATCGATCACGTCGCCGAAGACCAGAACTTTGCCGGAACCAAACACGTCTGACGGCGCCCAGTAAAACGAGCTCCAGTCCAGGCCAAGGCGAAGATCGCTTTCGCGCTGGGCGGTAAAGCCGCGAATCGACGAACCGTCAAAAGTCAGGTTGTCCCAGCTTTTGAGCAGGAACTTTTTGTCGTAGTCCAGCATGTGCAGCCGGCCTTCAAGATCGCTGAACAGCACGGTCACGGCCTTGATGCGCTTCTCGTCGGTCAGGTATTTCAGCCGGTTTTCCTGTATCTTGTGCATAGCAACGCGATTTCTGCGCTGCTCCTTGGCCTGCAAGTTCATGTCTTCCAGTTCGTCATACGAGAGGGCAAGAAAATTGCGCAGTTCGTTTGCCATGAAGCTCCTTCAACCTGATTTTGGGTTATCGGGCCAACGTAGACTCGTGCGTGCGGTAAATAACTTTTTAGCATACCGCGCCCCAGCAGTCACGGCCAATTAAAAGACGTGATAGCGGCCATCAAATCGATTTATAGCGGAGCGGTGCTGCTTTGTGTCGCTTAATCAGTGCAGTTTTGGGAGCAGAATCCATAAACGTTATTTGCGATGGTAACGCCTTCGGCTTCTTCGGCCAAGACGCCCCGGACTGGTTTACAACCGCCGCCAAAGTCTTTACCTTGGACGTGTTGACCCGGCGTGCCAGCAGGAGGGAATAGCGATGATCGAAGCAGGCAAAGAAACCATCCACCATCGGATCTGCCCTTTCTGTGAAGCTTGCTGCGGCCTGGAAATCACCGTGGCGGAGGGCCGGGTAAAGCGTATTCGCGGACACGCGGCTGACGTCTTCAGCGGCGGCTATCTTTGCCCCAAAGGTGTGGCGCTCAAGGACCTGCATGAAGACCCTGACCGCCTGCGCACGCCATTGATCAAACGCGATGGCCGGTTTGTTGAAGCCACATGGGATGAAGCCTTCGCGGAGATCGAGCGCCGCCTGCCGCCGATCATCGCCAAACATGGCGCCGACTCAGTTGCGCTCACGCTGGGGAATCCGGTGGTGCACAAGGCTGCGCTTCTGCTGTATGCGCCGCGTCTGGGCCGTGCGCTAGGATCGAAGAATGTCTTTTCCGCTTCAACGCTCGATCAAATGCCCAAGCATCTATCTTGCGGCCTGATGTTTGGTGAATTTTTGTCGATTCCGGTGCCGGACATCGAACGCACCGACTTTCTGCTGATGCTGGGCGCAAACCCAATGGTCTCGAACGGAAGCCTCTGGACTGTGCCGAACTTCCGTGACAAGGCAAAGGCCCTGCGTGCGCGAGGCGGCAAACTGGTGGTCGTCGATCCACGGCGAACAGAGACGGCAAAGGTGGCCGGCGAGCATATCTTCATCCGTCCCAGCGGAGACGTATTTTTCCTGTTAGGTATGGCGCACACGCTGTTTGCGGAAAATCTGGTCCGGCTGAATCGGCTGGCGGAGCACGTTGCCGGCGTTGAGGCGATGGAGCGCGCGGTGGCAGCTTTCTCGCCGGAAAAAGTTTCTGGCCGGTGCGGAATTCCCGCCGAGACTATTCGCAGGCTGGCCCGCACTCTGGCAGCAGCCAAACGCGCCGTGGTCTATGGACGCGTTGGCACTTGCACGCAAGAATATGGAACGCTGTGCAACTGGTTGATCGACGTTTTGAACATCCTCACGGGTCATTTCGACGAACCGGGCGGCGCAATGTTCCCCAGAGCGGCGGCATTGCAAGCGAACACAATGGGCAAGCCGGGTTCCGGCAAAGGAATCGTCACTGGCCGGCGCAAAAGCCGCGTCTCCGGAGCGCCGGAAGTTCTGGGCGAATTTCCCATGAGCTGCCTGGCGGAGGAGATCCAAACGCCCGGCGAGGGCCAGGTAAAAGCGCTGATTACCGTATCGAGCAATCCGGCGCTGTCATCGCCCAACGGTGGGCGCCTTGCGGAGGCCATGGAGCAGCTGGAATTCATGGTGAGCCTGGATATCTACGTGAATGAGACCGCGCGTCATGCGGACGTGATTCTGCCCGGCACGTCGCCGCTGGAAGATTCGCATTATGATGTGGCGTTCGCGCAGCTTTCCTATCGCAATCATGCCCGGTACAGCCATCCCGTGTTTCAGCCGGAAAGCGGCCATCCTGAAGAATGGCAGGTGCTGCTGCGGCTGATCGGAATCGTTCAGGGCAAAGGCGCCGCAGCCGATATCGGTTCCATCGATGACGCATTGCTGATGGACGATCTGCGCCGCACCACCGGCCCGCACGCCGAGCAGATTTTCAAAACGCTATCGCACCGGCGCGGCGTTGAGCGGCTGCTGGATCTCGGTCTGCGCACGGGGCCGTATGGCGATCAGTTCGGGGAGAAACCTGACGGAGTCAATCTCGACAAAGTGAAAGCAGCGGAAAGCGGCATCGATCTGGGCGCGCTCGATTCACGTGTGCCGGAAGTGTTGCGCACGCCTTCGGGAAAGATAGAGCTTTCACCGGCCATGCTCATTGACGATCTCAGGCGCGTTGCCGCCGATCTTCAGCGTCCTGCGCCGGATCTTGTGATCGTTGGTCGGCGGCAGCTTCATAGCAACAATAGCTGGATGCATAACCTGCCGGTACTGGCGAAAGGCGCAGCCCAGTGTACGGCGCTGGTCAACGCCGCCGATGCTGCGCGGCTTGGGATTGAAGACGGCGGAAGAGCGCGCATCGCGCATGATGGCCGTGCGATCGAAGTGGAAGTGGAAATCTCAGATGAGATGATGCCGGGCGTCATTAGCCTGCCGCACGGGTGGGGCCACGATCAGCCCGGGTCACGGCTCAACGTGGCTGCTGCCAATCCCGGCGGCAACCTCAACGCGCTAATGGATGAGAACCGCCGCGATCCGCTCTCCGGCAATGCCGTGCTGAGCGGCGTGGAAGTTGAGATGACGCCCGTTGCAAACCGCGTATTCGCGGGCCAGGCGCGGTAAGCAATGGCCAGTAAAGACATCAGGCAAAACGCAGAAATTGGGGCGGCAAGAACGTAGATAGTGCGACTCAGCGATTAGGTTTTCGGTTTTGCCTTCAGCTTGGCCTGACCATTCTGCAATTCCACGGTGTATTCCACGGCCTTGCAGCCATATTCCTTTTGCAGCTGGGCGGTCTTCTGTTTCACGAATTTCCTGAATGAATCCAGGTTGGCCGCGTTGTTTTCACCGCTCTTTTTGCGCGCCTCCGTCAATGCCTGGAAGAGCGATTCCACTTTCGCCTGGTCGGAACCATCAGAGAGCGCCATACTGAACGGGCGCTCTTCCGTCACCGGACCGTGGTGCTTCAGGGCCCTCTGCGCCTCGTGTTCCTCGTCCGTTCTGATTCCCTGGATTCCCAGCACGGCATCCTGCGGCCGCCGGTATCCTTCTTCTTTGATGATGAGTTTCTGCTGCCACAGCGCGTTATATAACGCATAGCGTTGCTGGATAGTCGTATAGCGGAACCGCTGCGCATAGTTCATGCGGTTTCCGTCAGAATATTTCTTCAGCAGGTTTTTGACCTTCCACTCCACGTCGGTCGGAGGTTTCTTGGAGCCTCCGCCAAAATACATGTCGTACTCGATCTTCAGCCGACGAAGCTGGTCTTCCAACACCGAAAGTTCTTCGTCAATCGCCAACGCTGCAGCTCCGTTTCCCGATGAAAAGGTCTTGAAAAATCCGAGCTTTTTACGATTCCAAGCTCGGCCTCGCTCCAAGGGGAGCAATCAGGCGGAATATACCATAGACCACCGCTCGCTCCTACGTGCTCAAGGTACAGTGACACCCCGGTACCGTGCCGCAGCAGTGCCACGCGCAATTTACTTGATTTACTTCGGTTTTTCACCCCGGATTGCACCATTTTTATACCGTCGGGCCAACCTGAATGCCGGCCTTCTCATCCCCTTCTGAGTTGCATCTAAGGATTAAGGTCAAAAATAAGAATTAAGGATTGATCATGCTTCCTAAAGTCGTTAGCAAAAATCGAACCCGGATCGTTATTGCCGACGATCACACCGTATTGCGGGAATCTCTGGCGTCATTGCTCGCGACGCAGGCGGACTTTGCTGTGGAAGGCCGCGCTTCCAACGGACAGGAAGCCCTCGCGATCGTGCAGGAGCATCCGCCGGACGTATTGCTGCTGGACCTTTTTATGCCCGAAGGCGACGGCTTTGAAGTCCTGCGCACCCTGGACCGCGCCGGCAGCCGCGTGGCCGCCGT
>Ga0070712_100002023_pt1 | contig 12423 bp, 2 predicted proteins | sample LARL81metaG_FD_71396 | JGI IMG/M metagenome (GOLD analysis project Ga0070712, IMG submission 71396) | Corn, switchgrass and miscanthus rhizosphere microbial communities from Kellogg Biological Station, Michigan, USA - LAR L8-1 metaG | ecosystem: Host-associated > Plants > Roots > Rhizosphere ...
GTCCTTGAGCGAGAGCGTTACAGTAGGAGTGGCCCAAAGGACTTCCGTTGTGACTGCCGTCTCCAATTTAATTGCTAATTGCGCAGCATTCATTTTTACCTCCATTCCTATAGGCTGCCGCCGCCATTTTCACGGCCGGTGCAGCAACTGGAATCAGCCAGTTCTGGTTTTTTATTGATATGCTTTGGATTTCGCGAGAAAGCCGCTAAGAAAGCAATGTAGATTTTGGCGAAAACCGCCATTCGGCCCGCGCATGGCTCAATCTGCGGGTGACTGCTAAATTCTAGGCCGTCAGAACACAGTCATTGAGGAGAATCTCTTTTTCGCCGAAGAGCCTCTCTGAGTTGATGCCTTTATTCCGACATGCCTCAACCAGCTTGGTCGATTCAGTGATGGGCCGCGAGTCTGCCGTATACTTCAGGCTCATCACATAGTTCAGCCATGGCTCCTGCCCCATTGCGTAAACATAAACATCACGGAAATTGAACCGGTTCACTATGTCCATGGCCTCAGCAAAGTTGGATCCGGCCAGTCTCCGGGATTCGTCCATGCCCCGCTCGACTGTGCGAATCAATAGTGGGCCGTATAGCCAGGACAAAGGTGCGCCATCGCACTCCATCCCCAGGAATAAAGCATCAGCGTCGCCAATTGTTTCATGGATGTGATCATACAAATGAGGCTCGATATTGCAGGAATCGGCGGCGAACAGCAATGTATGCTGGCCAATGCGAATGAGATATGCAAGTTTGGTCCTGATGCCTAAATCAGCATGTTCACCAAAAAACGGAACGCCGGTAATGGAACCCCGTTCGGTTTCGATTGTTTCCATTTCGTCTAATTCGACTACATTTTTAAAACCACAGTTCTGAAGCATGAGCTTAACTGACGGATCGGCCAGGGTTCCTGTACCATTTCTGGGAACCACAACGGTCTTCACTTTGTGCCTGATCTGCAGCAAGGTTTCGAACAGGATGTGATCCTGGTGGTTGTGGGTAATGATCACGTAATCAATGCTGTCAGGAAGATCGGCATACGTATAACGCGATACTTTGCTCTCATATGTATAGCTGAGAACGGGATCAAACAAGAACGAAAGCCCTTTGGTTTCGATCAGAATGCAAGCATGACCAAAATAACGCCAGCGAACTCCGGGACCCTGGTAACGTTCATATTTGGGCGGCGGATCAGGTGTAAGAAATTCCCGCAGCAGCTTCTCTTGTCCATTGTTGATCCCTAGCAGGTCCTTGATATCGGCCAAAGGTTTTGGGAAATACTTCAATTTGAAAAGCTCATCTATCTGTTCAGAGTCAAACGGAATATGAAGATGCAAAAGCCCATCGTCTTCAAGCCTGGGAGTGCTGAGCACGAACGGACGATCATCCTGAGTTATGGTTGAGAGCGTTAGGCTTTGGGCAGAACGATCATGGTAGCGACTTTTGTAGAGCAGTGGTTCCAGCAATCGGAAACCAGGATAGTTATTCGTGTCATAGAACAGTTCCACATAGCCGCGCAGCGGCGCAGGAATGTCTTTATATAATGGCTGGAGGCTGTATCCGCGCGCATTCACGCGTAAGAGCTCATCAAGTTCCCCCAACGCACGTGAGAGCTCGATTATATGGGCGCGCTCCCGCAGAGTTTTCTGTTTGAGAGCTTTGATCTCGTCCGTCCTCTTACCTCCATAGTCAATGAAAGGTCCACCAAGCATCTTGGGGTTCTTCACGGCATTTGCGTGAATTTGCGGGGCATTGATATAGGAATCCATGATCTTGAAATGCCGTTCGGTCATGTTTCTCGCTGCCGTTGCCGGCGACAAAAGATGCGGCCATGCGTACCACTGATCCACAAGAGGTTCTACTTGAACGTTCTGCGCGAGATATAGGGGTTCGTTCATAACACAAATATTCCTTTCGTAAATAAAGGTTGCATTTGGGGGAGAACCGGGAAGCTGCCGCTCTGAAGCTTACCGATCATTGCATTTCATTACCGCATGTGGTTAGGGGTTCAGGCGTATATGACAGCAAATCGGGAACCAAAGCATCAACGCAGAAAAGCAGTCTAGGCAGCTAATCTCTCCAGCCAAAGGAATAAACAAGAACCTCCCTGGCTCAAATCTCATACATATCAGCCTGCGTGAGCGCCAATTTCCACTTCCCGCATGTGCAAGCGCAAAATTTCTGCAATCCGAGTTACGCTGGGGTTCTCAAGCAGCTTGTTATGGCTTCCTTCTACTTCAATCACTTCTGTGGCTCTGGCAAGAGTGCTGAATCCATAGGCAGGATCTCCGCCCAGGTGCTTTGTTCGCAGCAGAACGACGTCACCGACGAACTTTTTCGGGTGATACAAACTCCGCGCCACCCGGTTAGCCGCAATCACGGCAAGCACGCGCCGAAAGTCCTGATTGCTGACATCGCTTGGGATTATGCCGTCCCGTTTGGCTTTAGCCAAGTATCGCGAGAGCTGCTCACCCGGCTCAAGTGCTTCCATCTCGGTTCTGGGTATTCCAACATCTTCAGCCAGATCGAGAAGGGCTATATGTTCACCATGCTGTTGCCCCTGCTGTGCATCATCGTCCTTTTCCTCAGATGAAGCACTGAAACCGCCATCAATCATGGCAAGCAACGATATCTCTTGACCAGAAGCTGCAAGCTGCACCGCCATTTCATAGGCCACCACAACTCCCATCGAATAGCCAACAATCTGATAAGGACCCTCGGGTTGAATGGTCCTTAGACCTGAGATGTAGAGCGCTGCCATCGACTCCACAGTGGTTAAGGGTACCTGCCCCTCCTCAATTCCTATTGATTGCAGCGCATAAATGGGCTGGTTAGTGCCGAGATGCTGGCCTAGAGGTACATAGCAATGCACTAAACCGCTTACTGGGTGCACGCAGAAGATTGGACGGTTAGAGCCTCGAGTTTGAATTGGCACAACAGGAGAGTTGAGGCGCAGGGCCTCACCTTTTCTCAGAAACGCGGCCAGGCTTTCGATTGTGGGATATTCGAAAATAGCTCGTACCGGTATGTTCTTCTGATAGATGTCTGTCAACCGCCGGCATACTTTGACGGCCTTAAGAGAATGACCTCCACGCTGGAAGAAGTCATCCTGAATACCTATATCGCCTGTCTCTAAAATTTCTCGCCAAATCTGGGTGAGAACTACCTCGATGGTATCTCTCGGGCCGATGATTTCGCCATTGCATTTCCCGCCTACGTGGGGAAGCAATTTGCGATCCAGCTTGCCATTTGGCAATAAAGGCAATTCTGGCAATTCAAAAATTTCAGCCGGCAACATGTAGTTGGGCAGCCAACGTTGCAGGTGACGCCGCAGATCGGCAACATTGTTGTCATCAAGCATTGCAATATACGCAGTAATGCGCTCTTCTCCGTGATTTTCCTGGTGAACCAGCACTGCGGCCTGCTTGACCCCTGCGTGTTGCCGCAAAACAGATTCGATCTCTCCCAGTTCCACCCGATATCCCCGTATCTTTACCTGATTGTCCATTCTCCCCAGAAATTCCAGTTCCCCGCTGTCCCGCCATCTCACACGATCTCCACTCCTGTACATCCTCTCTCCTCCGCTCTCCCCATACGGATTCGGAACAAACTTCTCCGCCGTCAATTCTGGTCGCCTCCAGTAACCTCGGCCCACTCCAGATCCTCCGATATACAACTCGCCACTTACTCCAATCGTCACCGGCCTCATTCCCTCATCCAGCACATATAACTGGCTGTGGTTCAGGGCGCTGCCGAGGGAGAGATTTCCATTCCGCTTTACCATGCCATTTCCGACTGCAGTGCTGGCGTCATAGACACTGACGCCCACGGTGCATTCAGTTGGACCATAGTGGTTCCACATCTGGCAATTCGGCTGCTTCTCCTGCCAGTCTTGCAGCCACTCCCATGTTGTGGCTTCGCCTCCCAATACCAGCTTCTCCCTGGGCAGCACGCCCTCTTGCGCCAGCGCCATCAATGCATGCAGGTGCGTTGGAGCGATCTTCAGACAATCCAATCCGCCACATTCATTCAAATACTTTTTCAATTGCAGGCCATCCTCCCCGCTTTCTTCATTGATGACATGTAAGCTACCGCCTATGCAAAGGCTGGGGAACAACATTGTGTTTCCAAGGTCTGCAGCAAATGATGACAACAGACCATAACTCCAGTTCTTCTTGAATCCGATGCGGTCAACAATGGCATTTACATAGCTCGTGACTTGCCGGTGCTCGATCCCCACGCCTTTTGGTCTTCCGGTTGAGCCTGACGTGTAAATTACATAAGCCAAATTCTCACACCTCACTGCGATGTTTACATTTCCGGCGGGCTGTTCGGCAATAATCGGCCAATTCTCATCAATGCAAACGATTTGTTTTTCGGATGACGGCAGCCTCTTCATGAGTTGACTTTGGGTCAGTAGCAGCGCCGGCCGCGAATCTTCCATCATCATCGTCAAACGATCCGCCGGAAGACTTGCATGCAACGGTATGTACGCCCCTCCCGCTTTCAGGACTCCCAACATCCCGATCACCATCTCCAGGCTCCGCTCCATGCACAGCCCTACTCGCACCTCCGGCCCTACTCCCAGCTCCCGCAAATACGCTCCTAATTGATTGGCGCGCCGGTTCAATTCCCCATAGCTGAGGTACTGTCCTTGACAGATCACTGCCACCGCTCCCGGCATGTGTTCCGCCTGTTCCGTAAACAACTGGTGCACGCACACATCTTGCCGGTAAGCCACTTTTGCCGGGTTCCATTCCTCCAGCACCTGCTTCCGCTCTGCGCCGCTCAGATAGTCAAATTCCGTTATCCGTCTTTCGGGATGGGCCGCCATCTCCTCCATGACAATCAGCAGGTGCTCGACCATCCGCTCCATCGTTTCTCTTCTGAACAAGTCTGTCTGGTATGCCAAGGTTCCGAGGAATTCGTCAGGCCGATCCTGAAAACTAAACATTTCAGCGAGCTTGGCCTTGCCGGGCGCCGTATCAAAAGGCTCCAGTCTGAGCCCTTCGAGTTGTAACGTTTCTTGTGGGGTATTCTGCATGACCATCTTCACTTGGAACAAAGGAGAACGACTCAGATCCCGCTCCGGCTGAAGATCCTCTACCAGTATTTCAAAGGGCAGGTCTTGATGATCGTAGGCGCCCAATGCTACCTTGCGAACTTGCTTCAGCATCTCCTGGAAACTCAGCTCCCCTGTCACCTCCGTCCGCAGGACCAGTTCGTTGACGAAGAACCCAATGAGTTTCTCCGTCTGTCCACGATTGCGGTTGCTCACGTCCGTACCCACCACGATGTCCCGTTGCCCGCTGTAGCGGTGCAGCAGAACCTGGAAGCCCGCCAGCAACGTCATGAATAACGTCATCCCCTCTTGCCGGCTCAACTGCTTTAGTTTCTCCACTAGCTCTTTCGGCCAGTGAAAACCTATCTGTCCTCCGCGATGGCTGGCCATGGCGGGACGCTCATAATCCGACGGCAATTCCAGCGTCTCCATTCCCGCCAACTGCTTCCTCCAGTAATCCAGTTGCTTCTCCAGCACCTCTCCCTGCAGCCATTCACGCTGCCACACGGCAAAATCCTTATACTGGACCTTCATTTCTTCCAATCCAGGGTCTTCATTTCTGACAAATCCCTCATATAGTGCACGGAACTCGTACACTAGAACCCCCATGGACCATCCATCACTCACTATGTGGTGCATGGTCATCAGCAGCACATGTTCCTCTTCCCCCATCTGCAGCAGTTGGGCACGGATCATCGGCGCTTGTCCGAGATCAAACGGCGTCTCAGCTTCGTGCCTGGCGATCCGCCCCGCCTCGCACTCCCGCTCCACAGGAGCTAGAACTCGCAGATCATGTTTCGCCATCTTGATCGCGCTCCAGTCCATCACTGCCTGCACACCCTCGCCATCCACCATTTCCAGTTGTGTCCGAAGCACTTCGTGGCGCCTTACGATCTCTCCCAGGCTGCGTTCCAGCGCGTCGGCGTTCAGTTTTCCCTTGAGCCTCACTCCAAAGGACAGGTTGTACGCTGTATTACCGGGTTCCAGTTGGTCAAGAAACCACAAGCGCCGCTGCGCAAATGACAGCGGGTAATTCTCCCGCTTCTCCACCGCCACTAATGGCGGCTCTTCAAGCTGCTCGCCAGACCTCTGTCTCTTCTCGATTTCTGCCACTAGACCCTTGATAGTTGGCGTTTCAAACAAACTCTGGATTGGCAGTTCTAATCCGAATGCCATGCGAATACGCAATATGACTTGTGTCGCAAGCAATGAATGGCCGCCGAGCGCGAAAAAGTCGTCTGTAACGCCAATCTCCTTCTGCTTCAACACCTCTTCCCAAATTCCTATCAGGATTTCTTCAATCGCTGTGCGAGGCCGCGCATCATCCTGTGCTTCCTCTTGCTCTCTGACAGTCAGCAAGACCTTGCGATCGATCTTTCCGTTCACGGTCAATGGCATCTCGGCCAATTCCACGATCGCTTTCGGCACCATGTACTTCGGCAGCTTCTCCTGCAGATATCTCCGCAGTTCCTCCCCTCGCATTTCACCTCTTTGCCGCAATACCACATATCCCACCAAATGCTTCTCTTCTCCATCGCCTCTAACTACAACCACTCCCTCCTTTACTCCTACATGCTGCTGGAGTAAAGCCTCAATCCCCCTCATTTCGATCCGGTACCCGCGTATATTTACCTGTTCATCCATTCTTCCCAGAGATTCCAGCTCTCCATTCTCCAGCCACTTCACGCGGTCCCCAGTCCGATATAGCCTCTCGCCTCCCACCTGGCTGCACGGATTCGGCACAAACTTCTCCGCCGTCAGGCCCGCTCGCCCCAAATACCCACGTGCCAATCCCGCTCCGCCCACATACAACTCTCCTTGGATTCCTATCCCTACCGGCCTCTTCTCGTCATCCAACACGTACAGCAGCATATGGTCCGCTGGCCGCCCCAAAAGCGCACGTCTTTCCTCGCACTCTTCTTCGTCTGTCAGATTTCCATGTATCGCCCTATCGCTCATTCCCGACCAATCCTGAATGGCAACCGCGATCGTGGCCTCATTCGGACGGTAGACGCTGCGCAGGTTCCTGGCCGTTCTTGCCATCCATCTTCCTGCCGTTTCCTTGTATATTCCTTCTCCCTCGGTGATCAGCAACCGCACCGAACGGCCCAGCACGCCTTCGCTCACTAGCTCGTTTCGCGTCAACTCTACCGGTGATGCCATTGGACAATGCAACACTGTGATCTGTTCCCTCTCGATCAACTCCGGCAACGCAATTGGTAATTGCGACATGACATTGTCCGGTATCACAACTGTTGCTCCATGCGTCAAAGGCACGAATAATTCCTGTTCAAGCCCATCGAAGCTGGGTGGAATTAATTGCAAGAACCGATCGTAACTCCTCAGTTCATATCCGTTTTCCTGTTGCCGGGCCTGCACGGCCAAAGCCATTTGCGGCATGGCCACTCCAGCCGGCAGACCTGCCGAGTCTGCACCATAAACCACACAGGCCAGGTTCCCACCTCCGACCTCCGTTCCTGTCTCCTCCTCACTTTCCTCTCCAATTCGCGCCCACTCTTCGTCCATACAAATCACCTGCGCCCAACCCACGGGTAGCCTTGCCCGCAATTGTCCCTGCGTCACCAGCATTGATAGTTGCGCATTTTCCTGTATGTAGCTCAACCGATCCGTGGGATATCCCGGATCCATCAGCACATAACACCCTCCCGCCTTCAGGATGCCCAGCATCCCGATCACCATCTCCAAGCCCCGTTCCACGCAGAGCCCTACCCGTATTTCAGCTGCTAGCCCTAGTTTCTTCAGATAATGCCCTAACTGATTTGCCCGCCGGTTCAGTTCCCTATAGCTCAACTGCTGCTCCCCACATACCACTGCGATTGCGTCCGGAGTTCGTGCTATCTGCTTATCCAGTAACTGGTGCACACATTGTTCCTGCACATGGGCGGCTTCCGAGCGATTACATTTCTCCAATACCTGATGCCGTTCAGCCTCGCTCAGATAATCAAATTCCGAAATCCGTCTTTCCGGATGTGCCAGCATCTCTTCCATCACCGCTTGCAGGTGGCCCATCATGCGCTTGATTGTTGCTTCCTTATATAAGTCCGCCGTGTACCCAGCCAGACCAAGGAGTCCGTCGCCAATTTCCGTTACGACTAACGTTAGATTGAATTTGGCGTCCGCGATGGTTCCGCCGAATTCTTCGAACTCCAACCCTTGGATGACCAGATCCTCTTCCGGCGCATTCTGCATCACCAGTTTCACCTGAAACAAAGGAGAATGCCCTAAGTCCCGCTCCGGCTGCAGCTCCTCCACCAATCTTTCAAAGGGCAGGTCTTGATGCTCATAGGCCTCCAATGTGACTTGCCGCACACGCTTCAGCACTTGCCGGAAGCTCAACTCGACGGGAATTTTGGTTCTCAGCACCAACTGGTTTACAAAGAACCCGATCAGGTCTTCTATCTCTGCTCGATTGCGATTGCTCACATCCGTTCCCACCACGATGTCCCGCTGGCCGCTGTAGCGATGCAGCAGCAGTTGAAATCCTGCCAGCAAGGTCATGAACAATGTCACTCCCTCTTGCCGGCTTAACTTCTTCAACTGCGCCATCAATTCCTTGGGCCAGCGAAAACCCACCTGACCTCCACGATGGGTAGGCATTTTCGTCGGGGCATAGTCCGTCGGCAACTCGAGCACCTCAACCTGTGTCAATTGCTTACGCCAGTACTCCAAGTGCCTCTCCAACACCTCTCCTTGCAGCCATTCCCGTTGCCATACTGCAAAATCCTTGTATTGAATATTCAACGGCTCCAATCTTGCCTCTTCGCCCTTTACGTACCCTTCATACAGCACACGGAACTCTCGCACCAGGATCCCAACGGACCAGCCGTCACTGACGATGTGGTGCATGTTTACCAGCAGCACATGCTCCTGTTCTCCCATTTCCAGCAACCGCACCCGGATCATCGGGCCTTGCGCAAGATCAACTACTTTTTCTCTCTCCTCCTTCGCTATCCGCTCCGCTTCTTTCTCCCGCTCCTCCGGCTCTAAAGCTCTCAGATCATGTCTTGTCACTGCCAGCGCTGGCCACTCGTCCACCACTTGCACTCCTTGTCCTTCCAGCATGATCAGCCGCGTCCGCAAGACCTCGTGCCGCTTCACGATTTCTCCCAGACTATGCTCCAGAGCTTCCACGTTCAGCGCTCCCTTCACCCGCAGTTCAACCGGCACGTTATAGATCGTGCGCCCAGGCTCCAGTTGGTCCAGAAACCACAACCGCTGCTGCGCAAATGACAGCGGATAACTCTCTCGTTTTCCGACAGCAATTAGCGGAAGCTCCTCCAGTCGTTCTCCTGCTCTTTGTTTTTTCTCGATTTCGGCGGCCGCTCCTTCGATCGTTGGGGTTTCAAACAGTGCCTGCACTGGCAACTTCACTCGAAATGCCATACGCACGCGCGACGCTACCTGCGTGGCTAATAGCGAATGTCCGCCCAATTCAAAAAAGTTGTCATGCCGTCCCACGGGATCAACCTTCAATACCTCTGCCCAGATCCCTGCTAAAATGGTCTCTGTCTTCCCCTCCGGAGCCAGATAGACTGCTCTTTGGAAGTCACCCTGGTCCGGCGCCGGCAGAGATTTGCGATCTACCTTTCCATTGGGGCTTAGCGGCAACACGTTCAGCAGTACAAAATGCGCCGGCACCATGTACTCCGGCAGCCGTTTGCTTAACTCTTCCCGATATCTGCTGATCAGTGTTGACTTGATCTCCGGATTTTTCTTTTCTTCGGTTGTCAATGCCGCGTAATGCTTGTTTACTACGTAGGCTACTAGCTGCTTCACCCCAGGCTCGTCCTCTCGCGCCATCACAACCACCGCCTCTACACCCGACAACTCGTTCAGTTGTTGCTCGATTTCCCCAAGCTCAATCCGGAATCCTCGAACCTTCACTTGGTAGTCATTCCGTCCTAGACACTCGATTGCACCATCATCCAACCACCGCCCCAGGTCCCCTGTGCGGTACATACGCGCATTCGCCGCGCCGTTGAATGGATTCGGCACAAACCGTTCTGCTGTCAATTCTGGCCGGTTCCAATACCCTTGCCCTACGCCTGCTCCCCCGATATAGATGTCGCCCGCTACTCCCTGCGGCACTGGCTGCAGGTCTGCATCCAAGATGTAAATTTGTATGTTTGCAATCGGCCGTCCAATAGGGACAATCCCTTTATGAACTTCCTTCTGACAGACCCAAGAGGCCACATGAACCGCTGCCTCTGTCGGACCATAGAGGTTGTGCAATGGCACGCCGGGCAAGCTCTCCTGAAAGCGCCTCTGTACTGCATATGGCAGGGCCTCACCGCTGGACAGGACCCTTCGCAATCTTCCAATGCCCTCCATCTCCCCGTAATCGAGAAATGCCTGGAGCATCGAGGGAACAAAATATGCTGTTGTAATGCCTTCGTCTTCGATTAATTTCGCCAGATATTGTGGATCCGTATGGCCGCCAGGGCGCGCCATTACCAACTGCGCCCCGCTTAGTCCTGGAAGCAGCAATTCCCACACTGAGAGATCGAAGCTGAATGGCGTTTTTTGTAAGATCCGATCATCGCATCCAAGCTTGTATTCATCGCGCGCCCAAAGCAGACCATTGATCACCGCGCGATGAGCATTCATGGCGCCTTTGGGCTTACCGGTCGAGCCTGAGGTATAGATCACGTATGCCAGATGATCCGGCGTTACTCCCACTTCTTCCCGACGCAGATTCTCATTTTCATATCTCGCAAACGTCTCAACATCGGTATCCAACCGCAATACCCGTATGTGTGTCCGCGGCAGCCGCTCTTCTATCCTTGCCTGCGTCAGCAAAACTGCCGGCGCGCTATCTTGAATCATATATTTCAGACGCTCCGGGGGATAGTTTGGGTCCAGCGGCACATAAATACCTCCCGCTTTCAAAATCCCAAATATTCCGACCATCATTTCCAAGCTCCGCTCCACACTGATTCCCACCCGTACATCCGGCTTCACTCCCAGCATTCGCAGATGACGTGCCAAATGGTTGGCCTGCTGGTTCAACTGCGCATACGTCAAACCAGTTTCTTCATAGATGACGGCCATTGCATCCGGTGTGCGTTCCACTTGCTCTTCGAACAACTCGTGAATGCACTTATCGTTTGGATACTCTCGCTCCGTAGCATTCCATTCCTGCAGTACCTGCAGGCTTTCCTCGCTCGAGAGCAGATTCAATTGTGATATTTCCTGCTCAGGATTTGCCAGAGCTGACTTCAGTATTTGGCCGTAGTGAGCTGCCATCCTCCGTATGGTGCTTTCTTTGAACAGATCACATCTATACCGGAACCATCCTTTTAAAGCCCCTGACAATTCGATCCATTCCACGTTCAAGTCGAATTTTTCTGGCGCGACACTGTTTTGCAGTGGCAGTCCAGCAACTCCCATCGTTTCGGCTGTCAGATTGTTCATCGAAAACAACACTTTCGACAGCTGCATCTGATGCGCCATCCGTCCGATTTGCGGCTCTTCGATCAACTCGCCGAACAGCAGGTCTTGATGCCAATAGCCGTCCAACATCACCCGCCGGACCCGCCTCAGTAGCTCGCGAAAGCTCAGCTCTCCTTTCACTTCCGTTCTCAACGGCAATGTATTGGCAGCGAATCCGTCCAGTCCTTCCGTTTCTCCTCGGTTCAGGTATGCAAGTGGCGTTGCGATTAGGATGTCACTCTGCCCGGTGTAACGGTGTAGCAACGCCTGGAATCCCGCGAGCAACGTCATGAACAGCGTCACGCCCTCCTGCTGGCGCAAGTTTTTCAATTTCTCCTCTAATTCGTTCGGCCAATGGAAATCGACGCGCCCGTTACGATGACTTGTCGCTCCACGCGGCATAGAGTCGCGTGGTAGTTCCAACATCTCCGCCCCTGCCAACAGCGTCCTCCAGTACCCTGCGTGTGTCTCGAGTTTTATTCCCTCTCGTCTTTTCTCGATCTCAGCCGCCAGTCCAGCAATGGTCGGTGCTTCAAAGATCGCGCGAAATGGCAGTTCCAGATTCAGTGCATTCTGCACACGCGAGATCACCTGCGTGGCAAGTAGAGAATGCCCGCCTAACGCGAAAAAGTCGTCTTCGACTCCGGCATTTTCTCGTTTCAGTACTAACTCCCACACCCCCATGAGGATTTCTTCCACTATATTGCAAGGCCGTGACGCTTCGAAATTTGCCTCTTGCTCCTTTTCTCCATTCGCCTTCACTCTCTGACGCTGCTCTCTCTCATCCATCGCCAGCAGAGCTTTGCGGTCAATCTTGCCGTTGACCGTCAACGGCATCTCCGTTAGTTCCACCAGCGCGTTCGGCACCATGTACTCCGGCAGCCTCTCCTGTAAATATCTCCTCAGCTCCTGGCC
>Ga0070712_100002025_pt1 | contig 12417 bp, 17 predicted proteins | sample LARL81metaG_FD_71396 | JGI IMG/M metagenome (GOLD analysis project Ga0070712, IMG submission 71396) | Corn, switchgrass and miscanthus rhizosphere microbial communities from Kellogg Biological Station, Michigan, USA - LAR L8-1 metaG | ecosystem: Host-associated > Plants > Roots > Rhizosphere ...
CAATCTCAAAAGGCATAGTGGAGAAACTTGGTGGGACTATATCGGTTAAAAGTGATGGAAGAACAGAAACTATTTTTTATATGAAATTTCCGCTATGATTGCAAATAGAATGGGTAATTGCATGTTGTATGATACCTCTTATATGGTATCACGTGTATATGAAATCCAGTTATGAAGATTCTCATCATTGATGATAATGAAGATATTACAAAAATGCTCCAAAAGTATATGACGCTTAAAGGTCACTCTTGTTCTGTTGCTAATAACGGTCTGAGTGGTCTTGATTTAATTAATAAACAGACATTTGATGTGGTAATACTTGACATTGCAATGCCTACCTTTTCAGGTAATGATGTTATAGACGCGTTACATAAAAGCGGAAAAATAAAAAATCAAAATATAGTGACACTAACTGCCTCTATACTAACTAGTGACCTAGAATCACAGCTAAAAGGCAAAGGTGTTAATTTATGTTTGAAAAAACCGATCGATCCGGATGTTCTCTTAGATCATATACAACAGTTTGGGACTAAACAAACAGCATGAGTGGCTTTTAATGAAAAGTACACATAGAACTCGTGAATCTCAACAGATCAAACTGCTTGAAGATCGATTAAGGAAAATAACTGTAATTATAAAGAGCAAAAAACTACCGCAAACCTTTGAACCAAGCATGAAAACTTTGTCACGAATATTGAAGATCATGGTAGATAATGGTCCAGATGCAAAGACCAGCTTATCACTTGGCGCAAATCTAAATTATGCCAGACTTGCAAAGCACATTGTATGGCTCGAGAAAAAAGGTTTTGTCAAATCAATAGTTGATGATTCTAAGATTAATGTTGGTTTGAGTGAAAAAGGTAGAATATTTGCATCAATGATTTTAGAGTAACAATCAACTAAATAATTTACATTTGATCATTTATCAAATTCATCATTGTCATGGTTCAGTTCTTCATATGTCATTCTTCCAATTTTTTCTAATAATATTCCCCCTAGTGATGTAGCCATTATGCCATACATTGAGGCAAGTACAATGTCTTTCCCGTCATAATGTTTAAGATGTTTTTGTAGCCTGAGACATTCATGATACATTGACATCTCAAGTTGATTATTTTCATCCAATGAATCCGCTATGCTTTCAAAACTTTTCATTTTAGTCGTCTTTATGGGTAAATGTTCGTACTTATACCATGCTATGCCTCACATGTCTAAATGTACTTCTAACTTTTCCTGTGTGACAAACCATAGAAAAACTCTAGAATAGTGTATTATTACAAAAAGAGAGGGGGTTAGTTTCGTTCAGATTTGGCGTCTTTATCATGATGACCTTCATCATGTTCGCCTTTGTCATGATCACCTCTACCATTATCTCCGTTACCATCCTGGTCGTTACCACCATCAGTATTTACTATTGAAATGTTATTGGAGTTGAACCACATGTTGCACTTGGAACATCAGCACTTTCTGTAGCTACAAGTGCTTTGACTAGTCTAATACACCATAAAAAAGTTGGACATGTGAAAATCAAGGAAGGTTTGGTATTTGCACTTCCTGGAGTTGTTGGTGCATTAATTGGAGCCCAAATTGGTTTACTTACTCCGTCAAAACATCTTCTATTCTTGTTTGGTTTATTCATAATAGTGTGGCAATTATGATGTTGAGAAGAAAACCTATGACTCTATCTAATGAAATACATCATAACCACGGAACATCTCTTATACGCAAGAATAGACTAATCATTACAGGTTTTGCAGTAGGGGCAACAGCTGGATATTTTGGCATAGGAGGAGGATTTGTTGGGGCCAAATTATCGACAAAAATTCATAGAGAGAAACTTGTCAAAATATTCTCAATTCTTTTAATTTTTGTAGCGTTGTTTATTATTGTGAAAACCGTATGATGTACCTTTGATGGGTATTGCAATATTGGTTGAAAACCCACTCTGAAAGTTGAATTTGTGAGACTCACTGGGGGAATTAACCAGTTAGTTTAGTTCTCTCTAAAATCAATTAATACCTCCAGATGCATTACTGGTTTTATTGCCTCCAAAAAATATCAAAACTGCTCGTGATCTTATCTACTGGGAATATGCCAAGCTCATTGCAGGAAGTGCGGTAGGCGACAGGAAAAATTATGGTTTTGTCATGCATACTTACGAAAAACTAAAGGAACAACGAATTCATCCATCTGCAATTCTAAGAGAAAACAAGAAACTGGTTGAAGAATCCAACAAGTGTGCATATTGCGGTGCAGAAGGAGATCTACACTGGGAACACATTATTCCAAAATCAAAAGGTGGAGATGACACCATAGACAACATGGTTCAGGCATGCCCTAAATGTAATCTGACAAAAAGTGACAAGGATCTATACGAGTGGTATGGAAAAGAAAAACAGTATGACATACCAAGATTGCCACTTGGAAAATACCTCAAAATAGTTTATGATGCATTTGAAAAGAAAGGAACTCTAGACTCTGAAGAGATGAGTAATGAAGGCAAGTTGGATGTATTTCACTTTAGTTCTGTTTTTGTCTAGATATTGAATTAATATTGTAATACCCATCAAAGATATCTTGATCAGATTCTCAAGTTTGATAATCATTATCTGATTTTTAATCAATTAATGTAAGTGGAAATTATGGAAATGACAGGCATTACAAAAATAAAGTTGAAAATAAAGAAAATACTAGTACCTCTGGATGGCTCGAAAAATTCCATCAAGGGTCTGGAAGAGGCAATATATCTTGCAAGACAATGTGATGCTGTAATAACAGGACTATGTGTGATACCATTCTACATACCACTGACCGGACCAAAATTTTTAGGTCCTTATAGAAAATATATGAAAAAACAAGCTGCAGATTTCATGAATGCTGCAAAGACTTTGGCAGCAAAACAGGGCATAGTATTTCACGGAAAGATAGTCCCAGGTGATGTCATTTACAATGACATCAATAATTTTGCAGTCAATGGAAAATTTGATCTAATAGTTATCGCTTCCAGGGGATTTGGTCAGGTAAGCGGGTGGTTCCTGGGCAGTGTAACAAACGAGCTTGTTCATAAATCCAAGATACCAGTACTGGTAGTCAAGTAAATTGAATACCAACAGAGATCTGTCACAGCCTCCCTCCATTTCTTTGCGTGCAAACTTGTGGGTAGTAATACCGATAGGTGCATTATTGGTAGCAATTTTCACTGGCAATTTCCTTTTGATGAATTATGTTCACGTCTTTACTGCAATCATGTGGACTGGAACAGACATTTTCATGGGATTCATACTGGGTCCAATATTCAGACATGTTACAATCCAAACCAGAAAAGAGATTATTTCATGGTTGATGCCAAAGATGATCTTTTACATGAGTACAGTTACCGCCGTGACAAGTACTGCGGGCTATTACCTTGCAGCAAAGATGGGGCTTTTTACATACAACACACCAACGGTTTACTGGATTTCTTCGGTAGTGATTATTGTCACGATTATGACCGTGCAAGGTCTTGGAATACTCTTGCCTACCAATCTTCGCATTTATCTTGAACTTAAAAAGATGGAACCAAATTTAGAAAAAATTCAGAAATGGACAAGAAGGTATCTCAAAGTAGTCACAAGTCAAGTCGTGCTCCAAATCGTAATTATCTTCATAATGGCTAACTTTGCCACAGGATTTTGATCCCTGCAAGAATATTGAGTCGTCTTTATCCGTGATGAAAATCTAAACTTACTTGATGAAAAAGAAGAAGGCCAAGAAAAAGAAAAGATCTGAACAACTATATGATTATTCACAACTAGAAGACTGATTTCCTAATTCAGAAGATATAGTTGGTTCCTACACTGTTCTGTATTAGAGCAGTAGGCATTCTTCTGGCTATTTCGTTTGTTGCTTTCAATCCAGAACAATGGCAAGGAATAATGAATCTCGGTTTGTGTTTTTCTAGCTCGTCTACTGTTCTAGAAATTATTGATTCAAAGAGTCCTCCAGTTAGATGCATCCCTCCCATGACCGCATAGATTTTGTCCTCATTTGTTAATTTCATTGCATAGTTTACAGTGTTAATTATTCCAGAATGTCCACATCCTGTAATGATTACAAGTCCTTTACCTTTGATGTTCAAAACAATAGCCTGATCATCTTTGATTAGTGGATCTGATTCTATTTTTCCATCTACATCAGAATAATGATTAGGAAGTCCTTTTTCAAAATTGTTGGTTCTTGCTATTTCTCCTGTGACAAGGAGGTGGTCATCGATCCACAATCTAGGAGAATTTTTTTCCATGACATTATATCCGGCTTGAATAAGAAGCGATTTGTTCGGAGCTGGTAAATTTAAGGTCTTTCCGTCTGGAAACTTGAATAGCCTTCTTCTGAAAACATGTTCATGAACAAGCAGTGGAATACTTTGTGCATCCATTTTTTTTCTGATATTTAGTAGACCGCCTGCATGATCAATGTGTCCATGACTTAGGATCACTGCCTCACAATGTGATAAATCAAAGTCCAATACCTCAGAATTATAATCGGCAGTCCATGGACTTTGACCAGAATCAAACAATATTCGATGTTTTGTTCCATTAATTTCTAATGTCACAGCTACCGAAAAGCCATGTTCTGCTATGGGAGGTCGTTCATACCAGCTTTCCCTGACTGATGGGCGGTGTGCTATTTGCTCATTTGGCAACAGTAAATCTACATGGTTATCAACCAAACAAGTTACTTCGACTTTATCAATCTCTTTTAATTGCATATCTGGCATGCTCTATCAAATATTCTGATTTAAAGACAAAACGACATTATCAAGATTGAAAAGACAATATCAAAGATGAGAATTAGGATCTAATCTTATACTAAGAATATGAGCATATAGGAACAACAGTGGAAAATAGTGTTCCCTCCAGCCTAGATAATTTATACTCAGGATTGGATGCATGGCGTATTTCTGAAAAAGATTATTCTCCTTCTAATGATGAAATAGACAATCTGAAATTTTTTCTCAGATTTGCAATCCTTGCTCCTTCCAGTCACAATTCACAACCTTGGATTTTTAAAATACCTCAAAAAAACCGTATTGAATTATACGTTGATCGAACCCGTGCGTTACCTATAGAAGATCCTGGCGACAGATTAATGACTATAAGTTGTGGTGCTGCCTTGTGTAATTTACAACTGACACTGGAATATTTTGGCTATAATTATGAAACAAAATTAGTTCCAAATGGAGAAAATGATGATTTAGTAGCACAAATACATATTAACAAAAAATTAGAAACTCGTAATTCAATTGATGGTAACCTGAAAAAATTGTTTACTTCAATTACTAAACGTAGAACCAATAGATCGGGATATGAAAATAAACCAATACCCGATAGCATCGTCTCTCAAATAGATAAGATCGTTACCAACAATACCTCTGATGTTTGGGTGCATGTAGTAAAAGACAAATTGGAAAAAAATACCTTAGCAGATCTTATTGAAAAGGGTGAACAGACAAGATGGTCTAATAAAAAATTTAGACAAGAGCTAGCTCCATGGATTGGCTCTAATAGAAATACTAGTATGGATGGTCTTCCAGCGCACTCAGTTGGATTGAATAACGCATTATCTTTCATGATTCCATTTTTTATCAGAACATTCAATCTAGGTAAGATGGAAGGAGCAAAAAATAGAAAACTCGTAATCAGATCACCAATGCTTCTCATAATTGGGACAAATTCTGATAACCCAAAAGATTGGTTAAACGTAGGAATATGTCTAGAGTACATACTACTAGCTACAATAAGTGAAAATATTTGGTGTACGTTTGTAAACCAGCCAACAGAAATTCCAGAGTTGAGAAAACATCTTGCAGAATTAATTCATCAAAATAACAAATATCCTCAAATCATGTTGCGGGTAGGCTATAGTAAAAAAGACGTGAAACCCACCCCAAGAAGACCTTTAGATCAGGTTTTACATTAAATTCGGAAAGTTTAGACACTCACAGGTCTGAACCCCAACAATTAACAATTATAATCCGTCATTTAACAAATTCAATATTGATATCTTTGATGAGTATTGCAATATCAGTTCAATACCCGCCTAAAGATAGTTTACGAAGTTAATTTAGCCTTAACTTTAGCCAGGATTCGTTCGGACCATTTTATGGCATTATTCGCGTCTTTTTCATCCATCAAGTCAGGTTGATACTCTGAGAGATTCTTCATGTTTATCAGAGACACAAATTGTTTTTTAATCTCATCATACTCGGAAGATGTAAGTATTCCTTTAACAAGTGAGAGTACTTCTGTGTGATCATCAGCTCCACGTTTGCCTTTAAATTTTGTAGTCAATGCATCAAGGGCACTTATACCACTATGAACTGAATTTGTTACTGCGCTATTGTATCTCTTATTTTTTAGTGATTCAACGGCTGTATCTAATGCCTCTTCAGCTTTTACTATATAGTTAGATGCTTTTGAAGGATCTACAGGTTTTGCCATTTACAAAGTTTCAATATTGAAGCCGCATATTAGAATATGATTATCAATGATTGATTGTATTAGAGATCCTTTTTGTTTAGCTTTGAATTCTTTTTTGGTAAATACTACTGGAGATATACTACCATGAAATATTGAAAATATTTGTTCTGATACTTCAGATATTTGTTTGATGGCATGTGCAGGATCATTTGAGATTACTAGAAGATCTATATCGCTATCTGTTTTTTCTTGTCCCTTTACAACACTTCCAAAAATTGCTGCAGAGAAAATCTTTGTTGTATCAAGATGTTTCTTCAACAGTTCAAGCATCTCTGGCATAGTATTTTTCTCTGATTCGATCATTGGTTCTATTATTTTATCGAGAATGTAGCTCTTTTTGTTTAGATCTAATTGATAGGCCCTTCCGACTGGTTGAATTTTTACGATGCCAAATCTTTCAAGGTCATGAATGGTAAGAGCAGCCTCATTTGGTGTAACTTTGGCTTCTTCTGCTAATCCTCGAATAGTGAAGATCTTGCCTTGATAATTTATCATGGTACGTAGCAAGGTAATGCTTGCCTTGTTCCCTAGTACATCTTCTAGGTATCTATGCAATAGCATAATGTCCTGTATTTAGGACATATGTCCTATATTTAAGATATATGTCTTATTTTTAGGACATGAGTATTTGAAATAAACTAAGTTAATTTTAATTTCAATCGGATAATGCTAACTGTGTAGTGCCATCTCTTTGATGGATTTCACTAAATTAGTTCAATACCAGACCTTTCGGAAACTAGAAAGTAACTGTGAATTGACTGGTTATGTCTCCTTGGGCATATTTCACGAGCCGTACTTCTTTTCCATCAATCTCTATGTATGTGTTAAAGATCTCTTCATCAGAAACCCATGAACCAGAATTAGCCAAACGCTTGTCAGAGCTAACAAAGGGTTTGTGTGTATGCCCAAAAACAAGCCTCTGTACTGAAGTTTCTTTTTTAAGGTGTTCTACTGCTCTTTTTTCTACATCTGATGTTTCAAAATTCTTTCTTGCATGTGGAGGCATTTTTAGATTTTTCACATAACCTTTATAGCTTCCACTGTGATTTTTTAGCAAGTACCACCAAAAACTAAAAATGTTCTTTCCTAGGGATTGTATTAAACTCCACAGATTCGATCTAATTTGTCCAATCTCGTCGGAAAAATTCTCACACAATGCCTCCATAACGGGGGACCACTGTGATCGATCAAATTCATAGCCATGCATAAACTTGTATTTTATTCCCTCTACTTCTAAGAGGGGAATATTTTCTTTAAATTTTAAAGGATATTCATTTTGAAAGGGGTTTTCATCTGAGGTGAGTTTTAAGAGATGAAAATCATGGTTTCCAGCTACGCAATATACCTCTAATTTTTTTGTTAGTGCAATAATTTTTTCAAGAATCGGATTAAATTCTAAAAATAAACCAGACGCATCCCTTCTCCACATGTCAACAAAGTCACCAAGAATTATCAATGTGTCAACATCCTTACTTTGCAAAAGCATGTCAAGGAATCCCTCAAATGAATTATGATCAGAGTGTTGGTAGCCTAAATGCACATCAGAAACAATAACTACTTTTGATTTCTTATTACTCATTACCTAATTGCCCAAGTTCTGTATGAGATGTTCTACACATCTGAAAGAAACAGCAGAAATTGTAAGAGACGGATTTACTCCAACTGCCATGGGTATTATGGAACCATCCATAATGTAGAAGTTTTTGTACGTATTTTTCTTGTCTTGTAGGTCAGGTTGATATACTTGACCATAGTTATTGACAACTCCTCCCTCTATATTCATGCCCATTGGGCATCCCCCCAATGGATGTAATAAAACCAAGGTGCTATCAGAAGGCGTTTCCTTCCAAGTGGGAGCAACTACTCTTTGGCTTCCATTAGGCTCAATTTGATCTGCAATTTTTTTCATACCATCTATGATGTCCTCAAAGATTTTCTTGTTGTTATCGGCAGACCATTGTAATTGGAGTTTTTCTACTAGTTCGTTTTTATTTTCTATTTCTTGCCAATTAGTTTTCAGTGATAATACCCCATCTGAATTATCTATGCCCATACATGAAAATACGAAAAAGTTTGCCAATCTTTCTGATGGAGAAGCAAATGGAGTATCATGATCAGTCATTAACCAGTTCACTAGGGTGTAATATGGGCTGAGTTTCTTTGTATCCTCCATGTCCATTTTTCCAAAGGTCTTTGGAGATCCAGTTAATGCTAAAACTTCGGTTATTATTGGATTATTAGCAAGCAACATGAGCATCTTTTGCATTTGTGACAACGACGCTCCTTGCATGAAGAGTACGGCTAATCCCAATACTCCAAATCTTCTAACTAGGCTGAGTCTTTTTGCAAAGCTAAGACGTCTTCGCTTATTCTCCGAATATAACTCAAATATTGTTGCAAATAGATCGGCTACCATTTGCGGTATGGCGGTATCTTCGATGTTAAAGGCAAACTCTTTGTCGCCCGTTTTGAACATTGCATGAGACGTGTTTATTGGGCCTCTAGTAATGTCAATTTTCTTTTTATCCAATTTCATGTATCCTAGAAGATCTGCATTAGTAGAGAATCGTTCTCCTACTTTGTTACTTAACGCCAATCCCTTGGCCTTGCTTTTTTGCAATAATTCCGTTGTCCCAAGAGTCCCAGAACAAACAACTAGAATATTGGCACGAATTGTTTTGTCTGATGCTTTGTCATTCTTATCAAACTGTTTGTAATGAATTATGTAAGGGTAATTCTCTCCTTCTTTAAATTCAATAAAATTGGCTTCGCACAATGGTCTTACCTCTAATGGTTTATTTTGTAACAATGCTTGAAACAGCTTTTTGTTCATTGTGTGTCTAGCACCAGGAATGCAACCTAAATTGCATCTTCCTTGACGTTCACAAACGTTCGCTTCCATGGAGTTTTGATATTTGGTATTTACCTTAGGTACAAGTTGTGCGATAAGATCAGGTCCAAGGTTCTTAATATCATCGGGAGTGAATTGTGCTATAAGATCTGGTGTTAGTTTAGCAGCAAGATCTGGTGCAAGTTTTGCAATCAATTCAGGAGTAAGCTGTGAAATGCTATTCTTTGTTAGACTGTTATAACCATCGAGTGTAAAATAATTAAATAATTTATCCGGAATGTCGGATATTGCCAAGTTTAGGCTGTAATCATTCTTGTTTATTATTACACTGTCTTGTTGTTTTGCCAATCTGTCAGTTGCTTCTTGAAATGTCTTTGATCTTTCAAGCATCGCATTGCCTAAACCTGCAACTGTGGTAATCTTATTTATGCCGATAAAATCCTCTGCTTGAACAAAATATTCTCCTATGCTCTTACCTTCTTTTTCAGTAGGCCAATCCTTGTAGACACTTTCATGCGGTCTGACTGTAACATTGGAATAGACCAGAGATCCTCCTCCAACGCCACTTGCTGTTATTGCGGAAACTTGTGGTGAGAGTATTCTCAGATCATAGAGTCCTTTTCGTTGAATCAGTCTTGACATTGATAAGAGTTTGAACAAGCCTTCCACATTATCGGGATGAGCCCAAAATCCATATGGTGCATTATTGTCAGCCAGATATTCCAACATGTTTGGCTTTTGCGTCCTTTTATCTTTAGGAGTAAAAGTAATTTCGTGACTGACCCACCATTGTCCTCTTTCCAATATGCAGACTTTGCCTTGTTTTTTTAATAGAAAATGATCAGTTAATGTTGTAGCTGCTATAGTCCCGCCAAAACCAGAACCTATTACAACCGCATCAAATTGCTCTGGTTCAGTCAACTATAGTTGAATCTCCTTTATATTGTCAAATTTTGTAACGCGTGCTGAATAATTACAAGTAATTTTGAACATGGTGATGTACCGTACATTCTATATTTAAGAATGATCTTTTTTGGTTCTTAATAGGCGATATCAAAAGTCACGACTTCAAAGCTTTGGCAACGCTTTGTGCGCCCTGTGAACCAAAATAAAATGCTACAACTGATAGTATGATTGCCCAAAAATTGTCTGTTACCCCTTTCAATACCGTACCATTATTTGCCAGAATATCGGGCTTTTCTAGGGATATCCCTAGAATGACAAAATATACAATAAATAACGAACCTGCAAGAGCTTGTCTTACTGCACCTACGTCTTCTCCAGGATTTTGTTTCTTGAAATAATTTGAAGTTATTAAAATACCAAAAAATGTAATAGCACCTATGCCGCCAATCGCAAATGTTAGCGAGTCTTTAGAAAACCATATGCAGACAAGATCTGCTGCCAAGACTACCAGTGCGATTACAGTTGTGTTCACCCATCCCTTTGTTTTCATCTTGCCCTTTACAGCATCATCAAGTTGTTCCCCTGTATGTCCCATCCGTTCTATAAACAGGGATATGTTCTATAAAAGTTCGATCTACACATGATTTTTAATCATGTAAATTTTTCAATTGTACCGTACTTATTGCAAAAAATTTCAAAACAAATAGGATTAACTAAACATTATGGAATATAGTCTTTTGATCGTTAATAAAGTAAGAACTGTAAGACTCACTGGAGAAATTAATCAGTTAGTTTAGTCTCCATTATCAATGAAACAGGTTAAGATCTGATGGAATGGTAGATCATATGGTCATATGCCTTTGATGAGTATTATGATATTATTTGAAAACCCTTGAAGTTTGAAAATACCGTCTTCATTACTAATGAATAACTTGACAGCTGGTCTTTTTTCATGTCAATCTAGAGTTTTCCTTCATATTTTAAATCTGTTTTAACTTCTTTTTGAATTCTGTTACCTGCAAACCAAATTGATTTGATGACTAAATGAATGTGAATCCTATGTGATCATTGTTAAATACAAGTTGTACGGTACAAGATCACTAATGGGAATAAGAAAAAGTCAATCCAGTCTCAAACCCAACGAATGGGCTGACTTGATTGACGCCATTGACAAGATTCACCAAAATGGTGCGGTTGCCCCGAAGTATCAAGATTTTGTACAAATTCACATTCAGGCTATGGCCATGAATAATCCTACTGGTTTAGCATGGGGTGTTCATACAATGCAAGGTATGTCTGGAATGCAAGGAAGCGACGGTAGGAATTTTCTATCATGGCACCGAGAATATCTTGCTAAATTTGAACAAAGATTGCAAAAGGTTCATCCAAATGTGACAATTCCATATTGGGATTGGTCGGTAGACAGGAAAATCCCGCCACAACTTTCTAATCCTAATGATCTTGCACGTTGGAATGTTAAAAGATATGGCCCATCTGGAAAATTACCGAGTCTGTCTGCAATAAAAAAAGTAAAACAACAAAAAACCTTCAATGCTTTTCAATCTCTAATTGAGCGCACTATCCACGGTACAGTTCATGATTTTGTTGGCGGAGGAGGTGACATGAGTCACAATAACTCTCCAAATGATCCTATCTTTTGGTTGCATCATGCAAACATAGATCGATTATGGGATGAATGGCAAAACACACATTCAGGAATGAATCCATCAAACATGAATGAAATATTGAAACCATCTCCAATTATAACCGGAAATGTATCTGATGTACAACACATAAGCAGTCTTGGCTACTCGTATGCGTAGTTCATTGAATAAATAGAAAATGAAGACTCGCAAGTTTTGAGTAACCAATCTTGAGATGTCAGCCAGATAATCACACCTTTGATGGGTATTACAATGTTAGTTCAATACCTTCTCCAGTCTGTCTGAGTAGTGCTTTTTAATTGTAAAAAATTTGACTAAATGAAGGTTCTAGACTGTCATGATGTACTTGAACAAGTATAATGCACCTATTGTTGCAATCACGTATACCATGGGCTTCCATGCTAGTACTGGAAAACTTGGAGTTGCAAGTTTTACTTTGTAATTGTCAAGAACAGTATTGACATACTTTCTTATTCGT
>Ga0070712_100002030_pt1 | contig 12405 bp, 12 predicted proteins | sample LARL81metaG_FD_71396 | JGI IMG/M metagenome (GOLD analysis project Ga0070712, IMG submission 71396) | Corn, switchgrass and miscanthus rhizosphere microbial communities from Kellogg Biological Station, Michigan, USA - LAR L8-1 metaG | ecosystem: Host-associated > Plants > Roots > Rhizosphere ...
GCAGACCCGCCCTGGATGAAACTGGCGCAGTTAGTCGCGCAGCTTCCATCCATTCCCGCGCAAGCGGGAATTCAGCTTGGCGATGTTCCACCAGTGTACTGGATTCCCGCTTGCGCGAGAATGACGGAAAAGGCGAGGCCAGTGTCGGGGTTTCTTGACATCGGTGTCTGACCGGCACAATCCATTCGGGCTCCTTTCAAGTGACAATATCACTCACCTTGGCGGCCGCCGTCGCGGCCACTGGCATTGTCCTCGGCATAGCGATCGGTGCGGTCGGCATTGGCGGTGTGCTGCTGGTGCCCTTCCTGACACTGACACTCGGCATCGACGTGAAGCGTGCGATCGCTGCCGCGCTGTTGAGCTATGTTCCGAGTTGCACCGTGGCGGTCGCACTTTATGCCCGTCGCGGCTCCATCCCGTGGCGTGAGGCGGGACTGCTCTGTCTCGCCGCGCTTCCCACGGCGTGGCTCGGCGCGCGCGCGGCACAGCATGCGCCGGCAGGAGTCCTGGAAGCGGCGATCGGCGTGCTGCTGTTCGCAGGCGGTGTCTACGCCCTGCTGTCGTCCCGGGGTGTTGAGATCGGACGGCGACGACTGGCACCGGGGACGCTGCTCGGGTTGGGCGGCGGCACTGGCTTCGTCTCCGCGCTGACCAGCGCCGGTGGTGCCTTCGTACTGCTGCCCATCCTGCTGCTGCTGGATATGCCGGTGCTGGCGGCAATCGGGCTGGGCCAGGCGATCGCGTTGCCGATCGCGGGTCTGGCGAGCCTCGCCAACATCACCGCGGGGATCATGGATCTTTGGCTCGCCGCCGGTCTCGCCGTGACGCTGACGCTGGGGATTGCGATTGGCACACCGATCGCACATGCATTGCCGCAGTTACTTTTGCGTCGCCTTCTGGGTTCGGCTGTGGTGCTCGCGGGTCTCGCGATGCTCCTGCGAACGGCGGCGCGACTGGCGGGCCTTGCCTGACCGGACGCCAATCACTCGAGCGGCGAGCGGGTGCTCACCATGGAGTTGCGCGCGGCCATTGCATTCCACCAGCGAACGAGGCCTGGGTGGCGCGACAGCAGTTCGCTGCCTTCGGGCGCCATGCGGAAATAGGCGAACATCGGGGCGGCGTGCAGATCGGCGAGCGTCAGTGAGGTGCCCGTCAGCCAGGGGCGGTCGGCCATCGTCTCCGCCAGGGCGTTCAGGCAAGTCTGCGCGCGAGGCAATGCCGCCGCGATGCGTGCTTCGTCGGGCGCGCGCCCCTGAGCTCGAGCGCGGACACGTTCGACGAAGATGTCCCAGACAAGCGTGCGATAGGCATAGCTGTCGAGCACGCTGATGACCTGGTTCATCAGAGCGCGACGCCTTGGGTCGTCAGGCCGGAGCGCCGTACCTGGGAAGACTTCGTCTACATAGCGGGAGATGGCGCCGGCTTCGTAGAGGCGGAAACCGTCGTGCTCGAAGGCCGGAATGCGGCCGAACGGATGGCGCTCCAGGTGCTCGGTCGGCGGCCCACCCGGCGCGAACACATCGACTTCGATGAGGCGATACGGGACGCCTTTTTCCTCCAATGCAAGGCGGACCGCGCGTACGTAGACACTGTACGCAGCGCCGAACACGACTGGATCAGACAACAGCGGCCTCCTAGGTTCGCAGAGGACCGGGTTGAGACTACTCGCAGCGCCGCGCACAATCACGGCAGTTCTAGGAAACCGACATCCATGGCCAGCACAGACATCCGCGGCGCCGACATCGTCATGCGCACGCTGGAACGCGCCGGACACCACACGATCTTCACACTCTCCGGCAACCACATCATGTCGCTTTTCGACGCGGCAATCGATACGCGGCAACGGCTGGTGCACACGCGACACGAGGCGGCGGCAGTGCACATGGCGGATGCATGGGGACGGCTGACGGGCGAGCCCGGGATCGCGATGGTCACCGGCGGCCCCGGGCATGCCAACGCCTCTGCCGCGCTGATGACTGCGCTGGGTCAGGAGTCTCCGCTGGTGCTGCTGTCGGGGCATACCGAGACGACGCAACTCGGGCGCGGCGGCTTCCAGGAACTGCGCCAGGCAGACGTTGCCGCACCGATGGCGAAGGCGTCATGGACCGCGTCGGCCACGGCGACACTGGGTGCCGAGGTGGCGAAGGCGATCCGCATCGCGCGTTCGGGTAGGCCTGGGCCGGTACATCTTAGCCTGCCGTCGGATCTGCTCGATGCGACGGTCGCCGCGGCGGACGTCGTGTGGCCGGAACCGGGCGCGTTCGCGGCATCACCTGTCACGCTGAACGATGCGGCGGCTGATGCGATCCTTGGCATTGTAGCTGCGGCGCAGCGGCCGTTCCTGCTCGCCGGGCCGGCGATGGCCAACCGGGCAGGGCGCGATCTGCTCGCGCGCATAGAGGATGCGACGCGCATACCCACGGCGATCATGGAAAGTCCGCGCGGCTTCAACGATGCCACGCTCGGGGCGTTCGCCGATGCGATCCGGCGCGCTGATTTGATCGTGCTGCTGGGCAAGGCGCTCGACTTCACGCTGAGGTTCGGCGAGCCGCCCGCGATCGATGCGGCCTGCCGCTGGGTCGTCATCGATCCCGAGGCGGCGCTGGTCGATCGCGCCGTGCGCGAGAGGGGCGAACGCGTCGCCTTTGGCTGTGTCGCTGATACCCGTCCTGCCGGCGAGGCGCTGATCCGTCGCGTCGCCGGGAAGCGCGTGTCGAGCGAGGCGTGGTACGCCGAGGTGCGCGCGCTGCTGACGGATCGGCCGGCATCATGGGAAACGCTCGCTTCGAAGACGCCTGGCAAATTGCATCCGATCGAGGTGTTCCGCGCGCTCAAGCCGCATGTCGAGACACATCCCGATACGATGCTGATCTGCGACGGCGGCGAATTCGCGCAATGGGGGCAGAGCGTGCTGCCGGTCGTGCCGCGGCGGTTGATCAATGGTGTCGGAGGCTCGATCGGTTCCTCGCTGCCGATGGCCTGTGCGGCGCGTGTGATCGAGACAGAGGCACCGGTGTTCGTTGTGCTGGGCGACGGCACGTTCGGCTTTCACATGGTCGAGTTCGAAACCGCGGTGCGATGCAATCTGCCGTTCGTCGCGGTGGTCGGCACCGACGCGCGCTGGAACGCCGAGTACAATCTCCAGATGCGGGACTACGGGCCGAACCGCACGTTCGGCTGCGAGCTGCTGTCGACGCGCTACGACCTGGTCGTGACGGCGCTGGGCGGCCACGGGGAACTGGTGCAGAGTCTGGACGAGATGCCGGGGGCGATCGAGCGGTCATTGGCGAGCGGCAAGCCGGCCTGCATCAACGTAATGATCGAGAGCATATCTGCGCCGGTGGTCAGGTCCCGACCTTGAGCCGGCTAATTCAGCCGTAACCTGGCTTATTCCGCGCTCTCGATCACCGTGCTTGTCATATTGGCGAGCCCGCCCGGTCGTCGCGGTTCACTTCCATTAGTCGGTTTGGGGTCAGTTATGATTCGCGAACCTCCGGGACGGACACTCATGGTCTCTTATTGGCATGACGCCATTCTCCGTGGGGCCGGCCGGGGATCGAGCCGTTCGGCCACAATACATCGAGCCCCGAGCGGACACGACAGGCATGCTCACGACCAATCCGCCGGTACCTTTGCTCCGGAGCATCTCGGGGCGCCTCTATGCTGCGATCGGCGTGCTGTGCGTTGCCCTGCTGGCGACCAATGCTCAGACCATTATCTATTCCGGAACCGTCGCCCCCGGGGCAGATGCGGTCGAACAGGAAAGTATCGACGCGATGCGCGCTGTCGATGGCTTCGACGAACTGCTCGACCAGTATCGCCGGGCAGTCACGGTGAACACCGGCGCCCGTGCCCAGTAACGCCCGGAGACGTCGGCCGGGCTGGATGAGGACCTCGCACTCTATGCCGCGAAACGGGCTGGGCGGAGCATGTTCGTGGTCTACGACAGGACCATGGCGGAACGCTATGCCGAGCGCCGCGCGCTCGAGGCGGAGATGCGCCTCTCGATGGGATGCCGGCGGTTTCCATGTGGAGTACCAGCCGCAGATCGATCTTGTCACACGCCGCATCACTGGCTTTGAGGCGCTTGCCCGCTGGCATCATCCGACGCGTGGCGATGTCCCGCCGTCGCTTTTCATCCCAATCGCTGAAGGGAGCGGTCTCATCATCAAGCTTGGCGAATGGATACTGCGTCGGGCCTGCGCCGATGCGGCCGGCTGGGGAACGGAGAGCAGCATCGCGGTCAACGTCGCCCCCCAGCAGTTCCGCCAGGAAGGCTTCATCGGCCAGGTGCTCTCTGCTCTGCGCGACAGCGGGCTGCCGCCGGATCGATTGGAGCTGGAGATCACCGAAACCGCGATGCTGACTGACGGCGAACACATGCTGACGGTGCTGAACGAGCTCAAAGCGCTCGGGGTCAAGCTGGCGATGGACGACTTCGGCACCGGTTACTCGGCCTTGAGCTATCTGCAGAAGTTCCCGTTCGACAAGATCAAGATCGATCAGTCTTTTATCCACGAGCTCGGCGACAAGGATGAGAGCGACGCGATCGTCCGCGCCGTCGCCGCACTTGGCAAGAACCTCGGCTTGAAACCCTCGCTGAAGGGATTGAAACCGAGCAACAGGCAAGCATAATCTTTGATGCATCCTGTCGCGAGGCGCAGGCTACCTGTTCGGCCGTCCCATGCCTGCGACCGAGATAGTCAAGCTGCTGGAAGAACAGGGCGGCGTGCACGACACGACCGATTTCGAAGACTACCGCAGCGTGGCCTGATCTTCTGCCGGTCGGACGCGTGCTGTCGCCGTCCGCTCGATATCTTCGTCGTCGACAATTTCGATCTTGAGTTCTGCACGCACACACAATCACGGTGGCGTATTGCGTGTTGCCATGATCTGCACTCTCTCCAAAACTTACTGCGCATTCGATGGCAGCCGCAGCCGCCTCATCTCCCGGTGGGTGTGATGCTTTTCGTAGCTGCCGAGACGGGCTAGATGCGTCACGGGAGATTCCGTGATGGGTGTGGTCGTTTCGGTTAATGTCGGACTTCCTCAGGACGTCGCGTGGCAGGGAAGGACTGTCCGGACGGCGGTCTGGAAGAAGCCGGTGACGGGGCGGATTTTCGCCCGCCAGCTGAATCTCGACGGCGACGGCCAGGCGGACCTCCGGGCCCATGGCGGCGAGCAACGTGCGCTCCTGGTATACCAGCTCGAATCCTACCGCTACTAGGCGAGCTATCTTGGGCGGTCCGATCTCGTGGCCGGGAACTTCGGCGAGAACCTCACAGTGGAAGGCCTCGCCGACAACGAGATCTGCATCGGCGATCGCTTCAGGATCGGCGGTGCCGTCGTCGAGGTCAGCCAGCCGCGCGACACCTGCTACAGGGTCGGCATCAGGCTGCAACATCCGGAGATACCGGCGCTGCTGGTTGCGCACCACCGGCCCGGTTTCTATTTCCGCGTCATTCAGGAAGGCGAGATCGGCGCCGGCGATCGCATCGAGAAGCTCTCCGGCGGCCCGGAGCGCATGACCGTCGCCGAGATCGATGCACTGCTCTACTCGGCGGAGCACCCGCCCGAAGCGTTGCGCCGCGCAATCCGAATCCCAGCGCTCAGCAAGGACTGGCAAGGTTCGATGCAGGCGTTGCTCGACGCTGCTGAAGCGGGAGGCTCAACTGGCAACGCTGGCCTCGGGCCCGGCGCGTCGGCACCCATTGCGTGGCGTGGCTTCCGCCCGGTTGTGGTCGTCGCATCGCGCGAGGAAAGCGCGGACGTCCGATCGTTCGAGTTCGCCGCCGAAGACGGTTCGCAGCTATCACCGGCACTACCGGGCCAACACATCATGGTCCGCATGCGGCCGAGCCCGGATGCTCCCGCCGCCACGCGAAACTATTCGCTGTGTGGTGCGCCGGGGACCGCCAACTATCGGATTGGCGTCAAGAACGAGCGCGGCCTCGCGAGCGGCTTTCTCCACCAGAGCGTACGGGCAGGCAGTCGCCTGGAGGTCAGCGCTCCTCGCGGCGCGTTCACGCTCGCGGCCGGTGCAGCTCCCGTGGTCCTTATCAGCGCCGGTGTCGGCGTCACGCCGATGCTGGCGATGTTGCATGATGCTGCCGCTACAAACACCGTGGCCCCTCGGCCGGTTTGGTGGCTGCATTCAGCCCGCGATCGAGCGCACCATTCGTTTGCCAAGGAGGCGGACGATCTGCTCGGTGCGCTCCGCGCGTCCCATCGCTGCGTGACCTTCAGTCGGCCTGCACCGGGAGACAGGCTTGGCCAGGACTTCGATCGACCAGGCCATCTCTCGCTCCAGCTGCTCGATGAGCTCGGGATTCCCCAGGACGCTGATTTCTACTTATGCGGTCCGCCCCGCTTTCTCGCGGATTTCCAGAAAGGCTTGGCGGCATGGGGCATTCCCTGGCCCAGGGTCCACGTCGAAGTGTTCGGGTCCGCGTCCACTCTCACGCCAGGCATCTCCGGCGTCGCCGCAGCCTTGCCTCATCGTCCTGAGGGTCCTGCCGGCAACGGACCAGTGGTGACATTTTTGCGAAGCGGTCTTGCCGTGCCGTGGGACTCCCGCTTCGGCAGCCTGCTCGAGCTGGCGGAAGCCTGCGCCGTTCCCGCGCGTTGGTCCTGCCGATCGGGCGTATGCCACAACTGCGAGAGTGGCTTGATCGAAGGCGAACTCGCGTACGCGCCAGAGCCGTTGGACCCGCCAGCCGACGGCAATGTGCTCATCTGCTGCTCAACGCCAAAGACAGCCGTCGAGCTCGATCTGTAGAGCGGTATCGGTCTGACTGTGAACCCGCGACCCTCATTGCGGACCGACGCGTATACGAAGTGCGATTCGTTGTTGCCCAGGCTGCCCGAACGCGCGATCGTGACCTCACAACGACCGGGAATCGGGGGGATGCCGGTTCTTGGCGCTAACAAGCTCGTCGTACAATCTGCACGAGATCACTCACCGAGCGAGCCCGATGGACGCGGCGTACATATCGGCCTTCGCGGCGCTGGCCGGTAGCGCCATCGGCGGCCTGACTTCGTTTGCAACCTCATGGACGACGCAACATGCGCAAGCCCGGACCCAGCGGCTTGCCGCCGAGAGGGAGGCCCGGGCCGCGTTGTTCGGCAGGTTCCTGGATGAGGCGGCAAGATTGTATTCCGATGCACTGCAAAGCAAACGCGACGATATAACCGCGATGGTCGCCATCTATGCACTGACAAACCGAATACGCCTCATGTCATCGCCACAGGTTGTGGAGGCCGCCGACTCTGTGTGTCGCATCATTGTCGAGAGATATCTTTCGCCGAACATTACCATGGAGGAAATGCGGGCGAATTGGGTGGAAAGACACGTCGATCCGCTACGCGATTTCAGCGACGCATGGCGGGAAGAGCTGCAGACATTCGGACGGTATTGAATCGGCACGGCGAAGCGCCTCTGACGTCGTTTTGTGCCGATGCAGGTGTAATGGCCGCTCTGTCGACCTCAGTTCCCGAATGGGATCGTCAGTTCCGTCTCGTTCGTGTCCACCACGAATACCGCGAGGAGCTTGACCGGCTTCGTCTTGCTGGCATTGGCGCTGACGGCGTCGCGGTCCCCGGGGTAGCTCGGACATGCCCTGCCGGCCGTGTAGGTCGGCGATCAGGCCGATGACGACGATCGTTACATCTTCATTGGGATCGCGCTTCGATGTCGGCCAAATACGAGGCTTGCAGCCCCAGATAACGCGCTTGCCTGTAGGTGTTACGTTTTGATGAAGGTGAGCAGATCAGCATTGACCTGGTTCTGGTGTGTGCTGGTGAGGCCGTGAGGCGCGCCCGGATAATAGATATCCTTTGCGCCCTTGATGAGCCGCGCAGACTTCCTCGCCGAGTCGTTGACGGGAACGATCTGGTCGTCCTCGCCGTGCAAGACCAGCGTCGGCACATCGAACTTCTTGAGGTCTTCGGTGAAGTCGGTCTCGGAGAACGCCTTGATGCTTTCGTAGGCGTTCTTGAGGCCGGCCTGCATGCTCCAGAGCCAGAACTGATCCAGCGTCCCCTGCGAGACTTTGGCGCCCGGCCTGTTGGCACCGTAGAACATTGGAGCCAGGTCTTTGTAGAACTGCGATCGGTCCTCGAGGATGCCTTTCCTCAGGCCGTCGAAGACCTCCAATGGCAGGCCTTCCGGATTGGCCGCGGACTTCACCATGATTGGCGGGACGGCGGCGATGAGGATAGCTTTGGCGACTCGCGTCGTCCCGTGGCGTCCGATATAGCGCGCGACTTCGCCGCCGCCGGTGGAATGGCCGACCAGCGTTGCGTTCCTGAGATCGAGCGCCTCGATAACGGTCGCAAGGTCGTCCGCGTAACCATTCATGTCATTCCCGGAGGAGGCTTGGCTCGACCGGCCATGACCACGCCGGTCGTGCGCGACCACGCGGAAGCCGTTCTGTGCGAGGAACAGCATCTGGCCGTCCCAGGCGTCGGAGCTCAGCGGCCAGCCGTGTGAGAAGGTTACGGCTGGGCCCTCTCCCCAGTCCTTGTAGTATAGTTGTGTGCCGTCCTTTGCGGTGATTGTGCCCATGGTTCGCATTCCTTCTCGTGTGGATTGTGTGGCGGAAGCACACGCAGTCAGTAGTCCCAGAAGGCCGGTACGCAACGAAAGGCGTCGCCGGCGACCGCCACCCGGCAGACGGACGGGAAAGACAGGTGAGTGGCCACCAGCAGCTCACGGGTCGCCGCCAGCTCCCGCAAAAGACCGACCCGGACGCGGGCCGCCTCCTCGGGGTCGTGTTCGAAGCCGTTGTACCACTCGGGGTGTTCGAACCCGACCTCGAACACGAGGTCCCCGGCGAACGTCAGTCGGTCGCCGCCGGACGCCAGGCGGACCACGCTGTGCCCGGGGGTGTGGCCGCCGGTGCGACGGACGACCACGCCCGGCGCCACCTCGTACTCCGTCTCGAACGTCCGCATCTGGCTGCGGTACTCGTTCAAGAACCGCGTGGCCGACCGCCGAAGCGCGTCCGGGAAGCCCGGCGGCATGGAGACGTGGGAGAAATCGGGCGACGCCCAGAACTCGGCCTCGGCCGCCGCCAGGTGGACCCGCAAGTCCGGACGCAGCCGGTCCCTCACCCCGTCGACGAGCAGCCCGCCAACGTGGTCCATGTGCATGTGGGTCAGTACCACGTCGGTCACGGATGCGAGATCGATGCCGGCGGCCTCCAGTCGCAGGGCCAACCGCCCGGACCGCGGCAAGCCCGGGAACTCCACCCCCATCCCGGTGTCGATAAGTATGGTCCGGCCGCCGCTACGCACCACGACCACGTTCAGCGCCCAATCGAATGTGTCCGGCGGCAGGAACATGTCGTCCAGCCAGGCCGCCCGGACGGCCGGGTCGGCGTTGTGGGCCAACATCGCGCTTGGCAGCGTTAGCACCCCATCGCTGACCACCAGCACGTCAATCTCGCCGATCCGCAGCGCGTAGCGCGACGGAACCAACTCGTCGGGCGCCGCTCTACCGGAGTGTGAGGTGTTGTCCGAGCTCATGTTTGTCTCCCTTTGTTGCGCTATTATTTGGCGCGATCCTGCCGCACGGTATTAGGCCTCAGTTCCGGAATGGAGGCGTCAGCTCCGGCTCGTTCACGTCCACCACGAACGCCGCGAGGATCCTGGCCGTCCGCCTTATCAGTGTCGGCTCCATCCGGCCACGGCACCAAGCGTCATTCCTTTACCGGCGTAAGGACGGGAGCCCCCTTACCCTTCAGCAGCACCACGACGAACCTTGCCGGCTCCGTGTTGCTGGCATTGCGCCCGACGACGTGAACATCGGTGGGTCCCTCGTAGAACGTCTGCCCTGCCTTGAGCGTAACGGCAGGTTGGCCTTTCAACTGCATGACGATCTGGCCTTCGAGCACGTAGACGAACGCATGGGCGTCGTGCCGGTGGACCACGTCTTTTGCGCCCGGCGGATAGGACACCTCAATTACGCGACCCTCCTTGCCCGGGTAGTCCGCGAGATCGACCGCGAACAGTTCCTTTACGTCTGCGGCTTCGGCCGGAACGGCTGCGAGCATCAGGATTACCGCCAGGCAAGCGTGGAAGTACAACTGAAGTTTCTTCATCGGTTGTTCCTTTCAGCATCATAGTCGGGGCGCGCTATCGCAGAATCGATAACTCTCGATACTCAGTCCGAGTGTTTATGCGATGGCGAGGACGTGCAGCGCGCGCCGGCAGGTGAGATGAGTGGGCGTTGCCTCGGGTGCGGGATCAGGCTTTTGCCTGTGAGCGGCGGAGCCACTCGTCCAAGCCGATGTGGCCAAGGCGCGCTTCACCCAACGGCACGAGCGAGCGCTCCTCGACCCGGCCGCCCCAGTATCGGGCCTCCGGATCGCGCACGACCTCACGTGGGTCGCCGACCGCCTTCAGATAGCGGGCGACGATTTCGTTGAACGGCGCGCATTCCGGGCCGGCGATCTCGACGATGCCGCTGCGCGGCGGCGCGAGCGCCACATCGGCAACGAAGGCAGCAACGTCGTCCGCCGCGATCGGCTGGAACAGCCCGGACGCAATCCTGACCATGTTTCCATTCGCACTTGAGTCGGCAATGCCGCGGAGGAACTCCATGAATTGGGTCGAGCGGATGATGGTGTAGGGCATGCCGGAGGCTACGATCAGTTTTTCTTGGGCGACCTTGGCGCGGAAGTAGCCATTGTCTGGCGTCCGGTCGGTCCCGACGATGGATAGCGCGACATGGTGTCGGACGCCCGCTGTGGCCTCCGCCGCGAGAAGGTTGCGGCCGGAGGTCTCGAAGAATTCCAGCACCGCCTTGTCCTCGAATGACGGCGAATTGGCGAGGTCGATCACCACCTGCGCGCCGGCCAAGGCTTCCTTGAGCCCCTGCCCGGTAATGGTATTCACTCCGGTATTGGGCGCGGCGGCGATGACCTCGTGGCCGCCCTGGCGCAGAATGGCGGCGGTCTTCGAGCCGATCAGGCCGGTGCCGCCGATGATGACGATCTTCACGGTTCAACCCCCCTTGTCGATTACTGGAGACCTTTCAATGGGTTCGAATGTGCCTCCTCGGAAGTACTATTCGGAATTGATCGAACCGTGCCGATACCAACTCGCGCATTCTTGTTCTCGACTCCTGCAGTAGCAATCAGAGACTGTCCTCGTCACCGGGTGCCCGACATGACAGAGCAAAGCAACAAGCCAGGTTCGATCAGCGCCCAGCCGACAGCGAATGGCGATGCTTCGGCCGCCCAGGATACGAAACCCGCGCAGCCACCACCGGAATCCGGCCTCGCGCCGCAGGAGACCCAAAAGGCTACGCGGCAGCGAAAGCTCCTGGCCGGTGTGCTCGGCGTCGCTGTCCTGGCAGTTCTCCTCGTGTTCGGCATCCCGCGGGTCGAGGAGATGCTCAACACCGTCTCCACGGACGACGCATTCGTCAATGGGCACGTGACGTTTGTTGCGCCCCGCGTGGCAGGACAGATTTCCCGCGTTCTGGTGGACGACAACAACCGTGTGCACAAAGGAGATCTCCTCGCCGAGTTGGACAAGGAGCCGTACCGGGTTGCGGTCTCCGAGAAGCAGGCAGCGGTCGACACCGCGCAAGCCGACCTGCAGGCAGCCACCGCGGCGGTACGTGGGATCGAAGCGCAGGCAAGAAGCAGGCGCTGGAACCTGCAACACGCGGTGCAGGACGTCGACAATCAGGTGGCTCTCCTGCATGCGCGGCTTGCCGCTGTCGACAAGAGCAAGGCCGCGCTGACGCTGGCGCAGGTTGAATTCGATCGGGCGCAACAGCTCGTCGCCAGAGCCGATGTCCCGCGCGCGGAGTACGACCGGCGCCAAGCTGCGCTGACGACGGCTGGCGCGGAACTCGCCCAGACCCTGGCCGAAGTCCACCAGATCCGCGTCTCGCTGGGGCTGCCGGCCCAATCGGACGGGGGCAATCTCGGCCAGGTGCCGCCCGATCTCGACGAGACCTTCTCGTCCGTCCTCGGGGCGCAGGCAGAGCTCATTCAGAGTGCCGCACAGCTCGGCGTCGTGCACTCATTCGACCAGGGGCCGAAAGCGATGCTCGACCAGTTCGAAAAACTGGGCGACATCGACAGCACGTTCGCCCAGTACGCGGCCAATGCCCCGGCCGTCAAACAGGCCGAGGCGAAACTCGAAGCAGCTAAGCGCGATCTCGCGCAGGCAGAGCTGGATCTTCGTTACTGCAATATCACAGCGGACATCGACGGCGTCGTCACGCGCCGCAACGTCAATCCCGGCAATTTTGTTCAGGTCGGCCAGAACCTCATGGCGGTTCGCTCGCTCGACGAAATCTGGGTCGACGCCAACTTCAAGGAAACGCAGTTGCGCGACCTGCGCATCGGGCAACCAGTCGATCTGCGCGTCGACATGTACGGCGGC
>Ga0070712_100002033_pt1 | contig 12399 bp, 9 predicted proteins | sample LARL81metaG_FD_71396 | JGI IMG/M metagenome (GOLD analysis project Ga0070712, IMG submission 71396) | Corn, switchgrass and miscanthus rhizosphere microbial communities from Kellogg Biological Station, Michigan, USA - LAR L8-1 metaG | ecosystem: Host-associated > Plants > Roots > Rhizosphere ...
GCCTCTGGGAAGGCTGGCAGCACACGTGGCGGAGTTGGCCGGATTCGGCTACACCATCCTGACGACGCCCGAACTGGATTTCGGCAAGGGCACGACCACGCGGGTTCAGTTTGAGTCAGCACAGCAACTCGTGAAAGCCTTTGACGAACTGGCACCGAAGACGCGCGATGCGCTCAAGAAGACACCGGACGCAGCCTGGACCGAGGCCTGGAAGTTGAGCTTTCAGGGCAAGCCGATTTTCAGCGGCTCACGATTCTTGGCGTATCGGCAAATGTACATGAATCATCTGGCGCATCATCGCGCGCAGTTGGGAGTGTATCTGCGTCTGAACGACGTGGCATTGCCGGCGACCTATGGGCCATCCGCAGACGACAGGATGGGATTTTAGTCGCACCCTAAAAAGCTAGCCGTGCGGTGTCTATTACTGATTCTGGCACGACAGAGTCGTGCCCCTTCTTGATTTCTTAGAAGTTAGTAGCCAGGAGCTAGAAGCTTATTTATGCCCCGTCCTAAACCGCTCATACTGATCATTCTCGACGGCTGGGGATACCGAGCCGAAACAAAAGCCAACGCCATCGCTCTCGCGCGTAAGCCAACATACGACCGCCTGCTGCGGGAGTATCCCAACAGCTTGATCCACACCAGCGGTCCTTTCGTCGGTCTGCCCGAAGGGCAGATGGGAAACAGTGAAGTCGGGCATCTCAACATTGGTGCCGGGCGGATCGTTCACATGGATATTACGCGCATCGATCTGATGGTTCAGAACGGCGAACTGTTGTCGCACCCAGTGCTGCTTGAGGCGATGAAACATGCGCGCACGGGCGATCGCCGCTTGCATCTGTTCGGACTGGTTTCGGATGGAGGCGTGCATTCGCAGCAGGCACACCTATATGCGTTACTAAAGATGGCCAAGCAGAATGGGCTGGAGCGCGTCTTCGTGCACGCGTTCATGGATGGCCGCGACACGCTTCCTACCAATGGCGCCGGATACCTTGAGCAACTGCAGCAGAAGATGCGGGAGTACAACTGCGGCAAGATCGCGACGGTTAACGGCAGGTACTACGCGATGGATCGCGACCGGCGATGGGAGCGAATTTCCAAAGCCTACAACGCCATGGTCTTTGCCGACGCCGAGGGCGGCAAGCAAGCCGATCCGGTGCAGGGAATGAAGGAGTCCTACAACAAGGGCGTGACTGACGAATTTGTCATTCCCTTCGTTGTGGAAGATGCAAAAGCCGCAGGCGGGGGCGCCCGCGCCACACAGACTATCCGCGACGACGATTCTTGCATCTGCTTCAACTTCCGGGCCGATCGCGTCCGGCAGATTACGCGCGCGCTCACTCGCAACAGCGGACTCAACGAAAAAGGCGGAAGCGATCTGCCCGGCGCTGAGGATCTCGATGCGACGATCCCACGCGACCGCGTTCCCAAGAACCTGCACTACGTCTGCATGACGCAATATGACAAGAACTTCAGCTTGCCGGTCGTGATTCCGCCGGAGTCGATGGCGAATATCCTGGCGAACGTGATGGGCGGCCTCAACATGCGCAACCTGCGCGTCGCCGAAACTGAGAAATACGCCCACGTTACTTATTTCTTCAATGGCGGTGTGGAGAAGCCCTTCCCAGGCGAGGATCGCGTGCTGGTGCAGTCGCCGAAGGTTGCAACTTACGACTTGAAACCCGAGATGAGCGCGTCTGGCATTGCCGACGCCGTGGTGAAAGCAACCGAAGACGGAACGTTCGACGTGGTGATAGTGAACTTCGCGAACGCCGACATGGTCGGGCATTCCGGAAAGATCGAACCCACGGTGAAAGCTGTGGAGACCGTTGATGCCTGCCTCGCGCGCATTGAAGCCGCAGTAAAAGCAAAGGGCGGAGCGATGCTGATCACAGCCGACCACGGCAATGCAGAGATGATGATTGATCCGGCAACCGGCGGTCCGCACACCGCGCACACCACCAATCCGGTGCCGTTCATCGTGATCTCAGAAAATGCAAAGCAGTTCACGCTGAAACCGGGAGGCTCGCTGCGGGATATCTCACCCACCGTTCTCGGCATGCTCGGAGTGGATGAACCGAAAGAGATGACCGGGTCGGACCTGCGGCTATTTGCAAAGAACTTCCGCTAGAAACAACTGGGGACGCCGAGGTGGCGTCCCCTTTCTCCCTCAAAAATCGCTTGCTCAGTTCGACATCAGTGCCGGAGCAGTCGCCAACAATCCCGCCGCTAACTCCAGATCGTGCAGATCCTCGCGACTGAAGTCTTGCGCGAATTTCGGATCCAGCCCCTTGCGCGAAATCTGAATTACTCCAACCACCGCAGAATCGCGGTCCATGATGGGCACTGACATGAGCTTCTGAATGGGAGCGGGAGCGGCGGCATCTTCCGCTGCTTCGGGCTTGATCGTCTCGAAGATGCTCGCGTGTTTTACTCGCGCGAAATTGTTGAAGATTTCAGCTTTTTTGCTGAGTGCAGTATGAGCCGCTACCGCCTTGCTCGACAGCGGAATAGCTCCGGTGGTGCGAAGGTGTTCCGGGAAAATGAAGCGGAGCAGCCCGCCCTCGAGCCGCAGAAGGGCGACTTCGGTGTATTGCACTCGGAATATTTTGGCCAGAACCATGCACAAATCGAGCGCCGTGACTCCCTGGCCCAGAACGGATCCCAAGGGGAGAAGATGCTCTGGAAGAACGACTTCTTCCATCATCGCGTGATCGTTATTTTGAGTCATAGGTAAGTCCGCTCGGCCCGATCTTGACTCGGGCACACTGACTGTATCGCACTTATCGCGCCATCCGGTACTGCCCAAAGTAATGCCTTCGACCGCGCTAAGCCATTTGTTTTCAATTGCAATGCGATTCTCAGGGCTGGTTATACACAGGAATGTGACCATAGTTCCTCGCCGCAAACGATCACTTCCGTGACAGTTTTTGTCACTCTCAACCTTCGAATTCGCATGACGCCCGAACTCGCTGCATTCGTTCCGTCTCGGGTACACTGCAGAGCATGATCCCGATCCAACCGAACGTGAAGTTAACCAACGACGCTTCCTACCGTGAGAACTATGCCAACAGCGTGCAAATGCGCGTCAACATCTGGGACTTTTTCCTCGTCTTTGGCACCTTGCAGCAACAGAGCGAAAAAGAGGTGGAAATCCGCAATTTCCAGGGGATCTATCTCAGCCCGCAACAAGCCAAAGCCCTGCTTGGACTTCTGCAACAGAACGTCGCGAGCTATGAAGGCGCATTTGGAGAGATCAAACTCGATCCCAAGATGAATCCATCGGGGCCCATTCACTAGGTAGCGAGCAGAACACAGAGTCGTGGAAGGATGCGGTCGTTCGGTTTCGCAGGTAGAATTTTCGTTCTTATGCGATCGAAGCCGCACCCGGCCTTGGTGTTCGTCGGCATCTTCATTGTCGTCTTTCTGCTACACGGGCCGCTGCTTAAACTGCCATATTTCTGGGACGAGGCGGGCTACTACGTCCCCGCCGCGCGCGATCTTCTGCTCAAAGGTAGCCTGATTCCGCACACAACGGTTTCGAACGCGCATCCGCCGCTAGTGATGGCATGGGTTGCACTCTGGTGGAAGCTGGCGGGCTATGCGCCTGTCGTGGCCAGGTCGGCCATGGTTGTCGCGGCTGCGTTTTCACTCCTAGGCATTTATCGTTTGGCGGAGCGTGTGGCGAATCGCGAGGTTGCCATCGGCTCCGCTCTCTGCACGGCGGTGTATCCGGTCTTCTTCACTCAAAGTTCTTTGGTGCAAGTGGATCTCGCTGCCGCCGGACTCATTTTCTGGGGATTGCTGGCACACATCGAAAGCCGATGGAAAGCGGCAGGCCTGTGGTTCTCGCTTGCAGCGCTCGCTAAGGAAACCGCCATCATTGCCCCGTTGGCTCTCTTGGGATGGGAATTGATCAGCCGGCGGTCAGGGGTGAAAAGGCGATTAGAACGCTGGAGCCGAGAATTCGAAGTTCGTCGCATAGGTATCGAAAGCTTCCTCGCGCTCCTGATCCCTGTTGTGCCTCTGACTCTCTGGTATCTGTATCACCGCGCAGTGACTGGATACACTTTCGGCAATCCAGAGTTTGTCCGATACAACGTCGCAGCAACATTGAATCCTTTGCGGTTTGTGCTGGCTCTGATGCTTCGCCTTTGGCAGGCGTTCGGTTATCTCCAGTTGTGGGTGTTGACCGGCGGAATGTTGCTGCTCCTAACGGAGCCTCCTGTGCAGGATGCAGAGGGTGAACGGCCACGCATCGCGATCCCGGTACAAATGGAGTTTTTCGTCGTAATTATTGCTTATGTCGTTAGCATGGCGATCGTCGGAGGCGCCGTGCTGGCTCGTTATTTGCTTCCGGCAATTCCCCTGGTCATCATCTTGGCGGTTTCGACCTTCCGGCGCAGACTCCGCTACTGGCCTGCAGCGGTTGCGTTGGTTGTGGTGGCGTTCGGCGTCGCATGGTTCTGGAATCCTCCCTACGGGTACCCTCCCGAAGACAACTTAGGCTATCGCGACTACGTCACGGTTCATCAGGACGCCGAGCGTTTTCTCGAAGCGCGCTATCCGATGGCTCGCGTGCTCACGGCCTGGCCGGCCTCGGATGAACTCACACGCCCATGGCTCGGCTATACGACCCGCCCCATGCAGGTTGTGCGCATCGAAAACTTTTCGTTGGAGCAAATTCTTTCTGCGACCGACTTCCGTTCTCACTATGATGTCGCGCTGGTATTTTCGACAAAGTATGAGCCTCCGCATCCTCTGCTAGATCGCTGGCAGACGTGGGTCCGGCTGAAAAGTCAATTCTTCGGATACGAACGCGACCTGCCGCCCGCGGTCGCAGCCCAAATGTTGGGCGGCCAGATCGTTTTTTCGGAACAACGGAAAGGCCAGTGGGCAGCCGTGATTGAGTTGAAGCACGAAGAGATCATGAATGCCGATGCCACAAAGAATTTCTAACCGACTTCATTCTCCTGGCGGACGCATCAAGTGGCACGAGTGCGTCTTGATCACAAGCCAAACTTCCTTGCCGGGCTCGAGCTGAAGTGAATCACGGGCGGCCAAGGTCAGATGAACTTCCATCGTCACCCGAGATTTCACCTGGGCCGAAACGATCACGTCACGCTGTGCCAGAGACAGGATGCGTCCTGGAATTACATTCCGGGCGCTCAGTCCGATCGGAGGCGAAGTGGCTAGCAGAATATCTCCGGCGCGAATGCCTATGCGGAGCGCCGAACCTGCACCGCCTCGGACAAGTGGCGTCTCCAGAAATATAGCGCCACCTTCACCGGCGATGCGGCAGGTCATCGTCCCGCGCTCGGGCCTTACCGCCTGCACTTCGGCATCGAACACGTTCTCGAATCCGGCGAGCTGCGCGACGGTTTCCTGCATCGGAGCCGTCATGACCTCGTGCGGGGTGCCCTGAGCGACGATACGTCCGGCGTCAAGCACGATGACACGTTCCCCCAGCGCGAAGACTTCATCGCGGCTGTGCGTGACATAGAGAATTGGAATGTTGTGCGCCCGGTTCCATTCGCTCAGGTCATTGATGATCTGAGACTTGGTGGGCGCATCGAGCGCCGCGAGCGGCTCGTCCAGAAGCAGCAGCTGAGGATTCGTGACCAGCGTTCGAGCCAGCGCGACTCGCTGAGCTTCCCCTCCTGAGATTTCGCGAGGCCGCCGTTCGGCGAGATGCGAAATGCGAAAAGACTCGAGCATTGCGGATATCCGCTCGGTGCGCGCGGAGTGCGACAAGTGGGTAAGTCCGAATGCCACGTTCTGCGCGACGGTCATGTGGGGAAAGAGCGCCAGGTCCTGCAACACATATCCGACATGGCGCTGTGCAACGGGAACGTCGACTCGCTGAGAAGAATCGAAAAGCACTCGCGCGGAAGTGTAGATGCTGCCTGCATCGGGAGTAGACAGGCCCGCGACGCAATCCAATAGGGTCGTCTTCCCGGAGCCCGATGCACCAAACAGAATCGTGAATCCTGGCGGAACTTCGAAGTTCACATTTAGAACAAAGTCGCGAGCTTGGTGTGCCAGACGTTTTCGAAACTCTGCGCGCAGTTGAGGGGCAGGCTGTGAAGACACTGCGGCCGTAGCTGTTGCGGCAACGGAAGTCTCTGCTTCGCTCATCGCGCCTTATTTTACGGGATACATTACCGATGGTTTGCGATTAAGACCATAAACGAGCGCGAGTACGGCGAAGCAGACCACAAGGAGGATAAGGGCAGTTTGGTTTGCGCCGGCATAATCCGACGACTGGACGCGGTCATAGATCTCAATGGATACAGTCCGCGTCAGTCCGGGGATATTCCCTCCGACCATCAGCACGACTCCGAATTCGCCCATGGTGTGCGCGAATGAAAGAGCCGTTCCGGTTATCAAGCCGGGAAGCGAAAGAGGGGCGATGACACGGAGGAAAGTCCGAAATGGAGATGCACCAAGCGTTTCTGCTGCGGCGATAAGTTGCCGGTCGACCGCCGAGAACGAGGCTGCGAACGGCTGCACCGCGAACGGCAAGCTGTAGAGGATCGATCCAATCACTAGTCCCGAAAATGTGAAGGCCAATGTGTGGCCAGTCAGAGAAATCCACCAGCGTCCCAATGGACTGCGCGGCCCTAGCGCCACAAGCACATAAAACCCAAGCACCGTAGGAGGCAGCACGATCGGCAAGGCGACAACAGCTTCGATCAGGAATTTCCAGCGCCAGCGCGAGAATGCAATCCAATAAGCGATGGGGAGTCCAAGCAAAAGCAAGATGATTGATACGGTGAAAGCCAACTGTAAGGTAAGGCGGAATGTTTGCCAGTCGATGAACATAGCTGCGGAAACGGTGGCTGATTTCTTACTTGCTGGCAGGAGGAACGATCCCATTCATTCGGAGATACACCACCATTTGGCCGTAGTGATCGTAGCCATGCCATGCGACTGTGGTGGCTAGGCCCATCCGTGAAACCTTGCCTTCGCCGAAGGGGCTCCTCACAGTACCAGTGGAATTTGATTCATTGATAGTAGCGATAGCTTTGTGGACGTACTCGAATGATTCCTTCAGGTACTTGAGAACATCGGCCTTGGATGCAATCGAGGAGGGGCCTGACTCGCCATTTACGTCGACAGGCGGTTTTTCTTCCAAAATGGCGGCTCCAAGCTCATAGTTTACGGCGGCAACGTGCTTGATCTGCTCTGCGTAGGTGCGCACACCTTTAAATTCACCATTGGTGGGCGCAAAGCTGAATTTATCTTCGGGCATGGCTTCGGCGGCGGGAACGAATTCGCTTTCCAGATTGCTGACGGTGCGGTCGAGGATCATGGTGACGGTGCGGCGTTCATCGGTGGGTTTGGGCATCTGTGCCGTGGCCACCGTGGCCAGCATCAGCAATGTGATCAACCCGGCCTTCGTCCTCATGATTCCCCCTTGGTTTTCAATCTCTCACTACAGCTGGAGCCATCTCCAGTGGCGCCACGCTCAGCCGATGACGCCGAATCGTAGAAAGTCCCACTACCATGGCGACGGCAGACCACGCTAGCGCTGCGGGAACGCCCTCCCTGGCAGCGACTGCTCCCCAAAGAGCGCTGCCAATGGCCATTCCGCCTTGCAGGACCAACAAGTACATCGAGAGCGCCCTGGCCCGCATCCAGGCTGGGCACATGGTCTGGGCGACGACATTGAAGCAGGCCAGAATGCCGATCCATGCCGCGCCCGCCGTAAACAATACCAGACAGAGCCACTCAAAGATATGGACCTGTCCGGCCGCAAAGGTCAAGAGCGCAAAAAGGACAGTGGCGCCGGCGACCAGCCCGTCAACGGAATATTGCAGGCGAAGCCTGGGGAGCACGCACGCTCCGGAAAGTGCGCCGAGACCGAAGCAGGTCAGCAGAAAGCCATATCCCTGCGCACCATGCGGCTGGCAGACAACGGGCAGAAGAGCAAGCAACGAACTTGCTCCAATACTGAACGCTCCGGTGCGGATCAGAACGGAAGTTACCTGCGGCGCGCCGCGCACGTACCGGAATCCCTCCGCGATCGCATCACGCAATCGGCGCGAGGGCAAAGGGTCTTGTGGAGCGCGTTTCCATGCATACAGAAAGATCACCACACCAAAAAACGAGAGAGCGTTCAACAAAAAGGACCAACCGGCACCTGCAGCTGCTACCACAAGTCCTCCGAGGGCCGGACCAAGCGCTCGGGCGACATTGAATCCAGCGGAGTTGAGTGCGACAGCCGACGCGTGACGCGGAGCGGAGATCACTTCGGGCGTAATCGCCTGCCACGCTGGATCATTCATCACGGCTCCGACGCCCATCAGGAACGTGAAGATGAGCAGCACCCAAGGACTCACTGAGCCAAAGAGTGTCAACAGTGCGAGAGCCACCGCCGCAACGATCATCCAACTCTGGGTAAACAGCAAGAGACGCCGTCGGTCCACCATGTCCGCGAGCGCACCTGCTGGCAAAACGACTAGAAACACCGGGATCGCCGAGGCAGCCTGAACGAGGCTGACCATCAGCGGCGATGTCGAGAGTTCAGTCATCAGCCACCCGGCTCCGACATTCTGCATCCAGGTGCCTGTGTAGGAGACGACGGCTGCTATCCAAAGCGATCGGAAGAGCGGCTCGCGGAGCGGGGCCCACGCCGTCTCGGCATGGCCTCTATTCACTCCTCCGACTGATGGAACTGCAAAGTTATCTGCCATGCCAGTGTGTCTACGACTTGGTGAGTGCCGTCTCCGGTAGCGTCCGGAAGGGCCATTCCGAGTGCTTCCAAGCTCTAATCAGGTAGATGATGACTCCGGTGAGCAGAATGGTGGCCGCATAGCGCACTTCTTTCTGCCAATTTGGTCGCCCGAACAGGATGTACAAGAAACCCACACTTGCCAGAATCGCCGGCAAGGGGTACAGCCACATCCGGAACGGACGCGGCAGATCGGGCCGACGAATTCTCAACACAATCAGCCCGACTGCTTGTACCAGAAATTGCAGGATCAGGCGGATCACAACCAAGGCGGCAATCGCATCCCTGAGGCGCAAAAAACAGAAAGCCGCTGCGACAACGCCCAATGCCAGTAATGAAATGTGAGGGAAACGATACTCGGGGTGGACTTTAGCGAATGCCTTGAAATAGTTGCCGTCCTTGGCGGCGGCATAGGGAACACGCGAATAACCGAGCATCAGCGAAAACACGGATGCGAAAGCGGTTGCCATGACAAGTCCCGTCACCAGGCGCGCCGCCCACAATCCATAAACCTTCTCCATGAACAAAGACACAACGTACAGTCCGGTATTGTTCTGTCCTGCCTGCAACATCTCGCGCCAAGGCACAACCGCGAGGATGCAGACATTCATTGCTAGATATAGACAGGCTACGAGCAGAATGGAAAGCAGAAGGGCACGAGGAATGTTCTTTTCCGGGTCCTTGATCTCATCGCCGAGGAAGGCGACATTGTAATAACCCCAATAATCGTAGGTGGCTACCAGCATGGCTCCGCCGAGGCCGGTGAAGAAGCCACGCGAAAGCGTGAACGCCCCCGCCGGGAAGTCGAAGGCAAGTGTCGAATTAAAGTGGGTGATCCCCGCGTAGATAATCCAGCCGATCGTTGCCATGACGCCAAACCATAGGATTTTCGAGAGTCGCCCGATGACCGTAATGCGGCGATAGAGAAGCAAAACTGTTAAGAAGCAGATCAGTACGGCGACCGCAGTTCCGGGAGTGACGACCCACGTTACCTGCAGAGGGCCGGCCCATGGGATGTGCACGCTTGCTTGATGGAAGGCATACACCGTATCCAGTTCGGGCCAGTAATAGGCGGCGTAGCCTGCCAGCCCAATGCAGCCGCTTGCGATTGAGAGTGGGGCGCTGAACGATACTTGCCAAATGAAGAGGAAGGAAATCAGCCGTCCCCACTTCTGCGCACCGTAGCTTTCGCGCAGATAGCGATACGAGCCTCCAGAGCCGGGCAGGGAAGCGCTCAGTTCCGCTGTGACCAAACCGTCACACACTGCCAGGATTGCGCCGAGAATCCATCCAAGCAACGCCTGCGGTCCACCCATCGCGCTCAATACGAGCGGCATGGTGATGAACGGCCCGACGCCGATCATATCGATCATGTTCAGCGCGGTTGCGCTGCCCAGGCCCATGCCGCGGATCAGGCTGTGAGAGCCGGATTTAGGATCGTCCGAAGATTGCATTCGTATGAGCGACTATCGGCTCAGTGTTTCTGGTGACCCGCGCTCAATAAATTCACATAAAGGCGGACTGCTCCCGGAACGCCGGCCGGCAGCTGTCGGAAGAACGCATACGCCGCGTAGATATAAGTTCCCTTGCCATACTGAGCCCGCAACAATCCACCCTTCTGTTGATCTTCGCCAGGATCATGACAGGCCAGCAGCGGCGTGAAGTGATCGTCCCAATTGCTCATAAAGTAGAGACCTCGTTCTTGTACCCAGTCGTTGAAATCTGCGTCCGTGATCTGGTTGGGATAATGGAACACTGAGTCCTGTGGCGCAAGGATCTCAACGGAAGCTTCTTCCACGGACACGCGGGCCCGGCTCAGGTCTGCAGAATACGGTGTGAACTTTCCGCTATTGAAGTCGCCAGTGCTCGTGTTGTATTGGACAATCAAGGTTCCGCCCGCGGAGACGAAATCCAAAAGCTTCTTGTTGTTGTCGATCACGCCTTTCTGCGTGTCATAGGCCCGGATGCCGAGCACGATTGTGCCAAATTTGCTCAAGTCTGCGTGTGCAAGCTGATCTGCCGGAACCAGAGTGACGTCGATTCCGAGTTGCTGAAGAACCGTAGGTATGTCATCGCCCGCGCCCATGATGTATCCGACCTTCAAATCATGCGGCACGACGACGTCCACAATACTGACGCGCTGACGGGCTGGCTGGTAGTAATAAAAGCTGCCGAGATCCTCGCGCGCGACGAGCGTATAGCCTTCGCTGTACTTTTCGGGGCCGGACGCGAAAACTGCGCGGATCGTAGCCCGCTCCTGTTGTAGATTTGCCGGGAAGACTTTGAAATGAGAATCGTGTTTTTCTCCCCGATTTTTGAAATCGATCGAAATCTGCGCCGGATCGGAACGCCATCCCCGCGGCAATTCCAGATGCAGTTCGCCCTTGCCGTCACGACCCAGGTTAGTGCTCACACCTACTGTGACTGTGAAGTCTGAACCGTTATGCGTGGAGAATACCTGCGTAGCCGGTTCCAGCATTACGGAGAAGTCAGGAACGATTGCCAATGTCTGTGAACGCTGCTTGCCTTCGTCATCGACAAAGGGCGTGACAACAGGAACTGTAATTCCATTCCTCGTACGCGCTCCGGCACTCCCAACTGCATATTCAACTCGTGCGCGCAACGCCGGAGGCGGAAACGGAAGCGTCGCGTACTTTTCAGTGTCGACGTGAGTCAGGCCTTCGCTGTTGGGTTCGTCACGATACCAGTAAGGCCGCGTGTATGGAGTATCCCTTGGTACCTTCAGCCGAAAATTCGCACGGATATCTTTCCCAGGCTGAACAGTTTCCGGCCGGATCTTTCCATTGATCGTGTTCCATCCCTCGGGCACTTCAAGCTTGATGTGATCGATCGAGAGTGGCAGCTTGGAACCGTTGTGGAGTATCACCTCGATCACGAATTCCTGTCCCGGTGAGACCGCCGTAAGAGCATCCGCTTCTTTTGGAGGCGCGGTCCGCAGGTTTGTAGAGTCGCCATCATCTCGTGGTGATATAGGGCTCCGTGGAGTTGCGCCCGCCTCTGCGACGAGGCTCACTCCGAGCGCAAGATTCAATGCCGATTCGGCTTGCTGTTGCTTTTCCGCAATACGGGTCAGCAAATCGAGTTTCTTGTCAGCACTCAAGGAACTGGCTTCTATCTGATCCCGAACCTGCTTCAACGCCGAGACAACTTTCATCAACGGCACTGATGCAGAAGCTGGATCACTCCCTTTCGCCGCGCCCGATGCTTGTGAGATCAGTTGCGCAATCTCGGTGAGCCGCGGGCGCAATCCCGCATCGTCGAACCGCGAAGCGAGCCCCGGCCACGTCGTATCAATTCCGTCAAAGAAGCTGTGCTCGTGCCCGTTCTTATCCGTTGCAGAAAAAATGGCGGAATCTACGAGTTGGTAAAACGTAAACCGGTCTCCCTCATCAACCGTCCAGTTGGCGGCACCTTGTGATTTCTGATGGCGCAAGCCTTCCATCGAGAACTGGATGTACGACATCCCCAGATTTGGATCGCGCTCGCCGGTATTGAACTTCACCGTCCAATCTTTGTCGGGACAGGTCATGGATCCCCAGGAGCAGACATTCCCCCTGTAGAGCTTCTTTGGCTGCCAAGGCTCGAGTCCCTGAGCGATCTGTTCGGGAAAACGTTTGGGATCAGCCGCGGCGCGAAAAGCT